>Ga0247765_1000180_pt1 | contig 51444 bp, 61 predicted proteins | sample UWRJL106311C6_FD_179949 | JGI IMG/M metagenome (GOLD analysis project Ga0247765, IMG submission 179949) | Plant litter microbial communities from Arlington Agricultural Research Station in Wisconsin, United States - UWRJ-L106-311C-6 | ecosystem: Environmental > Terrestrial > Plant litter >... | reverse complement strand
CCCCCTACCTCCATACCTCCCACCATCAAATTGAAAAAAAAAAAAACCTCTCTCTTCCTGGTCTTTCTCCCCCTTGGGCCCTTCAGGATTCTACCTACCTATCTTACTTACTCCGTACCTCGTCTGGCGTGTGTCCTCTCGGCGGCAACACTGCCTCTCTATCTGCCTTTCACTTTTTCGAACAAGATCGCACAGAGGTGGTCACGTCTCTCGGGTGCTGTGCTACGGATTACTTGGGTTTGCTTGCTTGGTTGCTGCTGTTGCTGCTGTTGCTGCGCCTGACCTGACCTACGGTGCACGACGACGAGGAGAAGGAAGAAGAATTAAAAGCTCGAAACGCAACGTGGGAAGCGCGCGCGATCACCAGAACCCCTCACCTTTTTTTTTTCTTCTCTGCTTTTATTTTTCTGGCTCACGTTTCCGGTTACTCACTACACCTCCGTTGAGCGAGCGAATAAACGGAGCTGTGTGTTTTTGACGTGCAATATTTAATTGTCGCGTACGAATACCTACGTGCGAGCTCGAGTCGATTCCTCCCGAATCATCGTTCTGCAGCTCTCTCTCTCTCTCAGCGGGCAAAGCACAACAACATCCCTTGACACCCAGGTCAGGTCCCGGGCTTTGATCCCATTCCAATCAAGCTCCACCACGCGGGTTTTTGTCCCTCTCTCTCTCATCTCGTGATCGCGTTCGCGTTCGCGCTGAGGTCAATCTACGAAAATGTCGTACCGCATTGGTGAGTTTCTCTCTTATTTTTTGGACCCTATTTTCTTCTCATCTACCTGGACTGGGGTCGTGAACGCATAACAGCTGCTAACACCCCCCACAGAGGTATCCCCCAACAACCGCGCAGGTTGCAAGGACACCGTCTGCAAGACGCAGGGGACCAAGATTCTCAAAGGAGAAATGCGTTTTGGCACCTGGGTGGAAATTCAGGACCATGGAAGCTGGCAATGGCGCCACTGGTGAGTTTGTTGTAACTTGGCCGATGAGGGAACGGTCTGATTCTAATGGGACCACCAGGGGTTGCGTCTCAGGCCACACAATCGTGAACCTGCAGGAGAAGATCAAGGGCGATGATGGCGAGTATCAGTGGGACATGATCGATGGTTATGAGGATCTTGAGTGAGTCTATCCTACATGACAGACGCGAAATTTGCAGAGAGCTAATATTAAAAATGTAGGGATCAACCTGATATTCAGGGAATCATCCGTCGTGTCGTTACCCAGGGACATATTGACCCCGAAGACTTCAAGGGGGTATGTCTACCCTTCTTCCGGTGTTTATCCTGGGGGTGAGAGGCTAACAGATGCACAGGATCCCGAGATGAACAAGCCTGGTGTGAAGGGTATTCACTCCCGCAAGAAGAAGACTGCTGTGAGCATATCGTAGCAACTCTAGATGATGGTGGTTCTAACTTCTTGCAGGACGACGAAGAGGGTGGCGCTAAGAAGCCAGCCAAACGTGGTCGTAAAAAGGCAGATGACGACGATGAGGATGGTGTTGTGCCTCCCGCCAAGAAGGCAAGGCAGACGAAGAAAATGGCCGCCAAGAAGGCCGAGTCTGAGGACGAACTGTCGCCTAAGAAAGCCCCAGTGAAAGGCAAACGCGGAGCCAAGAAGGCACCAGCGAAGGAGGAAAGTGAAGTCGAGGAGGAACCCGTGAGTGAGCCCGAACCTGAGCCCGTCAAGAAAGTCGCGGCCAAGGGCAAGCGCGGGGGCAGGAAGAGCGTGACCAAGGAGGAGAGTGACGAAGAGCCTGAGGCTGAACCCGAGCCTGAGCCGGTGAAGAAGGCGGCGGCCAGAGGTAAACGAGGAGCGAAGAAGGAAGCTCCTGTTGAAGAGGAGGCTGAGGAACAGGCCGAGCCTGAACCGGTCAAGAAGATCGCCAAGGGTAAACGCGGTGCCAAAAAGGTGGCTCCTGTTGAGGAGCAAGAGTCTGAGGCCGAGCCCGAGCCCGAGCCCGTTAAAAAGACGGCCAAGGGGAAACGTGGCGCCAAAAAGGCAGCTCCTATCGAGGAAGAGATGGAGGAGCAGGAACCAGCCCCAGGGAAGCAGCCGGCAACCAAGGGTAGAAGGGGCAAGAAGGCCGCTCCCAAGGCTGAAAGCGATAACGAGCTTTTGGCCGATCCCGAGGCTGAGCCGGAGCCCGAGCTTGAGGAGCCTGCCCCGAAAAAGCCCAAGGGCCGACGTGGTCGCAGCTCTAAGGGTGCTGCTTGATCAACCTTTTTCAAGAAGGGACTCGGATACTCCTCGGTCATTATTCACTTTCACTATTTAGGAGTCACTTGGTAGTGTCTCGGTACTTGGCGGTTATCGGTTATCTACGGGTGGGAGGGCGGCAGACTTGGCAGCGTACACGTGGAAAAGGGCATCGGAGTTCTAACTGGCGGCCTGTTTCAGTGCCAACACACTGACAAGTGTTGTCCTCAGCGCGTCAAGGCGCTCAGTTACGTTGAGCGTAGTATTAATTGTCACTTGAGTACTGCAGAATGTAATGTAATGAGATCATATTCCGGCCCAGCGCCCGATTATAGGTCTCCATGGCCGGGCCGTGTCGACTCCCCAGTGTGACCAACTGGCTGACTGTGACTGTTTGCCACCCTTGTCTCCGGGCATTGGGGGAAAAAAAAGAGAGAACAGAAACCAGGCTGACCGAGTGAGACACTGGACTATTATTCGTGTAGTGGAAACCGTGACCAACCAATCTCGTGGCAGAGCTGCACTTTGCGGCTTAGCCATGTGATGCATGCGGGCATCATCATCATCCAGTTCTACCAGGTTCGACAAGCCGAGAAACTGCTACTTTTTTCTTTTTCTCTTTTTTTTACGCAAAATGTTTACTAGCGTTGTAATGTGACATTTGATGACAATCAAAAATGTCTTGGTGCCCAACATATGTTGAACATGACGAAAGTATTCTACAGACACATGGGCTGTTCGAATATCCCCGGTCTTGTCTGGTATGTTCTGTCGGGCAAAGTCACATACATACATACATACATACATACATAGGTACATAGTCCACACAAGGACTATGTACGAATACTAGGACACTGGAACGGGCTTTTACCTGCCTTTTTTATTTTATTTTATTTATTTATTTATTTATTGGACGGCTTGGTGGGGCGGAATGAGAGTAAAAGTGAAAGTGACTAGAAGGGGGGGGGGGCAGCGACACTCCAGTCCGGACAGGGTATGTTTTGTGTAAGTCTGTGCGCGTGTGTGTGTGCTGAATGAATGGAAGCATACCTACCTACAGTTGAGTATAACAGTAGCAAGTACAGTCCATTGAGTAAAATCATGGAAAGTATACACGGAAGGATTTGATGGCACGATGTGGGCAATCAAATCACAGCCCGTCCAGTCTACCCGCCTGCTCGCCCGGCACTTGGGCCGTCCCTCATTAACTACCGACAAGGGGGTGGGAAATATAGTAGGTATGTAACCGATGAATTTTGGCATCCGTGGCGCTGGGGCCGGCTACACCCTCTTTTTTTTTCATCCCTTTCAATCTCTTCCAGTCAGTCCAGTCAGTCAGTCTTGGTGGTCACGACTTGACTTTACAGTCACTTTCTTCTCCCGTCGTTTGTGCAACATCAATATCTCCAGTCATGTCATGGCTGATTGAAACAGCATGTATAAGAAACTGACTAGGTACCTAGGTAGTTACCTATTCTATATAGTAAGACATACTTGACTTCTAGGATTGTCCCAAAAAAGTCCCACGGGAAAAACAAATGAGAGAGAGCACAGGGAAAGGGTGGTGAGCTTGTTTTTTTTTTTTCTTTCCAATCCCTGTTCCCGTCCGCTCGTCGCTGCTCGCCCGCTAGTTAAGAGCGAGACACAGAGGGTGGTGTACCGGTACCCCAACCTTTTATTTGCTGCAGCATTGCGTCACCATTCTTGGAAAAGGCACAGCAGCCCAGCCCTTGGAAAATCAGTTTGGGAAAGCAACCCCGCTTGCTCGTCTCGGCTTGGCTGGGACCAAGTGTCGTGTGAGGAGCGATTTACAGCAGATAAGAGTTTTCTTGTATCTACATGCAGGGTTTGCTCGTCTCAGTCTGGTGGTTCGGGTTCATCACTGAGATGTATGAATGTATGAGTGTTGAGCAGCAGCAGCGAGGAACTTGTGTGTGTGTGTGCGGGGTCAACCGAGTTACTCCGTCTATATACCAGAAGAGGTGGGTAGAGTCATTTCTGAAACTGTTTGCCCTTCCAGGATCCGGCGCTTCTGCTAACCCCCGTCTGCACCGCGCATGTTCAAATTTCGGTGACAGCGAGCTTTAAAGGCAGAAAGAGCATGTGTGGTGTGTGGTGTGTGGTGTAAGCGGCCGATGACCCGTCACACGCCTTCTCCTCGCCCGCGCTAGTTGTTAGTGTGGGGTCTGTATGCTAGGAGCCTTGTGACATAGTTATCATCACAATCTTCAAAAAACCCAAAAAAAAACTGCAGAGGACCGCATAATGACCGTTTTGTGCTCCCAACAGCTTTTCTTTGTCGCGCGGCTGTTCAGCTTTCCGGTCGAGGTCACCTCGAAGTAGGTTGAAGATTCGGCCTCCCTCCATGCAGCCGTTAGCTCCAACAAGAGAAAAAGCAGACGGCATTGGGTGGATAGACACCGAACTTGGTGGAGTCCACGCTGTAGGATGACGTTTGGTTTCGAGCCCAATTCAGCCCAGTCAATTGGCCAGCACCGCCAACCAGCTGAGACCCTGAAACCCTCTCAGGACCACCCACCCCATTCCCCATGCCATGGCTCATCCCATCCCTCGGCCTCCGGGCGGCTCGCTTCTCTCTCTCTCTGCTCTTAATATACCATGGCTGAGCCCCTAGCCTGGCGGATGTGAATCCTCTCTTCTCATCTCATCGCCGTGACCGTTAACTTGGTGTCGTTTCCTCCAGTCCTTCCTCTGTTCCTCAAGAAAAACCGTTGTTTGATTTTGAGACGCACAGTTTGCCCAGGCAAAACGGTCGCCTTTCTCCCTTTACGCTAGAACCTCTACCCCACTTAGCTCCCGCACAAACGTCACAGCCTCCATCCAGCAGGCTGCCATCGGCACTCAGGAACAATTTGGGCTCCCCGACATCCTTCGCCTCTCTGGGAGCCGCAGAACCAAAAGTGCCCCGAAAACAATTTCGAGGATAGCGCGCCAGGAGGCCCATTTCCCCTCCCTGTGCTCCAAAGGGCTTTAAAACCTGCGCTTCCCAGTCTTCCTGACCCTTCTTTGACTTTTGGGTTTTCAACCACCCCCGCCATCCCAGCCAAGAATCCCAGCCTGGTGACGCAACTCAGCCCCACCAATCCCCGAAAGCACCCCGCAGCACACTTTGCCAGTTCTCGTCCGGGATACCCAGCGCAAAACACCAAATCCATACCAGATCGCAGAAACCATGTCTAGCCGGAGCCGCGTCTCAAGCAGGAGCCGTGTGGAAATCGACGGGAGGGAATATTACAGGGAGCCCGCCCGCCGCCACGAGCATGATGACGTCGAGGTTCGGATCCGTGAGCGTTCGCGGTCACGGGATCGCCTTCCTGCCTTCATGCGCGACGACCGGAGGCCCGAGGCGGGCCCCTTGGTACTCAGACAGCGGGAGGTTGAGGAACGTGTCCTGAGACGGAGGTCACCCAGCCCAGTCCACGTCCGGGAAATGCGCATACAGAGGGCGAGAAGCGTCAGCCCGATGCCTGCCAGGCGGATTGAGGAGAGCGTCCGCTACCGCAATGTCGAGAGAGTCAGAGAGCCGAGCAGAGGCCCGGATCTCGAGAGGCTGCGCGCCCGCATTGTAGATCGTTCTTCCTCGTCCAGCCCCTCTCCGCCCCCCGTCGACAGGGTCCGCGCTAGGTTTGTCAAGAGAACTCGTTCTCCCTCGCCCGTCCGCGAGCGGATTCGCATCGTCGAGAAAACTGAGGAGAAGGTCCGCCAGCGGTCGCCGAGCCCTGAGCGCATCAAGGGTCCAATCATTGAGCGTCAGGTTATCACGCATTACCAAGACATTGATCACGGTAGGTAACTCTTGATCGGCGAACTTTTGCGGGAGCCGAGCTAACTTGTGGCAGGCGTGGTACAAGTCCGACCTCCGTCCCCGCCTCCGCCCATCCGCCGCAGAGAGAAGGACCGCGATACAGAGATCGATATTGACATTCGCCGCTCTCACAGCCACAGCCGCGCCCGGGGCCGATCCCGCTCGCGCTCCCACGAGAGGATTTCGAACCCGCATCACAGTCACGCCTGGGATAAGGAGTTGGTTGTTCATTCTGAGTCCAAACATCTCCATGTTGACGTCGAGGCCCGGCGTAGTCATTCCCATCATCGCCGCGCCCACTCTGAGGCTCCTCCCCACCGTGACGACTATAGCGAGGCCCGCGAGATCACTTCTCGCATTGATTCCAGAGGTAGGATGGGCGAAGCCCGTAATGGCATTACCAAGGACTGGACTATTGTCGATGTACCTCCCGGAACGGAGCGCGTGCGTATGGACGGTGCGGGTGGTGCCGCGGCCGAGGTGACCTGGCAGAAGTATAGCGGCGTGCGTCGCTCGCGCTTCATTCCAGACCGTGACGAGAAGAGCGTTGTGTCATCGTCAACATCTCTGTCGGAACATACACATAACGACTCTCGTCGCGGAAGCAGGCTCAGTGTTTCTATCATTGACAAAGAAAAAGATATTGATCGCCGTGCTACACCCCAGCGTAGCGAGATGTGGACCGAGATTACCAAGGATTTGGTCCTCCGCGAGGCCATCGAAGAGATGGGTTACCAATATGAGGAGACGGAATGGTTCTTTTACGTGATGACGTATCTTCGCTATGTAAGTTTGGCGACTTCTTTATTCTCCACACAAGGCAGAGCTAACGTTGAAACAGGAGGACGTCCTTCATCTTGTGCAGCTCTCTGATGCCATCCGTCGCGCCCGCAAAGAACGCAAGGAGCGCATTGCCGAGATCCAGTGGGAACGCGGTTACCAGGACGATTGGGACCGCGAGTACCGCATTCACTCGCACTCACACCATCACCACGATGGTCGACGCAAACGCCACGAGGACGACGACTACGAGATCACTTATGAGTCTCGCGGTTCGAGGCATTACCATTCGTAACGCATCTGCCTGGCTTGCTCCTAATGTGTGTGCGAAGAGTTGGATATGACATATGATGACCATAGACTGCGCTGTTATCTATCTGCCTTATGATTTTGGACAATACCATTGCAGGGGGACTCACTATCTTTAGGGAGTTTCATTCGGTTATCACCATGGCTTTTCTTGTTCCCGTCTTTTCTTTTTTAATATTCATTTCGCTTCATTGGCAAGCTTTCATGCATGCATGCTATGACTGATGAGAATTCAAAGAACAATATCACAATACTATGGAGGATGGATGTCCATGAGAAGGAGAATGATGAAAGGGAAGTGAAGAGTGGTTGCTTGGTTTAGGGTATGAGAAGGAGAGAGATAATTCTAGGATAGGATTTTATAGGAATGGTATCTCCTTATCACGTCTGATTCTCCCCATTTTGTGTTTGATTTTGTCATTGCTTCTCTCCACATCACCAGTCCACCGCTATCTCGATTCCTGACCACTTGATGCGAAACAACTCACTCTGTATTGCCGTGCCCTATCACATAGCCTGCGTTGGACAATTCGCTTTTATTCTTCTTCTTGCATTGCACTCCTTCCACCTCACATACAGCACCTCGACCGCCTTCCTCAGGCAGGTCAGGTACCTTACATTCGGCAACATCACAGCTCTCTAGCCTGCAACCGATTCGCCATCGCAAACCTTACGGCCTCCTCCATGGTCCCCTCTCCCGCTGCGGCCGCTCCCCAAGCCCACACGCGCTGCTCGTCGGGCCGACCCCCCAACACATCCACCTCTACGCTGAGCTGCAGCTCTTCCCACGTCCGCTTGGTACGCACCACCTCTTCCTCGCCTAGGCTCGGCATCTCCCACTCGGAAGGGGACTTACCGGGCTCAGCGAGGCGGAAATGCACGCCGTTGACGCTACTCCCGTCCATAATGGACGTGCCAAAGACGTCGAGGGACCAGATTGAGCCGGACACGGATGGATCGCGAGGGATGGCGGCCTGGAAATAGGGGGCCAGAGCATGCGGGACGGCAGCCGAGAGGTACTGGAAAAGCTTGTCGGTGCTGTCGTAAAGCGCTGGTGGGGTGGCGGTGGGAGGAGGGCGGTTAGGGTCGCTGTCGCTGGTGTGGGAGACAGGACCTGGCGGGTAGTACCGCCAAAGAGGGTTCGCTTTGAGAGGTTGGGTTTGTTGTTGGTCGGGGCTGGATGGAGGGAGGAGGTAGACGGTGAAGCGGGTGATGGAGCCGTGGGGGCGAGCAATGATGCGCAGACGAGCAAATGGAGTGATGGCGAGGTCGATCTCGGAGGCTGGCGGATTTTGGAGCGTAGCGGCGAGGGCTTCGGTGGACAAGATGGGTGGGAGTTGCTCAGCAAAGGTGAAGAAGGGCGGTGGGTTGAGGCCGGCGTCGTTGAGCATGTGGCAGATATCGGTAAGCAAGTTGACTGTTTTTTGGACAACAAGCTCGTGGGTGTGGCTAGTGATGACGGGCAGTAGGAGGGGCAAGACGGGGGTGGAGGAACGGTTAGCTCCCAACGCGCTCTGCTCGGAACGTTTAGCTTCGTTCTGACGGTGGGCGTGGATGAGGAGAAGGTGTAGCATATCGCTGATGCGCTCGGCCTCGCCGTCCTCCGGGAGGGGGGTGAAGGGAGGGTTGCCATCTTCAAGAGTGGCGAGTTGGAAGGAAATGGTACGATCAGTTTCATCCGTGTATTGCACGGTATCCTTCAGTAGGCGAACGCCGTGGGCGAGCAGTGTGCGAGCCTCTCTGTTCAACTCGTACCAAAGCTCCTGGGCGAAGACGGTGTCGCGAGCTTCCTTGACCTCGTCTTGCAGCGGAGGAGAAAGACGGGACTGGCCAATCGTGTTCCCAGCCTGGGTTATGACAACCTGGAGGCGTTTTGGCACGCCCGTCATCCTTCCGTGCTCCAGACGGACAGTGCCATCCTCGTTTCTCCTCATGGGCGCGATGCTGTTCGCCTTGAATTCTGGCGCGGCACTGGAGAAGCCAAACTTGACGCCCATGGTAGTGGGATCATCGGGCTGGCGGAAAACGGACCAGCCCCGCTCGCTGGCGGCCATGACCTCGTTCCAGTACGTGGTCTCGAGGCCGATCTCTTTCTCCAGACGCTCTGCTGCCGAGTCGAGAAATTCGCAAGCCTCGCTGACTGACTGGAGCCGCATGCCGATGGCTGTCAATTTGTTCTCGGGAATTCTGCTCCGGGTCAGGCTCGTGGGATCTGCGAGGGCTGTTGTTCCCAGTGTTCCGATTCCGACCATGTTGCGGAGCTCGGGACGGAGCGTTGCTGTGACTTGATTGGGCATCTCTTTGGAGATCAGCAGCGAGAGAATATCAAGCATCGTCGACGCGTTCCAGTGTGCTGTGGCAATGTTGCGCAGAATCTCTTCTCGTGCGGCGGCGAGCTCCCTAGCCGTAGCGGACGAATCATCAACATCGTCGATATCCTCCATTTCGACATCTGCTTCATCCTGTTTATTCTTGGCCGCCTCGATCTCTGCGCGTAAATCCTTTTCGCGAAGTCCTCTAAATCCCCCCGGCTCTGCATTTGTGCGTCGAATGAATTCGGCTATGCTTTGCGGCCCTCGATTGGGTGGCGCCGCCGCTTGTAGCGCCAATGGAGCCATATTTGAGATACGCTGGCGTGAAGGTGGTTGTTGTCAGGTGTGTGGCTGGGGTCGGCGTTGGCGATGTTCCTTTGTTGTTTTGCACGGCCGCCACGAGCAACCCGCACTAAATAAATGTTAGATCTAGAAATACAACTCCTACATTCGTCACAGAATTTGATTGTTGTTAATTTCCATTTTAGGTGAATCCATCCCACCCAAAACAGAGAAATACAGTTTCATGCAATCCCCCTTCCCTTCTAAATACATGACATGACGTCGTGAAGGACTAAAACTCGGACCCCATCTCCCTCAAGGTTGTTCCCTTCTCGTTGAAGCTTGATCTTCACCGAACCCCCGACCTTTTGTCCCCACCAACGAGCTCGACAATGGAACATAATCATCAATTGATTCGTATAAGGGAAACAAACGCTATATATTTTTACCTCACCGAGATCGGCTACCCTTGCATCAGGGTTCTACCCCCCAGAGACTTTCCCCATCTCTCCCACCCTTGCCCCACCATCAAGCTTGGTTCGTCATTGCCCTGAAGCAAAGCTAAAAACCCCTCACCTGGAAATGCCGCCTCGCGCAACATCAGATGAAAGAAAAATCTAATATTGAGACATAGCGATTATCTCTGCAGAGGCATGTAGTAATTGGTTTCTCGTAGATCCTCACCAATCTGAGGGATATTTCGCCGGCTTGGCTGCTCTTTCCAAGCTCTGCCTCACTGGGCATGTTGACTTGTGTTCTCAGAGCACCCCGCGCTGGTGATAAGATAAGAGCTTGAACCCCCCCAGACGTCAGCTCTCATTCAGTTCACTTGCATCCTGCAACTTCGTCAGGTCACAATCGTCCCATCTTTTGCCCTAGCAAACCCAGCAGTCATGTATTGAACGTGCATCGATACCTATAACTACGTAGTTCAGTTTTTTTTTTGTTTTGTGTCCCGAACCAGGCCGTTGCCTGGAATGCCCGTACAGACCCTAAAGTTCTACTTTGGCCGCCCTCTCGAAGCCTTCCTCGCTCCATTCCGAACTTTCTTCGAGTACCTCCTCCGATCCACCATTTCGGGCCTTTTCTTCCCCCAATCACGAAACCTATCTCCGTCCTCTGTTCCAACCACCACTGCACAATCGCCAAACATGGGTACCAAGAAGAAGATTGCCATTATGACGTCGGGCGGTGACGCGCCCGGCATGACCGCTGCTGTTCGCGCTTGCGTTCGAATGGCCATCCATATGGGTTGCGATGCCTACTGTGTTTACGAAGGGTACGAGGGCTTGGTTCGCGGCGGTGATTATATTCGCAAAATGGAATGGCACGACGTCCGCGGCTGGCTATCCGAAGGCGGCACTCTGATCGGCACAGCACGGTGCATGGCTTTCTTCGAAAGGGCTGGTCGCCTCACCGCTGCCAAGCACATGATCCTAAACGGTATCGACGCCCTGATCATCTGCGGTGGTGATGGTTCTCTCACAGGAGCCGACAGGTTTCGTGCGGAATGGCCCTCTCTTCTCGAGGAGCTCGTATCGACGGGCGAAATCACCAAGAACCAGATCGGCCAATACGCACATCTCAACATCGTGGGCCTTGTCGGGTCCATTGACAACGACCTTTCTGGCACCGACGCGACCATCGGTTGCTTCTCTGCCTTGGCCAGGATCTGTTATGCGGTCGATCTTATAGAAGCCACCGCCTATTCGCACTCCCGAGCCTTCGTCATCGAGGTGATGGGGCGGCATTGTGGTTGGCTTGCCCTGATGGCTGGTGTTGCTACCGGTGCCGATTTCATCTTCATCCCCGAGAAACCTAGGGAGGACAACTGGAGAGAAGAAATGTGCAACATCGTACACCACGTTCGTCCAGTTCTGTCTTTGCAACGTTGAAACCCAGCTGACTCTTTCATAGCACCGAAAACTGGGCAAAAGGAAAACTATCGTTATCATCGCCGAAGGAGCCCTTGACAGGGAAGGGAACAAGATCACTCCTGAAATGGTCAAGGATCTCCTAGATGACAAGAAGGGTCTTGCTCTCGATACACGAATCACGACGCTTGGGCATGTCCAGCGCGGAGGAACAGCAGTGGCTTATGACAGGATGCTCGGCACCCTGCAGGGCGTTGAAGCCGTCAAGGCGGTGCTCGAAGCCACGCCTGAGACACCCACCTGCTTCATTGCGATCACTGAGAACAAGATCACAAGGAAACCGCTTATGCAGGCTGTCCAGGACACAAAGGAGGTGGCTAAAGCCATTGAACGCCAAGATTTCGAGATGGCCATGTCTCTCCGTGACGCCGAGTTCTCAGAACAGTACAAGTCGTTCATGATGACGACGGCAGTCCAGGTGGACAAGGAGCTCATGCTCCCTGAGAAGGAGGTATGTCTTAAATGCTGAAGTACGAGTCTCAACAGCTGACCATTTCGCAGCGAATGAAGGTTGGGTTCATCAACGTCGGTGCCCCAGCGGGTGGTATGAACGCTGCGGTGCGTGCCGGTGTAGCGTATTGCCTATCACGCGGCCACGAGCCGGTCGCCATCCACAACGGGTTTGCCGGTTTTGCGCGACATCATGGCGACAAGCCTCTGGGTGCTGTTCGGCCGTTCAACTGGCTCGAAGTCGATAGCTGGGCGAGTAAAGGTGGTTCCGAAATCGGGACCAACCGCGAGCTTCCCAGTGAGTCGGGGATTGAGCTGGTTGCCAACTTGATCGAACAGTACGAATTTGACGCTCTCTTCCTTATCGGTGGCTTTGAGGCGTTCCATGCTGTTTCTCAGCTTCGGAAGGCGAGGGATCAATACCCCTCTTTGTGTATCCCCATGACCCTCCTTCCGGCTACAATTTCCAATAATGTTCCCGGCACCGAGTACTCGCTTGGGTCTGACACCTGTCTTAATGAGCTGGTGGACTACTGCGACAAGATCAAGCAATCGGCGTCAGCAACTCGGAGACGTGTGTTCGTTATTGAGACGCAAGGTGGCCGCTCGGGTTACGTTGCCACTCTCGGCGGCCTTGGAGTTGGCGCCTCAGCCGTGTACACTCCAGAAGAGGGCCTGAGCCTGGACATGCTCGCTGCCGATGTCCGCCATCTGAAGGATGTCTTCGCACACGACAAGGGTCAAAGTCGTGCCGGCCGCCTTATTCTCATCAACGAGAAGGCTTCCAAGGTCTACAACGCCAAACTGATTGCTGAAATCCTTCGCGACGAAGCCCACGGCCGCTTTGAAAGCCGCGAGGGAATTCCCGGGCATATGCAGCAAGGCGGTGTCCCGTCACCAATGGACCGTTCCCGTGCCGTACGTTTGGCCATCAGGTGTATTCAACATCTTGAAAAGTGGGGCAAGAACGCACACAACAGGGTCAAGAGCGACCCATTGAGTGCCAGTGTCATTGGAATCAAGGGCGCTAGCATCGTCTTTACTCCAATGAAGCATCTGGAGGAGGAGGAGACAGATTGGCCGAACCGCCGGCCCAAGGCGGCATTCTGGCTCGAGATGAAGGAGATTGTTGATATCCTGGGCGGTCGTCCTGCGTATAACAAGCCGGAGCCCGACCTCACTGGAGTCAAAGCAAAAGATGTGAAACGGGGGATTGAAACGGCTGATTGATTTTGCGTATATATATATACGCTCTCGAGCCCGGGAACCATTCATAAGGGGTTATGACTGGGCCAGATTCTGACGGGCACTCGTGGGGGGTAAATGTTGATGACATAGACCGATGATTTCCTAATGAAACGGTATTCCTCTCCTCACACTCTCTCTCTACCTTAAAGCGAATGGGCGTCGGAAATATGAATACACACTGCATAATACAGGGGTGGCAGCCCTCTGATAAGTGCAGCGCGAGATTCGGGGGGTTACTACACGGCTTCATTCCGCTTGACGTATCCGTATAATCGTGGGCGCGATGTGTTCCTGGCAAGGTCTGTTCGCGTCCATGGGGTCCGTCAATGATCGGCAGTCTTTCACATCGATTACGACTCGGTCACTCGGTTATCTCATCACGGATGATAGAGCGACGGAGAAGCCAATTCATCTTCGGCTCCGAGATTTTGTGAAAACTTTTCACTCTGATGAGGTGTGTTTAGGTACTCGGTGCCTGAGCGAGACAGCGATCGGCGGGTTTCTCGTCCTGCGAGGGCTTTGTGCAGACACGCGGGCACGGGATTTTGAACTGATTCCATGCTGGCCACTCCTCATCAGGAAGGATGGACGGTGGTCCATGGTTACGGTGGAAAGCCTGAAGCCTTGCTGTAACCCCCGCCCTGACTTCAGCTCAGAGAAACTACTGGTTTCTTTGTTAGCTGAGGGAAGGGAGTGCAGTACGTATGCTGATCCCACCCAGGACAGTACCTAGTTAATGCCAGCCAGCTGCGTAGGCACAGAACCCACCTCAATAGCAGGCCGGCCAGGCCGGGCAGCCCGGTGGGTTAGGGTTAGGGTTAACACAGCTGCAGTGCTGCAGTCAAAGTAAGGCAAGGCGAGGCGAGTTGGTGTGATGCGGGGATGCCGTGGTGTGCTCTATTTCAACGAACTGGGCAATAATCGGTTTGCGCCGCACTGGTTAGACGCACCATTGTCATCGCGCCACATGGCTGAGACATGAGATGAATGGCGCTTGTGATTAGGAGGGGATTGGTATCTTGTTTTCCCCCTCTATACTCTTGGAGGGAAGAGGGGAAAGGGTACAAGGGAGTAGGAGGGCGGAAACATGCAGAATTGCTTCTGTGCAGGGAGAGTGGGCTGGAAACAAGATAGGAAGTTGATCACCACGCTGGTCACTTCTCGGCTTCTGCCTTTCGCCAGAACAGTTCAGAGCCGCGGCTGAGCGAAACTTGTTCGTCCTCGACTGGAAGCATGGAGATTGAACATTGAAAATGATTCCTACTGCGTTCGATATCAGAAGGGAATGGGTAGGCGAGGCTGGGAGAACGACGCGACGGAGGCTGGTGTTTCTTATGTATCGCAAGTTCGGGTCGTTTAAATGCTGCGGACCTAGGTACATAATGCATCGCCGTCACCAAATGACTATCGCTATCCTGACAGTATCTGTAATGGCGAAGCCGGTCGGCCATCGATTAGTTAGTGATATTGCGCTGCAGGCTGGATCAAGGGTGTTTGACTGGTTCGTTCAGCTGAGCGGCAACCCAGAGGGGGTGGGGGCTCAGTAAGCAACACGCATTGTGTGGGGTGGCATTCCGTATTTTGGGATGCAAGTTTGTTTCCTCCCGGGCGAGAAAACGCGGCGGAAGACGCGGCTATTCTCCTGACGAGTTTTTGCTGGGCTAATTAATCTGCTTTTGCTCATCTCATCGACGAGATGAGGTTGTGATGCTTGAACCTTGGCGGCGTGACTGTTATTTTCGGGACTGGGTTCCTCGGCACCCGACGTTTGACTTAGTAGGTCGGTCTCCTTGTTGGGCAGCTCGTAACCGTTCCCGCTAATTAGTGTATCCGTAACTGAGGTTAGTCAACGGGGGGTGCCGCACCCTGTGGATTTGTTATTTGGTGCTTGATGGGTACCGAGTGAGTGGCTATAACATTGCGACATGGACATTTCACTAAGAGATATCCGTAACATACTGTAGTGTAAGGCGTTGCATACCCGTCAAATCCATGTTGCGGCTGCTTGCGAAGGAGCTGCATGGGGAAACTATATACGTAGATGGTGGGGCGGGAGGATTCTGGGGAGAAAACCTTGTTGGTGAGACCACGAGGGCCAGCAGCAGGGGTGACTCGACTGCCGATTACTGATGTTATCCCTAAGCGATCGAGACAATGACGTGATGAGTGCACCTATGGAGGGAAAACCTCGGTGCCCTTTCTTGTCTAATGGTATCTTGTGACGGGACAGGCAGCTGTATTTCTCATGGGGATGACTTCATGTGTGCTGAAAAGCGCCAAGGATGCCTTGTGAGAGAGGACGGCAGCTCAGGGCAACAGCGACTGTGGGATCAACAAGGCCAACGATCAGCGCTAGGGTGAGTGCCACAGATTGCAAGAACGGGGCTAGCCAATGACAACACCTGCTGCTTACCGAAACTGGCAAGGGTTCCTTCGCAAAAGTCCCAGAATTTCGGGCAAATTGTCTCCTGGTGGGTCGGGTTGCACCTTCCCCGGCTGCCGGTCGTCACGGCCGTGCCCATCGCCTGTGCAGCTTCCACAAGTAGCTGCAGTCAGCAATGGCGAAGGGTCCCGTTTTGGGCCATTACGAGAGAATTGGGGCTAAAATCGGGCATCCCCGCCATCTCTACGGGCAGGCTGAGGGCGCCATGCAGGGCATGTATACACTGTGTACGCTAGAGACGAGAGACAAGGGGGGGTAGAGGAGGAGATCCAGAAAAGAGACAGCCAGCATGGCAGCACGCGCATCTGCATGCGACTCCGTACCCCCTCTTCTTCTCCCTCATTCCCACCCACCCTCTTTTCTCCTCCTCCTCTTTCCGTCTTTTCCATGTTTCTACGCATATTCCATGCCTGATCCCGTCCCTCGTTTTTCTCATCGTGTTTGTTTTTCTTTTCAACTTTCAAACTCCCTTGATGGTCTGAGTTTGTCGACCGTTCCTGGATCCGAACCCCTCTGGCTCTCGCGCCTGGACGAGGCATCGAGAAACGAAGAGTGGCTGGTCGTTGCTAGCCAAGGAAAGTAAAGATGGGATTTGGAATGGCTTCTAGGTCGTTGCTCCTCCTTGCCGCTGCTGTTGCACCCTCTCAAGCAGCCATTGCGGCCTGGTGGAACGGGATTGCTCCTCAGATCATCCTCCAAAACAAAACGACGGGCGCCATTCGGCATAGCGCTTGCAATGTCTACGGCACACCGGCCTATTCGTATACGGATGGCTTTGAGCTCCCCCTCGACTTCAAGCCCAAGAATGGAACTCCCCTGGCAGGGTGTGGATATTGGAACCAAGTGACGACTATGTAAGACGTCAGTCTCATGACGACGGCAGAGAAGACACTAACCAGCGTGCCAGCGCCTCGGTTTATTACATAGAAAAGGGTGGTGCTATTGCTAATGCGTTGCTGGAATGCAACATGGCCACGGGGATGTTCAGGAATAACGGGAATCGCATCATCAGCAACGGTGATGTGTCTGTGAACAACAATACCGGTCTCGCCGCCCTCCTCCTTGGAGCCACGGGCGGTTACCGGGTCTACTTCAACGACGCCGACATGACCATCAACGAGATCGGATACACCCAGGAGGGAGGCTGGGAGTACCGGGGCATCATCTCGAAAGACCCTCAAGGCTGGGGTGCCCTCGGCGCCCAGTTCACCGGAAAGGAGAACATTACAGTTGCGAGTGCCCGCGACATCCGGACCATGGAAGTTGTCCGGTGGAACTCGGACGGCAATTGGCGAATCAGTTAGTAGACGCTCGTCTTCCAGGCTGCAACATGTGAGGCGGTCGGAGGGCTAACATTGTTGCAGGCACTCTTCCATACTCTCTCGGGGGAAACATCACAACTCATACCACCAATGCCAGTTCGATTGCCATCAACGAGACCGCCCCCGTTAACTTCACTTTGAGTGCGTGGACGGGCAAGCCAAGCTCACTCGGAGTCACTATCGATTCCGAATATACCCGAGCCATCTGGTACATAGGGAGCGATCGCGCCTTGTATTCGGTCCGCAACAAGAACTTTTTCTGGTCCCAGGCAACCAACCAGTCCGATGCATTCTGGCCCTTCGCTGACGAGCCCAATGGAGAGTTGGGTGTTGCAAGCCAGTTTAGCAACAGCATGGTGCGCATTTACTACTTCGTCAAAGGCCAGCTCGCAGAGATCAAGTACGAGAGCGGGTCCTGGAAGTCGTGGTCTGCAGTTGAACCGCCGAAGGCTGTTGTCTCTAACACGACGAATACCTCGAATAACCCTAATGCGGTTTCTGGCGGTACCTCTGGTCTCTCGACGGGAGCGAAGGCCGGCGTTGGTATTGGTGTCGCCTTGGGCGTCATTGCTTTAGGTGTTCTCGTCGCCACCCTTATCCTTGTGCGGAAGAGGAAGAAGAGCGCGACCGCCGAGCTTGACTCGAACTCGGTAGGGAATCAGCAACCCTCTCCAGTCCCGCCTTATGGATCTCCAGCACCTACAGACGGCGCTGGGTATGACCAGTACCAGTGGGAGAAGAAGGATATACCGCAGTCTCCGTATCCCATTTATCAGACTGAGCCTGCGCAGCTGGATGCCACAGGCAAGCCGACAGAATTGGACGCGCCGCGTGTCATGTACGAACTTCCAGATCAAACATATTCCCACGAACTAGGGACAGACACGGCCCCGAAACCGGCGATTCACTCAGACCGGCCAGGTCAACAGGGGAGATAATATATCACTTAATGGATAACTGGAAGGCGGAGGATACCAAAAGATGATAAACTCGTGAAGATCAGGGACGGGGTGGTCCTATAGAAGGTATACCCAGAGACAAAAAGGGGCGATTATTCAATCACTGCCAGCGTTTCAAACAGGTCAACAGCATCTACCACGCATTGGGTGTTTACTTGGCGTCATTTACAGCAAAGCGGACATGTTTGTCACCTCCGGCATCTATTTGTATATTATTTAGCATGGGCGGAGTACCTATATCCCTCGATTTACTACGCGCATTCCGTCGAGAACGTCGAAAGTCTCGTGAAAACTACTACACCACATTCTATGAACATGCATGCAGAACCAGATGTGTAACCCCTGCCAAGATATACCAACCAATACCGAGTCAGGAGGAAACAGGCAAATTGTTCGACTTGGCATTCTCGTGCCGCCCAAGGCCAAAACTCAGGTTCCAGCAGAACATGGGCAAAAAGGAGGTACAAGGCTTTTCGCCATTGTTTAGGTACGGTTTGAGTGGGGGAATTGAAATTTTCGTCCACGCCCGCCCGCCGCCTTTCAGGCTCGGCATTGGTTCGGCTCAGCTCAGCTCAGCTCAGCCCAGCCGTCAGCACTAATATGCGTATCGTACATTGTACGGGTACGACTTCCCAATGACGGACAGGAAGCAGCCGTGCCGGGCTGGGTGTTACGGTCTCTGGTAGGAGGAGTAGGAAGAGGCGGGCACGGGGATCAAGGGTGGTAGGCCAAAGTCGAACTTGTTTACGTGCAGGGCAATTTCGTGCTCTGATGCCAATTGATAGATATCAGCATCCGTATCACTTCTTGCTTGTACCAGTCTTTGGTGTTTGGACAAGTAAGTGCCGGTGTTTTGATTCATGTTCATGGATGCCGGTGTCCAGCACCGGCGCCCAGCAAGGGTGTCTATGTGTCCCCAGTTTCTTCTCGAGATTCCACCAACACCATTCCCCCGTCAAGCCCGTGACTACTAGTAGCCTCATCCGGTCCGCTGGCTCAATGGCAGAGCGTCTGACTACGAATCAGGAGGTTCCAGGTTCGACCCCTGGGTGGATCGATCATCATTCTCTCTTGCCCTTGGTATCAAAGGAAGGAAGGGTGGGTGGTGAGGCGTGAGTGGTGAATGGTGAGTGGTCTATTCTCGGCCATAGTGATGTTGTTTGTGATCGTGTTTGGCGGTGCTGGTTTCGGTTCTTATTTTTGGTTCTGGTGACGGCGTTGGTATATATTACATACATATATACGATCAGCCTCGATACTAATATTCATCACCGTCGATGAAACACGTCCATAGGCACATAACGAAACAAACTACCTAGGTAGGTATAACTCATATATGTGCTAGGTAGGTACCTAGGTACCCATGGTACCCAGCTAAACCAAGCCAAAAAACCGCCGACTCCAGTCGGCTAGGGATTTTTTTTGCGCTTCCCGGGCAACTTTCAATGTACTTCGCCTGCCTCAGCGTGTTAGTCAAGACGATCCCGATTGCATGTGGTTTGATTGGTGGTTTGGATGGGGTGCCCACTGCTCCGTGCCTGTTTACTGAAACCGGGTCACGCTAAATTCTACGGCAAAACATATACTACCACTACAAGGCAGCAGCTACCTACCTACCTACCTGGCTCAAATCTGCGGCAAAGCCGGCGTATTCGTACCATGTCTCGCCTTGGCCTGCCTACCTCAGGTAGCCAGGGAGCTGGGATACGCTCACGCTGGTCCTCTGCAGACCTCAAGAGGCCAACAAGACCTGAACAATCTGCAGAGCCCCCCTCGGTTGGTCGTCTGAGCCGGGCCACGAAGAATTGATAAGTACCCAGTGATAAATGTCCATGTGCCTAGAGAGAAAAATGTCTGAAACAGCAGATGTCGCTAATGTACTGCGCAGAATTAGGATTTTGCGGCTAACCTTATGTCATGAGACGCTGTGCCCGCAAGCTGTGGCTGTGATGTTGCTGGGTGGCATTTGGGACCTGACAATTGATCGAAGTGCGCCGTGTTGACCATACGCAAGTCAGCGGCATAGGTACATCTTCTCGTCGACTGATACACCTGCCAGACCTGGTAGGATGTCTCACAAGAACAACCACAAAAAAGTCTCACTGCAGTACTCTAATGCACTGGATTTGTCTATCAATGGCCAAATCTCATTCCTGATCCCAACTACGGGAGAAAAACAAAGGGAAAAAAAAGAGTCGTGTCGTCGTGTACTCTAACTTTTCGAGAAGCCTATAACCAGGGCATCCCTAATCCAACAAGAGGTCTCCAGATCTCCCAAATGAACACCAAACCCTAAACCGACATCACCATTCGCTGGCTAGGCCTACCTGGCATCACACCAAGTGACGTAACTGAACCCCAAGATTATGCTGGGAGCGATCCGTTTCCTCTAGACGTGCCACACAATTATAACCCCCCAGCCCTGCGCCTCAAGAGACCGTGAACAGAAAATGAACCTGATTAAGTGAGTATGGTTGCAAGAACGTCTCAGAAACCAGCCGCTGAAGAAGGAAACCGGGACCAACTCTGTAGGGACGCTTGACTCGTGCACGTAGAGGCTAAACGACCCACACACACACACTGTAATCCGCTCAGGTAGAAAAGACAGCCCGCTGAGAAAGAAAGGACAAATAATTGCCTCACAGAGGGTTCACACCAAATAGATAGCGTAGCTCATGCTCGCTTAGTCTGGCGACCGTCCTCATTTCACCCTCGTCGAGAGCTGCTTCAACAAGATCGCGCTTGTTCTCCTGTAGCTGAAGAATGCGATCTTCAACAGTCTCCTGGACCAAAATCCGGTGTACCTTCACTTCTCGTTGCTGGCCAATACGGTGCGCCCGGTCAACAGCCTGCATTTCAATGTAGGGGTTCCAAAAAGGGTCGCAGATGATAATGCGAGAAGCGACAGTCAAGTTCAGACCAGCATTGCCAGCACGCAGTGACACTAACATGATCGTGTTGCGGGGGTTTTGCACAAAGTCTTCAACAGCGTCGTCGCGTTGCTGCCTTGTCATGGAGCCCGTGTAGCGACATAACTTCAACCCCAACTTGTACCGGACCTGGCATTCGATGAGATCCAGCAGAGACGTCCATTGAGAGAAGATGATCGTCTTCTCGTTCGTCTCTTGAATCTCGGTGAGAAGTTCAACGACTCTAGTGACCTTGGCCGAGTCTTCCCAATTGTCACGGAGATAGTGCATATACCGACGGCGGGCCTCCTTGTTCTTTCCCGCCTCTTGTCGGAGTGCGCCCAGCTGGTGAGGCTGAACCGTTTCAGTGCGCTTTCTCTTCGCTTTTTCGACACTCTTCGCCTTTGCTTTACCGGCCTTGATCTTAGCTGCCTTTGCAACATTGCGCGCCTCAATTGCACTAACCGCAGCCAGTTCGGCGTCGAGGTTTTCATCTTCACCGGCGCTGTCCGAGACCACAAATCCTTTGAGATTGCCATCAGCGTCAGCCTCATCGTCATCGTCAGACGACAAGTCAGAGTCCGAATCAGTCTCCATCTCGGGCTCTGAGGCTGGGCCCTCGGTAGAACCGATCTTCTCGGGCATATGAACCTTTTGGAAAGCCGTGTAGTTGATGATCTTGGCAGTGTCGATAGGTCCGCGGCACACCGGACATCTCGCCTGAGAATTTTCGCTGCCATCTCTTAGGTTGCCCTGGGCGGCGTTGTCGGTAATGGACGTAAAACACTCCGAGCAACTGTCATGTCCACAGGGGATGATAAGAGTCGGGTCCTCAACTACATCGTAGCAAATCGGGCACTCGAACGCATCAATAGTCTTGATACGATCCACGACCGTAGCCTCGAGGGTTTTTGCGAGCTTCAGCATGTGATCTTCAGATATGTCGTTGGTGGTGACACATTCAAAATCCATCAGGTGAGGATGACAGGCGGCTTGCCGGAGCCGAAGCAGAAGGACAAGAATGTTTGAATAGTTCTTGCCAATGGTGCCCTGTCGCAGGTACTTGTTGAATTGTACCTGCGATCTAGCCTCCAGATCCTGGTAGAACCTTCTCTCGTCCTCAGAGAAAGTAACAAAGTCTTCATGCTTCGTTTTGGGTGGCAATTCCAAGATCGGCTTTCCGTCAATCGTGGATGTCTTCATACGCCGGAGCATAATGGCCTTGAGAACAGCCTGGAGCTTCCTCAGTGAGTCTGTCTTCTGGCTCTCCGTGACCTTGGACTTCGCAGTAAGCCCCTTGAATGCCTGTGTCTTGTTAGCAGTAGCCCGCGAGGAACTAAAGACTGGCTGCCTACATCTGTGAACGTCTTTTGCTGGTCGTACGGTCTGATCCGCAGGAAGCGGATAAGTGGATACAACTCCAACACTCCGTTCATCATAGGGGTGCCTGTGAGACACCAGCGGTAGGTGGCTTTGAGCATATGGCAGGCCTTGGAGCCCTGTGTGTCTTTGTTCTTGATACATTGGGCCTCGTCGAGAATGATTCGGTGAAATTGACTATTCGGGTGAATCAAGGGACATTTTTTGTGGAGTTCCTCGTCTCTTGCGATCTCATAGCCCTCCGCCCCTTTTCTCTGCTCGATGTGCAGATGGTACTGCTTCCACTCAGAAGCAATCGATCCGTAAGTCGTGAGGACAACATGGTAATCTTTAACTTGGTCGTAGGTGATCTTCTTTTTCTGATGGAGGAGTAGGACGTTCATCTTATGCGACTCCTTCAACTTCTTCCTGATCTCCACTTCCCACTGCTTGATGAGCGCGACAGGCCCAATGATCAAGTTTGTCTAGATATTTTTTTAGCATTCCCCGAACTGCATAGTAGTGAGGCTTTGTTACCTTGATACCGTTCGAGGACGGCCGACTGACCATCAGCGCCAGCGCAGAAATGGTCTTCCCGAGACCCATGTCATCGGCAAGTATACCGCCCTTGGTTGTTCCCTTCTCCATATCCATCATCCACTTCAGTGCCACCTGTTGATGTGCGTACAGAGGATATTTGAGTGCCTCGGGTGTTTCGCCGCGCTCTTCAACCGGGATGTCCATATCAGGGCGGATGTTGGCCAAAAGGGTCTGAATCTCTGCAGCAGTCTTCCTCGGGTCCTCGACGTAGTCTTGAACGAAACCCACGAGGCGAGAATTGAGAGGCTCCCCAGCCCCATCAATGAGATTTTCCCAATCATAGCCGTTCGTATGATTAACAACCGCGCTCAGATTACTAAAGCTAGGAAGGGGAGTTGTGAGGTACGAGCCATTTGCTACATATCCCGGGCGGTTCAGGGACGAAGCCTTGCTTGAAAATAGACCGGACGGTGTGGTTGAAACTGAGCTATACTGGGGGAAGCCCACTGACGAACTCCCTCCGGTCTGCGGAATACCACTAGACTGCTGAGCCCGTTGAGCGAAAGCAGGACCTGAACCGAAGGGTCTGGCAACAGCGGGGGGGCCTAGCCCCACGGGACGTTCCGGATATGGCAGGCTCGTCGTTCCGGAAGATAGGTATGGATGGTTGTAGGAAGAAGATGGACCGGCAATGCTTCCGAACAAGGCGGTTCCTTGGTCATCATCCATCATCCAAGCCCCAGGAACATGAAAGCTAGACGGTCCCACCAATGGCTTTTGTTCTTGCTTCACGTGCGAGTTAAAGGACGGCGGTTCGGTCTTCACAGACGAAGTCATCATTGACGGTAGCCGACCACCTGCGTTCGTAAAGGTCGACATCGAACCAAGCCCGGACGCTGAAGATCCGTACAGGGGCCCGTTGTTCGCTCTCGCTGGGCCTGAACACGCGCTCGCCCATGTCGACGTTGAATCAGTCGGTATGCCGGTTCGATCTCCTTGCATTGTAAAGAAGGGGTTGCTCTGCAGAAATGGGGAGCGATCGAGGGTATCGAACTGCGACTGATGCTGCCCGGCCAGTTGTCTTGCAAGATTCAGATCCCTGTCTTCAACCGCCTTCTTACGGCGATGGTGATCGGCTTCTTCTTGTTGCCTCTTAAGCATATCCTCATCATCCCTAGACCCAAGCACCTGTCAGCCTCGTCAGATATTATGAGGCTAGGAGAACGCCACACACCCTGTGAGATCAATCATGGGAATACTGCTGCTGGATTCTTCGTCGGAAGAGTTCCCCTGGCTGCTGAATATACCTGGTCTCCTATATTTCGGATCGAGCCGGCCATGTGTCGTGCCAACAAGGTGTGAGCTGCCAAAAGATCTTTTGCGGTTGAACGACAGCGGGGTGCCGACTCGTGAATGTCCAGGGCTCGACATCACGGAGGGCGTGGATGAACTTGGCTCTGGTTTAATGGTGTCTGGTGAAAAAAGAGGAATGATTGTTAGCTCAGCTCGAACTTTAAGCTGACTGGGCTACGGCCAGGATGGGCAAGAGCCTTGTCAGCAACGAAAAAGAAAGTTCACTGGCACTAACCTCGGGATTGGCCACGCGCCTCGGCGAGGCGTTTGCGGATGGTTTGGATCTCCTGCTTGGCCTGTACGAGTTGATGTTGGGTTTCGCTCGTCTTGGGCTCGACGCTGAGGAGGGAGTCTACGATGGCTCGCTGTAAGGCCAGATCTTCCTCGAGTTCTATGATGAGAGATGAGACAGTTTGGGCGCGCCCGGTCAGGGGGGCCGCCGTGTTACGATTTGAGGCCATGAGCAACTCAGTACCGGACTAATCGCACCGCCCTGGCGGGCATCGACAAGAATCGGGTAGGCAGGTGCGTGCCAACCCCAACGCAAGCCGGACGCCTTGCTGGGTCAATCGGCGCCCCGTCGGAATTTACTGGAATGCAATTTGCCGTGCGCTCCAAGAAGACGGAGCGATTGTGCGTATTGCTGTAAGTCTTCGGGGCTTGCGACTCAGCCAGAAGTGGAGTCGTGGCGTTTAACTAAAGTGCTAGAAGGGAGGAAGAGTTTGTGCTGATCTGGAGCCTGCCTGTTGCTGTTGCCCAAATTGTGAGTTGACTAAAGGAGGACTTTCTTCTTAAAGTGGGGCGTGTTTCCCTAGCTGCTGCTACGCGGCGACGCAACAGGAATTGTGCCTTTATTTATCACAGCAGAAAGGACAGGTCATCTCAATTTGCTGAACTGGGAAAGCGCCGTCCTGATGACATTCAGCATGACGAACGACACTTGAAGACCGGAAACAAAATCCAGTCGATATCGGAACCCCGGTCACCAAAGGGTCCCAGCGACCAGGAGCGAAACGCGTCGCCTGGGCTCCTGGGAATTAAAGTGGACGCAGCCGCGCGCGCGTGTTCATTCCCCACCTGCCTTCCCGCCCCTGTCGTTCATCATTCAAAACCCCGCACCCAACCATCATGATGGAGATGATGTAATGAGCTGCCTTTTGGGCTGCGGACGTGAACAAGTGTTCTTCGCATTGCATTTCACACAGCTGCGTACGTATTCTGTTTAATTATTAGCAAATGTGCCGAAGTGTGAGCATCCTACACAGCCCATGCAGCACGCCACGCTGTGCTACCGGAGGAATATTCGCCTTCTGTTCATTCCCGGCGCCAACCGTGCAGCCTTTGTGCCAGTCAGTTAGTTGGACAAAGCGGCGGGAACCAATCTGATACTTTTTGCGGTGGTTGGCACTGCAGCCCAGTAACCAATCGATCGTCAAATCGGTGTATTAACACTGGGCATCTAAGGCGACGAAGCCTCGTCAAAGCCATGCAGTGCAACGAAAATTTCTACACACAGAAGCAGATTCTCTTGCAGCCCCCAACGCCAAACAACCCGACAATGCAACGTCCAAACAGCACAGGGCATCGAACCGATAGGTATCGCAAACATTAACTGGGTGGCTCCTTTTTGCCATCCATCTCTCCACTCACAGCCCCCTTGACTTTTCCCCACCATTCTTTAGCTTTGCCAGTAAACCAGTCCCAGAAGCTTGAGACGGAGGAACCTTCCTTCCCGTCGCTCTCCGCGTCTCCGCTCCCTTGTTTCTTGTTTTCCTGTGGCGGGTTGACACCCAAGGTTTTTGACGGAGAAGTCGTGTTTGAACTGACACGAGTCATAGGATCTACTTGGATCTGATGAGTCGTCGTTGGGGCAGATGTGGAGGTTAAAGGAACAGTGGGGAGTGTGTGCGTTGGTGGGTCAACTGGGGCTCCCACTGGCTCCTCATGCAACCCAACAGGCTTGAGAGGAAGTCGAAGAGTGCCGTTATTTGGTGCGGGAATGATGCCCACCGAGTCACATAATAAATTGTAGACCTCAATGTTTTCTGCACCTTAGTCAGCTTTCATCTCTCTGTGAACTCATCTCCATAACGTACGAAAAGGCTCGACTCGGCTATTTGGTTGATGGGCGAACGCTGGGCCTCGGGCAATGAAGATAGCTCTCATTAACGGGTGCTCGTGATCATAGCCGTGAAGGCCGCGTGGATGGTAGACCGTCTTCTTCGCTTGCGCCTCTTTAAGGTTCATCTCCTCCATTCTCACCAGTGCCCAGCCCGTCTTGGGGACAATCCACAATGGCGCAATGCGATCGTTGCGCGAGAAGTGATATCTCTCCGGCATGTTGACATCCCTCAGGTACACTTCGAGATTCGGGTCGTTTTTTGTCTTGGCGATCAGCCCGTCATATATGCTCTGCAGCTCGCCAGGATTCTTGGGTCGCAGCCCAACCAAAGGCCATCCATCAGTGTGCTCGATCTTGCTGAGGTCCAAAAGGTCTTCGATTTGGTACAGACGCGTGATATCCGTAGTAGCCATGCCATGGTCCGAGACTATGATGACATTAACAATGTCGGTCAAGTGTCGCTGCTCCAGTCCTCGAAACATGCTATCTAGCATGTCATCAACCTTCCTGATGGTGGACCTGATCTCGGTGCTGTTAGGTCCGAACCTGTGGCCGTCTGAGTCGACATTGGGAACGTAGGCCGCAATGACCTGCGGACGATCCTCATCAGCCATGTCTAGAAATCCCAATATGCTGTTGACTTTGTTCGTAAGCTTCTCCTTGCCGTTATACTTGTCCATGTATGTGGGCTCGACTTGGAGAATATGTGCTTCGCTTCCGGGCCACATGTGAATGGCAGTCTTGAGCCCTTGTTTCTGTGCGGTTACCCAGAAGGGTTCCCCCTTCCACCACTTGGGATGCATGCTCCGCGATGGATCGGTATAGTAAAATTCCTCCTTCAGCTCCGGATCCCAGAAGCTATTCCCGACAACACCATGGGCCTCGGGATACAGACCCGTCGCAAGGGTGTAGTGATTCGGAAATGTGACGCTTGGGAACGACGGGAGCATATAGCGCGGCGACACGCCTTGCTTGACGAAAGCGCTTAGCCTTGGTGTTAGCCCCCGGTTGACGAAGTCTGCCCGGAACCCGTCCAGGCTAATGATAATGGTTGTCGGGGCGAACATGGCGGTGCCATTGCTGACCAGTTTCGGAGCGATGACGCGTTGAGGAGCCCTCTTCTTTTCCAACGACAGTCTCCATGCCACCAAGGCCAGAATTATAAAGCCGACGGCAATCATGGAATAGATCAGCACCCACCGCCTCCAGCTCCTCGCCCTCCCTTGCCGTGAGTCTGTCAACTGTAATAAACCCTTGCGGTCTCGCTCGTCGCTGTCATCCCGGTCGCTGCTTTCGCCCGTGGATGAACCCTCCTTCATACCGCCCTCCTCCATCTCGTACATAAGCTCGCCATCCTCGCCATGTTGCGCCTCGGACATGAGCCGCTCCCGCTTTGCCTTGCGTCTGGAACGGCGACGACTTCGCTTCTCAGCAATGAGGTCCTCGGTCGAGGACTCGGGATCTAAGCGGGGACTCGACGGGGACAGATCGCTCCCCCGGCGACCAAACAGCGAGAGTGGATTGGGGATCAAGCCGGAGCCACGTCGACCGCGCTCCTGTCGACGGCGGGTTTCTGTGACGAGCTGGTCAAGTTCGTCCTCCTCCATCAACACCAGTCTGTCATGGGCGCGCAGCTCGCGGCTGTTTCTAGCACGTAACTGTCGCTCATCATCGTCGCTGTCGGTGTCTTGGTCGGACCGGATCGAGGCAGCGTCGGCATCGTAATCTGAGGGCGACAAAAGCGACGTATCACGGCCGCCGCCTGTGTTTGTATCGATTCTCTGGATGGGCATCGCTGCGATGGGAATGCCCGCGGCTGGGTCATTCCATCAGTGTCGCGGAGGGAAGGGGGACGCGAGACGTGACGCCACGAGTAAGGAGTGCAAAATTAGATGCCATCAAACTCGTTTTGGTCAGCCATTCTCATGCAGCCGATAGGGATAATAATACGTTGTCTGCCATGCGACGCTAACGGCGCAGCCAAGCCCGGGGTGGGGCATGTTCCCGTTCCTCGGCCCCACTTTCAGGGCGTCTCGAGGCTTGACCGAACCACCTAACTTCAGAAAGGCTTAAGAGACAGCTTCAACTCAATAAGTCTAACACAGTAAACCCTGCGGCGCGGGGTTGCAAATAAATCTCGTTGCGCTATTAGCACCAGCCGTAGGCGTAATTGTCCTCCCACACCGTCTTCTGCGTCCTCCTTCCACCCGACCAACGAAAACATGGAATCATCTTGTCCATCTGCTCGCTGACGACGACCTTGACCGATTTTTGGTGCCTATTCCCGACCCCTTTTGATCCAAGCGTCATTTGTTCGTCAGGGTTCCATGCTACCACCCTCGAGAGACCGTGTGCGCTGGCTTCGACCAATGCAGCTTCGAGCAAGACTCGAATCTCATCAGCCCGCCACTCTATGGTAAGGCCTTCATTTTGGGCTACCCTGAGAATCTCCAGCTGTCCCGCTCGCCAGTCGTGTCGCCAATAGATCCATGTTTTACCGTTGTCGGCAATGGCGCCTCGATTCATTGGGCGCGGCTTGGACAGCTTCTCGGCCATGAAATCTTCCCGGACATTGTGCCACAGCACTTGTGCAGACGTGGGGAGAAACGCGATGTGAGCAAAGCCATCTGGCGGCAGATTGTGAAAGCGCCTGCTCAGGTACATCCCGTCCAATGCGCAAAGGTCAGGAATCTCCTCAAGTTTTAGATATCGTGCCCGGCGAGGCTCGCTGTGTTCGAAGCGTGGTTCCTGCCGATTCCGGGTAGAACCATACGGGGACAGAAGCGACAGTGTGACGAGTCGATTCGGGAACGCTGTCCAGCCAAGTCTGGTGTAGTAGCCTTTGCCGATATCGCTATACAGAACAGTGCATTCACCGTCTTGTTCCAACTGCACCTGCAGCCGGCTCATCAGGAGAGCCGCCATGCCCTGTCGCCGATATTCTGGGTTGGTATGGATATGCGCGACACTATGACCTCGAGACTCCCTCACGCCGCCATTCTCGGCGATCAAGACTGGCTTGCAGAAGCTCTCGCAGCTAGCAATGATTCGATCCGGTCGTCCTTCAGGGTAGAGCACCCAGTACCTGCAACCGCCATCTCTGGCCAAGTCCTGCTGGGACAAAAGCTTTTCGCGAGCAAAGTAGTCGCTGAGTGACAACGGCGAGGCAAAGAACATCCCATTCAACTCCCAAGAGATCTGCCGCTGCTCCAGCGTCGCTTCCGCGAAGACGATATCAGAAGCTGAGAGGTCCGTAAGGTCCCCCATGGCAAAAGCGTCAAGATGTCCCTAGTCGGCAGAACGCTCTTGGGAAGCACATGCGATTCAGAGTTTTTTTTTGGGAGTTTTTTTTTTTTTTTTTTTTTATAAAAAAAAAAAAAAAGGTCCAGATAGCCCACTAGAGTTCAGGATCCAGAAGGAAGGGAAAGAGAGGAGGTAGGATCACCCTGAGACACAGAAGAATGGCCAAGTATCCAGGGAGAGGGGGTCTTGAGAAAACGGAAACAACACCCCGAAGAGATTATGAACGAGAATGAAAGTGCCGCGCCAGCTGCGGGCCTCAAGCGCGTGAATATCGCTCAGCACAAAAGGGTCTGTTGACCAACAACTCGCCACCATGATCAGCTGCGATGCAGTGGGTTTCGCCCTTGCTTTCCCCCGATGCCTCGCCTCTATTGACCTTTCAAAACAAGGAGTCCGAGAGCAACCTGTGCTTCATCTGGGCGGTCGGTGGAATCCCAGACAGGTAAGCTGGACGTAGGCAAAAGAACTCGCACGTAACACCGCCAACCTTGGTGGTGACGGAGGTGTGTCTGTATGGTGGAGAGTATTGGCCCGATGCATGCACGCACAGAGCAGGTGCCCAGTTTGTATGAACACAGGGACGGCCATGTGAGGCCCTGCGTAAGCTGAGAAAGCTCCGTGTGCTCCCAATAGACTTTCAGACTGCGTTGAAAAAAGGTCCGAGTTGTCAGCCATGGAGACCGGGCGTATGAGACGGGATCGAAATCTTGGAAGTCGATGCGCAGCACATGTCCAGCTACTACGAATAAAGAGTCGCCAATGAAAGGGGCGTTTTGCAACGGCCCTCATTCACAGACAAAAGAGGATAAGCTGGCGTATTTAGGCACTAGATAAAAAAAAAAAAAAGAAACAGGGGCTTCCAATTTTCTCATCGAGCCCTTGAAACCCCAGGGAAATGCCCTGATGATTCGTCCTAGGGCACTTTCCGAGGGCTATTTACGGTTGCCGCTGTCAATTCGTAAAGCAGAACAATCTTCCAGCTCTCTGCGGATGACGCCAAGACCGCGTAGCTGAGTTTCTCGGTGAAACCCTTCTCATGAACTTGGAGTTCTGCAAGTGAACAACATGATGCCCAGAAGGCGATTTGGCGGTCAGAAGAATTGTGGATCCTCGCCTCGGCTTGTCAGCCACGTAGCCCCGCATCTGTGGCTGAGCCTCGCACCCGCACGGGAGCCGGAGCCACTTTTTCCGCCAAAATTCACGAGCCCTGCCAATTACCAAACGCACAAAATTTGGTTCGAGATATCGACGCATGGGAGTGACCTGGAATCTTTGACGGCCGCGCAACACCCATCAAAGGTACGCATTGCCCCCCCTCAACCCTAGGCAAAGGCTCGTCCACCTGATCGTCCCAATACCGTTTTCTTCCAAGTCGCACTCGACAACGACGAACCGACCGCTAACCCCACCCAACTAGAAGTCATCACGATGTCAGAAATCAATATCGGACAGAGCTCCTGGCGCCGCATCCAGGTTGGCCGTGTGCTGAAGCTGGAGGGTGGCAGCCTCGCTACCATCGTCGAGCTTATCGACCACAAACGTGTATGTCACAATTAGCGATTGGAAATCTGATCCAGGATGACCGAATAACTAAATTGTCTGGAATTGCAGGCTCTCGTCGACGGTCCCTCGTCAGACCCAAAGCTCGCCACCCCCCGTGGCACCGTCTCTTTCGCCGACACCCTCATTACGCCCCTTCTGGTCGAGAACTTGCCCCGTGGCGCGCGGTCCGGTGCCGTCAAGAAGGCGTGGGAGAAGGCCGAGATTGACGCAAAGTGGAAGGAGGGCAACTGGGCCAAGAAGCAGCTGCAGCAGGAGCGACGCAAGTCCCTGACCGACTTCGACCGCTTTAAGCTCATGCGGTTGAAGAAGCAGAGAAGATTTGAGGAGCGCAAGGCTCTGGCCAAGATCAAGGCTGCGGCATGAGTGAGGACAGGAAATGGGGGAAGTGTTTGGTCGGCATTGGGTCTTGGGGAGAAGGGTATTCTGAAACGGTCTGCATGAACAACAGCATTAGGGTTGCTGGATTCTCTTCGCGTCGCTTTCGGAAGACCTGTATGTCACATCATCAAGGTGACCGGCGTCATGGAAAATGCAAATTAGCCCACGTCAACGCCCAGTTTTGCTTTCCTGTGAGACGAGCCATGGAGAAGTGGAAGGATTGAATTCCACCATTAATGCATTTTACGCAATCCGTTTCGGGATGCCTCCAAGCTTGAACTTGTTCCACTGTCGGTTTCTGAAGGGCGTTGTGATGCACAGTGCTTAACAGGAGCAGGGTGCTACGTCGGGACCCAGGCCCCACTTTAGTTTGCCCAGCTCCCAAGCCCTACCGACAAAATTGCTGTTGAACTTTTTCCTCACATCTTGGACAGATAGCTATCAAACCCCGCACATCGCTTAGCGCAACTATTCCAATCAATGTGAGTCCTACCATGAACTGATTCGGTATGGCAATTGCTTGCATTTGCTGCAAGTAGACAGCGACTGCTGTGCAGCTGCTGAAGCGGCGTTGGCAAATTTGTGCGCCGTGGATACTGACTGCCCGGTTTTCCAGTCCCAAAAATGGCGAACCCCAGGATTGAGGAGCTCCCCGACGACGACGTCAAGAAGGCCACCGTCGACGATGTCGACAGCGATAGCAGCTCCGAGTCGGGAGAAGAGGCCGGCGACGCCAGTATCCCCGCTGGTTCGACGGCGGTGATCCACTCCCGTAACGAGAAGAAGGCCCGGAAGGCCATGGAGAAGTTGCACTTGACCCGTGTCAATGGCATCACCCGTGTCACTCTTCGCAGACCCAAGAACGTGAGTCGGTCCCGGATACTTGTCGGGCTTGCCTACCGAACTTTGGATACCACAAATCAGAGCTAGGAGCCAGGGGCAACCCGGTAACTAACGACGTCTCAAGATTCTGTTCGTCATTAACAACCCCGAGGTGTACAAATCGCCCAACAGCAACACCTATATGTAAGTCAGATCAGGTCTGGTAACTGGACATGACACCTGACTTCCTTTGCAGAGTGTTCGGTGAAGCCAAGATTGAAGATCTCAACGCAAGTGCCCAGGCTGCTGCTGCCCAGCAGCTCGCTAGTCAGTCCGCTGAGCACGACCACGCTGGCCACAGCCACGACCACAAGCACGGGGAGACCAAGGAGGAGGAAGAGGATGACGCCGAGGAGGTTGACGCCGAGGGAATCGAGGACAAGGATATCGAGCTTGTCATGACTCAGGCCAACGTAACCCGGAAGAAGGCCATCAAGGCATTGAAAGAAAACGACAATGACATAGTCAACTCGATCATGGCATTGAGTGTCTAACCGGAAGCTACCTGGTCATAGGTTCGGGCGTTTATCAACATGGCTATCTAGTTGCACAACTTTCTGGGATTGCAATTCAAGAATCTGCCGGCTGCCTTTTGAGAGGCGGAATACTCCGACCCTTTTGTGAATCGTAATGTCCGCATGTCAAGAGCCGCATGCCCATCTGGGTACCGGGGAACTGTGCGAAACCAGGCTGGCCCAGGCAACCATCATAAGAATATGCCGTCTATAATATTTCCAATCTCTTTCTGGAGTTAGAATGGTATTCTATCAGCCTGACAACTGTCCCTCCTGAGCTTTCTCTGATCAGTCAAAACTCTGAACATTTCTTGAGGTGGCTCTTTGAGATCCCATCCAAGCAGTGTGGGTCCGGGAATTCCCGACCTTCCGCTCCTGGGTCACGTGAAGCTCTCTCGTGCTGGCTCAGACACTGCATCAATTTGCCGGAGACCAGCAACAGCAACAAGTCCTCTCCACTCCCTGATCCCTCACCACCGCAAAAATGGCCGCAGTAAGTAGCAACGCCCAGTTGATATCGTCGCCGAGAGAGGAAATGTTTTTGTGCGTGTTTGGAGGACCAATTGGATGCTGGTCGCGCGCTGGACGGGTTCTCCAGGGAAAACTGAGCTAATTTTGCACGTTCAACCCACAGCGAAGCGCAGCCCTCAAGCTCGACTGGACCAAGGTCACGACGTCGCTCGGCCTGCGCGGCCAGACGGTGGCGAGCCTCCAGGCTTTCAAGAAGCGCAATGACGACGTCCGCCGCAAGGTTCAGCTCTTGTCGGACCTTCCGACCCAGATCGACTTTGCCCACTATCGCAGCGTGCTCAAGAACCAGGCCATTGTCGACGAGATCGAGAAGCGTTTCACCGCATTCAAACCCGCCACATACGATTTAAACCGTCAGCTCAAGGCCATTGAGGCTTTTGAGGTCGAGGCCATCCGCAACGCCGAGGCTACCAAAGAGAAAGTCGACCTAGAACTCAAGGACCTTGACAAGACGCTAAAGAACATCGAGGAGGCGAGGCCATTTGAGGATCTCACCGTGGTATGCAGTTTCTCAGGCCTAGAGGAAAGCGGAAGGGTTCTGATTCAGATCAATTCTAGGACGAGGTTGCGGCGGCCGAGCCGTCAATCGACGAGAAGACGGCCAAGTTGGTCTCCAAGGGCCGCTGGTCAGTTCCAGGATACAAGGTATGTCGTCTTCATTATCAGGCGGACGAGATGCTAATCCCCCATATAGGAGAAGTTCGGCGATCTCTCGGTGCTATAGGTGCCTATATCCCCTATCCCCTTTGTTTGTGTACTCTAGCATTGTAGATAGCCGAGGCGCGTCAAAAGGAGACGGAGAATTGCCATCCTTTAATCCTATCTTCTGTCTGTCTGTCTGTCTACTCAAACCTTGACCGCGTTTTATCTCTTCTCCAAAATCCAACTTAACCCGTCCAGCATGGCCTCCTCGGCCTGCAAGACCCTGTCAAGCTCTGGCGCGATAAGCCAAAATGTATGCGGCCACCCTTCAACCACATCAACCCTAACCTCAACTCCCGCCTCCTCCAACGCCTTTGCATAGCACACCCCATCCGAGTACAGAGTATCATTTGTGCACACCCGAATCCATGTTTTCGGATGTCGTCCAAACACGTCGTCCCCCTCCAATGGCATCTTCTCTAGTCCATCTCTCGGCACCGCCCTCGTCATCGCCCCTAGCAACATCGTATGAAACGACTGCTCCCACGCACTTGTGTGTAAGCTCCTCAACCGCTCCGGTACGTACTCCTCCCCACTGAATGCATCACTCGTCACCGACCCTCGCAACACAACCCCATCAACCACCCCCGGCGCTGCCCCCTGCGCCACCAGCGCGGCCAGCTCCCCTCCAGAGGAACTCCCCATCACAATTACCCGTGCAAGAGGTGCCTCCGTCCCACGCAGACGGAGGAGGTGTTCAAACACGGCAACGCTGTCGGACACGGCGGTTTGTGCAGAGAACATTGGCATGAGCCGATAGCCCGCGGAGAGAACAGTGACAGTGATGGTACGTCCCAGTGGCCGGTGTGCGAGGATGCGCAGGATGGAGAGCTCCTCGCTGTCGGGAGCGCCAACATAGAGACCGCCGCCATGGAGGTAGAGGATTAGCACTTTTTCCGGCTGGCTTTCTGCACTCTGTGCACTTTGCTGCTGCTGTTGTGCTCGGGTATACTTCATCACGGGCACGGGATAGCCATCCGACGAGGGGACGGTTAGCTCGGTTTTGACTACCCCGGAGAGGAGGTGGTGGTCCCGCCATTCGGGGGCGGTCTGTCTTGCGGTAAGGCCGCGGCACCATGTTGCGTAGACTTCTTGACGCTGGAGAGGGGTGAGGGATGCGTCTTGATGGGGAAAGGTGAGGGAGGGCTCGTAGGCGAGCCAGTTGGGGTCGAGGGGAGGGGCAGTGTGGAGGAGAAGGGCATCCATCTTTCGAGTGCGGTGTGGCCTGGTTGGTGGTTGAAGGACGTGTGAGATGGTGTCTTTGGAATTCAACAAGTCGAGCAGTAAGGCAGGCAGGCCGACTTCTTGACTTTGGTGCCGTTGGTCTTGATACTCTGATCTGGGGTGTTTGGATGTGACAAGCCCGTAGTTTGAGGTGAGAATGCAGCGGCCCGAGGAGTGTTACGAACTACATGTAGGTACCTACCTAGGTAGGTAAGGTACAAATATGAACTGATATTCGTCAGGCTCTGGCCTATATATATGTATTCTCATTACGGTGAGTATGCATCTTGGAAGCAGCTAAATTGATGTCTGTCTGTATCTCACCAAGCCACACAGAGACAATTCAGTTATCTGTATCGCTCATCGAGTAGTAGTTGACCCCCCAAGCACCTAGGGTACCTATTTGAACAAGGCTAGGGCATTTACCCGGTTTAACCGGGCTACTCCCCCTAGGTGTATGCACAACATCTCTGTTGCGGACTAACGTTAAGCTAAGTAACGAGGAAGGCATGATGATCCATTGGCCGGAGTACCAGCCCTGCTATGTCAGAAGCAACTTGTTTATGGTCTACCACGGAAGTGCAGTGTTAGTCGAGCAAACATATCACAGGTATGTAGACCACTTATTCAAGAGGGGTGATTCTTGTGTAGAAGTAGCGAGGGTAACCGCACTGTCAACCACAGTCTTACTCCATACATAATATCTGAGGATAGCGGGGTGTGGGAAAAGTGTGAGCTGAGTGTATGCTAGATGATACATCGTCACATGAAACCCTAACCCCGACGGCGTACCTCGAGTGGGGCCGGAGATTTGATCCAGCGGAGCTTTGTCCGCCGGAGCTTTAAGCTTCAAAATTCCGCTTCACACCAAACACCATTCCACAGTACTTCAACGATGGGCGTCTTCCAGAACCGCAAGTTCCGCTCATCGGCGGATGCAAACAACTTTGCGGCGCGCTACCGCGCCATGATGGCCAAACGCCCGTTCTTGCTTTTCGGGCTACCGTTCATGACCGTCATCGTTGCTGGCTCCTTCATCCTCACCCCAGCGACAGCTATTCGATACGAGAGACAAGACCGGCGGGTGCGGCAGATGACCCGCGATGAAGAGCTGGGCGTCGGCAAGAACGGGCGCAAGGTAGACTTACGCGAGGAGTATTATGTGAGTTCGCGTTTTCCTCTCAGCAGTCCACAATGCCTCGGCGATGCAGCTCGCGTGACTCGACTCGATGCAGCGCACAGCGCAAACACACCTGAGCAGCCACCATAAGCCTGACTTGCCTTGTCATACAAACAAACAGCCACCTTCCCCACACACACGACACAAATCTAACACGCAAATAGCGCCTCGCCGCCAAGGATATCGATAATTGGGAGCAAAAGCGAGTGGAGCGACTGCCCGGGGAGCACGACGGCGTCCTGTGAAACGGTTGAATTGAGCCGACAGAGGAGCGGAGGGACGACACACGGATGATCTAATGACTGCAAACGAGCGGGCTTGTTTTGTCCTTCACTCCACTCCGCCCCCGGAGGCGTCCCGTTGGATCCCGTTTGGTTGTGACCCTGGCCGTGGCGGCTGACGCAGACTCCCGCAAGCCGCCAACATAGACAAGACGCTGGCCGAGTCGCCTTCGAGGATGGTAGAGATAGGCTTTACGTTGGGAGCCAATACGCTATTTCTGGGACCTAGGTCAACGCACGACTCTGGGTTGATGAAAACTTTGGCTCCGCGTGGCCAGGATACTACACCCGGTCAGGTTGCGTCGTCCGTTGGCTTGGTTCTCGCATCGGCGATGTGGCTGTAAATACCTGGTATTGGATAAAACGCCAGTCATCAGTTGCGCGACACATGCGGGGAATTCGCGCCGAAAGGCGTCGGAAAATTTGACTGTGTGTCTTATTGTCTATTGAGACCTCAAATTTGACATCCGTCCGGACCTCAGGGTTTCACCGTGTGACGACCACGGCGCGCCAGGTTCGAGGAGGCTGCGACAAGAAAATGCCCGGCCGAACACAAGTGGCGGATCAAACGGATAGCCGACTGTGCGGTAGCATATGTCCAGCCAGGAATATGAAGGGGAGCCGAAGAGTTCAATCATCGGAGGTCGAAACTGACAGTTGCTGTTACACGCTGCTGTCACAGGCACACAGATAGCTCCGGTCAACGGCGACCAAAAATACCCTTTCGGCCAGTGTTTTACAAACAATGTTTTGACGTTTGACCAGCGGCATAGCGATAACTCTAATCCGACAGCTGATTCGCCCTTGTGTTTCAGAGGCACTGTTGCTGGATGCAACTCTGACGTGAAGGTTCGCCGCCTTAGATTTGGAGAGCTTAGTCCCTGATTGGGTCCATGCCGGACCTTCCGCGAAACATGGTGACAGCAATTATCCGACGCCCGAGGACCCTACGCGGCAGGTGAAAGCAACCGAGGAGTCCGAGGGGACTTATGACGACCGAGCTTGGACATCACGGCCACGGTCATCGCCACGACATGATGGGGAAACACCACAGCTGTTTCTCGGTCGAGTTCCCGCGCTTGCACACTCGTAGGTAACGTGTCCTGGGGGAGGAGTAGGAAAGAAAAAAAATGGCGCGCGGCATTTGGTGTCTCGTTGCGCGTCGGCAAAAGACCATGAGGCTCAATATCCGTGTCCTTGCACGTCCTGACCGACAAAAAGCGACGGCACAATGCCTGAGTGTAAACCATTGGCTTGTGCTACTCCGGCCGCAGTGGTTCGGTAGCTGGCTTGCCGCCCTTGTGCAACCTGTTTTGCAACCTTGTTTCCTGGAAAGCAGAAACAATTGGGAACCCCTGATGACATGTCTCTATGCCGATGATCCGTCGTCTGGCTGGCAAGGCTGCCGATCCTCCCTGGCTTGCAAATAGAGTCTGGTATCCACGGCGACTGCATTTACACAGTCCAGATGTCTGGACGGGAGAGAGGTTCTCATTTCCTCGATTTCCCCAAAACGGAACTGCCGCCGCCGCCGTATCCGCATCGTGGGAGTGTTGTTAATAGGAAAAAAAAAAAGGCTTTTTCGCTGTGATTCCCCTCGCCAAGTGCAGCAACTAGTTCGATGCGGGGTGGTAAAAGAGGGGTTGATGGATTACCGATGGTGGGACATATTCACTCTCACCGCAATTGATCACATCCGCATCCGGTCCTCTTGTCACCCTTCTTCAAGAAGACGCACCTGTACCCACTGCACGCCACGTTTCGGCCTGAGGGGGGAACTTGTTGGAAGAAGAAAAACCTTCGGCAGCCCGACGGGAGAGAGGGTGTGGTCGTGAGGCCAATGGCATCGCCGGACTGGCCGCTGGCCCGTTGGGCTGACCCTCAGATCAACCACACCGCCGGGAGTCCTTCGCAAAGAAACCTGCTCCCCCTCCTTGGAAGACCATGAAGAAGTCGAAGACTCCCCAGACGTGCATCTTGTGGCTTTCTTCGAGGCTCGCTCAATTTGGCAAATCGGTCCAGGTCCCCCAATCAGGGTTACCCGCAACGTCGCCTGCCGAAGGGCATGCGGGGATCCGAGGATCCCATGATGCCTTTTTTACATTTGGACACCCTTTTTCGCCTACCTTGCCTGCCCTTCGGGGTTCTGTATCGATGTAGGTACCGTTGCGACCGACCAACCCCGAGTGAGCTTGCCACCCCCTGGCTATCGCTAAAGCGGTTTGGCTCGGTGCGTTGGGCGAGTGGGATGGCGGCGTGATGCTGTACCTGCTTCTTGCGTTGCAGAGTGCAGCGCGCAGCCGGGCATGGAGCCGGGCGAATTTGGCCCCGCCCAAATTTTCCCTTTCCCAGGTTGTCTGTCTGTCAGTCGCTGGTCTTGAATTGCTGAGACAGGCATGCATCAAGGTTGGCGGCACGATAAGGCTTTCGGTCGCATAGGTGCCCGCCTGCCTTCCTAGCGAAGCCAAATTGCCGATCAGAAACATGGCGGCGTTTATTTCGCAGGTCTGGCCATTGAGTTCCCTCGGTCAGTTCCAGATTGAATCGTGAGAAGAAAAGCCGCGATGCTGTTGCGCAGTTGCGGGATGCGGGGACGTGCGCGGACCGCCGAGAAACCAACGCAGCTGGGCTGGGTGTGCAAGCAGGGGGGTTTGAAGGAGGGGGACGTTGGCGCTGACGCTCTCACCGTGACGTACGCCGATTGCTCGCCCCCGCCCAAGGCTGAGGGGAAAAACATGGGAAGATCGGTGCCAGGGCGACGATCAGTGACGATGGCAGTGTTCCATCCTTTTTGGGTGCCTGACCAGTCAAAATCAGACATCAGAGTCACAGCATCTTATTTCGGCCACTACAGGCTCGCGACTCATAGCGACTCCTAGAAAGTCCTGCAGGAGGGAAATCGCATCCGTTTGCCAGTTCGGGATGGCTGACAACAAACAGAGAACTACAAGGCTGCGAGCCGTTTCGTATTGCCGCGACAGCTGATGAGGGTGGCTGCGTTCTGGACCACAATTGTCAAAAAAGCTGCCGGCTTTGTCCGGATGGGTTTGGGGCACGGCGCAAGCCAGCGCATGCTCGTACGGGACTCCTGCAGGACCTGAAAAATGGTGTGCAGCGTGCAGGTAAAAAAGAGAGTTCCCAACCTGGTCGGCTGGGCGAGCTAGTCAGCCACTGGATCCAATAATCAGACAGTTTCCCCTCTCTCCGCAACATCTCCGAGCTGGGGGTACGAGGGTACTTGTGTACCTTGCAGCAGTGCCCAGCTTACACGACATGGCGTCATGACCCGATCTACACGCACAAGGCCTGTGTACCTAGCTCGGTCAGGCACCGGACACATGACTTGTTTTTAAATATCTCCGATGCCCAGGTCTCAGGGAGAGAGCAGTCCTGGCAAGACTGGGGTCTTGGCTGCGATTTGCCATATAATCAGTTGCACCTTCCCTCTCGAGGACTCTTTGTCAGTGACCACCATCCACACCCACAGACAGAGCAGGGTCCTGCCACAGCTATGTTCTGCATCCCGACACACCACGAACATAACCAACCCCGACGCATCCTCCACAGCTTCCGAAGTCACCGTAGTCTCCGTACCGAGGCCACGGTAGGGAGCCCGTCAACAACGATGAGGATGTCTCAGCACCACCGAAAGCCAAGCGACGTCAGCTCCATGACTCGCTCCTCAACCGAATCTGCCCGATCGCCTACGGGCCGATCCGAGTGTTCAGCAGTTGAATGGGATCCCCTCCGGCTGCACCCACCGATGGCTCCTGGGAGTGGTCCTTTGCTCCCCGCCCATCAGGACGACAGTCGTCGCTATCAACCACACGAGCTACGACAAGCCCGCTCCATGCACTTCCACAACGCCCAAAGCCAAGCCAACGCCCGCGCACTGCACTCGCACTCGCAGTCTGCTCCCGCCCTTGTCATCTACGGCGGTTTCGACTTTGGCTTCTCCAGCGACGACCATAAAAGGCCATCCTCATCCAGCACCGTCTCCTCGGCCGGATCAATCTCCGAAGCCACGACGCCAGATTCATGCCACGGCGCCTTTGGGTGGGGCGACCCAGTTACCCGGCTTTCCCCGCGGCCACATCACGGCGACCGCGCTGGCGGGCTCGGCGGTGGGCCTCGCGGCCTTCCCGGCTCCGGCGCAGACCACTTTATCAAGCGGGGCGAGTGGAAACGACGAGGCATTGTCTTTGCGAGTGATGCCCCAGCGGCGAGTGAGGAGGAATGTTTCGACTTGGAGATCGACTCTTAATCCTTATTTCTTATTGGTTATTTTTACTACTTCTTTCTTTTTTTTCTAAGTTCTTATTCCTTTATTCACTAGTCTTGGAGCGATGACAATCGTTGAGGGATGTACGATTCGGAGGGGAAAAGATTGTATTACTAACACACACACACACACCCTGACGACATTTTCATGGCTGGAGTTTCTTTTTGTTTTCGCCATTTAAGGAAGCTGTCGATCCTTGTCTCGGACCAGCTGGCCAAGGTTCGCGACTGGATTTTTTTTTAGATGGGCATCATCATCATCACTTATCATGACCGGCGTCACTTACACTGGGGGTATTCATAAGAAAGGGAGGTTTCACATTGGGATAGGAATCGGGATACCCCACAGGCTAGAGCACACAGATACCAATTTGTTTGTTTTTTCAATGTTAGGAAAGCATCTGCCAGAGGCTGATGCGGTTGAAATGCTATTACCCAGTCTAGGCTTTTTGGCCTTGAGATTTTTTCATCATTTTCACCTGCCATTGCCATTATCACGCTTGTCACACAGTGAAAGTAGCGACCCTGTTCTTTGTCACGACCCGGGACTTGGATGCCGTTTTCACTCGACCAAGACCAGAGGGGCAAATTGCGCTACAAACGGATACTACACTACCACAGCCATGTCTCATCAAACACTTGTCACACTCACAGAGGCTGCCATCTCATGGGTAAGGTAGGTTTCCATTTTATCGCAATAAATGCAATGGTGATACGGAGTAAAAATCCCCATCAACCGGTAGGGTAGCAATCCAAACATGGCTTTGTTCTGGAGCTCTTTGTTAAATCCAGTCACTAGCTCAAGACGGGGCGGGTTGCTCATTTCGGCCAGCTCCGGCCAGGGCCGGCATTGTCGGGCTTGGCGGGCTTACAACCACCGACAAGTACCAAGGACCTAGTGTATTCGTACTGCAGACGCAGTCAGTCCACGTATGTAGGTATAGGTCCCACTTCCGTGGACTGTGGTACCGTGGTACCGTGGATAGGTAGGTAGTTACCTGCCCTACCTACTTTATAGGTACCTAGGGTGAGTGACATAGCGAGTGACCTGTTCACGCAGTCATGTATGAGTGATGATGAGATATGTCCGGTCTGGGGAAATTTTTCCCTTCAGGTGTATCGCTCGGACCCTTTTTTTTTTCCTTCTCCTTGTTTTCCCATTTCTGTGGGTCGGTTCGGGAGTGTTTGGGTGGGATTGAGGATTCCATAGTAACTAACGTTACTTCTTGGGGGGGTTCCAGTAGTCCATCCATCCATGTTGAGACTCGGGAGTTGGAAGTTGGAAGTTGCGACATGGACTGGGGGGGACTGGGGCAGTTCCTCCAGGACTGACCGGACACTGTAACAGGGGGCCTGGGACATGGCGCTGTCATGTGGCTGGCAAGGTTAGCACTGTCCTGACTGGGCTGCTGCAATGGGCGTGGATTTGCGGGGGATTGTGCTCCACACTAAATGGCCCTTTTCAAAAGACGTGCGGGTGCGGCGTCGAGGGCGTGTGATATTGACCGGACCATCCATCCTCTCGACGAGTTTGTTGGGTTAGGTGAAAATGCGGGATTCCCAGGTTGGGGGGGGGAAGATGAAAAATACCAACCGGGATCTGCAGCCAGCAGAGTACTTCGTATCAGCTACTTTCGGGCGCGGAGGAGGCTGAAGAGATTGTCATTGGGCAATAAATTCCTACTCCAAGCCTTGTGCCCCAAGGCTGTGTAGGCTACGTTTCTTGTTGTTGGTGGTAACATACAAACTGCAGCCTGGTGGGATGTGGCTTGGTTCTTCCCGTTTACCAATTCAACAAGAATATTTATACCTAGAATACGACCATCGCACTGCAATCCAATCCGAAGCAACCAACATCGAGTCTTTTGAAACAGAAAATTTGTAGGCCTCCTACGAACAGCAGAGGTCCGAAGTAGTGTAGTGTACGGATAGTGTGATCGCGGGACAGCCCCAACGTAAAAAGGTTATTTCGATCGTCGCTGGACTCAGCTGCCCTCAGTGAAACCAAGCCAGACCAGGCCAGACGTGGTCTAGACTGTCCTGTTGTGACAGGGCTTCTGTGCACACCCACCCCCCACTTGAACTTCCCATCTCGTTTTCCTTTTCCTCTTTCACTTATCTAACTAACCCTTGCTTCTTCTTCTTCTTCTTCTTCCCGTTCGAGATCGGCCCCAAACTCACTCCTCTGGTTGGTCGAATTCCGTTGGCCTTTCAGGTACGGTTCTTCGTGCAGGTCGTCAGTGTGGCCAGGTACGTCAGCACGAAGGTACCGTCGGTCAGATCCAATTTGGGAACTTCTGGGGTACGAACCGCCGCCTACAAGGGGGTAACCCGACGAGCTGGGTCGCGTGGTCACTGGTCAGGGCTTGTCGGTCGGCGTCAGCTCACCCCCGACCAGCCCACCAGATACGATGACAAGCAGCCCTATCATCATGATCCGTGTAAGCAGTCAGCACATCTGCAAAGTAAGGAAAGTGCAGTGCAGCCGACGGGAGTTGCGCGGTCCGAGTTGGCCCGGTCAGTGAAGTCCGTACTGCTTACCCGCTATGTTGGGTCTAGTTCGTTTTGTTCTGCCATTCCAAAGAACATCGCAATTCGGAACCAGAATCATCTTCTGCCCCGGCTGCCAATCCTCCGGACACCCTTCTCGAGCACTTTATCATGTACGGGATTTCTGGTCACCTTTTTTGGGGTTTTCCTGGGGGCCGTTCCTGGATTCCCTATCTAGGGACTGGCCTGGACCCCTTTCGGGTTTACCCCTATTCTCGTCACCGTGATAAGGCCCGAACCACAAGTCTAGTGACCTCTTGGTACTGTGATAGCCTCCCTGGGATCCAGTCATATCGTTTTCCAGGCTGCCGGTAACACCCTTCCGCGACAAGTCCACCTCCGTCACACCTTTCGTCCCGCGTCTTTCCCCATCTAGTGCATGCTAATGACATGTCCTTGAAACTCTACGATGATCCTACTCTCGACGCCAACTTTAAGCTGGCACTCGCTCGAAACACCCATGCCGTGATAATACGTAGAAACTCGTCACTGCTTGTGCCCCTTTGCACTTTTCGGACTGGTGCACACTGGCGGTGGCACCGACATCACCATGGGCGGCTGAGCATCACCCAGCTCAGTCCACTCGTCACTAGAGCGTGGACTGGGCGAGGACTCTACCGCATTAGGCCAGTCGGGCACACGAATCGCCATGTTGGTGATCACCTCCCCATTCCGCTTCCACACCTCGCCGTCCTTCATGACAAAGCTAACCTTGCGCAGCGCTTGCTTGTCAAGACGAGGATCGGCATCCAGCGCCACCACATCAGCCCGGTTCCCCTTCTCGAACCACCCAAAGCGAAACCCACACCGGTCGCCTCCGCACGCCTCCCACCCGCCAATGGTCGCCGCAGCCAGAACCTCCTCAACCGGTAGGCCGATCTCCTCCAGAATCTCTAGCTCCCGCGCATTCAGCCCGTGATCAAATGTCCCCGTATCACCCCCGGCAGCAAGCCGCACGCCGACATCAAATGCCCGCTTCACCATGACCTTTTGCGCCGCAAAGATGTCGGCCTTCACCATCAACTCCGCCGTCGCCAGGGTAGGCACCCAGATGGTTCCCCTCGTGCGCATCTCCTGGAACAACGTCTCGGCAATGTCATCCGTATCCTCGAAGATGTGCTCCACCGACCTGACTCCAGCCCTGACCGCCATCAATGCCGCTCTCGTCTCCCCGGCATGCGCCGCCACTGGCATCTCTGCGCGGTCCGCCTCCTTCACAATCGCATCCATCTCTTCCTGCGAATAAAGCGGCACCGCTGGATTCCTCCTCCTCTCCGGCGGAGGGAATCTCACTGGCCTCGGTCCCGTCTGCGGAAACCGCATCACCTTGCGCCGATAATCGGCGTAAAACTTGATCAAGTCCGCCCCGTCGCCCACCCGCCTCCTTACCGCCGCGCGCACACCATCCACCCCATCGGCTGCGTCACACGCCCTTGGTACCGTAAGCTGCCCACCCAGTCGGTTCTCCACTCGCAGCTCGTACGAGCCGGTGCTCGCCAGTGCCTCCGTCGCCACAAACATCCGCGGCCCGGGGGTCAACCCCCGGTTGATGCAATCGCGGAGATTGGCGTCGGCGTTCCCTAGCGCCTCAGTGCCGAGGTCGCGGTACGTGGTGAACCCCGCCAGGAGGGCCGCGCGAGCAGCGTTGGAGGCGCGCACGACGCGCTCGACGGCGGATTCGTCACGCATTTGCTCGGTGCCGCTACGCTCACGGTAAGAATGCAAGAAAATGTGCGTATGGCTGTCGACGAGGCCGGGGAGGACCACCTTGTCGCGGAGGTCAATATCATGGTCGGCGAGGATGAGCGAGTCTTCGTCGAAGGGGTCGCGGTGGTATATGTCGGCGATGGCCCCCGTGACGCGGTCGACGGTGAAGGAGAGGTTTGACACAAACTTCTTTTGGCGCGGGTCGAATGATAAGGAGGTGTGCACGGTGAAGGTGGGGTCCGAGTCGGGCATGATGGCGGCCGATGCTGGCGCCGCCTTGGCAGAAGGTGAATGTGCTTGATTACCTATGTGAAGTGGGGTTCTGGAAGGTAGGGTAAGGTATGGGCGGTGCGGTCGCAACTGCTGAAGCGGTGTGGTGGGGAGTAAAATAAGTGAGTGAGTGAGGAGGTGAGGGGCAGCGGTAAGGTACGGTACCCGAGATCTAGATTTGAATTTGGGTTTTGGGGTTGACGGTTAGCGACCATTTGCAGGAAACTACACTAGCTGGTCAAGTGCCGATACGATTGTCCACGGAAATCTTGTAATCTTCCACAAACGTAGCGGGGACTAGGCCGGTTTTATATTCCGAGAGAAATCCCGGTCTCTGGGTAGAATTGACTGGTTTACCGGATTCTTAGTGCCCTGCCTAGGGTCATGTGCTTGCAAAATGAGAACCTTTGGTACTTGCCACGGGCCAGAAAGTTCGGAACTGGGCACCTTGATGGTTACACGTCACGGCGAGACTCGCTAGCTCGCTGCGGGTCGGAACCCATCATCTCTATCTGCCAATACACACTTCTCGTCTGCGTTCCGCCATGCAGGGAGCATACCCAGGCCTGTCTAAATCGGCAAGAGGCGGTGAATGCTTAACATTCGTTATGCAAGGGAGAGAGTACGGCCGTTGAAGCTGTTGTTCAATGCCCCAAGTTTGGCCCCTAATTCTGTCCTGGCAAATTGGCACCCTTCTTCTTCAGCATCTCCTGCTCCTCTGCTTGAATCTCGGCATCAATTCGAGCTCCTCTAGACGGCTTATTCCCGTGCATCCTGGCCTAGTCCGTGTGAGGAGCTTTGGTTGCACCTGGGGGAAGGGGTAGCATACTGGACGTGTGGGATCCTGTTGGTTTAGAGACAACTCTTTGTCTTGGGGTTCTGACGACTTCTATTTGGGGTCAGCATGGTTACAATGGTGTTTTTATGGCTTCCCAACCTCTGCTGCTGCAAGTCTGTTTGCGATAGACCGCTGATCCTCTGTTACAAATGTCAACAAGGCCGCACAGGCATATCAGAGTAGCGAGCACATACTGGAATCTTTCGGCAAATGCGAATTGGCCTTGCCCTCTTCAAACCGCTCAGGTCTCTCGAGCTGCGACCTCTTGACGTTGCGCTGGTCACCAGCCTCATACACAGTTGAATCTCCGACGTTGGAAGACATGATGAATCCGGGGCGATGAACCTCGTGGTTGGCTTGATTGTGAAGAAATTCCGATCAATTCCGATCAATTCCGACTGCTGGCTAATGAATACTTATAGCCTGGTTTCTCAGTCTACGTCACTAACATTTGCCCGCCTCGCTATGTAGGTAGGGATGCACTCGGGGCCGATGGACATTTTGCGATCCCGCGATACGTCATTGCCGTAATTGTCCATTGCACTAGGAGGTTTCTATTCATTCGGGTTTTTAATTGGCCATCCTCATGATCGGAGAACGGGTCATTGTTGTCCAAGAAGTTGCCATCTCCAAAGGACTGGTCGTCATCAGGTGAAGCCCAGAAATCGGGGGGCCAAGCCCACCCCTGCTAGAAAATCGGCCGGGCCTAGCGCCGGCGGGGCAGTGGGTCAAATGTAGGGCCGGCTGGGGTCGGGATTGAAACGACAGGGGAGCTTGGGCCAATCGGAATGACGCTCATCGCAGCTTTCTTCAACCTCAATCCCAGCTCCAAACCATCAAGCTCGCCATTGGAACCCCGGGATCGAGAGAACAGAGTGCAGAACTGAGATCGCTTCAGCCAAAATGTTCCGGTTTGTAAGTGGCAGTAAAATCTTGAGAATTACCGTTGTGTCGCGACGGGAATCAGCTGCTAATCTTGGCCTCGTTTTCGCAGCACAAATCCCTCGACGTCATCCAGCTCTTCCACAAGGCCGGAAATCCAGCTTCAGTCCGCGTCGCCAATCTCCTTAAGCAGATATCTGCGGCTGCCTCGGAGGCTGCGACACAAGATCAGGCCCAGAGCAACCGCGATGTCTTTGAGCTGAACATCACCGAAGAAGCTCCTACCGCCGAGCAGCTTGGCACCATCCTCGACTATGTCGGCAAGCCTGGCTTGTCATCTGTGGTTAAGGGGGCCAACACGCCGACCGAGGCACTAAATCTTTTCAAGAAGAACCCGGACAACCTGCAAAGACCCTTGGTACGTTTACGCCCCTTTTCCCCGCCGGGTAACCGCGGCGACGACTTCCTTCACAAGAAGACAGCTGGCTAACAATGTATCACGGCGGACAGATTGTGGATTGGAACAACGGCAAGGCATATGCTGGGTCGGAAGAGTCTGCCATTCTAAAGATGTTGAATGCGCTGCCTCCAAAGAACTAGATGCCTGCCTCTGTTTCTTTTCCTTTCTCCTAATCGCTCTCCTCTCTTCTGCGGCGCCGGGAAATCAAAAATACCACTTTATACTACTCTATTCTACTGTGTCTTGCTAATCGGTTCCCCCTTTTCTTGGTGACTGTGAACAATGACCAGGGTTGAGTGTCTCCAGTTTCTTTACCAGCTTTTAACCTATCCCAGACACATCTCCGTGGGCATGGGTTCTGGCAACGGACTCGAAGGGCTTGAAGTAGCTTGAGTGAATGGAAATGGCGCGCTTATACGCTGTTCAATGTTGAGACGAAAGAAATAGACGCGCGTCTTGAGATGGCAGAGGGCTTGGTTTTCCCAGTTTTTAGCAGCATGGAGTGACTGCCCTACGCGCGCCTTCTTATTTTTGTTTACTCACAAGCTCCCACAAATTTTCACGGAGGGCCTCTAAATTCTGGCTCAACACACACCCCCGATTCTACCTACTTCTCAGGTAAACGCTCTCGCGATCCCCAATTCCTTCTCCCATCCCCTTACACTTCCACAAGCACAGGTCTTCACGGACACGCAGCACCTCTCCGTCTTTTCCTACCCCTTTCTTCGTTGATTTCCCCCAACCCGCGCGCTGCGCATACAAGGTCCGTGGTTGAATTTCCCTTCTCCTACGCGGGCGAAAAAAGCTGACATTGCAGAGATGGCACCCACGACGACGATGGAGATGCTGACCATCGAGGGTGTGATGGTCAAGGCCCCTAGCCTTGACTTTTACACGGCGATGCCCGATGATGCGCCGGCCTTGTTCTCCCGTCGGTACGCCGACGTCGCCCAGCCGCGAAAGCTGGTGATGCCGGCTCCGTACCACTCGCGGAGCGCTTGGAGCGACCAGAAGGTCGAGCTGGTGGCCAAAGACTTTCGGCGTACGCTCCCCGGAGTGTGTGCCATGGTCGACGAGATCAAGAGGTGGGAGGACCTCTTCATGTACTTTGACGCGTACGACCTGTGGGGTGAGGGCGCCTGGAACCTCTTTGCGGTTATTGACTGCATTCGGCAAGAGAACGATGTCTACCATCGTGTCAAAGCTGCGAACCAGGTTGGTGAAATTGCCTCGGCGCCGACCATTAGCCAGACCGAGCAAAATAACTCGGCGCCGACTGTAAACCGACTTCTGGTACAGGCAGCACTGGACAAAAACCCCAGCTGGGACCGGGATACATTCGCCATTGTTGAAAACTGGATGCGTGAGTGGCTTACCTCACCTGTCAACTGCCGCAAGCTTCGTGTTTGGAATACCTCTGTTGCTCGCTATCCGGACATCATGAGCGTTTTCAGCTACGCAGATCGGCAAGATATCGGCAATATTCCTGGTATTGCCAACGACATGCTGAGGGAGCTCCTCCGAGTGTACCGAGACAGCTTCGTGGGAAAGCCGGTACAGATTCGCCCTTCGACTTCTGGTATGTTGAGCTCTTTCCACCAAACCCTGTGCAAATCGAAAACGGATTGCTAATGACTTGCGACACAGCAGACACAAACCGCACGTCTCGCGCTCTCTCGTCCACAGCTGTCAGCGTAGGGGCCTTGCCGGAGTCTACTACGTCAGCTGGACCAGAAAAGGCCAAGAAGAAAGGGAGGAAAAAGAAGGCCAAGTCCAAGGATTCTACCCAGAATGACCCCACCTTTTCGATGGACAAGCCTGAGGAGACCCTTGAGCACGAGCCCGCCCCTTCGAAGAAGAACAAGGGCAAGTCCAAGCAGACGGTTCTAAAAGAACCCAATCCACCAGAGAATAGGCCAAATGAGACCCGGGATGGGGCGTCCCATCCGAAGAACAATGAAGAGTCCAAGGAGGCACTTGGAAATGAACCCGCCGCTCTAGAAAACAAGCCAGATCAGCATGAGCCTACCGCTCCGAAGGACGTATCCGAGGAGACGTTCCAAACCCAGCCTGAGGAAACACATGAGTGTGAACCCACCCCTCCAACAGCAGTGGATCAAGGCTTGGCCGTGTGCAGAAACGGCTACAAGATGGGCTTCGGTTCCGAGACGTACGACGAATGCCCGTGTGTCCGCTGTCTAGTCCGCTCACGCCAAGTGTACGTTGAGGGATTCGACAAAATGAAATCGAATGCGACCAAGCTCGGCGAGCTCACCCGCATCTTTCGAAACTGCCCGGGATTCGTCAAAGTTACGTCCAGTGCTCCAGCGCACCGAAGCTTCTGGGGCGCCTTTGTCAAGTTTGACCATGAACACCAAGCAATTGAAGCCATTGGCCAAATGCATGGAACCGAGCACAAGCGTTTCACTCGTGAGGGCGGCTTGAGAGTCGCGGCCCCGCGCTTCTCCAAGCACTTTAGACCGGATGAATCTCAGAGCCAGCGGCAAGGCAGCGGTCCGAACCGTGGCCAAGGAGATTTCCGCCGGCGGGGAAATCCGCGTTGGAACTGGAACAGCAGACAACGCTATAAAGACAACGGCCACTCTACAACCGAAGAAGACATGCAGCAGTCACAACAGGACATGCAGGCTCGGCAGCAGATGACCCCAACCATGACCCGGCGGTATTTAAGAACTCGTCATCCCGACTTTGACGGACAATACCAGTCCATCCCCCCAACTCCTCTCTCCAGCCATCCGACCCCCTGGGGCCACCAGAACACTGGCATGAGCATGAACATGCAACTAGAGCCAGGTTAGAACCCTGGCCCTGCTCAAGCTCACCACAGTCCGGCACTACTACCACCCTTCGGTTACCCTCCCCCTCCATGGGGTATGCACCCATACCCCCCGCCGCCTCCCCCCATGTTTCCTAGGCCCGACAATCTCGGCCCGCCTGTTCCACCATTCCATGTGCCTCCTCCTCCCCCTGTCTCCGGTCAAGACCCGTTCTACAGCGCCCTTCCTCCCGTCGCCGTCCCCGACCAGGATCGAGGCACCAAAGCTCCACGGAACCGGAACCGCTCGGCCTTTGGTCCAGCCTCATCCAGAACTATGGTCGTTGAGGATAACGGCACTGTCGTCCGCCGCAGACCCGCTAGAGCTCGGCCGGCTATTCACAGCGAGTGGATGGTTGACCATGACCCTGCTACTGCTGCCGAAAAACATGAAATTCAGTCTACTGAAGGAGAGTCCACTGAGTCAGTCAAGGAAATACCTTGGTAACTAACTCGCCCTACCTACCTGCCCCACTACGTATTGTGAAGGCGGACGCATGCACACACACGAGACAAGACTCTGCAATCAGCAAGCAAGCAAAGCAAGAAATTCAGTGCAACAGTCTACTTTGAGATGAGAGCACGGACGGTTTGACTGATTGGTCGACAGATGGATGGATGGATAGGGATGGATAGGGATGGATTGGTTCACATACCCACCTGGAAAACCACAAAAAAGGGGGGGGGGGGGAAAAGAAAAAAAAAAGCCCT
>Ga0247765_1000179_pt1 | contig 51490 bp, 39 predicted proteins | sample UWRJL106311C6_FD_179949 | JGI IMG/M metagenome (GOLD analysis project Ga0247765, IMG submission 179949) | Plant litter microbial communities from Arlington Agricultural Research Station in Wisconsin, United States - UWRJ-L106-311C-6 | ecosystem: Environmental > Terrestrial > Plant litter >... | reverse complement strand
CGTACACGTGTTTTTTTAGCTCTCCGTCGCTTACTAAGGCCCTCATTGGCCTTGCGTAGTGCCGAGACCTCTGTACGGAGAAGAGCCACCTCGTGCATAACCGCCATCGTACCTTTAGCCAATCGGTTTATAGCAGTTAATATAGGTGTTGGAGAGCTGCCTTGATGGTTGGAAATTCGATTTTTGATAAGCGTTGATTGTGAGGTAGCCTCTCGAGGGTTGTGTGGCGTTTGGGAAACCTAAGGTAGTGCTGTAATTGGGCTTAAGGCTGGGGGTGTTGGAGTTCGAATGGATATATCCAGCTTGGATATTACCCTCTCTGGGTCGTACGGCATAAGGCCGGCTCCGGTAAACCCCCCTTGGATGTTATTTTTTGTAATTGAAGCAAAAAACGCCTCTCTAAACGCACAGAGAAATTCCAACTTGCTGATGTATGTGATGTTCATCCGCATTAACTACTCAATTTGGCGGCTATACGCCTTTTTTAACGGTGAAAAATAACCAACATCCAATGGTTGAAGTAGGTGCGAGGAGTAAGGAGGCATACAAAGCGTAATAATGTTATGCTCCTTGCAATAGTTTTCGAATTCCTCAGAGTGGTGGCTATCGTAGCCGTCAAGAATTAGTAGCCGGTGTGTGCCCTTTGTACGAGATGTTATATGGAAATCGAAATGCCGAATCCAATCTATACCTTTCTCATTAGTAGTCCAGCCATTATCAGTTATTGTAATGCGCCAAGTAGCTAGGAAGTTGCACTCTTAATACCAGTTGGCAAGGTAATATCGCCCAGCCAGGATAATAAATGGCGGGATGGCCTAACCTAAAGCATTTACCCCTTGGATGACTGTTGCCCATTCTCGATTGCCGGGCTGGGCCTGTTTAGCCCTGCTGCTACGGCCGTCTAAGGTAGTAACTACCATAGTAGCGATGATAATGCCCATTATAAAGCCAGTCTCGTCAAAATTGTACGAATCGTCATCAAGGATGCCGTATTTAACCTTAACGTTATATACAAGGGCAAACCACTCGCGAATAATCTTCGGATCTTCGCATTTGGCCCTCTAGTAGTCGTATTTACGCGTAAAACGCGTCCGAAGTTCCGGTTGGCGCTTAATAAAGTTGTAAGCCCATCGTACGCCAACAGGGGGCGCGTCGCGTTTGCGTAGTAATCGGTTAGCCATATCTTCTACGTACGAGAGCCGGGGATGAAATGCGCGTACGCATAGCTCAAGTATATATTGAACAATCGTTTTCTCTTCCAAATCCGTGAGTTTGCGCGAATTGGCTAGAGTATCGCATCGTGAAGGCGTACCAGAATGTCGGCGGTGAAGGGTAGTATAAGGCACTGTATAGATTTTGGATGCAGCTCGAAGACTTAGTTTAGAGTCATTTTTACAAGCCTCAAGGGCAATAACCAATTTGGCTTCCATTGAAGGCAAAGACATGTTGTGTGGTAGAAGAAAAGTAGAGTTGCAGATAGAAGGTCGCGTTGTGTGAGAAATTTGATCCACTCGCTTAGATGATCCGCTCGCTTATCACGCACGTTATAGAAAATAACCCCCATGCAACTATACCACCCCCCCTTTTTTCACCCGAAAAAGATTATATACATTTAGGATTATGTGGCGTATTAAATGTCCAACTTGAAACTTTGGCCATTAGTCATAGTCGTAGACACGAACGGATTTTGATGCTGACAGTCTGACTGCGGTGGACAGGACTGCCGTAGACTGGACTGCTTGCTGACAAGCAAGGGGTTGCAGCCCAAACTCCCGGGACACATCAATACAACACGACACACCACACACACCACATACACACCACACACACTACATACACAAAGCACAACACACACACATATCCACGATCCTAAATGCACAGATTCCCAATCGGAAACTCATGCCCTGACGCAACACGTTTTGGGAACCAGGGGGAACTGGAAACCAGAAAAACCGACACACACACAGCCCCCGAATTTCGTAAAATCGGGAACGAATCAGTGCATGTTGCCTTTGTGTTTGTCGAGAAACTGCGTGTGTAACATGAACACCTCCACTCTTCGACTGCCACTGCCCTGACTGACGAACTACCCGTAGCCGTTATCTGTCTGCCTTACCACGTGCACTGCGCACTGTGCATTGTGCACTGCACACTTCCTTGGCGGGTAAAATAAAATAGAATAGAATAAAATAGTTCTACGGCAAATTAATATTGCCAAAAATGTTCCATGAACTGTTTGTTGGCTCCATCGTTGTTGGCTCTACACTACACACTGCATAATGCACTAAAACTAAAAACTAGTCAGAATAGGTAGGTAGTAGAGCAGAAAAAGAAAAAAATCCGAACAACTTCGCATTTCCCACTGGTTGAAAACTTGGACAAATGCCACCTCGACGGGAGATTGGCGTTACAACCGCGGCACAGCCAGTCGCGCCAGTCGCGCCCACGATCCCACCGAACCAACAAACTTGTCAAACTTGTCATTGTGTCAGGTGAGGAGAAAAAAAGAACCAGTCATAATTCTTGTCTTCGCATTCTGGGCATTCTTCGCACTTCAAATGTCCCAGCCCCATGTATTGATAGGTCAAGGTAGTGAGATAATATTTGCGGTGCACGAAACCCGACTTTTTCTTCCGGCAAGCGGGGGGGCTATGTTGCGAATTCCGCTCAGACCATACAAACACATTTTTTACTGGCTCGGGCCGGGGGAAGTGTGGGAAATGTCGCCTTACACGCCGCGCTCCTGCAGGATCAAATCAGGAGAAAGCCGAACCAGTCAACGCCACAACCCTCTCCTCATACCATGTAAAGTGTCACGACGTAGTGTAACAACAGCCCCCTCCCTTTCCCCTCCCCCAACTCTCGGCAGACCTTATTTTACCGTAGGCAGCAACAGGGGAGGGGAGGCTTAGAGCCCATGCTGTAACAAGAGGCGCGAACCCCTGCCAGCCATGAATCACAGCAAATGGTCGTATATATTGCCCAAGGCATCCCGTTACCATCATGGTGGTTTTCTTCGTCTTCCCTCCTTGAACGTCCATCGACCCAAACACCTTTTCGTCGATAACGATATCATAGCACAATGTTGGCTGCCGTAGCAATAGGCCTTCGGGCCTTCCAGGTAAGCATTCTGCATTTCCCCTCCTCCCCCTCCCTTCCCGATATTGACCTTTCCCAGATTCTCTTCGCCATTGTCGTCGTCGGCTTGGCCGGCACCCTGATCAACAAGCAGGTCTACAACAGCGCACCCACCACCACCAAATACAGCAGCTTCACGGGCGGTTTCGGCATCATTGTTGGCGCCGTTGGTCTCGCAGGCCTCTTCATCGACAAGATTCCGGAAATCGCAACCATGGCGCTCGACGGTCTAGCTTCTATCTTTTTCCTCGCCGGCGGCATTGCGTGGGCTGTCGGGCTCAAGGGTTTCTCGTGCGATAGCAACAGCCGTGACGACGTGACCAAGATGCTGGACAACGACCTGCTCAACCGGGGCAAGATTGAGACCGGAATAGGCGTGACCTGGGGCGTCTTCCGCGACGTTGATACATCTGGAGAGGCTTTCAAGTTGCTCGAAGAGAACTGCAAGAAGGCCTTCGCCGATGAGATCTTCCAATTCTTGGCATTTGCCTTGGGACTCGGCCTCATTGGCCTGGGATATGTGCGAATGAGGAAGGGGGGCTCAACTTCTTATGTGTGAGCATGATTGGCGCCGACGATCAGCCGCCGTGTATGTTACGAGGAAATACTGCTGGAGAAATGTGTTGATGTTCAAGAGCGGTACGACCGATTGAGATCATGAAGAACGCAGGGTACGGGATGATAAGCAATGCAAGGAGTCGTTTGGATAACGACGGATTTAACAACTTAATGACGCCGTAATGAAAGCTAGATAGCTAAATGTCAGAGGGATACCCAGCTGAGAGTTTAGATACGTACGTTGCTGTCGGACATCGTTGCGCAGAGCAGACTATCCAATGACGTATGACATGTGCTGAACCTGTTTCACCTGGGCCCGGTCATGTTGGCAGCGAGTTTTCGGGATACTGCCATACCCGTCAGTATCACTGAACTGACACGTTTGACGTCTGTCGCAATGTTTGAAACGGCAGATTGGCATTGATCACGCTCGACGGCTACAGCGCAGAAGAGATCGTTGGGCTTATCAGCAACAGACAACTCAGCAAGGCGGGCCGAATCGCGACGGATAGACCACCATAAACTCCATATTGACTTTATAAAGCAGGCACTGCATGCTCCAAAGGCTCTCGTTGTGCTTCCCAAGCCAGCCAGTCGGATCGTGTTGTTCTATGCCATGTGTTAGCCAGTGCTCAAATCACAGACGTAGTCTACTCACGGTAACAGCCCCATACTGTTGACTTTCCAGACGCCCAGCGCCAGGGCGACCAGCTGCATGGCGACATAGGCCAGCTTCACCTGGAAAATCTTTGTCCGGTTGCTCTCCGTCTCGAAGCGCTCAAAAGCCTGGTTCGTGGCCAGGATGCCCATGACTGGGTTCTTAAAGGCCATAAAAACCATCATGATGCTGAAGATCTGCAGCGAGTTGCCCGACATGTACATCATGATGGCCGTCATTGGTAGGCCCTTGATGGGGCCAAGCGCCACTTCCCACGCTTTCTTCACCTTCAACGTGTCCATCTCTTCGGGCGTCTGGGTTTTTCGCAGCGCCTTGGCGTCTTTCGAGGCATCCTTCTTCTAAAAGCACATGTGTTAGCTACCGAGTTATGGCGATTGGTTGCGACTGATCGCGATAGATGACGCGACTTACCTTTGAGCTCGGAGTGTGCGATGACGGAAACCCGGGAGGATCAGGAATCCCCGCGTTTTTGGCCTTGTATGCGGGCGGGCTTCTGAGATCTGCTACCCATCTGGGCGCTGGGTTTTGTGACGTCTTGAGTCCGGACATGATGCGCTGGTTCTGCTGACGTTTGGCAAAAATGGTGATACTGTGAGCTTGAGGATGCGAATGCGTTGGAGGCTTGGAGCTGACAAGCCCCACCGATTCCGTTTGAACCAGCCGCGGGTGCCCGCTGCAATGGACCGTGCGTGGGGCGTGCGGGCCTGTCCCCACTGAATTTTGTCGGCGGGGGCCTTGAACGCGGATCGTCCAGCAGGGTCCCTGACATCGGATCCCCAGCTTCGGATGCGGTCATCTCGAGGTTTTCGACCTTCGATCAACAACTTCCCGACTTCGGACGTGCGATCTCGACCAGCGACGACGCCATCAACAGCCGACGACGCGCGAAAATAGAAAACGAACGAGCCGCACGCGAAACACAGCGGCCAATTAATTGTAGCATCGCGAGACCCCAGCAAGCCAGTGCCCCTGAACGAGCTCAGCTTCACCCGCAGAAGTGGCTGCATGTGACATTCCTCGACTTGCTTCCCGTCCTGCCAGACTCCCCGCGGCGTGAGGGGTATCGCACAACCCGGCGGTTATCGCAGACACTTTCGAAGCGCGACCTCGGGCGCATTCGTCCTCAGGCAACATGGCAACCTCACAGGGAGGAGGCGACTCCAAGCTGTTCGCTCGAGTAAGCTCTTCCCGCCCTCCGTCGCATTCTCATTCTTTGATCCAACCCACCTTCGCAACTGTGTCTGTCTGGACGGGATAGCGCTCCCACCCTCGTTCCAGCAGACTTCACAGATCTGCCGCCGTAAAACACCGCGCTCCTCCCCCTCAATCCCACGACACTTCCTCGATCCTATCCCGCTGTCGCCATGTTTCTAGCATATGTTCCTCCGCCAACTTACAACCCCTTCCGGGGTCCACAGGGCAAGGTAGCCGAGCTGCGTATCGAGCTCAACAGCGGCAGTAAGAAGGATAAGAACTTCACCACAAAGAAGATTGCCCTCAAGAAGATTGTCGCCAACATGACCATGAGCAACAATGACATGGTTGCCCTGTTCCCCGATATCATTGGCTGCATGGCCATCCAGAGCCTTGAGATCAAGAAGATGTAAGATGGGAAGTCCATGGCAGTTTCTGGCAGTTTGCTAACCTGTTTCGCGGTCTAGGTGTTTTCTCTTCCTCGTAAATTACGCCAGGATGCGCCCCGAGATAGCTGTGAAGGCGATACCCGTCCTCGAACATGTCGGTTCCCCCTGACACTACCTTTCCCCAGTCGAACCCCCGCTGATATATTGCAGGATGTTGAAGATCCAAATCCTCTAGTTCGGGCACTTGCACTCCGGACCATGTCTTATATACATGTCCGGGAATTTGTCACGTCAACGGTCCCGATCGTAAAAGCTCTCCTACGAGATGCAGACCCATACGTCCGAAAGACAGCCGCGTTCTGCGTTGCCAAGCTGTACGATCATGATAGACACATGGTGGAGCAGTCAGATCTTATTGACAAGCTTAATGGCCTGCTGAGAGACGATAACCCAACGGTCGTGGCGAGTGCCTTGGCAAGCCTCATGGACATATGGGAACGGAGCGATGCCATCAAACTCACCATTGACTACAGCAACGCCTCAAAGATGGTGGCAATCCTTCCAGACTGCTCAGAGTACGTTTGTTTCAGGCTGCCGGTGTGAGAGGGTTGACGCTGACTTGGTTCAGGTGGGGCCAAACATATATCCTCGAAGCCCTCATGTCATATGTTCCACAAGAATCCGGCGAGGCGCTTCTCCTCGCAGAGCGCATCGCACCACGGCTATCACACTCTAACTCGGCCGTCGTTCTCACCTCAATCCGAGTGGTGCTCTATCTAATGAACTACATATCCGACCAGAAGCAAATATCCGCACTCTGTCGGAAACTCTCTCCCCCGTTGGTCACTCTTCTTGCCAAGGGACCTGAAGTGCAGTATCTGGCTCTGCGGAACGCGCTGCTCATTTTGCAGCGACGACCCGAAGTGCTGCGAAATGACATCAGGGTATTCTTCTGCAAATACAACGACCCCATCTACGTCAAGGTCACCAAACTCGAGCTCATCTTTATGCTCGCCAATGAAAAGAACATTGACGAGGTTCTGACAGAGCTACGCGAGTATGCCACCGAGATCGATGTCCACTTTGTTCGGAAAGCAGTTCGCGCCATCGGTAAGCTGGCCATTAAGATTGAGCCAGCTGCGAAGCAATGCATCAACCTGCTTCTCGAGCTTGTTGCCACCAAGGTGACATATATTGTCCAGGAGGCAACAGTCGTGATCCGGAACATTTTTAGGAAATATCCCAATCAGTACGAGAGCATCATTGGCATTCTTTGCGAGCACCTCGACTCCCTCGACGAACCCGAAGCCAAAGCAGCCATGGTGTGGGTCATTGGCCAATATGCAAGCCGCATCGAGAACTCGGATGCCCTACTCGAGGACTTTTTGTACTCGTTCGCCGAAGAGCCTGTCGAAGTTCAGCTTGCCTTGCTGACCGCCACGGTCAAGCTGTTCATCCAAAGACCGACCAAAGGCCAAGAGCTCGTGCCAAAGGTGCTGAAATGGGCAACAGAAGAGACTGACAATCCTGATCTCCGCGATCGCGCCTACATGTACTGGCGTTTGTTATCAACCGACGTGGAAGCTGCCAAACGTATCGTGATGGGCGACAAGCCTGCCATCACGGCCGAGTCGGAGAAGCTCGACCCTGTCACCCTCGAGGAGATGTGCCTCAACGTCGGCACCCTCGCCACCGTCTATCTCAAGCCCGTCCAAACAGTCTTCCGAAACGCTCGTCCACGCCGTCTTCACGATTCTCCGGCGCTACAGCGGGAAGCGGTGGCCGCGCCGGGAGGCATTCGCCCGGACGCTCAGAAGTCGCTCAGCCAATTCGGCATGGGCGATCAGCCCGCCGACTTTGATCCAAGGACGGGCGCGCGCGGGGCCGCAGAGGATGGCAATCTGGCTCAGGCTGTCAACGATGCAGATGCCTATTTCGCGTCCCAGATGCAAGGGATGCGTATCCAAGAGCAAGGTGACAGTTTTGGAGGTAATGGGAACGAGGGGTCCAGTTATGTGGTGAACCAGTACGCGCCGCAGACGGTGTACCAGCCTGCGCAGGGGGTGGCGAACAATGGGGACTTGCTGTTGTAATATGAGCAGGACATGATCAAATGGATATATTCACAATGTACATACGAATAATAGCATCGATAAAATGACGACGATGGTTCAAATGAAATTCTCCCAAGATTCGTGACTCCAGCGCCCCATGATACTAGCTAGTCCAGCCAACGCCGTCAGCCATGGGATAGCTACACCAGATCGCTATTCCAAGTGCCTACCTTACGCCATCTGCATATTTACAGACTGGAAAGCTCAATTTTATTCCTGTGAGCATCATGCATGCTCGGCTTCCAAATTGCTGGGGATATCTGCATAGATGGGTTCTACCACGCTACCTCGTCAGGGGATTTCACGTGTGACAACGAAAGCAGCCACAAATGGAAGCATGAACAGGTAACACAGGAGAAGAAGCTGTGAGATTGCAAGCCGGACATAGTGGTACTGTCACTCAGCAGAAACTGTTTGTTAGGCTCCTGCAGGAGATTGTACAACATGATGAGCAGGAACCCGGTGTGATATGTTGCCATTGTCTGTTTTCTCGTCTCTGCCCCATTCTAGAGACTTCCATCTCTATTTATCCCACGAAACCGAGACCGAGTCTGCTTCCGGAAAGCGGAAATTTGAGGGAGGCCGCAAGCTGCTGTGTGGGTCCAGAGGCACGAGGAGGGAAGAAAGCCATTGAGGTACACGGGACATTGTCTAGGCAGTCCAACTTGCCAGCTGGAGAAGATGGGACGAAATACAGCACACACAACTCACAGCCAGAGCAATTTCACAAAATCCTGGGCTGCGGCGCCTGGAAAATTTCGAGCGCAACCTGCTTTACCTGCTTGCTCAACGCTCCACCCTCTCCTCCTTTCTCTTCTTCCTTCCTCGACCAAACCACTCTCGGTTGACCCACGCCCTTTCCGCTCACAGCACAAATTCGAATGCAACAAACACCACCACAGCAAGCAGATTCTACATTCGCATTCAAGGATTCATCCTAGAAAGTAAGTCAAGAATTCTTTGCTCTGCACAATCTGGTCGCCTTTTCCGCTGGCGTTAGCGCAAGCCGGGCTACCAAGCCCCTCTGCGAGACGAGCGCTCGCAAGAAGGCAAAGTAGGCGCTGGGGATTTCACCCTAGTCTGCTTGCGATCTGGATCACTGGCCATGCTTCCCAGCTGCTTGTATTACTGTCACCTTTCCCTCGTTTGCCGTAGCAACCTCCAAGCGCGCCCAAGTTGTTTTTGCCTCTCTTCGCGTCTTCACCAAGCAGAACCACAATCTCAGACCTCGCGCCATCTTACTAATTAGGAGTAGACCAGCCTATAACTTCTCAAGAATCCCCAGCCATCTCACAAGATGCTTCTCAAGACGTTCACCGTGTCCGCCATGGCGGCCGCCTTCGGTGTTGCCACCGCGTTGAACCTCGCAGGCCGCGATGTCCCGACCAGTGTCATCGGTCAAGATACTCCCCAGGCTCAGGGCTTGTCGACTTTCACCACGACCACCACGGTCATTGGCACGACTTTTGTTACCATCGACGTTGCTTCGACCGATGTTGTCACAACCACTTGTGACTCGACCACTTCCGCGAGCGTCAACAGCACCTCTGAGGTTGACGCAATTATGGCGTCCATGACTCCCCTTTCGGTCGCCTCAACCGAGGTTACCACAACCACTTGTGACCCGACCACTTCCGCGAGCGTCAACAGCACCTCTGAGGTTGACGCGATGACAGCGTCCCTGACTCCTCTTTCGGTCACCTCAGCCGACAATGCCACTGTGGTCCCTATCACCAAGACTCAAACCCTGACCATCACCAGCGGCACCCTGAAGCTCACGACACTGGTCACCATCAACGGTGGTAACTTCACTGCTACTGCAGCTCCGGTATCTTCGCAGACCAGCTCCGCCGTTACCGATTCATTCAGCGATGAGGGTTACTCTGCTTCTATCACTGGCTCGGCCTCGAGCTTCACCCAGACTCAGGCGAGCGCCTCGCAGTCAAGCAAGACCAACAACAGTGCTACAGCGCCCACCGACCCCACGGCGACAAGCGGAGCATCGTCTCTTGCCATGTCAGCAAGCGCTATTGCCTGTGTGAGCAGTGCTCTCCTGGGCGTTGTCGCGGTGATGATGTTCGCCATGGCTTAGTTTACCCCTCGGGGACTTGTCCAGTTACCAGCCCTCCCATCCGTGTACCGCTTTGGAATCTTCATACAACAACGGATACATGACCTCGCTCAGCTCATCGGGCAATATCGACCAATGATACATCAGCTTGTGCTTTGATTCGGAGCTCGGTTCATTTGGCACTGCATCCAGAACAAGTCCTGGGTCTCTGCTAAGTGGTGTGCACGTTGTATTCGATTTTGTTCGAGGGGAAGGGACAGGGTTTCAGGGAGGAGCGAGAAGGACATATTGACTTTGTCACATTTCATTTGAGCAGCAGTAATCGGTAATTGCTAGAGCAGCGTTGTACAAAGAGATTAGTCTCGAACAGCAACTGAGTTTTCAACATTTCGATGGTTTCGCGAAGATTTTGATTCTACCGTGATTTTTTTTTCTTTGCTTACCAGCACCTGCACCATCTACGTGCGTCTGGGCCCGACCTTCCTTCACTTGAGGAACCTTGCGAGTCTGATTAGGCGGTGTCACTGCATCTTGCAGCAAGTGATGCAGAGCAGTGTATCACAATCTTGAAGGCAGCCATCCTGAATTTGAGAGATGGAGCATGGGTGGGCTCGAGAGCGGGAGACTGCGTTCGCGAACCTGCATGGTGTTTGCATCAAGTCCCCCAAAAATGAGAGGCCTTATGTTTGATAACTTGTCGAGTACTTTTTAGGTAGGCTATGCAATATGTAGGATTAGGGAGGTGGGAAGTTTTCCAACGGATATCATTAATCAACATATATATCCCTGGGCAGATAGGCGAGCGTTTTTGTTCCTAGCCTAGCAAGCAAGCAATAGAATTTGGTATTTCGATCTTTTAATACTAGATATGTGTGTAGAATTATTCCAAGTGATTACTGTCAATGTATCAATCAATCAATAGGCACAATTGAAATATGAACATGTACATGTATCTGCGTTAAGGCTTTAGTTTGGAGTCTAGTGTTGTATGTATGTGTACATGTATATTCCCACATTTCTTTTTTTTTCTTTTCTCTTCTTTTTTCCCCTTAGATCACAGAGGCGGGGAGCGATTTCCTTCTCATTCTATTCTATTCTCACATGTATGCATGCATATGTGCACACAGAAAATGCCGTCGCCAGGTGGGTGAGTGACTTGACTATGCTAGACCAGACTCGAGTGACTTGAGTGACTTGAGTGACTTTGAGCGAGTCTGGTAGGTGTCTCTAGAATAGAACTGATGTCTTGTGTATTTTTAAAACTGAATCATTCATGTATATATACCTAGATAGGTAGGCATGTAGGTCAAGTAGGTATGCATGCGTGATTGGACCAGACTGGTGTCTTGGGCTCAATGCATGCATGTGTGTTGAGCTGTGTTCTTTGCCTGTGTGTACTGAAACATATACATAAACATCCAATGCAAAACATGCAACACATTCTTCATGCAGTCTAGATGTGTGGAGTGAGACTTTACCTTGCCTCATCAAATGGACATGAACACAAACATGGGAGGTAGTGTGAATCTTGGTTTAGGGTGGCTCGTTCATCAATCAAACTGCATGCTTTTATTTCATGTCAATAGGTCTAGTCTCAATAACATTCATCAGTATGTGGTGCATGGCAGTGTAGTGTAGTGCAGAGAGTGCAGGCGAGCAGCTAGGTAAGGCGGCTGGCGGACGCGGATAAAGTGCAGGTTCAAGGGGACGAAGCTAGGTGAGCTGATGACTGACTAAGTGACTGCCGTGGCTGCATTGACTGACTCGATCGAATCGGTGCGTATTGAGTGTGTGTGTGTGTGTGTTTGTGTGTGTGGTTGTGAAGAGAAAAAATCTGCTGCAGTGGAGCAAAAACATTGGTTTATCATGACGCCGGACTGCAAGTTGATGACGTCTTGTCATGTCTTGGGGGTCCGAGGATCAGAGACCCCAAGCCACATCCAATAGAAAAATACCAAAAACATAAACATAACCATCGTCTGATCTGCTCTCTGCTTTGGCCTATTAGACAGGCCCCATGCAAAAACAGTGGTGTAATGATAACGGCATTTCCCTTCCCTTCCACAGAGAAGCGGGGCCGGGAATACGGCATGGCCCGTTTCGTTGAATCGTCAACCTACCTACCTACCCGGCAGACTCGGAATCCAATGGTACCCTTTTAACTGGCTGTCGGGCTGGCACGGGATATAGGCGTGGTGCGGAGATGGTCTCGTGCTAACATTCTATTCTTGGCGTGCATGGAAGATGGATGCAAAAAAAAAAAACGGTTTTGAAGGAACAGTGCGGAAATGTGAAAAAAGAAAGTCCTGTGCCAGAAGCCATTGGCTTTTTGCACTTCGGGTAACTAATAAGGTGTGGGAGTGGGAGCCACGCGCGCGGGCAAGCCCGGCGCGAAAAGCAAAGTCGGGTTGCCCGGCCTGGATCGAAACGAACCAAACTTTTAGCCTCGAGATTTATTACCAGAGGACTATGGCTGAAACACATAGTTATTCTGTACGACCAAAGGCTCGCCTGTTAAGGTTTTTTTTTTTTTGCGGCAAGCTGAGATTGATGGAATGGTTACTCCAGATGTAAACCGGATAATGTGGAATCGCTGACGCTGCATTGCAGCTGCTGGGCTTCCACAGGAAGCTTGGGATCTTGAGATGCATATCACTTCCCGTCGATCAGCTGAGCGGGGATCATTCAGGTGGCCTGCAAGTTGCGACAAAAATTGCACCAGGGACTTTTCAGCTATCGCTAGTTAGTGCGGTGGCTAACTTGTCGCGGCCAGTCCTTTTCCTAACCTTCATCTTCGGCACCCACGATGCATTCGTGTTTTGATGTTTGGGTGTCCATTTTGCTCAAGGTTTGCAGCCGTCCACTTGCTGGGGCCTGTGACAGCGATTGTGCATTGTGTTGTGGTCGGTGAAGTGGGGGAACGGTAAGCCCCTGCTCGCCCTGCAAGTGAGGTTGGTTGGGATCCTGCCGTTTCACGCCCGACTCCTTGCTTGCAACCATCGAAACCTCTCCTGCCAAGCCTTGCCTTGCTTTTCCTTCCCGCTGCATCACCATTCGAATCTTGGTTTTATCTCCCTGTGTGTCCGCCGGCTTTTGACTTTTGGCAACTCTTTGTATCTGGGCCATTTCATCTGGTGGAACCCCCCCCCAATCGGTCGCGATCCACAACACTCGTTTATCGCTATCGGCCACGTCAAATCCCCTTTTGCTGCCGGAAAGATTACGACCAGGACTGGCCTACCAGCGGGCCGCCTGAACCACAACCACCACAGCGGTCTCTCTTGTCTGTCGCTGGCTTGGGCCCGTGCTACCCGTGCTTGCTCTGCCTTTTGACACTGACGGTCTCTCTCTCTCTCTCTCTCTTTGCCACCGCGCTGCAATCGGCCGAGTCTCTCTCCCCACACTCTGAACTGTTCCCGATCGGTAGTCTACACCCGTGCCCCGTCATTCGTACAACGCCCAGAGTCTCTGGTCTTAGTAGGCGGAGCCGATTCGGCAGAACGGTCAGAATTCAGAACGGGACAAGTTACGCCACCACCTCTGTTCCATAAGCACGCCGCTTTGGACATCGACGTAATAGACACAAAACGACACTCGCACGCTCGTACCGAATTGGCTGCGGCTCGGTCGGGAAGTGCCGTTTGCGGACGAAAACAGCTGAAAGCGACGCTGCAGGCTCACCGGATTCCGACGAGACGAACGTTCGCGGCCGTTGCACATTTTTGGCAGGAACACTGCGATTTTTGACGGTTTATTATACCTGTGAGTGAGGAAGACTTGGTGGCTTGATTGGTTTGATTGTTTTTTGCTCGACTGGTTCACGCACGCCGCATTTCTGGCTGCGCCACCATCAATTCCTTCCCATCCAGTCTTCCCCTCCCACCCGAGTCGCGAGAAATGGCGGGAAACGAACGGCTGGCTGACAATCAACTACTCAAGAACGAGGCTCTGCTGCAACCGACCGACGCCGTGGCGATGACCGACGTTACCAACAAGGACGTGGCTCCAGCACAGGAGACGACGGAAAGCGGCCCTTCAATAGCGGCCACGGCCCAGAATCCCGAGACGTTGTCAACGGAGGTGACCACAGCAGCAGCCGAAACGGCGGCCGAGAGGTCCCCGAAAGGAAAAGCGAAGGAGGAGCTACCTGTACCGACTGACAAGCAAAAGGAGGATGATTCTTTGTCGATAGAGCTATCGGATCCCCAGGCGGATGCCGCTGCCAACCAGGAGCCACTCATTTGCACCATCACGCTACTGCTGCCGACAGGGGCCCGACATCCGTACAAAATCGACGAGAAGTATCTTGCTAAGCGCAGTGTCGAGATACCGGATGTCACTGAGTCGGGCAGGAAGGACCCTTTTAGCATTTCGGTTTACAAGTTGAAGGAACTTATTCTGCGAGAATGGAGGGATGAGTGGGACGGCAAGCCGGCCAGCCCTAGCAGCATACGACTTATTTTCTTTGGAAAGCTGCTGGACGATAAGGAACAGTTGAAGAGTATGCTCTCTCTCACACACTCCTTGACACTCGTGCGCTTTCCTCTCGGCTGCATTACTAACTCATCACAGAATACCAGTTCAGTGCGGACAGTCCCAATATTGTCCACATGTCAGTCCGTCCTCCTGATATGATGGAGGAGGACGAAGCCGCCAAAGGCAAGACCAGTTCCCGAGATGGTCGGAGTCGGGACGGGGGTTCAGGTTGTTGTGTGATTTTATAGAAGGGTGTTATTTGTTATCTAGGTCCGGTTTTCCTTTTTTTTATCGGCTTCGCCGTCGTATTGTCGAGCATATATTATGAGCTTTACGATGTTTCTTGGGCGTTCGGAAGAGAAGAGCGAGGGCTCACTATGGAGCGCATGTCGGGATCGCGTATTCACAAAGTGACCCTTGTTGGAAGCGGTTCTCTCGACAGTTTGGGTCGCTCTGTTGGTCGGTGTTGACGATACAGATGGATTCTCTTTTTAGTTAATGTAGGCGGTGGGAATTTGGTCTAGGCGTAAACGACGTGCCAGAGTCACCAGTTTGTTTTGCGATAAGCATATTGAGAGAGACATTGTAGTAGCGGTGAATGTGAGGTTGTGAGTATGGGTCTATTGGCGATCTATCATACACGCCTGTGCCTGTGTGGATGCCTCCTGCGTCGGGTACGCTTCGCTTGCTTGCCGGAGAAAGAAAAAACACCCCTGCCCGAGAGACAGCTTTCCGTATTCCCATCCGGATGCCGAGACTTTGCTCCCCTATTGTAGAACAAAGTTGAAGGCTCGCCGCAAGCTTGCTAGCCAGCCATGCCCACTCAAATCTTGAGCTTCCGCTCCATCTCATCATGCACACCAACCGCCGCCCGCTGATCCTCCCCAGTGTACACATCCTCCCAGGTAATCATGTCATCCCGACCCGTCAGAATCTCCTCATGCAGACTCGTCGTGCCCGCACCGGGGAGCGCCAAAGGCCGCCACTCTCCGTCCCGAGTAATCTTGAGCTCCATCCCACGCCGGATCGGTTCCGCCATACCATAGGCCCGACGCAACGTCTCCATGCGTAGTTGTTCGCGAGTAGCTTCCCAGGCTTTGAGTCGAGCTTCTAGAGGATGCGCCGAAGCCGGTTTGTTAGAGGAAGCAGTGTTCTCGTACACGTTCGGTCCGACTCCCGCGCGCAAAGTGTCGTGCAGCCCTGGAGCGGAGGGAGCGCCTTGGCTTTGCTGCGAAATGTGGCTGAATGTGGAGTTGTGATTGTCGGAGGGGACGATGCGGAGAGACTGGGAGGGTAGTTAGTATGTATGTGGGTGATGGAAAGAGCAAGAGGCAGAAGAGAAGGGACTGGACTTGCCATTTTGGCGGTGGGTGAGGTTCACTGCCCTTTCTTTCTGGATTGTGTCTCGAGAGATGGGAAATGCGCTGCGTTTGTGGTGTTTGTGGTGGGCTGAGGTGGTTGGCAATGTGGTCGTGGTGGATGGCAGTCGCTGGCAGGTAGGTCGGAATGAAGCTTGCTCAAGGCTCCGAGCTGCCTTCGCGTCCAAACGCTGCCGCCTGCAGCCTGCACCTCTCTAAACGCTGGCGCGCGTTTAGTGGGTGCAAGTTACGTAAGACACGTCCCAGGCCGCTTATCTCGGCTGGCAGCTGCATCCGCCCCGCGATCCACTGTACCAGGATGAGCTCTTCCGCTTCACCGAGACAGAAGCTTGACTTGACTTACCGTCAGCCAGCACCACCATGGCTTGTATGGATGCGCCACCAACCCAATTGACAGGATGCGCGTCCCGGGTGTCCGTCCGCCGCCGGTAATACGCATCGCCAATGGCACATTTTACCGCCACCACCCCAACAGCAGCGCCCACTCGCATTCACATTCGCTTCCGAACCCGCCGCTTTTTTCCGGCTTGACCTTCGATGTCCCCTCGCATTTCTCCAAGAATTGGTGTGTCGTCGGCCCCTCGCTTTCCGGGAAGACCACTTTTCTCCAGCTCCTGCGCGGTCAGCATCTCTGCTTCCCGCCCACAGCCCGGTCCTTCCCTTACCTTGCCACCGAGCATGTCCCGCACCGCCTCCGCGCCCCCAGCCTCGCCATCCAATATGTCGGCTTCGACGCCGGGAATAGCGCCCTCGGCCCCGCAGCGTCGGCTTACCTGTCGGCACGGTATGAGTCCCGTCGTGAAGTAACCGACTTTTCTTTGAGGGATTACCTGCTGGGCAACACGCAGCTGAACCCGTCCAAGCTTCCCGACGAGGATGAGATTGACGCGAAGTTGTTGGAGCGCGTGGTGGTAGACCTGCGACTGGATACACTGCTGGATCTCCCCGTTGCGTTTCTTTCCAACGGACAAGGCCGGAGAGCACGGATTGCGCGCGCATTGCTTACCAGTCCGGAGGTGTTGTTGCTAGATGAGCCGTTCATGGGCTTGGATCCCCCGACGGTGGCAGGGTTGAGTCCGTTGCTACGGACGCTGGCGGAAAAGGCGAGCCCGAGACTGGTGCTGAGTGCTAGGCCGCAGGATCCGTTGCCAGAGTGGATTACACATTTGGTGTATTTGAGGACGGACTGCCAGGTTGGCGCCATGGGAGAGAAGGAAACAGTGTTGGAGGGACTGAGGAAATATGTGAGGGGGGTGTGGCAAGGTGGTTTGGTTGAGGATGAGACTTTACCTGTGCATGTTCTTGGAGAAATGGGCAGGACGTTGAGAGATGAGAGAGTTGAGGGGCAGGGACTCAGCGAGGCGTTGGGCGAATCTGCCGTTGGTGACGGAGCCGCTCCTAGACCTGGGGCTGATCAGCCAGGGGAGCTAGGGGAGCCCTTGGTGGAGATGAATGGCTGTCGGGTAAGATATGGCGAGAAGGTTGTCCTGGGAAACTGGACTGAGACAAAAGACGGCCAAGTGCGTGATGGTCTTCACTGGACGGTACGCAAGGGTCAACGCTGGGGAGTGTTTGGGCCAAATGGTTCGGGCAAGACGACGATTGTGTCTCTTTTATGCTCTGACCATCCTCAGACTTACTCACTTCCCATCCAGCTGTTTGGCCGCAGTCGTCTACCCGAGCCTGGGTCTGGAGAATTCCCTTTGACTTATTGGGACATCCAATCACGGGTGGGACATTCAAGTCCTGAAATTCACCAGCACATGCCGCGAAAGCTGAATGTGCGCCAAGTGCTTGAGAGTGCTTGGGCAGATACCTTCCTTAGCAAGCCATCCCTTGACGAAACAGCTACCGAGCAAGTTGATGCTACCCTGCGATGGTTTGCCCACGAGCTCAACCCGGCATTCAATGCCCACCAAGTCAGCAGAGGAGCGGAAATCCCGCTTGGCTGGGCCAACGAATACATGTTTGGCGAACTGTCGTTCAGTGCGCAGTGGATCCTACTGTTCCTTCGTGCCATCATCAAGCATCCCGATATTGTGGTGCTCGATGAAGCGTTTAGCGGAATGGACGAGGCCGTGCGAGACAAGTGCATGCTCTGGCTAGCACATGGAGAGGACAAGATTTACACGTCGGGCTTCTCTCGGTCGGGAAGTGGGAAACACTCGCCAATGGAGGCAGCCGTGGTGGATAACCCGGCTACGACTCGGAGAGTGAAGGGCTTAAATGAGCAGCAGGCGTTGATTTGTATCAGCCATGTTAAAGAGGAGGTGCCGGACTGTGTGAGAGAGTGGGTTTGTCTGCCGGAAGCGAATACAGGACTGCCGGCGAGGTTCGGGAGGTTGATTGCACCGTTGCGGACGGATGGGAGGGGGTGGAGGGAGATTTGGGGTATGACATAACATGAGCAGCATGGAGATGTAGACGTGCACGAAGATGTTTAGACAAGAAGACATGTCGGCAGTACATGGAAAGATGTAGACATACAAGGAAGACAGCAAATGTGTGGTCAAGTTTCTGCGGATATCATCACTCCTTTTCTGTCTGGTGAGTATCTTTGGGGCATATCCGGAACATATTCCGTCTTGACGGTCTGGGCTAGCAGCCTAGACCCGGATATACTTGTTGAACCATGGGATTCCAACGAAACAGCGGTTGACTTCCTAGCCAGTGTAGATGGTGACCTGCGATTTCAGGAGTTAAGTGTGTTTGGGGCCACTTGATAGCTCGGTATCATAGTCTAATTCTGTGTTATGAAAAAGGGGCTTGGATAACACGGCAGCTGAGGCTGTGACGTTACATAGTACTCGACCCAGGCGTATGTATCTATGCCTTTTTCCCCGAGAGATTGTGTCTTGACACTCCCGTTTCTATTCTGAATGACCATTTTCTGTGATCAATTTGGTTTTGGTAATCTTTGGTAATCTCGTGCATGTCTTCCATGTGAGATGAGATGGACCTGATTTGCTCGAATAAACACTCTTTTGAACAAAGAAAATAATAAGCAAATCAGGCATAGAAAGCGAGCTTTGACTGGAGTTCACATATGGCTACATCATGCGTCGCGATACAGTATGTACCACAGTGACGGAAACTTGATGCTCAAATCAATCAATGCTATGTGAAGACTTGATGCGAGTCACATGGAATTTTTGCTTGCCAATCGCCGATTTCGATGCCTAATGTCTTAACCCCGAACTCCGAAAGGGCCAAGAGGCCGTGTTTGTTGTTGTCCTCGTCCAGTTCAAATGGCTATTCACACCCCGAACCGGATGGTCTCAAAGAGCAAACAAACAACACCAGGACCGGGACAAACCGGCGGTCAACTGCTAGTTCAATGCAATCAATGCAGCTGAGAGATTTTTCGACGCAAGCAGAACAGAGCAGAGCAGAGCAACCTGCCCCGTGTTGTCCGTGCTGTCCAATCTGTCTTGTGGGTGAGCAGAGACTCTCGCCAGACTAGACTAATCTCATTGAACTAACTGCCTTGGCATATTCCAAAAACCATGCATGATCATGACCTCCATCTCCACAGGAATACCATCCAAATTTTTATACTGTCCTGTCCGATTGAAGAAAAAGCCGCACTGTGCCAAAGGGTCAGGTGAGGTGAGGTGAATGATGGCGGACGGACACCACAAACTTTGCCACCCACTACAGAGAGCATCATTATCTAGACTCTGATTAGTGCGGTGCGGTGCGGTGCTGACGCTTGGAAGTTTAAATGTAAATGCGAGTCTGTTTTTCTTCTTTCTAACATTCGCAGAGTTGGGGGGGCTTACATGTATATATTACATTAGCTTATAGTTGGAAATGGGATGCGAGGCTACTTTTGGTCGGTGCACCGGCGAGTTAGTAAGTAGTAGCCAAGTCACTTCCAGTTAGGACTTGATGTGATTACCTCCAAGTATTATTGCCCTGCTCCCACATGCATGTTAAGCTTGATCTCGACAAAGCAGCTGACCCCCTCCAACTGACTGGAAGAGCAATCGCCGTCTCCCCCTGAAGTGATCTCCCCGAAGTAATGCCCCCCGCCATGAAAGACCCTTTCCCCAGTGACAAAGACTTATTCACGGAATCCCTATACACTGCTTACCGTGCCGAATGCAGGATCCGAGAAAGGGATAGATGGGTTTGTCAATCAACTAGCCGCAGCGTAATCATTACTCCACTGGCGAAGAAGGAGAGGGCAATCAGTATATTCATGGCCTGTCCCGTGTGTCATACCATGCCATGCTCTCTTCTGGTCTGTCCTCACAAAGGTGGTGTGTATAAGACGAGATGCGCCGCTGTTTCTCTCCCTCTTACCTTTACCCTCACCAAGCAAATCTGTAAAACTGCAAAAACTGCTTGCATTCTCTTTCCTCATACTACCCAGTACATTGAACCTATGACGTAATCATGTCCGCCCCAACGCTCCCCGGCCGTCCCTCGGGTTCGCCTAGCGTCAACACTAACGATAATGAGGCTATTGACGCGTCCATTGCCGCCTTGCCCTGCGATATTGCTGCCGTGCCTTCCCTTCTCGATGACATCACCAATTTGCGTACGTCTTTCGACACGTCATCTGGAGGTGGAGGTGGAGCAGGACCGGTAGACCGTAAAGCGCGTCTCGCTCTCCTCGCCAAAGCACGCAAGCTGGTGCACGCTCTGGAAACGCCCCGAGAGACCATGCTGAAGCATGTGGGTGCGGAGACGGCGTGTTTTTTCAGCATCGCGCTGGGGGTGGATATTGGACTGTTTGTGGAACTCGCAAAGGATGGGGGTAGACCCAAGAGTAAGGAGGAGTTGGCCGAGAATTTGGGTTTTGCGGTTGACGCATTGGGTGTGTTTTCTTTTCTTTTCTCTCCCTTTTCTTTTGAACCTTCTTTTGGTTGCATTTTCTCTCTTTCTCTCTCTATCTCTCTCTCTCTCTCTCTCTCTCTGTGTGTGTGTGTGTGGTGTCGTCGGCTTCATGTTTGCTCCTCATTGTTGTTCGAGTTTCATTCGTCATCCCAACTTCCCACATCAATTTCAGCCATCCAGGTACATGGTACATGTCAACACCTCCCAGCTGCCCAAACACATGATCAACTTTTACACCCTCCAATTTCACCAAAGTCCAGAACGGCCAAGTGGTCAGTTGGCAAGTGTACGGCCCCGAAGCCCGACGCCTGTCTCCAGGTTCGAAACCGGTTCGAAAACTTGGCTGGGCTTTGGCCTCTCTCTTTTTTTTGTTCTCTCTCTTCCTTTCCCTTTTCGTTCTGTTTCTTTTCGTGTTCTTTTCTCTCCCTCTGCTTTCTCTTTTGCCTCTCTCTCTCTGACTTTGTTTAGGCCGCATTCTCCGCCACCTCGCCGCCATGGGCTACCTCGTGCAAACCGGGCGGGACACGTACGCGCCTAACAACTTTTCCAAATCCCTAACCATCCCCATTGTCGCCGACGGCTACCCGTTTTACCGCTCCGTGTGTATCGCTCCCATGCTCCACCTACACAAATGGTTCGCGACCAAATCCAACACCACCACGCCCACGACGGTGCGCGACAACCCCTTTACCTTTGCGCATCAGACCGACCAGACCATGTTTGACTTTATGGCCGCCTTTCCTCGGTATAACGAACAGTTCAACCACCACATGGGCGGGTACCGCCTTGGTCGACCGTCGTGGTTTGACGAATCCGTTTACCCTGTGAAATCACGTCTCTTTTCTTCTTCTTCTGCCCTTTCAGGGGACGAAAAAGAAGATCCTGTGTTGTTAGTTGATATTGGCGGAAACATGGGCCACGACCTACAGCGCTTTGTCTCTGCCTTTTCTGCCTCTTCTTCCCTCAAGAAACAAGGAAAACTCATCCTGCAAGACCAAGCGTCCGTCATTTCGGCCGCTCCGGTTGGTACGCTCGAAAAGCTCGGAATCACCTGCATGGCTCACGATTTCTTCACTCCGCAGCCCGTGCGGGGGGCAAGGGCTTATTACCTCCATCATATCCTGCATGATTGGCCCGACGAGAAGTGCGTTTCGATTGTCAAGCAGATAAAAGGGGCTATGAAACCGCGGTATTCTCGTCTGTTGATAAACGAACATGTCATTCCTGACGGAGATAAAGACGACGATACGAAGCTAAGTTGGGAAGCAACGTATTTGGATCTATACATGATGATTCTGTTTGGATCCCGCGAAAGGACGGCAAGGGAGTGGAAGGTTTTGTTGGAGGATAAGTGCGGCCTGAAGATCTTGCAGGTTTGGAACCCGGGAGAGGGCGTCGAGGGCATCATTGAGTGTGAGGTGTCTGTTTAGTTTTTGGGGTCAGGGATCATGGGAAAAAGTAAAGAGGTGGTAAAGAGAAAAAAAAGAAAAATAAAGAGAAAGAGACGAAGAGAGGAAGAGAGAGGTTGGGTTCTTCTTGTATAGGGTTGATGTCCTTTAACAGGGCGTCAGGGGTCAACACTTAGTGTAAGTAGGTTACAATATGGCAGTCATTGGGATTTTATCCGTATTCAATACAGTAAGGTAGTGTGTCCATACGAACACACACACACACACACACACAGGCGAGGTCAGTTCTTGTCTATCTACTTGTTTTGCGGGGCTGGACACAAGGCGGAGATTATGAATGCAGTATTTTTCCAAGGTATAGTGCCTATGCCAGGTCCAATTTCTATTTTAACAATACTCTGGTATATTGAGACCCAGCTGGCCTTTAAAGCATAGCAGCGGTAACGCAACGACCAATTCTGGGGCCTCTCGATCCCCCACAACACCCCCCCTGGCCGTCATCCATATCTACCTAGTGGTCGTAGGTTCCACCCAGCGCTCCTCTCAGGCCTTTGTAGAGATGCAATCTTAACTTGGGGTTCGCAAACCGCCACATAACCCAAGCCAGCACTCCGAAACCAGCACCAAACCCAACCCCCACACGCCACCTCTCTGTTGCTGTCCAGCCTGTCCAGGCTAGGAATCTCAAGCGAACCAGGGCGCTTCCAAACCATCCCCAGTCACGTTGACTGCCGCAGCGAATCTCCGGGCCCTGGAAATGCTCTGTTTTCTGTAACTTGGCGACCATGACGCTACCCATCGCCCGAGGATTACCCATTGAATACTTGAGCTCCCCAAATTCTTTCCAGCCCATATCCTCGGCGAACCGACACTGGGCAAAGTCAATGTGTTTCGGTTCTAGTGTTTGTCGGTCGACCATGACGTTGCGTGGCTGGCAATCGTAGTTGATAACGCCTGAATCGTTAATGTCACGCGCGGCATCAACGGCGCGCTGGATAATGCCGTGCCACCTTTCTCGCGGGACACTTGAAATAGGCTGGACGCCGAGATCGCTGAGGCTGAAGCCCTCAATGTATTCCACTAGGATGCCGCCGATTATAAAGTATTCACTGTTGCTGCCCTTTTCTGATGATAAAAGGTCTGACGGAGTTGACGGCACGCCGAGACACACAACCGCTAGCAGCCGCGGTATGCAGTGACCTTGGAGATGGGCGAGCTTGTCGTACGCACGCGTCTCGCAGTGCCAGAGGTCTAGGGATTTCCACTGCATGATGCCCTCGCGTTTACCATTCTTGGTGAACGTTTCCGCGGGGGTGCGTGGAACCTTCTTGTTTTTTCCCTCGTCGCTGCTAGCATCTGTCTCGCTATCCGTCTCGACAAGTTCCCCTTCTTCTTCGCGACGAGCCTTTTCACGCATAAAGGAAAAAAGGGCCGGGGCTCTGCCTTGACGCACGTATTCGCGCCAGGCGCTCTCGTTGTCCTCGTCGTAGTACGGGCTATACCCTCGTCGCAGGCTTGGCGAGAAGCGGCGATCGTACATTTTAAGAATGGCGGTCCTAGGCATTACTGGTTCTGAGCGCGTCTCTTGTTCCTGGAGCTCGACCTTCATGACCAGCGACATGGTGGGGTCCGGCAAGACGTCGGTGATGATGGCCGTGATCCGGTCACATGCTCGGCATCCACGAACAGCGAGCGTCAACTGCTTTCCTTTTTGATAGGGGCTTTCCATGGTCTGCACGACGTAAATCGCCTAGGTGCGTAGTCTGATGCCGTGCACCTTGCTGAGATGGAAAACGTTAAAGTGTTGGAAGAAACGGAGAGTCGAAGCTGGAGGCCAGGGAACCAGCGACGAGCACAGATCAGGCGGCGGAAGTGACCTGGGAGCGTGCAAGTTCAACCCCCAACGTGTGAAACTCGCGCCTTCCCAGTCTTCGGGCATCGTAAATCATTCTGGAGCCGGTGGAGCAGTTATTTGCTCATCGAGCCTTCTTCCAAGATCTATGGGAGACGTCGGACGGCCTACTATTTGTGCAGTTGTGCCGCCCTACCACACTGTGCAAATGGCCCAGGGCGCAACAGCAACCGCTTGTCCAACCAGAGAGGGCGCGAACTGAAGCCTCTGTGGTGCAGTGGAGGCCGATATAAGCTGCTTTGTGCAACATGAGCTTCATGCTCGAATGCCCCGCTATTTAGACCTCCTGGCTGCTCCGTAGTTGAGCCGTCGATAGATTTCCTTCTTGTTCATCTCGTAAAAGGCAGTCGCTATTATTTCTGCTCTCGGGAAAAGTTGTAATGTTTGATAGAAAGGATTTCTATCAAAAATCAAAGAGGGCGGAGGGGTTTCGGTCACAAGAACTGGTTGATCATCCACAGAAACGATGCGAGTGCCCGTCGGGCTTCCCCAAACTAGACTGATAAGGCTTCGTATTTTGGCGGGTGGTGAGCCGTCGGGGGAGACAATGCTGAGAGTGCATCGAATGGGATCGTTGAAATCACCTGGCGCTAGTGCCAAGACACAAATCTCGGACCGGGACGAGTCAAGACGTTTTGTAGATGGCCGACATCGCGGAAAAATCCGGTGTCGGTGGGTTTATGTTTTTGATAGATGTAAAAACCCCGCACCACTTCAGGCATCCTGGCCTACCTGCTTGACAAATTGGACAAGCTCATGGTTGAGTGGCGTCGGAATACCTAACTGTTCGCCTTGCTTGACAATGACACCGTTGATGTAGTCGATTTCCGTTCTCCGCCCTGCTCTCACATCTTGAAGCATGGAACTAAAGTTCTCGCCCGTTGCATGACCAACAGAACAAACATGTTCCCACAGCTCATTAGTGAAATCGCCAGCTTCGTTTGATGCATTTCCCATCATCCCAGACACGACTTGCGCAGTTTCGAGAAACAAATCCTTCATCCGGGCAAGCCTAGAGGCGTCAGAGAAGAGTTGGCCGTTTTTGCAATCGTACACAACCGTCAGGGGGTTGATCATGGCATTGACGACAAGTTTCCGCAGCTGGGCCTCTCTGATAGCTCTGGGCGAGAGAACAGTCGCATCCAGAATTTCTGCATCAACCAGTCGGTCTATCATGAATCCAAAGGGCGGGACAGCATCATGACGAAGGGTTGGTCCCTTAACCATGCCGAGGCTAAGTGGGCCCCTCCCTGCGTGAACAATGTGGAAAGGTGCGGTGCTGTAAACACCAGCACTGGAAATGCCAGTCCAATAGGTCAGATTCTGCCATTGAGGCTCGCCAAACAACTTTTCAGAGGCCTCATCGAGCACACCTAACAGAGGATAACATAGGAGGGTCAGTGTTGTGGACGTTGACGAAACGGGAAAAGTACAAGTTACACGAACCAAACCCATTTTGGACGAATACAATGTGACATTTGGGGCTCAGACGCTGCTTGATAAGGGCGAGTGCGGCGGTGGTGGCATGTGTCTTGGTAGCCACGACCAGATTGCGGATTTCGGTGGTTGGGTTCAAGCTAGCGGTGTGCGAGAGCAGCAGCGGCTCCACGTCGAAGCCAGTGGTCTGGTCGTCATGATCGCAACCGACGGTGCGCGTGATTTTCTGGCCTGCTTTCTCCCATTCCGGCACAAGACTTGGTCGGTGGAATAACAGGGTAACCGGTACTTGGGGCGCACTCTTTTTGAGAGCATGGGCGACGAGCTTGCCCAGATTGCCGATGCCCAGAATGTGGATCCGGGGTTGGATTGCGCCAGAACCGTGCATCTGTCGGACGAAAAAAAGTCGCACAAGGATCGAGGGACGGGACCTTTGCGAGATTGCTCTCATTAGGAGGATTTTTTTTATTGAAGTGAACTTGGGAAATGGCAAGCCTGTGCGAAGATGTTTTGGAGTCATGTTTTGGCCAGAGCATGCCCACGTGACATGAGGGAATGCTGATTGAGCGGTCTCACGGACATTTTCTGCGTCGCAACAACGGGAGTGAGTGAGATGATCCATCAATATTGTTTGCGGTTTCTTCTGACATTTTCTCCAGCATGCTCGATAGACTCCCCGCATCCTTGATGCCCCCATCCTTGATGGAGAATAAGACGACCCCCAACAAGGTCCGCTGGCTCAATGGCAGAGCGTCTGACTACGAATCAGGAGGTTCCAGGTTCGACCCCTGGGTGGATCGATTTTTTGACTCGGACATTTATCTTTTTTACCTTGTCACAGTTTTACTTCATTGCGTATTGCGTGCGGTCAAGTTTCGTCAGTCCAGATGACGTCTAACCAAATGCTCGGGCAACTATTTTTGCCAGGTCTGTGCAACTGAAACAAAAAGTCTCCCCAAGATAGCAGCGGCAGTCGGGGTCACGGACATTTTTTGCGATATTTATGGAACGTTTCAACTCTTGGAGAGAGGTAACTTGGTTATTCTGGTTAATGTGCCGGCACAGCAGGGTAGGATTGGCTTGGCAGGCCGTCCAGAGACTACCCAATGCGGCCTGGGGAGGAAGGTTACAATCTAGATAGATGGTTTGGGTGGGTGGCGAGCCAGTCACAAGACGCACTTGTTTCTCGGCTCCAGCAGAAACAGAGAACGAGACGATGCACTGCGACGGTACGCTGACCTTTTTAGCCGATGGGGGTTCGCGTGGCCTCCATGTCTCTGCTCATCGACTGCCTTCTGTCGACTTGTCTTTTTTCCTCTCGACGTCACTACCATGGAGTGTTGACGACCAAAAAAAAAAAACGATGAGTGAAGACTTTTCACAGCTCTGGGAGCGGCATATTGCTGCGACCCGGCATGATTTTGTCAAGGATACGATAACTGCACGGGACGATGAGCTACCGACCGAGACCGACAAAATCGGCAAGTTGTGGGAGGAAACCATGGGTTCCGTGGTGGATGCCTTGGAAGCCCTCGACGATTTAGCACCATCATCCCGGGGTGCCCACAGTCCAGAACCAAGGGCAATATGGTCATCACGAGATGACTACACGGAAACAGCCCTCTCATCACCCCAAGACTCGCATTTTTCGACCAAACCACATGCACCACCGGCGATTACTATTTCCGACCACGACCGCGAGATCGAACATGAACCCGAAGAAGAAATCACCCCCATGGTGGAGATTGGTGGTCGTCGCAGCAAAGGCAAAGAACTAGCCTCCTACTATCTCGACAAGACACGCCTCAAGAAACTTCGGGATTGGCACAACGGCAACGCCCCGCCGGCTTCGCAATCCAAACACCTCCTCTACTCCAACTATAACACACGCTACATTCCCGAAACCAGCCCAAGTCCAACCCCGACCCCGACCCCTACGACTAGTTCCAACGACATAAACAAGTCCGAACAGCCAGACACACCCATCACCTCGTTCCGGACCATCCACTCTGCGCAATCCTCGCCCCCTTCCTCCGTCAATGTCCTCATCCTGACCTGGGCGCGTCACGACCGCCGCGGCGACGATGGACAACTCTTGTCTCCTTCTTTGGACATTGACACGAATACTGTCCGGTCCTGTTTTAAGCGGCGGGGATATCGCGTACAATGTCGCCTTATTCCCGAAGACTATCCTACCTCGGCGGTGGAAACTATTCTCTCACGATTTTTGTCCCAATCCACACCTGATACTTTGCATGTTATCTATTATCACGGATACGGCAATGTTGAATCGTCAACTGCTGCTGATGGCAGGATGGTGTTCTCCTCTGGATTCGGCGGAAGTTCCTTCTTCTGGGATGACATTCGCAACGGGATTCTCACTGCCGAAGGAGATGTTTTACTAGTGATGGATTGTTCGGCCGCCCCCGGGGCAGAACAGAATGAAGTGGTTCTGGAAGCGGGAATTTCAAGGGAAGTGGCGGCGCCCGGGACGACAAAGCTAGTACTCGGAGCGTGTGCGCCTTATTCTTCTTCTATGGGTATCGGGAATAAGATGACCAGAGCCATGTGTGCGGTCCTAGAAGGGGACGGAAGAAAAGGAGAGGTCTGTGTGCAAGGCCTATGTTCGAGAATGAAGGAATGGTTAAGAGATGACGAGGATCCATCGGCCGTGTTTGTGACACAGCTGGGAGGGGGGCAGCTGTTGGATATTTATCTGCCGAGGTTTATTTAGTATTTACTCGGGTTTGTACGAAATGAAATGGGACATGAATTGGGATGGGAAAGCTGGGTAAGGTAGATTGAAAATTCTTGGGCGTTGGATAGGTACGAATACCATTTGACGGGCAGGCGCTGGGACGAACGGGGGACGATTCAACAATTGATGACATGTATCTAGTCTACGTTACGTTATAGCTTATATCTTATGAGTGATGAGGTAAATCAAATTGATGACATGCTCTACAGTTGAACTGTTTCTTGATTCAGGCATGTGAAGAGGGCGGGTGAGAGAGTGACATACGAAGTGTAGAGGAGGAAGTGGCACATAGAAGAGGATGAACAGGGACATAGCTTGCACCTTGCACCTTGCACCTTGCACCCCCGCTCCTTTCCTCCTTTCCGTTTCCCCAGTCTGGTCTAGGTTGTCTGGGTAGTTTAGTCTAGTCTAGTTCAGACCAGGCCGGACGGAACAGACAACAATCTACGTGTACGACACGCGGTCTCTGACCAACACAACATAAAGCAACACAAAACACAAAACTGTACTTTATCCGTGCAGGATATGTCTGAGACGGCCGGGCACTGATGTGGGCACTGGGGTGGTCTCACGCATTTGAGAACTGTGAATTGCTTGAAATAGCAGGACCAGCAGGGGCAGCAGGACTGGAGCAAAGTGTTGTGTTATATCATGTTATAATTGTAATTCCATTGCTGCTTGGGAACATTTATTTCTGTTTCTGTGGAGGGATATTCATCTGTTGAGGATATTCACTGCTGAAGGAACAATCATTACTGAGGACGACAATTATGCTGAGGAAGCATTCATCAATTGCTGCAGGTACAAACATGTTCATTCCCTTCGGCTCGGTTCTTCTAATTTTTCTCGTGGTTGGGTTGATGGAATGATGACGAAGCTGTTGAACTCAAAGTGGGATACCGTACACTATACCACAAAACACACCACAGCCCCAGCCATAACAACCGCAACACATATTCGTAGTCCACGGCTTAAAAAAAACAATCTGATCTCGGTGGCTTCGAGTGACAGAACCCCCGCCACCCCAAATCATTGCCGCGTCACACATTACACATTGCACATTGCACATAACATGATATCTTGTGTCGCTACCTCTTGTTTTCTCAGTGATATGTGATATGTGTGAAACACAGCTCTCTACTTCACCCAACGACAAAGCCCCCGTAGCCGAAACAATGTTCCACCTTCCCACCTTTTCAGCGACCACAGTTAATACAGCGACCACAGGGACCTCGGCGGACACGGTTGTGATTCCGTGTTCCCCAGTGAAACGTCTCCACTTTTTAAATGCCATTTTGTTCCCTCCGTCGTAATGCCCCAGCCCCCAGAATCACATCCAGCACAGGCAGGCAGGCCCAGGGTTGAAAGTTGAACCCGAACCGGCCCCGAAGGAGGGATTAGATATCCGCTCGCCGGTTTTGTTGATTCAGGGTCGCACTGGTTATTTATTCGTGTTTAAATCTTGCAGTGTGTGTGTGTCTGTCTTGGGATATTTGTCTCGTCTCCCCCCCTCTCTCTCTCAAGGTTGAGTTTTTCTTTCTTTCTCCAGTCTTCAATCTCGATAACTCAACTAACTCTCTACTTTCGTTTCAATCCCCTAGTAGTACTATCAAACTGACACTAAAAAAAAAAACAATGGCTTTCCTCCTCACCCTCCTACTTATAACCACCCTCCCTATCCTCCCCCTCCCCGTGCACGCCTCTACTAACGCACTTACACCCACCGGCCGACGCATCCCCATTCTGCTTCGCAATCTCGACGCCTCCCCTGGCGGATTCGATCCGCCCATCGTATCTGCTTCGCCAGGGGATATTTTGGAGTTTCATTTCCTCAAGGGGAACCACAGCGTCGCGTTGGGCGACTGGGACGCGCCTTGTAACCCGGCCAAGTCGGGGGGGTTTTTCAGTGGGTTCCAGCCGACGAGCGATGGGGAAAATGTGTGTTTTAACTCTCTCTTTCTCTCTCTTCACCCTCTCCCTCCCTGGTTTACTTGCCGTTGTAACCACTTCACCTGCCTACCTACTACTATTTAGTCTCCTTCCTACCATACCCTACACTGCCCTTCTATACCCTACCCTTCTGGCACATCTCGTGTTAGACCAGACTTCCACTCCCCCCTGAGGCTCGGTCTTCCCCCGACCCCCGCCCGCCCGCCCCAACATATACAAACAGATACAAACAAACACACACAGAAACTAATGTGGAAAAAGGAAAACATCTTCCTCGTAACCATCAACGACACGGCCCCCCTCGTCTTCTACTGCACGCAACCTCTCGGAACAGAATGTCAGCACGGCATGGCCGGATCCGTGAATTCCAACGAGACGGCTCTCGACTTGTATCGATGCGCGGCCAAGGATGTTGTCTCGGCGGGGTCGCCGGATGAAATCTACGGGGGGATAGTATACTCACGGGGTGGTGGGAGTTCTCCTTCTTCTCCTTCCGCTTCCGGGTCCGGGTCCGGGTCTGGTTCAGGCTCTGGTTCTGGATCGGGTTCTGGCTCTGGCTCTGGTGGAAACGGGGCACCAACCCAAACACCAGCTGTTGTCCCCTCGTCCACAGCCGGAGGAGGAGGGAGAGGAGGCGCCGGCGGTCCTGTGACCAGCGGTGGCGCCAATACTGCCGCTCCGCATTCACCAGATGCATCAAGCCCGGTGGGTGGTGGTCCCGGTTCATATGGCAGTGATGCCGGAACCGGCTCGGCCACTGCAACCGGCGCTAGATCAGGCTCTGCCGACACACCCACTGCCTCAGCGTCTAGTGTCTCCACAGGATCGCCCACAACTGATGCTGCGTCGGTGGTGCATGACGGGGTTGCCAAACTTGCCGTGTTGCTGGCCTTTGGTATCGTTCTAGTCATTCTGTTCTAAGCCTGTTCCTAGAGGTAGCTGTTCTTGGAGGACATAATTGGGCACAACACGCGGTAATCCTTCACATTTCATCAGAAAAGCAAATTGGTCCAAATTCCAACAGTCATTACCAAGCATTCTAGACACATATCCCAAATAGTGGTATCTCTGACATTCTGACAAAACAAACACATAACGTGAACCTCCGAATGGTATATAATCCTTAACGCCCCTCAAAACATGTCATCGTCGTCTGCGTTCGCATCCCATCGCTTCGTCGCCAACTTCCGCACTTTCTTGGGACTGGTGCTGCCACTCGAGTTACGTATCGCCGCCTCATCGCTGACCCGTAGGTTCTCAAGCTTGCGTCGGAGGCTCCCTTCATCTGCAGCAAGGTTTGGTTTGCCCTTGCCAATCCTTGGGCTTCCCGTCTCGCCCATTTTTCGCGATGCCGAGGCCGTGTCGCTGCTGCGCTCCTGAAGCGGCATGCGTTTCGTCGGACTCATGGCTGCTAGTTCGCGGCGAAGGATCTCGTTATCCCGGCGCAGACGCTCATTCTCCTCATTAATGTCTTCCATGAGCACATTCTCCTTGTTCTCTCCCACGTCTCCGTCAATGTCACTTGCCTCACTCGGTGCTCCCCCGGGAACCGCCATGCTGCGCTCAAACACCTCAATCTTGCGACCCCAGTGCTCCTCTCCACGCTCCATCTCCACTTGCATGTTGGCGCGCCATCTCGCCATCTCAATTTCGAGCCGACGCTCAAACTCTGACATACAGTCTTCGCGAATCGCCTGCTCAAGTTCCAACATGCGGTCTTCCATAGACAACAGGTGAGCCTCGGCTTCTTGCCTCGCTGTACGCTCAGTATCGAGCGCCTGTCGGAGATACTCCAGCTCTTCCGAGAGGCGAGCAATCTCGAGAGCCGCGACCTCCATGGTAGTACGGTGCACATCGCTGCCGGGACTGCTGCCCGGTGAAAATGTTCGCTCAATGTTGGGTGACAAAGGCTGTGTAAACGAGGATGCGCCAGGAGGGAAGAAGGGCCGATGGTGCAGCGGGGGAGAGCCAACGGGGCTTGAGCAAGTCTGGGGTACAGGAACGGGGACGGCCGTCGCTGTGAGCATCGTCTGCGTTATGCTTGGAATCCGTGGAACTGTCACCTCGCGAGCCAGTGCGCTGTACCGCAGAATCTGCGAGGTTGCGTTGAAGTCGCCATGGGGATCGGCTGTCACAATCATGACCGCTTTTTGTGGGTTCCGATGTCGTGCCGACGAGTACGCGGTTGCCGAAGGAAAACAGTTGGAGAAGAGCAGTTCCGTAAGCTTGCATTGGCGGAAGGGAACCAAGTTTGGCTGCATTGGTTAGCACAATACCAGACTATACACATCGGGACAGAAAGTACCTTGTCCTTGTTAATCGCGTCACTCTGCATCTGCAGGCACTGGCCCAAGTACATCAAGCTTTCGTTGATCTTGCCGGCCTCAGCCAACGTCGCACCAGCCGTCTTGGCATCGCGCGCACGCTCGCTGCCGGCAAGATCAACAATGGTCAGTGTGCTTCCACCCCATGGGACTTCAAAGGCATTGCGTCGTGATCCCTTGTGGCGCTTCTTAACTTCGACGCAGAAAAAGCCGTGGCTGCGGGAGCTGACGCTGTTGCTTCCGGTTCCGGCGACTCGTCGCTCGTGTAGACCAGCTTCGAGCACCATCAGGGCCTGGTTCAAGCTGCCGCACACTACCTTTCGCAAGCCCGCCACTACCTTGCGGTCAGGGGATGATTCCGTGGATTTGAAGAGGAGCGGGCGTCGGCGGTACTCCTTGGTAGCAACGGATTTAATCGGGGGCGTGAGGAGATCGAAAATACGGTCGTTATACACTTCGTACATGGAGATGACCACCGCGTAGTCGCACGAGGGGTCCGACGACACCGACAAGGCGCTGATGTCGGGCTGCTGAGGGAACGCGGACGGTCGGTATAGACGGCGCGACGGAGTCGGTCCTGGGCCAATCGAGTCGCCCTGTGAGTGTTTTTGTTTAGTGTATGTCTTTTTCATCATAGCAGTGGTTGTTGTCATGAAATGCTTCGGGAGGCGCTGGCCTCCCCGCAGCCCAGAGCTGACTTCGGCACTCCCTTTTACAGGGGACGGGCTGTTTCTCCGTAGCCGCTGCTTCCAAGGACTCAATGGAGAGGGCGGTGCAACCGAGTCTTCTCTGCTAACCATCCGGACGCTTCTTTGCCTTGTCACTGGACAAGGCGTATGCTCTGCAAAACTCTGCAGTGCTGAAGGTTGAGGATACTGCTCTTGCTCTTGCTCCTCGTCCTCAAAAATGCACTGGGATAGAAGAGTGGAAGGTCGTACAAGCATCGGTGTAGGGGCTCGCGAACTGGCCCTCGCAGGTGCTGCGTCGGCATAAACTGTGTCGAGGAATGCGGAAGCCGAAAATACAGCAGCCTCAGACGCTTCCGAGGAGCCGATGGAATGCTCGAGGGTAGGATCTGAGTTGCAGTCGAGAATATTGCGGCCGAGGGATCGGAAGATGACATCGAGGGCGAGTTGGGTCATTCCGCGCTGCGATCGCGATCCGAGGATTGTGTGCGTCTGGGGCAGTTAGTTGGGCAATCCACATCCATTCCTGATTCCATACGAACCTTTCCTGAGCCCGTGACGCCCAGCGTCGCCAGGAGGGCATCTGTTCCATCTCCGCCGTGAGGTGCAAGCACTCCCTCGACGAGACTCGCAACGCCGGTGCAATGGAAGACATCGAGTTGGCTGGCATCCTCCTCGAAGACCTGGGTGAATGCAAACTTCTCGATAGCGCGGCGCCGATCATTCGGTGGGTTTAGTGTGATGTGCTTCGGCGCGGCGTGGTCCTCTTTCGATTCTTCAACGGCCAGGAATCGTTCTCCACCCTGTGTTCCGTGGACTGGCCGAAGCCGGAGGAAAACCTGGAAGAGATTGTGCGACTTTTGCGGAGACGACGACATGGCTGATTCTCTATCCATCGTGCAAATTGGCTTTCCTCTTACGAGTGATGTCGAATGTGATTGCCAGAGAGCCACACACGATGGGGTTTGGAGTGGATGATGGGAGCAATTTGGCTGCTGAACACGGTTGGGTTCTGGACTCCCAAATTCTGTTTACGGCAGGGGCGCCCTGTCCAAGTTCCCCTGGCAACGCCAATCAATCTGGGCCGATAAGATAACAAACCTCCAAGTCAGCGCACGTGCCACTGCAGTGCCGGCGAGTCTGGGCTCTGGACTCGCTGAGGGACAGCCCCGCACCGGGCCGTGCTGCCTTGGGCCCACCTTTTCTCCCGCGTCTTCGAGACAGCAAGACGGCACACCAGGATGTCCTTGTGCAACAAATTCGAAGGGCTCGTGGACTCCACCGGATCGGGGGAAAATTTCCATATCCATCTCCATCTCTATTTCCCCAAAGTCCTCCGATGACGGGATAATACTTCCCCGTGAACTGAATGTTGCCGAGATGGCTTATGATCGTCGTGATAAATGACGCCCAAAGGAGGGGTTCCATATGCGCCCTGAGCGACGGTCGAAAACTCAGCTCTCAAATTCCAGGGTGGTAGTCATTAAATGACATGCATGGCGGCCAATTGGGGAGCGTGTTGCCCTCTGGCCGATCCGAGTCATAGAGAGGTGATCCAATGACCTGCCTCGGGCTTGCATGGGCGTGCAGGGCGTCTGACTCCACAAGAGAGGAGTTTGCCAGCCAGAAGCTCATTGTGTAGTCAAACGTGAGGAGCTGGTGACGAACATGTTTGAAGATGTGGGTCATCGAGACAGCCATACCCTGCCAAGGCGGCTGTCGAGCCGCCAGCTGGCAGGCCTCTCAGTGACCGCACCATCGCAAAGCACCACCTCATCCGTCTCCGCAGGATGGAGATGCGGAAAGAATGAATACGTGGAAGAAGCAGGCGAGATGACAGCGGTGAATATAATGGACTGTGGAGATTGGATCCAAGACTGAAGCGCTGGTCATGCTTAACACGTAAACTACATCATCTGCTTTGCAGCCGAGCTGCATCTCGCCAAGATGACCTCGGGTCCTGCCCCCCTTGCCGTCGCTTCTGGCGTTAACGCATGGCAGATGCGGGGAATTTGGTGGCCTTTCGTGGAGCCTCACACTCCCCGCGCCGAGGGCAGCAAGGAGCGGCAACAGCAGGGGCAACGCCATGGAAAAACTGTCCGTGATGACGTTCAGAGAGGACGGCAAGTTGGAATTTTGAGGCAGAGATTGTCTCTTAAGCATGCAAGTGCTGCTCATGCTCCCCTTTTGAACCGTTGAGACGGAGACACGGCAGCGTAACCGAGCCTTCTGGAGACGCTGGCAAAAGAGCGGTGACGGAATCGAGCAAGGGCGGGTGGGGCCACATCGGGCAAAGCGCCGTCTCACAAGGGACCCCTCGATCCAAAAGTGGCCCGTCCCTGCCAGCTGCCAGCGCCAAGACCCACAGTCCCTACGGAGTGGGCCCCACGATCTGGGTCCCCCAATTGGGATTGCGCTGGGCGAATCGAGCACCGACCCCCACCAGGAAAAAGTTTGGTCAAAAAGGTTTGACAGCTCCGCTTCTGGCTTCGCTTTTTCCCCCTCCCTCCTTCACCAACCAACCCAACCCCAAGACAACGAAGTCGCACTACCAATTCAGAGATACAGTATCTACCGATCAAACTTCGTCGAGAATATTCAAGATGCCTTCGGCCATCGTTGAGCTCTAAGCGCCCACTGCGGGCATGCCAGGTCTCCCGGCGTGCCTGCAGTCCAGCAGCCTCAACGAGAGATTCAACTCTGCCAATTCCTCGACGAAGTTTTCCAGGCTTTCAACCTCGAGCCTCGCACCCCCCACCAGGGTCCGAGGCTCTCTTCTCTGAGAACGAGAGTCTGCCTCAGATATTACCAGATTCTACTCTAGGCCCATGTTCAAAAGGCCCCAAGCGATTTCGACGTACTCGACCCCCTCCTCCTCCACCCTCCCCCTCTCTCCCACCCCTGGCCCGGCCGCCTCACAGCCGGGACCTCTCTCCCACCCGGTCCCAGCTCATCTTCCAGTGGTTGAAGAGCCAGAGGTGGTCCCCTTAATTGTTCTTCAATCTCGAGTTTCTTTTTTGCTGCGCGGCCGTGGCTCACCGCCGTTTGTCGCATCATCCGATCGGCACTTAACACGACCCAAATTTTCACCCCTGCATATCCCGCGTCATGTCTCGAAACGTTCGGCAAAAATACCCGCAAACGCCGGTCAAGGCCGCCAAGCGCCGTGGCTCGGATACATCATCTTCATTGAACCTCTCCGACGACGAACACGGTTACTCGGCTGTGGAGGATGTCAGCGATTCCGACGATGAGGACGAGGAGCATGTATTTGCGGCCGAGGAGGAGCACATTCTCAACAGTGCAGCGCGAAAGCGATCCCACGGCACCCCTCGGCCGCTTGAAACACTTGTCGAAGATGACGACGCAGACGAAGAAGCAGAGGACGACGATGATGTGGAGGAAGAGAATGAAGAGGATGCTGCCGATGAGAATGCCAGCTGGAACGGCATTTTGTCCGAGCATGATGTCAACACGAATATCAATGACGCATCCCACTTTTTTGATGAGGAGATGACGAGCGTGGAGCGCCACGTGCGGTTCACTGGCGTTCCGGACAGCGACAGTGATTCCACTCTCAGCGAAGCCTCAGAGGACCGAAATAACGACTTCTTCCCTGATATCTTCGTGGAGCAGACAACCCTTGACCCGGGCTTCCGCCGCGAAATCGAGAATGAGGTTGACGATGACTCGTCATCCATCTCTGGTTCGTTTTGGGATTACCATACCGGTGCCCAAGACCTTATTGGTGCCACCATGCCCGAAGATGACGATGTTACCCCCACTGCCACACCAATGCCCAGCGGCGCTCAGGCTGAAGTGTCGACCCCACCTCCTTCTGGAGATGACGGTTATGAGTGTGAGTTGGTCTGCTGCGGTTGACGTGCGGATGTTGCTAATCATTCCTCATCAGCCGACGGCGACACAACAGAGGAGGATATCCCAGAACCTCAGGTTCGCCGAAAGCAGATGCGCCGACTCCCACGCGTCGAGCTATCTTCGGATTCCGAGACGGAGGAGGAGCCAACTCCCTTTCGCCAGGGCAAGCCCCGCGTTAGGCGCTTCAGACTGAACAGCGGCAAGAAGCCTGTCGCCGTGCTGAACCCTAAGACTAAGAAGATGATGATCTTTACTCCTCAGCGGGCAAACAGGCTCGACTTGTCCCCTGAGTCCTTCAATATCGACCTGCTCCCGGACTTGTCAAACTGTTCGCCCATTCTCAACCCAGGCTATATCATGATGGGGGCCATGCCAACCATGCAGACCCCCATGATCTCATCCAACGCTTTTACCGATTTCATAAGCATGACACCCTTCGGCCCCACCGAGGCTTTCTTCCCCACCACCTCCGATCCTCCTGTTGGGGAATCAAGTGAAGAGTCGGAGTTTATCCCCGAAGAAGATGAAGCAGAGGGGAAACTGAAGCTTGAGGACTTCATCACGTATGATGACTCAACGGACGGGGAAGAGAACGGGGGCGAGTTTGTCGAGGACTGGACCGTTGGTGAGGAGTCCAGCCCCACGCGGCCGAGAACAGCTGCAAGTGGTGTCAGCGCGGCTACCGATTCTTCGGCACCCGATGTTCATCCCCTGTTGAGTCATTTTGACAACAACTCGAACACCGTCAGCGCTTTCCGACGGAACCAGATCCATCAACAACTCATTCTCAGCGACAAGGCCAGCCAAGAGTCGCTTGCCTTTAGCAGTCCGTATCACTACGGTACTCTCCGAGGGATCAAGTCAGGCAGTTTAGAGACAGTGACAACGCCCATCACGCCAGTGCGTCGACAGAAGAGAAGCCAGACGATCAGCACGCATGGGCTTGAACTCCAGTCTAGCCCCTCGCAGAAGCGAAAGGCATCAAGCACCTTCACCGACAGTCTCCACAAGAAACAGCGGAGTATCTCGGATGTGGGAGTGTTGCAACTGTCGTAATGAGGTATGGCAACTACGCCGAAGGACGGTATGATTGGAGTTCTGGACGATCCGATCATCCCTGGCCTCGCACGCTCCTTTGAAAAATGGTCTAATTTTGTTTTCTTGCTTGTGTTTCCTAAAAGTTTCATGACAGATTCGCGATTGTGTTTAGGTTTCGATTGTGTTTTTCCGGCGTTGGTCGCAAGGCTGACGATTTCGTTTCTTGGCATGAGCAGACGGCGGTAGACATGATCTCACGCTGATATGATGGTAGAGGTAGATAAAAGTGCAATGGGCATTGCCGGCTTTTGTCTTTCGAGGATACCATGATCTCCAAGTTCTGTAGACCTTGGTCTGGTAGATAATACATGACGAATTTCTTGCATTGTACAGTCCAACCCCTGAAAGATTGTTCGCGCGGTCCTTCACGGCTTGACTGTAGCTTCCGGGCCAACCCCCCCCCGCATTCTTTTCCATTTTTGAGGGGCTATGATGGAAACTTAAGGCCCTAAGGAGTAAATTTCAAAGCCCCGATTGTTAGAGTCAAGACCTAAATATTCTGGCTTGACCCCTTGAAAAATAGCTTCCCAGCTGTTCATGTATTGTACAAACCCCTGCTGAATACTTACCAAGTCTTACGCTAACAATCTTTCAGAGGGTGGATTGTATGGCACTGTTGAGATGAGGTATGAGTGCCGAATTCTCCATATGGATCGTGTTGTTCAGACTTGTATTTTGTCAGGTCTGATCAATGTTATTTGAGTCGAGGTCAGAGTGAATTCGAGTTTTGGACCAGACCTGCAAATGCACTGATCCCGTGGTGTTGTTATGTATGTATCCTGCGGCGTTTCTTTATCAAGAGATGTGGGTGGTGGAGACAATAGCAACAGTAAACAAAGGAAAAGGGAGCTGAATATATAAAGAGCTCTCTCAACTCTATATAAATGGTCTGTACGCGATGTTTTTCCTCATACTCAACAGAGTTTCGTGCCAAGTTTCACTCCGTCGTCATATCATACATATTATATCAAGAACAGACACACAGGTGGGTCGCATTACTCTCCAACGTAAATGCAGTGTTGCAGCACGGGAGAGGGTCTACTCTAGTGCACTGTCGAATTCCGATTGGCTTTTTTTACTTGGTCTTTTTCTCGCGAAGTTTACCTAGGTACCTAGGTACCTACCTACCTAGGTGAGGTGTGACTTGGCGACTAATTCTCTCGGTGATAGATAGCAAAGTCACAGCAGCAGCAACAGCAAACAGCAACAGCAACAGCCAAGAAAGATGTTCACTCTTGTCGAAGATATCTTTACAATAGACCATGTGCGGCTGCATTTGCATTGGAAAGCTAGAGCCAGCCGATCAAGGGAGGCAATCGAAGGCAATGGTGTAAATGGTGGACAAACATAGGGGGACCATTGAGACCCGAATTCCTACCTGATGGTGGGACAGCCGCAGCCTGTTTAGTTAGTAGGGAGAGAGAGAGAGAGAGAAAAAGAATATTGTCTGTGATGCACCGAAAAGGGCTGGCGCGACTCAATTTCCTCGTAGCTAAACCCCCAGAGGTCGACGAACTCCAATTTGATTTACCACGGCATACATGTACCTGGCTGCATAAGTACCTTCTGCATCAATACATATACGACATGAACCAATTATACTGGGACACTTTTGGCCATGAAGACGATGTGTACGACGACGTGCTCTTCTACTAGGCCCTGCATGCAATTCATTCGACAGTGTCTCTGCCGCCGCCGATTCCAAGACTCGGGCTCTGTATCGCGCTGCGTTCGGTGCAAAGCCTTACACGCTCTGTTTGCCCGTCGACTCGAAATTGTCTGGTCTCACGTGCAGGCATCCACTAGGTCAGACCACCTAGCCGTTGAGACAGCAACCCTTTCGGAGGAACTTGGGAGGGGGGATGGGGTCTTGGACGAGCAGTGGGACGAAAACGACTCTAGGTCGGACGACGACGACGACGACGACGACGACGACGAGGGAAGGCTGGAAGAGGTCCCGGACAGGCCACCATGGCGAGACATGGATGATGCAAGCGCCGAAAAACAGTCTGATTATTCATTCAACACGACCGACACAAGCGACGCTGGAACTGAACAACAACTGGGAGCAGAATCCGATATTGGGAGCCTGTATGTGAGCCCGGGATTCAACTTGGCTGCCTTGCAGCTTGTATGGGAACGTGAAATCCCACACAGGCCAAAAAAGGAAAACACGACTAATCTGCGGCGAGTAGCTCAAATCACTTTTGGGCAGTCATATGGAAAAGGGACGGCCCACGCAGTAGGCCTGTTTGTCAACTGCGACGATCCAAGTATCTGGCTCAGACTCGGTTATTGGATTCGACGGCAAAAAGAGACATGGCTTCTTCTTCTTCTTCACACGAGCCGAATCGCATCCAGCTTGACAAAATAGCATCTCTTTCCCTTTTCTCACTCCTGTTGGATACCGCCGTCCCACGATCAGCTTCACAATGAATGGCACCAGACACACCCCATGATACATGAATAATGTCTTTTTTCAACTTCCAAAAAATGTACCACAACCAAATCTCACCATCACCACCTCCCTACTAACTCTTACCCTCCTCCCCCCTTTTTCGACCCTGCAATCCCAACCCACGCCCCGACCTATACATAACCACAACCTACCCAGCCATAACAACCAGGCGAAAAGGAAGGAAAGCGGTAGTACTTTGGCGGGGGGGGAGAACCTAGATCTAGTCTGGCCAGAGTTCAATGTTCAGAGTAATTAGCCCCCATGTCCGGATCCGGTCCATTCGGCTACCATGTGTTCTATTCCATTCCCTCGTTTCGTTTGGAATTTAAAATCCATCTCCTATCTCTGTCCTGCAGTTAAATTCTTTCTCAAGATAAAAAAAAACGTTGCATCTACTGCCATGAGGATAAAAATAATTACAAAATTAAGTAAAAGTCAAGATCCTTTTGGCCTGGGTGTTACAAAAGATACACGGAAAATAACTCATAACCAAGTCAAGCCTTAGTTAGGTCCCACGTACAGTTCCAAATAAATCCAACAAGTCTCGGTTTAAAAAAAAACCAAAAAAAACAGGTTGGTTTCCTCCTAGAAAGCAAGATTAGGTTACATTATACTCGTCGAACCATCTGACGGATGGCTTGCTCGCCAGATCTTCATCTAGGTCATATTCAATTGCCCCCTCAGGCGGACTCAGGTGTTTGACAAGCTTCCAAGCCTCGGACTTCTCTCCCAAGTACTCGCCGAGATCCGCGCCTTTGAGACGGTTGTCCATTTCGACAAATTTGCGAAGGGCCTTGCAGTACGGCAGGGGTTCCTCCAGGTCCCCAGCTTCAGGGTCCCAATCCTCAAACCATTCCCAAGGGTCGTCGCCATATGCCACGTCCCCGTCGCGGGATGTGAACCTCCATCGTTCCGTCTTGTGTCCATGAATGGCTGCATTGGGTAATGGGAAAGCAAAGATGCGACCCTCATTTTCAGAACCGGCTATGTGAAAGTATCGTGCCCATCCCCATTTTGGCGCGGTGCGTCGGCGGTATTCAACGCTATCGCTATCCACCGAGTCTGTTTCGCTCGCGCATTCGTCATCGTCGCCTTCCATGGTCGGCTCGGTTCTCGGGAGCGTCGAGATGAGCACAGGGATGTCGTCGCTAACGCCATCCACGACTTGGTATGCTTGCCGGTCGTGGTCGTTGGTAGGGGCTTCGCCTCTCAAGTATCGCAGCAGAGCAGATTCCGTGACAACCTCTTTTCGAAGCGATAGGCCATTTCCGGCAGTCGTTGGTGTTCCGTCGTTGGATAACTCTTCATCTTGCAATGTTGCAACCTCATCAGCCTCGCCGTCAAAGCTCCACCACGATCCTTCACCATACACCACCTCTTCGTCGCGGATAATCTGTATCGACTCCAAGTCGAGCCCCTCGATTCGAGCCATGTCTCGCACGAGCCGGGGGGAAATAGGGGTATTTTGCACCGTCAGATGGCGGAGTGAGGTGGCGTTGGCCCGAATGAGCCGTGGAAGCATGTTTGGCAAGAGACCCATGGAGCACAGGCTCAAGGACCGCAGAGCGAAGCCATATCTACAGAGCCACACGACAATCATGCCGCCCAGGTACGCGTTGGAAGGTCGTTCTTTGAAATCCATAACGTCATCCATGCTGACCTTCAAATGACGCAGGGTTGGGGCTGCACCCCTCAGTGCGTTCCGGAGTCCTGCCACGGCGTCAAAGTCTTGGGGATACACCTGCGTCCACTGCCTGACAGACATCTCGAGCGATTCGAGGCCCCTGAAGGCCGAGTCCGGAAAGGGGCGGAGAACACTGAAACCAGGAAACTCGTCGAACCAGCGCAGCCGGGTGACGGCCGACGTTGGCCGGCTCATGGCGGGAAGAAGGAATAGAAAGAGCCCATCGTTTGTCTCTGGGATCCGTTGGATCGTTCCCTCGGAGTTCCTTTGGACCGTTTCCTGGAAGCTCTGAAACTGCCATGCTGTGATGGGATAGCCCAGGTCGGACAGAACCCTTTCCGAGGTCATGGGTCGCGAGACAAAGGTGTGCAAGTTGGTCAGCTTGTCGATGGCCGCCTCGAAAACGGGACGGAAAACCGCCACCGTGTTTCTCCGGACAGCCGCGATGGCGTCGGCGTCATAATCGACGCGGTGGCGATCCGTGGTCGTGTTGAAAAGCCAAAAGAGAGTTTGAGAAGTGGTCTCCATGCATCGATAGAGGTTTGCAAGTTCGTCGGCCAGGGTCCATTCCTCGGTGTGAGGAAACTTGTTCAGGAAGTCGCCGACGGCGTGGGAAATCTCGAGCCACTCGACCTCTCTGACATGTTGGGCGAGGTGGGGGCTGTTGCAGATGGCGAGAAAGGTGTCGCGGTCGGTGATGAGTTTGGAGATGTAAATGCGGAAGAAGAGTCGAGACGCTGCGGGTGCATCCAAGGTGCGGCAGCTCAGTCTCAGCGCTTGGACGTCGTCCTGGTCAAGCCGGTTGCTCCATACGATGGCGAGCAGCAGCTCGTATGGCAGCGACGTGATGTTGGCCGTCATCTCTCGTGCCGACTCCACTTCTGCCCTGGGTTGGCCCCCGCCGTCGCGGCCTTGGCCGATTGCGACGGTGATTTCCATGTTCTGGAAGATTTAGATTTTAGGTTTCGGGAAACCCCGCATGCGCATCCATCAAACCCGGCCCAAGCAGGCAAACAGCAGCCCAGTTGCCTGGATTTGAAGGCAGCACAGAGCGTCGTGTCCGTCGGAGCTAAACTAGACCTGGTCGACCCACCAACGCCTTATCGATAGGGTGCCCAAAGGGGTGCTGTGCTGAATCTGACCTGCCCAAATGCAGGCAAACAAGCATGTTGACGGCCCTCCTTATTTGAGTGGCAGGTTTGCTATTTGCCGTCGACTTGATTTTCTCCCCTCAAGATTTAGGGTTTTTCTCCCAAGCCCTAGGTGACGTTGGCACATGGGAAGGTTTTGATTTGCGCCAGGTTGCCCGATTTGACCGAGGGGTGTTGAGTGACTCAGAGAGTAGGTGGGTTTTGTCTTGGTGCCGCTGCCAAATTCTCGTGCATTGATTGGAACCAAACCTCACCCCAACTTGGACAAGAAATAATTTTGTGGCTCAGCTCACCAGCTGATTCGGTTTATTCAATTAGATCCCGATTACCTAAATAAAATATTCTAGCCTCTCAGTTCGGGCCCTTACTCAACCCCATCTCTCACGTGGCAAGTCGGAAGTATCCGAGTCCTCATCCATATCCTCGTCAGAGTCCGAATCCTCCTCAACGAAAGAGTAATTCGAGAGGTGAGAGTGGCGAGCTGCCTCATATTCTTGCGCATCTGCCAACTCCCTGTCCAGGCAGCTGGGGCACATGCACGGGCCGATCCGCGAATGGGATTCCAGATTCCTCTCCCAAACTTGATCATGATCGTCAATATCATGATCATCAACATCATGATCATTAGCATCATGATCATTAACATCATGATCGGGACCCTCGGGATAATCATCGTCATGCATGTATGCTTCTATCAATCTCTCTTCATCTCCTTCCATCTCCGACAGCATCTCGTCCTCGTGTGTTCTGTTCATGATGGACAGTATCTCATTGTCGTAAGCCGTTTCCATTGCATCTGCTGTCCCAGCGCGCTGGTGCTGCCATTCGAGAATCTCCTTGTGCGCTTCGTCTTCTAGGCGAGCTTGGCGACGTTGTTCTCGTATCGCAGCCTGGTACGTAGCCCAGTCCGGAGAACCATCCTCGGCCAGCTGGTCGCTCCCTAACTCTGAGTCGGTCTCGAAAATCTCGTCGTCATCATCATCAGGATATACCGGAAGTGCGGCGAGGGATATTTCCTCCAAATGGCGGCTCAGATGGGCTGTGACGGATATCTGCGTACTGCCTGCGGCCTGCAAGCACAGTGGACAGGATACAGAACTCCATGCTTTCGAATAGTGGGTTCGGACATGATTGATCCAGTCGCGCCGATTGCTAAAATTGCGTTGGACACACTTAGGTTCTAGACAAGTATATGGTTGCAAGTCATCCCACAAATGTCGCTTCCATGCTGAATTCTGAGTAAAGCGGACTGATCGCCCGCAGGCAACACATGGAAAAGGCTTCCCCCGCTTCGCATCATCTGAGAGTGGAGGTATTCGGACCTGCTTTCCGACAGCAGTTCCATAGGTCATGACAGTTTCGGCATATGAGCTGGCGGTTGTCGGAATTGAGGTGCCCAAACCCGAGTCGTGGTAGCTGGAGCTTGCAGCAATCGTGCCGCTCTCCCCCTTGTTGTCGGAACTGGCTTCCTGTTGCGGCTGTGTTCTAGATTCCACCGAGTTGCGAATACTCTGGCATCGGAGAAAGCGAGCCCAGTTTTCCTTGCCCAGCCGTTCGACGAGAGAGCTGTCGGCGCTGGGGAAGCGCTGCTGGACCTTGTAGCAGTAAGCCTTTTCGGGTGTCCAGTCCAGGGCCTGGAGCTGATGCTCTTTGTGCCACGACAGGTCGAGAACGGGATTTCTGAACAGTGGATCAAGCTCCATGAGACACTGAGCGTCGATCATGAGGTCCTCGGCCACCTCGGAGATGCTGTCGTCGTCTTGTTCAGGTTCCGAGTCGCCGTCACTCGACAAGTCAGAATCGTCGTCCTCTGCGTTGTTGCATGTCTTTGCTTCGTGCATCGCATATAAAGCTTCAGACTTGGTTGCCGTGAGTCGGACTGTCAAGTTGTGAAGTTTGTCCGAAGGAATGCAGGCCAAGGGGATGAGCCTGTCTAGCAGCGTGTTCACGATACTTAGGAGTGTCTTGAGGGTTGCGCGACGTAAGTTCCGTGACTTGGCCAGGAGCTCGTCCATGGTACCACGCTGGATTCCGTACCCATCGGACCAGAGCGCAATGGTATCTCGGGAACGTCCGAGACTGATGCGAATTTTTTTGGTGGCCAGCTCAGCAGCGTGCATATGCTGAAGCTCGAGAATGATGACATCGAAGACGGCGAGGATGCTGTCGCAGAGCCGCGCTGCCGCGCTTCGGTCTTCGGGCTTTGATCCATGGGCCTGGTACTTTATTTGCCATTCTCGAATGGCAGCAGCAACCGTGTCGTCATGCCTCATGTCTCTTGGAATTTGTCAAACATTTGTTGAACCGACATGTCGCAGAGATGGGAGCGGGGAAACTTGGCGGCGGGAAGGTGCGGGTCTGGTTGGATACAGGGACCCCCACACCAAGTTGCTCGCGAACAACAGCTGAGGGGTAAGACCAAACGGAAACGCGTTCTGGATCTCACCACGAGGCGTAACCGCAAAGGACCAATGGACCCAGTGTCGCTCACCATCGGTATTGTACCGCTTCTAGGGGGCTCAATCAAATTATTTCGAGCATCCCAGTCCAAATTTAGGGCCTTTCGCCACTATTCTAGAGAGGTCGACCGGATTCGAAAACAGTTCGAACGCCAGAGACAGTTCTTCCTCAATGAGATCCACCTCGCCCTCCGACTCGTTCTTGATGATGAATCGCTGATTCGTCAAATGGTGGGCGATGGCGGACATCCCAAATGGCATTCTGAGGGCTTGGAAACCCTCTTGATCGACCGTTTCCATGCCAACAACTGCCACGTCTTGAACGAGATTGTCGACGAGATTGGAAAAACTATCACGGCTATTTAGGAGGGCTTGGAATGTTTTAGCTGTTTTGAGGAAGAAGCCCGACAAAAGGTGTGATGCCGTCGCTGGAGGAATTAGAGGCATGAGCTTGATTATTAGAAGGTATATTGTTCTATATGTGAGCCCCAGCGGGAGCTGGGGCGAGTTGTGGTTTTTATATATAAAGGAAATAGCTTAGCTACAGCTAAGAGCAAGCTCTTGGTCACAGGTGGCTTAGGTGGCTTGACTAGCTCCTTGGCACGATATATCCCCCATCCTTGTACGGGCCCTATAATTGGCCTGGGTGAGGATGATTAATCGTGCTTTTAGAAGCCATTGCCGCTCTTTTTTACCTGAGAAATTTTCTACCCCTTTACTCCAAAAATCTATTCTTAGCTTAGCCCAGTTTTCTCGTACCGCTAATCTCGATTTAGTTAAAAATTAAGGTTAAACCCGGCTATTAGCGGTTTAAAATACCTTTAAAGTAAGTAAAGCTTTTTATTCTTATTAATTCTCAAAACGCGCGAGTATATAAACGTACGTATAGCTTTTTAAATTCGCTCTAATTATTAAATTAATTACCCCAATTTCCCCAATTATTAAGTTAATTTTCGGATTGTAAAATTAACTCGTTTTTCGTAAAGTTAATTACCTTAGCTATCTAGTAGCTTGTATTAATACGTGTGTAGATCCGGAAAGAAGTCGTTTTAACTAGTAACCCTTAGTAAGTATATTTGCGGTAATTGTTCGAATGTAGGAATATACCAATCCGAGGCTCCTAAGTTTAGCTTAAGGAAACGTTTAGCCTTTAGTAGCAATTTTAACCCTATTACAAAGTAAATTCGTATTAATTTTTTCGCTTCTACTCCAATTACTAAAAACTCTCCCTTTTTTTATATTAACTTTACAAGTATATTTAAAGCTTTAATTTTACCTCGCGTTTTAATATTTATAAGTATTTTGCGTGCTTAATTACTTATTTTTAATTTTACCGTTAGGTTTAATTTCCTTGACTAGGAGGCTTTTAGGTAGTAAAAGTAAGATATTAAGCGGTTTTTATTTTACGTTTGGGAGGAATTAAACTTTTTTAGTAGCGGTTTGTTTTCGTAACGTATTTACTTTAATTTCGTTATATATATCTAATTTTATCTTCGTATACTTAAAGAGAATTCCGCTATAGTCTTTTTAAACCCGTTCATCCGTTACTAAATCTTATTTTAATTAAAAAAGCTATAAGTTAAAAGCTATATACGTTATTTTAATTTACTTATTTATAGTAATATTAGGGGCTACGAAAAGGGCCCTAAAAGTAGTAAAAGATATAAGTTTTATACTATAGGGTATCCGTATCACCTTATCCCTTTAAAACTTATTCCTATAACTAGGTAGTATTATGATATTTATTTTAAATCCAACCTCTTTATTAATACGCCGTTTAAAAATAAATTTAAAGCTATTTTTAAAATTTTATATAAACTACTTAAAAAGCTTACTACTTTCCTCTCCTCCCGTAATAATAATAATTTAGGTAATATTAAATATTTAAGTAAACTTACTACTTTTGCTATTACTTAGAACGCTTTTAATTATATTAATATTTGGGAATTTAGATAAAAGATAATTAATTATACTTTTAAGTCTCCTTAGGAATCGTATCGGCTTTTAATTTCTAATATTAGTACTCCCGTAATCGAAGCTAAGTTGAATAGTTTGAATAGTAATAATACTCCAAACCAAAAAATCCCACTACTTATAATAGTATTTATAACGAAGTAAAGGCTATACCCCGGTTTTACCGAAAAAGTAAAGCGTAAGTTTAGAGTTAAATAGTTAAAGGGTTATAATAAAGATAATAATAAAAATAAGAAGTTTTGGGATAAGTTAGGAAATATTAATTAGCTTAATTAATTTAAACCCAAAATTAAATTTTATAATTTATATCTTTCCCCGCTCTAATTTATAATTAACGTAAGTAACTTTAATAATACTTATCGTATTAATATCGTTACTTAAATAAACTAAGATCTTTAAATGTAGGTTTTTAAAAAAAGCTAAAAAAAAAAAAATAAAAATTTTAAGAAATTAAGGCGTAAATATTAGTATTATAATTAGTTATTTATTAAGGAGTTCGTAAAGGCTATAAAAGCTACAAAAGATGCTAACTTAATACTTTTAGAACTTATTAAACGTTAAGTTATTAAATCAAATACGGAAATTTATAAGGGGTTATTGTAATTATTAATCCTTAAAAAATATATATATACCCTTATTTACTCCCTTTAAACTCCTTTTAAAAAGGAGTTTACTTTTACTAAAAAGGAGTTAAAAGGGTTATCCAAGAAAGTTATTAAAATTAGGGGCGGTGGTATTATTAAAAAGGTTATTTAGTTATAAATTTAAGTAAATACTATAAAAAAGCTAGTTTAAGGTAATAAATAAGCTTATTTTATTAAAATTAACGAAAAGTTCTAATAAAAGCGGAGATTTATTTAGGATTTTATTTGTAAAGGGTTTAAAAATTTATTAAAAAGTTTAAAAGGTTATTTTATCTCGAAATAATACTTTAAGGGATATTTTTATATATATTAATTAAATAAACCGGTTAAATTAGTATAAAGGAGTTGTAAGCGTATTTATTAATACACTCCACTCCTCCGCCTTTTAATTTTCTAAAATAGGCATCTTATTCTTTATACTTACCTTAATTTTATACTGTATATCCTAAAGATTAATAAGCTTAATAAAGTATTTGAATTTCTACTTTAACAAGCGCTTAGTTAACCTATTTACTAATATCTTATCTGTTAAGAGGTATTTAATAGTAAAAGATTCTCTTTTATATTCTTGCCTTAATTACAAATTTTATATATTAACGTATTTAAGCTTGGTATTAATACGCTTTAAAGCATTTGTAATAAGCTTAATTATCTATATATTATTATAAAAAATCGTTAAAAGGAAGGAAAATATTTCGCTAATATTTTTAAGAAGCCTTCCAAAAACCATACTCTCTTTAATTATAGTACCTAGAGTATAGAACTCTGCTTTAATTAACAAGGTAATAACTATAGTTTATCAAGCTACCTTCCAGTGGATTAAGCCTCCTATAAGCAAGAATACGAATCCGTAAGATAATTTACGCGTTTCTTTATCTAATGTAAAGGAGGTGTCTCTGGCGATTAAAAGCTGCGGAGTTCCTGCTTAAATAGGCGCGTATTAAATAAAAAAGAACCTTATAGCGTAAAGGTAGCTTAAGGTGTGGTAAGCGGCCTTAATATAATCTGGGTTTAGATTAGTAAGAAATTTTAAAAATTAGGAGATTGTAAACGTAATATCTAGTTTTATTATAATAATAGTATAAAAAATACTACTAATAAGCTTTTAAAAGAGCTTGATCTCCTATTTTAATACCTTCCCTAAGTTCTTGATAAATTTTTCGGCTAGTAGGGATATAAAAAAGCATTTTTTAATATCGTCTACTCTAAATTTCTTTACAATCTTTTCGATATACTAATTGTAAATAAATTAAAGTTTCTTATTCTCCTAATCTCTAATTACATATATACCTAAAAAAGTATTAACATCATCTCCCCTAATAAGATTATACTCCTTTTTAATCCCCTTTACTATTTTAATTATAATTTACTTGTAGCTTTTAAGGTATATAAGAAAAAAGTTATCTATATAAATTATTAAATATATTATATACTCTTTATTATAAAAGAGACAAGGCTCCTCCTTTAATCGGAAGAAACCCACCTTTTTAAACGTAGCGTAAAAGGTCTTATACTAGAGTATAAAAGAGTCCCTTAGCCTATATAAAACTCTATTAAGCAATATTATAAAGCCTTTTTTTTTTTAAACTTATTAAAAAGCTCGCAGACTACTTCCGAAAGGTCTTCTCCCCGAACAATATTTAGAAACGCTTATTTTATATTAAATTACTTAACCTCCTAATTGTTAACTACTATAAAGGCGAGTATAATACGTAAAGTCCGTACGGTTAAAGTAGCTACGTAGGTATTTTATAACGTATAATAATATTGGTGATTTTTTTGTATAATTATTATTAATCTTACACCGCAGAGGACCTCTGGTCCTCGCCCCAGTGGGCAAGCGGTCCCTCTATCTATTTGTTTAGGCACCGTGGGTGTTTCTATAGTACAGGTATCGGTACGATATCTTTTTTTTTTTTTTTTTTGTATAATTATATAAACTTTGAACGTAAAGATCCCCTTAATTATTTTTTGTAAAAATACTTATTTAAGTAAAAATAGGCGTTATTTTTATACTTTTAGATTAAACTTGGAAATCTTTTTTTAAATCTTTTTATTAACGAATTTATTTATCTTTTAGGCGGTTGCTTCCAGGAATTCCTTTTTTAAAAAATAGCTTTTAAACTCCCTTTAATTTTTTAAGGGTAGGAGTATTATAAACTCTTCGTAAATTGGGGTTCTTTTATAGATTATTATTATTACAATTTTGTATAATATATAGTAAATGTAATTTCCTTTTTAGATTACTTTTTATTAATTAAGTAGGTAAGTTTTTATAAAATTATATTACTATTAATTATAATTAATTAGAATTTTTTCAAACTTATACTAATTTTCGAAAAAAGTAAAGACTCCCTTTTTTATACTAGTAACTACTTTAACCTCTTTTTATTTCTTTCCCTTTAAATTATATTTATAAGTAGGAGACCTTATACTTAGGCCGGATATTTACTAAGTTAATTTAAGTTAAATTTGCTTTTATATTTATATTATTGCTTTTAATAGTTTCTTTTATAAAGGTCTTGGGGTTACTTTAGCCCCTAACTGCAAATTTTCCCTAAATCCTTTTTAAAAAACGCCCCCGTTAGCCTTATATTTGGGACTTTTAATATAAATTATAATTATTAAACATATACTTGTTTTTAAGCTTAATTATATTTACTCCGTAAAAGGAAAAACGCGCGGGAAGACGCCAAACCCCCCCCAAACTGTCAAACCATCGCCAAAACGAAAAACAACATCGGAATCGCGTTCTACGCATCCGATTACCCCTATCTGCGATGTCGCAGCCAGGGCGCACCGAAGGCGCGAGCCGTGGTGATGG
>Ga0247765_1000178_pt1 | contig 51712 bp, 38 predicted proteins | sample UWRJL106311C6_FD_179949 | JGI IMG/M metagenome (GOLD analysis project Ga0247765, IMG submission 179949) | Plant litter microbial communities from Arlington Agricultural Research Station in Wisconsin, United States - UWRJ-L106-311C-6 | ecosystem: Environmental > Terrestrial > Plant litter >... | reverse complement strand
AGGGTAGGGTAGGGTAGGGTAGGGTAGGGTAGGGTAGGGTAGGGTAGGGTAGGGTAGGGTAGGGTATGTGACCTGTAAGAGAAATGCCAGAAAGCTGCTGAGCGCTAAGCTAATAAGCTAAGCTAAGCTAAGCTGTGAAGTGAAGTGAAGGGAAAGTAGCTAGCTACCTTAATATGAAGGTACCGTGCGAATAATCTCTCAGAGCGGGGTTGGACTGTGGACTGTATGTATACCTGACTACCTACCTACCTACCTGCCTGCCTCATCTTATTGGCTTTCCTTTCCCGCCAGGTAGGTACGGATTGCCAGGTTGCATTCATGTTTATGCGTTTTATCTAGATACCTCTCTGTTGATAGGTGGGCAACACAATTTACAACCATTACTCTGATCCAAGAGTATATTTGTAGTTACCTAGTTAGATTATCATGACATCATTAAAGCGCTGCTCTGTTCTAGACAAGTCGGCCATCCATCGAGGGACAGCGCCAAGGCCTTTACCACGCGTGTGCGTGTTTTGACTGATCAAGTGTGTTCTCCCGAGACCATCTCAGTTCTCTGTCTGCTCTCCACCTGGAGAGTCGGACTTATCTGTTGCTCTTCCACTTGGATAGCATCTCCCTTCTCAACTACGTAAAACCTTTAACCAAATAATGACCGTCCTGATGTACTCCTGCCAAGGAGATGCCATAAAGAACCCCAGTACTCCATCCATCCGTATTGTCCATGCCATCCCGCCTTGTTTTGTTTTTCTCCATTTAACCAAGATTCACCTGTTGACTTCGTCCCATCGTCCATCTGTCCTGTATCGCAACCCCAGGATCATCACCTTTGCAAGTCTCAAGCAAAAAACTAGTGGCAATACCCAGCTTCCACCAATGGCTCCGGCCTCAGCTTAAACATAAACTCCAAATCATCCACAAGCCCCTGCAGCAACGCCAACTCATCATCACTAGGACGAGACAGAATGCTGAGATGCCCTCGGTCCCGGCTACGCTTAGTGCCCTTATCATCCTCCTCCTTCCCGACAATCTCGACCAGCTGAGTCCGATACAGGGCCAACGTCTCCCGGTTGAGCTGGCGGAACTCGGCGAACGACAGGCGGTTGCCGCCAGAGATGGTCGACTCCAGCCAGTCGGAACCGTGGTTGGACAGGGCTACGCTGATGACGGAGACAACGGCCGTGTAGCGTTCGGCCAGCTTGGCGCACCAAGCATTGATGACGGTGGGCCTCGAGTTGACTGAGCCAAAATTGAGCTTGGTCGTGGTGCGCTGCAGGACGTCTTTCAGCTCGTACAGCTCGCGACGGAGGTGCCACGTGGGGTTACGGAGCGTGTTGGCCGTGGATGGGTCAACGTTGGATTCGCGGGGTGAAGTCGCTCCCGCCTGGGGGATGTCGATGGGTGCGGAGCGGGACATGGACCCTGCCGGCGCCGGGAATGGAGGCTGCGACGAACGACGCTCAACAGGCAGGCTGGCTGTAGCGAAGGCGAGACTCTTGGTTTGGAACTCATCATAGTCACTTGCAAAATGTCAGCAAGCCGCCAACTCCGTGGTGGCCAGTCAATAGGACTTACGCTTTCATGATGGGAAGAAACTCATCCATCTGCGCCTTGCAGTCGGCAAGGGCGCTGGAGACCTTGACGACCTCAGACTCGGTCTGCGCGACATCGATGGGGCCTTCCCACAGCTCATTGTCCCCATAGATGATCTGGGGGAACCCTGGAATTCTGCGGGCAGTCTGAAGCTCTGCCTGGACACCCAGTGCCTTGACACGCACATTGGACAGCCAGTCGTGGAGGCCAGAATCGATGGGAGCGGGTTCGCCCGAAGATGTCGAAGTCTTCGCATAGGCTGCGAGGATGCGGCTAAGCTGAAGAACCTGGGACAGCAGCTCCGCGCACGTTTGGCCGGCCCACTTCGTCAGAGCGGGTTGCACCACGGTTGAGTTGTCGACGACACCCCGCGTGTCCCGCAGGATATCTTCGACTGACAGTAGCGTCTTATAGAGATACATGGGGTCCTGGTTGCGCGACGAGTCATCAAAGATCTCCTCGACAGGGTCGGCGACATCCTCGACACGCTGTTCATCCTTATCATCATCCTCAGCACACCCTACCTCGGTGAGCTGCGAAGGGGGATCTTTGAACGGATCCTCGACGGGCGGTTCGCTCTGAGCTTCATGCCACTGCTGCGGGCTTGGGCTATCGCGCTGCTCACCACCAGGAGCATCAGCAAGAGCAATCGAGCCCTGGAGCTCTGAGACACGGATAGGGAGTCCTACTCCACCATGATCTTTAGCCACGGTGACTGCAGCAGTCTTCTCATTTATCACCCCGGACATGTTCACATCTCCATCCACGGAATCGGCGGTGGAGACGGCAGCGGGCTTGGCACGGGGGCTGCTCTTCTGGGGAGAGCTCGGCTCCGAAGTCGCGAGGGAGATGACAGATAGATTATCGTCTACCACGTCGTCACCGACATCGTGCCAATCATCGGAGATGGTATTTGTTGGAGGCATTTTGTTGATGTTCGTTGTTCGGACTTGTTGAATATGTCTGGTCTGGTCTGGTCTGGTCTGGTGTGGTTTGTACACCGTATCTGTTAACTAGCGTACAGGATAGGACAGAATGGCCTTTTAAGGCCCAGCAGTACCTCGGATCAAACTCCGCTATACGAAATTTAAGGTTTAAGCTGGATGGCTTTGCGCTGAGATGGATGGCGCGCGGGCCTGTGACCTAAGTCCGGATGTGACGGTATTGTGGGGATGGATCAGAGCTTGGTCCTGTTCTGGATACCAACTCTAACCACGACCCGTGTTGTCTATTCGTAACACGTGTAAAGTAGTATTGTGTGCTAGGTAGTGAACAACGAGACAAAAGCCCTTGTGGTCGGTAGGTAGTATAGTTCAAGCTACACAGCCGTGGAGCTGGCGTCTTGTGGATTGAATGGTAGGTGACTTGTGGGAGGGAGGTGGGTGGCCTGGCTGGGGATTGTGGGGCGGGCAGTGCTGCCTTAACGGGTGTTCCCCACCAAGGTGCCACGAAGCTGTCAGTCAATCAAGTCAGGCAGCCCGGAGGACTGTTCTCTGGATTCGTAAGCGTCCAACAATTGGATAGCGTCCAACTTTGTCGGGTGTTTTGGAAACTCGAACGCCAGGACTTGGTGAGAGAAGAGGAAGAAGAGAAGAAGCAGAACGGGGAGTGGGAAAGGAGGGAGAGAGGAAAAGGAGGAATCCAGGGAGAGCTCAGCTGAGCCTCCACTCCTGCAGCCCAGTGACAGGCTTGGCTGACCCCGCACGATGACGGTGAAGGTGCCGAGTGCACGGCCCGTGCCATCCGGCACTTGTACCCGACGGCGGAAAGGGTTAGGGTCATCAATATCGACAGAGGCAGCTTTGACAGTAAGTAATGTAGCCCCACCGGCAAGGCCCGCGGGGTACGTGCCAGTCTCGTACAAGGTCACCAAGCGAGAAACGGACCACTACGCGCTACAAGCGCCAGACAAAGCTCCGGGAGAGGACGGAGTCACAGGCAGAATGCTGGCTGTGGCGTGGGACTCCGTAGGTCCGAGAGTTCACCATATCTACGAGAGCTCCCTGAGGCTTAGGTACTACCCGAAAGAGCTGTAGGTAGCTAAAGTAGTCTTTATCCCGAAGCCCAAACGCAGAGACCTAACGGACCTAACTAGCTACTGGCCCATCTCCCTATTATTAGTAATCGGCAAGGGACTGGAACGGCTGGTAGCCAAGAGACTAACATACGTTGTAATTAGCCAGAAACTTCTCTCGCCCCAATACGTAGAAGCGACCCTGGCGGTCGGGGTCCCAGACCTAGCCTACGCGCTGGTATACGACCTGGAGGAGTCCCGGGTTAAGGGGCTTTATACAGGCGCTTATTTTTTGGACGTAAAAGGCGGCTTTAATAACGTATAATACTACCTATTTTCCAGGTAGTTAGAAAACCTAGGTTTCGCAACCAGCCTAACCCGTTAGGTTTAATCCTTCCTTAACCAATAGTTATAAAATAAGGAACTCCCCTAGAGCTTACCCCTCTCCCTGGTTCTCTTTATACTCTACCTTACGGGCGCAATACGTAGGTAGGACTCCTTTAGGTACGTAAATAACGTACTTATTAAATATAACGCGAAAACGTTGACGGCGATAAGGATAAGCCTAGCCGCCAAGGTCTCCAGGGTGCTAAAAACGTTAGCGTTGATATATTACCCAGTAGCTCCAGCTAAAATAGAGTACCTAGTAGTGACCCCAGGCGCAATAACGCCCTTAAAACCACTACTAGTAACGGGTTTACTAGTACTATACCCGAAAACCAAAGTATAGTAGCTAGGTTTTTAGTTTAATAACTAGTTAAAATTCGACGTATATATTAAATACTGGGCTAATAAGGTAAAAGCTATAACGGTATACCTACGCAAGCTTAGCAAAACTATAAAAGGGGTCCCCTTAGTATAGGCAGCAGTAATTATAAAAGCTTATATAGGCGAGGTAGCCCTATACGGAATAAAAGTTTAGAAAAAACCGTATAAGCCCTAAACTTAGTACTTAACCGTAATAAATAAGTTACTAAAACAAATAGCCAAAACAGTAGTATTAACGTACCGTACTACGTAAATAACAGCCTTATATTAGGAGAGTGGAGTACTCCCAGTAGTACTAAAGGTAGCTAGGAGGCAGGAACAGTAGTAGTTCCGATTAACAACCGCCCCCGCGTACTCACCGTACTACGTCTTTAGGCGGCTATAGCAACTAGCTAAAATCAGGAAGAATACCGTTTTAAAAGGGACAAACCTCTCGGAGCTATAAAAGGGTACGCTTAAAACCCAGCAGCGGAGCCTCCCTACCCCAAACCAGTTACTATTAATTAGGCTCTTGTAACCAAGTAAGGAGAAATAACTCCAGGTGGTAAAAAGGCTACAGACTAAGGCCCCCCCAGGTATAGTAGCCGTATATATAAACGGGTCCAAAGTTAAGGGATGTAACGAAGCTAAATAAATAGTATCGGTATAAAAAAACGGTACGGAGGTAAAAGCCTTTAACGGGAAATTAAGCTACGCGAAGGTCTTCAACGCTAAGGTAATTATCTTAGTTATAACCCTAAACGTAACTATAACGGAAAGGAGGGCCCTGGTTTTCTTAGACTCTTAAGCCGCGGTAAACGTAGTAAGTAAAAGGTTCTCCCCCTTATACTAGCCTGCGGTAAAAAAAGTGTATAAGAACTTATAAAGCCCTAGCGTTAAACTTAAATAATACCCAGCCTATACTAGCGTTAAAGGTAACGAAAGAGCAGACTAGCTAACCAAACTCGTTATAAGCCCAGGGGTAGAGCCAAGAGGTCTACCTACGTACGCTTACGCTAAAGCGGCTACCTAGAAGCGGTACAAATAAAGGGTTAAGGAATAATGGGATAAAGTAAAGCCCGCTAGGTATAATACGTTAAGGTTGGGACCGTACCTAAATACCCTTAACACTATAAAACCTAGGATAGGTAAGATTATATAATACCGTACGGGGTATAGCCCGTATATAAGCTATTTAAGGAGGTTTGGTAAGAAAGGAACTCCGGTATATAACTACAACGTACTATAGGAACCATAATACCTATTGTATTACCGGAAGCTAGTAGTATATTAAATAGTGGTATAAAAGGCGTATTAGGCGGGGAAACGAAGGAAAGAAGCAGTTCTGGGTACTAAGGAACTATACGAAGTAATGGTTGGAAGGCAGGCGTTACAGTTCTTTCCCAAGTAGAGGCTAAGGTTAGTCTACGAGCCCTACTAGCGTAAGAAAGGTTGGCTTAGTACGTTTTACCGCCTGGGGCGGTAGGTAAGCAGCGGAGGAAGCGAGATCCGAACCAGCGGGGGGGTGTTATGTAATCACTCAGGTGGTAGCACTGCTAACCCTGGCCTATGGCCAGGGCGGGCCACCCCAAAATTAGTTGAATTGAATTGAATTGAATTGACAGTAAGTAATGTGTTATGTTCAATTAGTCTGACAGGATTGTACGACAGGATTGTACAGATATACTGTACAGATATACAAAAGAAATCTAAAAGATGGTCCATAGCCCAAATCCAATTCCAGCAACGCCTCTCCAAATCTCACCAAGATTTCCATCATTAATGTTCATCATGCAGCCCCCTCATCCAAAAACCCCAACCCACTATCATAGCGCCTCCTCTTCTTGCCGTTACCCTTCCTTGCCAGCTCCCCCGACAACAGATTCTCCCTCCTCCCCTCCTCCGATCCAACCACCAAACTCACTTCATCCTCACCACCCAATCCGCTATCCCTTGTTACCTTTGGTTTCTTCGGTGTGGGTGCCAAAAACCCTTCACTCATCCGAACAACCCTTTCCAGCTCCGCCTTCATTGAGTCAATGACCTGCTTTGCCTTCAGCCTGTCCACTTCCCTTTTTGACGCAAGCTCGATATTCTCGCTAGTAAGCTTATCCTTCTCCTCGACGAGCTTCCCATTCTCCACACGCAGCTGCCGGATGTTTTCGTGCGCCTTGCGCAGCGCCTCATTAACCCGGTCGATTTCGAGACGCAATTCGGCAACGCGGGCGTCGCGGAGGGCGAGGGCTTGGCCTTGGGCTTTGCTAAGCCTTGTTGTCTCGGCCTTGTGGCCAGCTCGAAGCTCGCCAAGGGCGTTTGCATGGGCGGTTTGCATGTTAGCGACCTCGGAGCGGAGGGTGGCAGTTTGCTCTACGGCGAGGGAGAGTTTGGCTTCGAGGTCGGAGATGGTGGAGGTTGTGCTGGCAAGGTCATCAGAGTGCTGTGTGGTGGCTTTGGCGTAGGCTGTTTTGGCTTGTTCGCGCTCCGAGTTGGAAGTCTCGAGCTCGCTTTCCATGCGCTGGACAAGGGATTCGAGCTCGGACACATCCCGTGTGTAGCGGGATACGGCGCTCTTGAGACGGTCGAGACCAACCTCGAGTTCGGCGATGCGCACATCCTTCTCTTGACCTTCTCCTTCCATGCGCGCCACCTCTTTGTTCAGGATCTCCATGGCGTCGACCCGGGCACCCAGTTGTTGCCGGAGCGAGAGCTCAATGGCGTGGTACTCGTCGATGGTGTCGTCGGACTCGCGGTTTTTCTTGGCAAGATCGCGCAGGCGCTCGAGAACAGCGTCGAGAACGGCAGCCCCCGCCGCAGTGAGAGGGAGGGTAAGTTCGCCGGGAGTTAGGTACTCCAGTTCGAGCCGTGCGGCCCGGAACGATGAAGAGAGGGAAGCGACAACCTCTAGGGCGTCTCCGCCGGGGAAACCAAGGCCAGTTAGAGCCCTGTTGACATCGAGTAGAGCCGCAGTGCGGTCTGAGAGTGTTTGCAGCACCGTAGAGAGTCTCTCTTCCATATCAGCATGCGGTTGTTCTGATGCTTGTTCGGCGGTTCTTAGCGGCGGATACGGCGAGAGTCTATCGGATAGCCGATTGGTGAGTGACGAGTATGACTCCAGTGTCGCTGTGAGCTTCGTGATTTCGAGACGTAAAGATGCCAGCTCATCCTCCAGCGCTTGCTTCTCAGGATCAGGCAGAGACGTCTGGACCCCAATGTGTGAGCATGGCGTGGCCGGGGTTGCTTGATGAAGACTGCGTGAGGATGGTGTGCGTGGGGCTGCCGCCGGGCTTGTAGTCGGCGGGGTCGGGAATGAAGCGCGCGCTCTTCGACTAGGGGTGCTGCAGGCGAGCTCTGCGACGGTAGTGTCACCAAAAGCGTCATCACCATCGTCAATGTCCATAAAGTCGTCCGAAAATGGGTCGCGGGCAGCCAATGTCCAGTCACGATTCGGACTGCTAGAGGTGCGCTGCACGCCCGAGTGGCTTGCCAGTTCCCGCTGAAGAGCTGCCACTTGTTGTTCAAGCTCCCAAACCCGCTCCGTGTCAAATACGACAGTTTCGTCTTGCATGCGGCGAATCTCTTCGTCCTTCTCAGCCAGCGCCGTCTTTAGACGCTCAATCTCCTCTTTGGTCTCTTGCGCGCGCCGTCTCTTCTCGGCGTAGATGCTGTTCATCTCCTCGCTCAAGCCATTCCGTCGAATCCGGCGCTTGACCCGCCCATCCAGCACCTGGCGGAGCGGAAGGAAATGCACCTCACTGCGCGAAGACAGCGGATCATCCGAATCCGACTCTCTTTGAACGCGCGACAGCTGAGACGGCGTCGATTGTCGCCTTGACCCGCGATTGAGCGATGTCCGCCGGATCATGGGTGTAAGGCCGGTTGAGAGCTCATCTTCCACCAAAATTGGACCCGGATCCGAGAAGCGCACCCGTTTTTGTCGTGATTTCTGGCTGGGAGTGCATGCAGGAAGAGGACGCTGCGCGTCAGTTTCGCTCGAATCGTCGCGGCGCAACGCGGTGATGCTCCGGCGGGAGCGCCTTAGGGCGATGGGCTGTGAATCCGACATTTTGGTTGCTAGCTCACAACAATAAAAACATAACGAGACCGCCCTCTTAATAAAAAAGATAGGATTAATGATGGCAGGACAGATAACGCCCCTTGAGGTTGACCCCACCTCGTGGTCCTGTGTTTATTTATTTCCCACCCTGGAAAGTGGGGTTGGTGAACCCGGACGCGATTTGTGGCCGCCGCTGTCGTCCAATGAATTTCGGGGAACCGGGATCACTAAAAACGCTAGTCCAGTCTATCTTCACAACGGCCTGGGGTTTGTGAGTCATTCTCGACGGTTCCACTCAATTGGGATTGCACTCTCGGGCTTTGTTGACTTTGGTTACGAAATGCAATCTATCAATCAGACTGACTGTTGTGTCGCTGCGGCCTAGTCCTACCAATTGAACGCACAGCATGCATTCACGGAGCACAACCTGTCAAGTCGAAGCTGTCGAAGCTGTCGTGAATGCCCTGTGAAGAACACTGTCCAGCAACACGTTTGCCAGGGCCATACAATGCACGCACGGTGTTTGCAAACTCAGACAATCTTCACAATGAAGCGGCCCTTCTCATCCTTGTCCTCGTAATATTCTCGCTCCGGAGAGGCAGCTTGCGCGGTCAAAGTCTGCCAGTGATCGGTGCTGCTGGTAAAAGTTCCCACCTTCACATGGGTCCCGGGTTCCATGTCTGAGGTCCGGAGAACGATGCCAATGATATCGAAAAATCCCGAGGAGTACCCCAACAGAGGCATGAGAAAAAATTGGTCGTTCCATTTCATCGTGTCAGTCGAGTGTTGCAGCCGGATCAACGGGGTTGGAGAGAACACTGGTCCAACATACTCTAGGTGCATTCGGGGGCTACCGGCGCCATCTTCTTTGACGGTGAGCTGAAAATCAGATGCAAATTGGGCCCCAGGTCTGTCGACGAAGCAAACCTGGTGGAGTTCACCTGCCAAACGGATATAGCCTCCCCGTAGTAGGCCTGTGTTGTCGGGACCGGCAGCATCTACCACCGCATCCAGCACCTCGGCCCGATCGAAGATGAGATCAGTGAGGCGACTGAATCCCCCAATGTGACTAACAGGGCCGTCGACTGATGCCCAAGACCATGATGGCGCACGGTATTCAGTTAGGGCTGGTTCATGCTCCGAAACCCCAACTCGGTGCCAAAGCATCCCGCGCAGCAAGTCTCCCCTCCACAGGCCGGCTAGATAGTCGTCTTTCAAATGGCGTCGGTAGACTTTTGCTAGGCCTGAGAGGGCAGGGAGTTTGTCAAGTGGACAGGTCAGATGACACCGACTGTAGGCGCGGACGAGGTACCGCCAGCCCCGGTACATGTAATCCTGCGGGCCATGTTAGTCGCCGTAATTTCGCGCGCTGAGATTGAAGAATATCTCTTACTTTCCGGGCATGGTCTTTTCGGGGGCCGTTCGCCGTCATTCCAGTGAGCTTCTTGATGTTGTCGTAAAACAAGAATTTTGAATAGTAAGAGGGGAGGGCCTCGCTGCAGGGGACTGCATAATCGCATTCCCAATACATTTGTGTCTTTGTAAAATGCAGAATGCGTGGAGCCTTCCACTCAATCAGTTAATACGCCACTTTGAGTTAATCAATTGGATGAGTGCTCACTAAAACTTGCTCCTGTATCACCCAGGCTCGTTGGTGTAGTGGTGAGTCAACGATTTCCCGACGAAAGTTGTCCGTCGAGATGATATGGCACTCCTCCGAAGTCTCAACGTTGAGGTGTTTGAATAGCTTATCGAAGCGGAAACTGGGAAATGATAAGTCCTGCCCTCTGTCGCCAGAAAGCAAACCTTGTGAACCATCTGAGAAACCAGTCGCAGCCAAGTTGCAAACCGAATTGCCATAGACATGATGCATCCTTGCACTCTCCTCCAGCCAATCGGACGATCCTGGTGAGTCTTGGATAATGCAGAGGGAGTCAATCCAGATGTACTCATAGCCCAACTGAGCAGTGATTGAAAAAGCATCCTGAAACATGACGGGGAGTTCGTCAACCGGGATAGACTGCAGCATCGAGCTAAAGTTGGCTTCAGTCAGGGTAAAAAAGGACGTTGTCCCCCAGCAATGACTCAGTGTCAAATAGTCTGTCCATGGCGGAAGTTCGCTGCTCAGGCACAACTTGGCAGAAACTTGGTTGCCGGCACGCCTCACCTTCACAAGACGCGAAGGGAGTCCCGAGCCACTCTTTCGGCAGTCTGGGTGGGTTCCAAGACATTTTGCAAGCCAGGCGCGAGCCTGTTGGATAGGTTGATGAGCTAGAGTTCCATCAGAGTTAAATTGACCAAGGCCGTCTTGGTTCGCTTCTACTCATGTGGTCCGTCAGCTCTTGTTCTGTCCAGTCCAAGCAAGAAAAATTTCGCACACCCACCCACCTAATAGGACATCAAAAGCAACACGAAAATACTTATCATCGAGTCCATTGCCAATGAATATGAGAAATAGACGTTTCTTCAAGCTTTTGATCTCGGCACTTCCCCGCGCGACGGCGACATGACATTTGTAGTTGAGCGCGGTGGCCTTGGCGGAGAGAGGACAGCCGCACTGCGCTACCAGTCCCCGCCGCAGGACTGTGCAGATATAGCATCCGGCTTCAGCGGAATTTTCAAGTGTCTGGGTGTTTTTGTGGTGGACATAGGACCACTCTGGCTTGGGTGAGGGCGTTTTGAGCATGTGCCCCAGCGAAGGTCTGAACCATTCTGGGACCTCAGATTCAGGGAGTGGCTTTTCAACCTCCCCCAAGGTCGCGATACAGATAGGGCAGAGATGAGGCATGATGGCTTGTTGTCGGGTGAGTTTGGGAGCAGTACGACGTGTGCGCAGGTGTTGAGGCAGGAACGTGGCGGGTGCCTAGATTCCCCACAACCTAACCGCTGGTTCCGCGCAAGACGGGAAATTTGCCTTTGGAGAGGTGGGATTTCACGTTCTTGGCGTGATTTACACCTACGTAGTGTAACAACCCAAGCCCTGAAAGATTGCTAGCGTGGGACTTGATGGGTGGTGAGCAGGGGTTTGTACCGTAGCGTCGAAACAGTGTAGCTATCTGCAAGGCTTGGTCAAATTGGGCGTGTCAAGTGTTCACATCGAAGCTCTGAATTTTCACGTCATGGTCTTGAATTGCCTCACCTAGCCCTAGATCATTGGGGGGGGGGGGGGGGGGCGGCCCTCACGTGTTCGCGCTGGGGTCCAGAGTCCCCTGCACTCTTTCATGTTCTACTGCCCATCTAGTTCTACCATATTCCCGGCGCCAACCGCCCTATCGTAAAACATGAAATACCATGGGTATCAATCTTATCATCAATGTCGAACCGGCCGACAACATCCATCACTGTGGAACCAAAAACTTGTCAATATCCACCCGCTCATACCAGGCGATATGATTTAAACTGATCCAGTGTAACGCGACACGATCGTATGAGACCAAGAACAGGTGGGCCGGGACAAATTCGTCTTGGACTGTTAGCCTGAGAGAACCAGGGGACGAGTGTACCACTTACTGTTGACAAATCCATGCCTAGCAACTTGTCCCTGGGCTCTCACCACCCTCACCCCCTCAAACGGCGGCTCATCCGCAACATACTGCTCCTCTGTATTGCCGACGTCGAAGGTGACAAAAGAGTACTCGCCCCGAGGGACATGCGGATCCCCGGTCAGTTTTACGGCATGCAGTGGACCTACAACCGTGACTGCTTCCTTGCGCTGTGCAAACCGCTCGTCGCTCTCGTGTGGCCCCCGCATAAGGCGCTCAGGATGATGGCGCGTCCACATCCTGAGCTTGCGGAGCTTGACGTCGATCTCGGTCTCCTCTCCGGCCTGTCTAGCAAAAACGCTGTCCATATATTCGGCCTCCTCTTGTTCGTCCATGTCTGGCTGGTGGAAAAAGAGGAACTCGCACCCATTAGGGCCATAATCTCCAACCCAGATGCCGCGATATGGCTTTTCTGGGGTGGGCTTGTACATGGCGGGATCAATCGTGCCGAATGTGGCAAGCTCCTCTCCGAAATGCACTCCGGCAGGGGCGGGCGCGTTGTCCTGGGCCGTTGGCTCGGGCTCCATGTCCAGCTGGTGGAAGTGGTTGATGCCCATGTACAGTTCGATCCACCGTCGAAGACGGAAGGCCCCGGGGAATATCTGGTCCGGCTTAAAGGGGATCGTGTCAAAGGTATCGTCCATAAGCTGATGAGGTCTCGTGTCGAAGGTGTCATCCATATGTTGATGGCCGAGGGCGCGTGTGGCAGCTGGAATCGACAGCGGTGGCCACACCAGACCGAGATTAGCGTCGGGCGGCGCCTCCTTGACCAAGAACAGGTCGGCACGCAGAACACTGCTCGCTCCAACCGTCATGTGGACGACAGGCTGGTAGGGGGCGCGTTTCTTCCCGCGTGCCCAGTTTTCCTCAGGATAGGCGAGCCAGTGTCGTCTCATGTACTTGCGCTCCTCCCAACAGGGGTTGTGGATGTCGCGAGAGATGCGGAGGATGGGACCTTCGCCGTGAAGCTCTACTTTTGGCGCAAACTTGCCAAGCATGATGGTCCTGTCGGGTCCCCAAAACTGAACTTCGGTGTCTGCGCGATGGGTATTTACGGCAACCAGCTGCAAGCCCTCGATTACCCCGAAGCGCTGGTCATAGCGGATGATGATAAGCCTACCCGCCATGTCTCTATCGGCGAAGAAGAGTTTGTTCTTGGGCAAGAACCAGAGATGCTCGTAGCAGGCGTACAGCTCGCGGAAGCTCTTGAATGGGTGCGGCGAGGTGATATTGTTGCCGGGGGTGCTTTCTTGCACAAGGCGACGCCAGATGACATCCGAAATGGTGTGCACGTGCAGGGCGCGGCATGTCAGCGAGACGGAGACGATATCCGCCATGGACAAGTGGCAGAGGATCTCGATTATGACCTCGGGGGGCATGAGCAGGATCGGGGTGGCTCCATTTGGGACGATTCCCTCTGCATCTCGAGTCAGCAACTATTCCTCGTTGGAGGCTCGGCACACACCAGGGACAGGCGCAACGTCCTTGCCCTTGCTCTTGCCCTTGGGTTCGGGGGCTGGACTTTGCTCCGTCGCAGCGGGCGACGCCATGTTCCTCGGGAAGTAATTCGGAAGAACCGAGCAGCGTGAGTTCGAGTCTACTCCTGTATTATTGCACGCGTTAGGTGTGGACGAAAGAGCAAGGACCCATCCGTGGGATCGGATCTGATGATGCAACGTCAGATGGCAGTTGGAGAAGAGGTGCGATGACGATGGGATGGAGGGTACCCCGCACCCCGCCGGGACCAACCAAATTTGGTGCGATCACTGGCTGGCCGAATTCTGGGGTCACGGGCTTTCCGACATCGGTCGGGCAGCATCGGACGTGTAAAGGACAGGAGAGGTTCCTCTTACTGCGACGTTTGTGGCCCGTAAGGTACGTCAAATCCAGGGCATGAGAACAAGAGCATCCTGGAATCCTGGGGCCAGGTACCGTGATTGCGACCCCCTGCAGAATAAACCCCGGCGCTGTCTGTCGACCCCAGGGGCGGCCCGCCGACTTTAGTGCAGTGCAGTATCTTGGGGCGCTATCTGTATCTTGGTGGGGTCACAGGACAACCTTCCGCTGAAGCGCGAAATTGTCCGAGATGGCGAGAAACCATGACATTGCTCTAGACAAAATTGGGCAGTATTCACTTTGACCAACTCGCGCTGGCTGGATTTTCTTTGGTTGTTTGGAGGCTGACAGCACACGTGTTCAACAACTTGTGCCCAATTTGAGCCTGGGTGGCGGATTTGCAAGCACATTTTCCGCGCATTTCTTGACGCGACCCGCCATCTTCGTCTCATCCATCCTCTGTCGGGTCTTTTTTTTTTCTGTCGCCAGCAACACCAAATGGCTTCCCTACTCCCAATCATCCAGGAGCTTCTCCCCATGATTCTCCCCGCCTCCATTTCGGTAACAAAGGCAACCGATATCGCGCCCCTGCCTCCCTCGCCGCCACCTCCCGGAGCCCGCCAACCGCCGCGAATACGGGTCTTGACGCGGGATGCCGTCGTCAACAAGACAGACAAGCTGTGTGCTACCGTTTTGATCGTGAAACCGAAATCTTTCACCACGATACGCCACAATGGCGAGCAGGGTTGGTGCGCATCAGCTTCGCATGGGATATGAGCTGACCTGCTGTTCAGATGCCATCATTTATGCTGCCTCGGGCACGGGGTATCTTCTATCCCTTACCGAGGACGAGGAGCTGAACGAAAAACCCGAGCGGCATCTTATTGAGAAGGGCGACTTTGCATTCATCCCCGCGTGGACGGAGCACCAAGCCGTCAACACGTCTCCAGACAAGGATCTGCACTGGGTGATGGTCCGAAGCGGGCCGCAGCCGGTTGAGGTTGATCTCATGGACTGGGGAGGCGATCAGATCGAGGATCCGTCACGCCAACGGTGACTAGACTCGGCCCGGGACTGGATTGGCTCGGTGTTTGGCAGCTGAGCGCTGTACTATTGACTCTGTCTAGACTACTTTGCTCAACTTGACGCCTCCCGTGTCGAGTATCTCCTCACCACGTCTACGATGCGGCTCCAGTGCTGTTTCTGCTCAAAAACTTGGGAGTGATCCAGCTCGGCGAACCACAACATCTGCACTCCTGTCGGCCCGGTAAAGTCTTGGTCCTTTGCGACATCAAACACATCCTCATCAGACACGTCAGCAAAGTCACCCTCTGTCGACAAATACCTAGCCACTGTCTTGGTATCGGCGATAAGGTCCCTCCCAGCGAGACAAACTGCCGCCTTCCGCCTCCTGTCCCCACCCATCAGCTCCTCGCGCCAGATGATGTTCTCCCTCCAGAAAAAATAGCGCCCCAGCACGCCCGCAACACCTACATCCATAGTCGCAAAGTACCACAGCTGCCACTCATTCGCGCGGGTCGGTTGCCGACGGGTGAAGTTGTAGGCTACATCAGGCAGGTGAAGTAGCAGCGTGACGGGGTCTACCAAGATGACGGCATCAACCCGATTCCCCAGCTCCGAACGCAGGATATGCGTGGTCAGGACAGAGCCGTAGCTATGGGATATGAGGACAAATCTATCCCATTCCGGGTGTGCGGCGAGGATGGCTGTCAGCTCAGACAAGAACTCTGGCCGGGAGAGGGGCGGTGATGTCAGTCGTGCTGAGATGGGCGGAAGCTCGAGAGCTAGAATGCCAATTTGTCCATTGTCGATCTCGCTGAGTGCAGAGAGGAAGGGGAGATAGGGGAACAGGCCGATGCCGATGCCGTGAAGGAACACCACTGGGAGATGCTTTGTGGAGCGGTGCGGCCGGTACCAGTAGGCAATGGACGACGGCGACAAGCGGTGTGGGGCGCGGAGGGCGGCCGTAGGCGGGAAGGAGTGGGTGAACTTTTTGATCAGGGTTAATGGTGGGTGGTGATACGCAAACCTCCGGAAGCGGAGCATCTGGTGGGTAAACATATCGACAATGCCGACGATGGCGTACCAGATGACGCTGTGATATCGGATGGGAACGGCATCGATCGTCAGCCTCAGTGGAATGGCGGAACCTCGACCAGCTGGAAGGCGCCGGCCGAGCGACATTTCAGTTTGGTCGAGGAAGTCCTCCAACTCATTTTGGTCGGCGTCTGTTTCAGCCTCGCCATCGCGATCGAAAAAGCCCCAGAGAATAAAATCACGGACATTTTCGCGCCTGATATCATTGAGGTCGGCACCGAGGAACCAGAGCTGGAGGTACCGGTCCCACTGAGGGATGTTGGCAATGCATTTCTGGAAGAGCTCAGCGCGCTCTTTGCGGGTTAACGGAGGAGGGTGCTTTGCGAGTTGATGCAAGCGGGCTCGATGGGGGGCGTAGATAAATATTGCAAACGAGGTTTCGGCGAGAAGAAGGGACACGAGGGCAATAGAGCAAAAACTCGGGAGGTGAAGCGCCGCAGACAAAACTAAGAGCGTCACTTCAAATGCAGGGGCGTATTGGAGGAGAAGGATACATATACGAATAAAAAGGAGACGGGCCACCGAATGGTACAACATGATGGCGACTAGAATGGCGACGGGTTGAGGTTAAGAGCTTGTTCTGCAGCCTCGGGCCGGCCGCGCTGGTGGTGTTTGCGGGATGACGTACCACTGCGGTGTGGTGCGGGTGGCAGTATGCTGTGGCGTGACTATTTTTGTGGTCCATGATTGGCTGTATTTCTCGTCCAATCATGACCAACAAGACTTGTGTTGTCTTCCATCAAGTCTGTTTCCCCAATGCACCATGGTCCTTTCAGTTAGTGTACTCGCAAAGGAGAATCCACTGGGACAAGAAGGTCAAGTCGGTCATCGGCTGGAAACCTCGAAACCTTGTTATTGCCCCATGACCACCACTTTTGACATCTGGCCCCTAAGCCCTCCCATCAGGGCAAGCCCTCTTGTGCCCCCTCGAGAGGGTTTATTTGCGCCCGGAGGATAGAACCCACATACATCACGGGATTCCCTCCCCGTTCTTTTCCGAAATGTGAAAATGCCACGACTTTCCTGGTCTTCTTCGCTCTCCCCCATCGTGCTTTGGACTACCACCGCCCACCCCAACGACCTGGAGACAAGAAGACGCAAGACCAACAGCAATAAAGCAGACAAGAATTCCTCAGCTGTTTTTGCAGATTGCTCTCCTTTAGCCTTTTTCTTTCTATCGTGGTTCTCTCAGGTCTGCCTGGGCGCATTTTGACCGGAGGCAAGAAGGGGGCCCCGTCCATCCGTCCGTCCGTCCGTCCGTCAGTCCGTCAGTACTTAACTACTACCTAATCCATCCCTCACAGACAAACAGAGAGTCTCGGTCTACCTAGGTGTCTCAGTCAAGTCTGGCTTGGTCTGATCGAATTTGATCCAACCCAATCGACAATGCACGTTCTCCCCGTTCTCGCAATGGCCGCTGCCGCTGGCCACAGCCACGACAACTCCCTCGCCGCCGCCAATACTGCTACAGATAGTGCTACCGTCGGTCAATCCCTGTGGGTTCCTAACCCGTGGGGTGAGATCTCCCGGGTGGACATTCCCTCCCTCTCCGAACCTGAAGGCCCTGATGATGCCGCCATTCCCAAAGCCCCTTTGGAGAAAATCCCTCCGCTGGAGGAGAGCGTGGGCGCCGGCACGGACGCGGACATCGCTGCAGTTCCGCAAGCCCCAACGGCTCCGGGAATCCCTTCAGTTCCTGAGGCAGCTCCCCCGACTCCAGCAGAGGTCCCTGCCGTCTCGACAATTCCTCCCGTCATGGATGGGGCTGGCCCTACTGTCCTTACAGAAATCCCGTCCGTCTCAAAAGAGGGACATGATGTCGTCGCTTCTTCTTCCCCCTCCCCCGCAGAGACATCCGAGCTCTCCTCTGTCTCTGCCTGGGATATGCCCGGTATGTCTGACGGTGCCAAGCTAGCTGTCGGGCTCCTCATTGGGTTCCTCGTCCTTGGTCTCGCGTTTCTCGGGGTAAGGGACTTTTGGGGCAAGAAAAAGGCCAGTTTGCGTCACGAAAAATGGCAGAAGAAAAGGGATGTGGAGGCTGGTGGTGGCAAAGGCAAGAAACCCCGAGGAGATGATGATGATACCAAGGGGCGGAAGAAAGCTGCCGCTGTACAGAATCCCAAGCGAGGCCCCCGCCTCAATGGCTCTGGCCCGGGCCCTGAGATGTCGTTAGCGTTGTCGGCGTTGCCCAAGGCGAAGGTTGGAGGGTCCAACAACAGAAACAGAAACGACGATGACGACGACCTGGCTATCACCCCGGCGCCACTCCGCGAGGGTGACGCTGAGTATTTTAGCCGGTTTGGTAACTACGACAGGTACAAGTGGTCAAGCAGCCTCGACCAGTCTTCCACCTTTTTCTCTGGCAATACCGGCACCGGCAGCAACGCCAGCAATGACTTGAGTTTAAGCAGTCTCCCCAAAAACAATCCCATCATCCCCACCAAGCTTGAGCCCATCTACGAGGGCAGTACAAAGTCCAACGCCACCACCCCGCGCGCTTTGGCTGCTGTTGGAGGTCTCGGAGGTCTCGGAAGTCTCAATATCGGCCCGTCCGCCACTACTACGTACAGCGCTACTGCTAATACCACTACGGCAACCACAACTAATTCCAGTGTCATCGATACAAATGGTGGCCATGGTCGTGGCCGTATCTCGTCAGTTTCCTCATCAGTATATTCCGATGATAATGCAATCGGATCCAGTTCCGTTGCTGGTTCCATTCCCGATTCCATTTTCGGCGGCGGTCTCAACAATAACAGCAGCAGTCCTAGTATCGGAGCCGCTACTACTGCTACTACTAGACCCAGCACGAGTGCTGTAGCACCTCGTCCCAAGACTTCAAGAGGTGCACTCACACCCACATCCGCAGCCACATCCACACTTGCATCGACACCGACAACAGCATCCGCATCTACTCCTAGACTTGGATCCATACCCGCACTCGGGTTTGGTTCCGGACTCGGAATGGGATTGGGATTAGGAATGGAAGCAGGTGATGGTAGGAATGAAGAATATACCTTCACACTTCCCCCTCTCGAGCCCAGCTCCGATCTGGGCATGGGAATGGGAAGTTCTCTAGCCGGATTCACCGCGCAGGGACAGGGACAGGCCACGTCTTCACCAGTGGGAGAGAGCCATAACAACACCAACAACCACAACAACAATGCTCATCACAACAATAATGATCATAACAAGAACAACAACAGCAACAAAAAGGGACAGGGACATGGAAAGGGACAGGGAAAAAAGGAAAAGGAAAAGGCAAAAGATCATGTCAGTAGGAACTTGGCCTCGGGTATGAGTTTGTCTTTGCCGAGAGAAGGGAGCTCATCCTTGAAATGATCCCCTTCCCTTCTTTCTGTCTCTGGCTCTGTTTTCGGCTGTCATATGCTCTGTCAGGGTCTGACATAGACTCTGTCATGGGATGTCACAGGCTCTGTCTCTGGATGTTGAGGGGACTGCCAAGGACGGATGTAAAAGGGGAAAAGGAGAAAAAAAGGCGGGGGGAGAGGAAAGGAAAAAAAATTAAAGGCAAAAAAAGTGAGAGAAGGGGTGGAGGGGGGAAGCAGAAGAAAAGTGAGGGAAAAAAGAAACGAAAAGAAAAAGAAAGAAAAAGAAAGAAAAAGAAAGAAAAAGAAAGAAAAAGAAAGAAAAAGAAAGAAAAAGATGTCCAAGACTACATCGGGCGGGTGGGAGGGTTGTTGGGAGTGAGAGTGAGGTGAATGAGAGAGCTGTTGGGAAGGTAAGGGGTGCTTTACCAGTCGGCATCCAGTCCCATCCCATTCTATCCGGCGGCTTGGCCATCCACTCACTCTCTCCGTCCTTTGCTTTGATTTCAGGATGGTGACCAAGTCTAAAGCCATTCATTCCTTGTACATACATTCTTTTCATCTTCTTTTTTCGTCTTCTTGTCCCTCCTTTACATCTTTATATAGTTTTAATATCATTTCTTTACAAAAACACTGCCATTAGAAACGCACGCACTCATCAGAAACACACTCATCAGAAACACACTCATCAGAAAGGCACTCCTCAAAAAAATACTCATCAAAAACACACTCATCAGAAACACACATCTTTGCAAAGTGCCATATATCCTAAAACTATCACAGACACATCAAACACATTTTAATATCCCCCCCTCACTCCCACTCCCCCCACTTGGCCAAAAGCCCCGCTTGCTCTGCCCTCGGATCCGGCATCCTCTCCAACGCTGCCGCCTCCGCATCATACTGCTCCGCTTGCACCCCCGAAAAGGAATTATACTGCCTCCCCGTCGTCGTGCTATTATAAGTCGTCCCCGGACTTCCAAACGTAATCGCATTCCCCATCCTCGCACTGTGCGCTAAAATCCTCAAGTTCTGCGCCCTCCAGTACGTATTCGACACCTGCACCTGCAATCTCTGAATCGCCGGCCATAGCACCTCCCATTGGGCGGCTCTCTCGCGACAGAATCCCAAAAACTGTTCTAGCGAGGTCTTGCCGGCGCACACGTCCATGTAGCGACGGCGTTGTCCGTCCGAAAACAAGCTGCAGATGCGGGACTCTTCGGCCCCGCCTACCATGCCCTGCAAAGGCATTTCCGAGGCAAACTTGGTGTCCATCGCAAAAGTGTAGTAACAATGTTCGCAGATGGTGCAGTCGGGCCAACCCCACCATCGTCCACCCTGCTTGGCATCGATACCCGCACAAGGGGGAAGGGGAAGCGAGGTCAGCGAAGCGGCGATGCGCGCTCTCTCGAGAAAGAGATTCCAATCACCGGACTGGACGGCGTCGATAAACCGCGGAAAGTATTGCGGCTGGGGCACGGCCCGGTTGAAGCAACAGAACCCTGCGCCAGGCACAACAGTCGGCGTGTCGGCAAAGAACTGTCGCGCCCCAAGCGGGACGACGTAGCTCTCATAGCAAGACTCGCAAATGTCAAAGTTTGGAATGGACGCACGGAGAGAATAATAGCGCCCGTCCTGCAGCGGCTCCCGACCCCCACACGCCGGTTTGGAGAGGATGGCAAAAATTGTCCTCCGGAACTCCTCTGCTCCCATCTTTCTGCGATCTGCAGCCGATATGGCCGTGCTGAGATTGAGGTTCTTGCTCGGGCTCCAGTCACAACACCGCTCCGAGGAAACGCCCTGGTCCGCAAACGGCTCAACAACGCCTTCCCAACGAGTGTCCTTGAACATGTCCATGTAGCAGAGCTCGCAGATGTGGAAATTGGAATTGGGTTCCATCCCCCTGACAGTCCACCACCTCGTCTCCTGCACCATCTTGAACTGGCCATCGCACGCACCCATCAGGCCTCTGCGAGACAGATGGTCAACATAAGAGGCCCAGTCTCCCTTGAGCGCCAGCCTATGGGCGAATCCTCCAGCATCCCAAACATCACAGCACCATCCAAGATCTGCGGGCTGTTCCGCGATGGCATAACGAGCCTCAAACGGACCCCCGACAAAGGTATCTTCAAAGCAGGCCTCGCACACAGCATGCCGACCATCCGTTTCTCCCGCCCGAGGCATGTACCATTTGATGCCGGCAGACTTTGGGTTGGGATTGGAAGTGTAACCACAACATGTCATGTCACTTGATCGACGCTTCATAAAGTCCACGACCGGAGATATATCACCACTCTGCACTACTCTCGGCCATAGCAAACGGGTTATCCGCAAGACATGGAATCGACATCGAACGCCTTGCTCCTGCTTGGAGACAAAGTCCGAGGCAAATTGGCTTGGAGAAATGTACGTATCGTGGCAGAATCCGCAGATATTGAAGTCGGGGGAAGACGGGTGGAAGAACCACGTTTGCAGGGGATTGACAACCTGATTGCCCCAGCAGCTGCGGGCTTTGGGAGGATCAGAAAAAGAAGCCACGAGCATGGGATAAAGATAATAATCCGTAATGAAAACCTCGCCGTTCACGGGGTAGGGATTATTGCTGATCTGGGGGAAGACATAGGTTTGTCGTTTTCGGGCGGTAGGTTGACTGGGTTGGGATCTCGGAGCTCCAGTCGGCTGGGAGGGAGTCTGATGTTGTTGAGGTGCAGGGGCGTCGACTCGAGGGTCGGTACCAAGAAGGTTTTGGATTTGGGAGGTAAGGGCCGAGAAGGACCAGCTATCTGATGCCGGCTGGGCGGATGGGACAGGTTGGGCCGACGGGGTCGGGAATGCTGGCTGCTGTTGATGGGCTGTGGGCTGCTGTGGCCCGTCCCACGGCTGAGCGGGAGACTGAGATGCATATACTGGCTGCTGAAGCGGCTGTTGGGAAGGCTGCGATGAGAATTGCAACGGTAGCGGTGACAGCTGCTGTGACTGTTCTGGTGGAGCATGTTGCTGCAGTGGTGTTTGCGTCACTTGATGCGACAACTGCGGAGGAGGGTGCTGCAATGGTTGCGGTGGCAGCTGGGACGGCAGCTGTTGCATCCGTGGCGATTGGTGAGATAGCTGTGCATCTTGGTACTGCAATGGTGGTTGTGGCGGCACTTGCTGTAACAGTGGGGATTGCTGAGATACTTGCGGGACCGGGTGCTGCAGCGGCGGTTGTGCCAGCTGCTGTGGGATCGGTCGATCAGTCCGAAACTCGCTTTCGACTGGCGCTGGGGGCTGCTGGTTCGACACGAACTGAGCAACAGATTGAGCCTGCGAAAGCGGCTCCATGGGTGGTTCTTCAAGCGGCGCAGCTTGGCTAGGTCCAAGGTCGAAGCTTTGAAGCACTGATGGGTGTTGTTGACTAGGTTGCTGTAGGTTCGGCTGGGTGATCTGGTAGGGCCGAAACTGCTTAAGCGGCTTTGGGGCAAGGGGGCTGGACTGTTGAGAATGCTCGACTTGGAAAGGTTGAGGCTCATGTTCGATGGGTGCTGGGGTTTGCCGACCAGTCTCCCGTTGGGCGTGAGTGAACTGCGGTGGGATCGGCTCCGAGGGCTGATTAGGTGGAGGCCCTTGTTCAAGAGGCACTGAAGTCGAAAGCGTAGAGCCCTCGGGTTTCGGTTGCGTGGTCTCATTCGCTTGCTGGTTTGTTGCCGTCTGTGAGGATAGAGCTGGGACTGCCTCTGGAATCTTCGCAGGGACCGGTGGCGGCTGGGACGGTGATACCGTAGGCTGCGTCGGAAAATCCGGCGGGCTGTACGCGATGAAGTGTGAAGGAGTTGTATGGTCCACCATCTGGGGTCTAGTTGGTGATCCAGGCCCCCCCTGGCCTGGAGAGTTCGCCAGGTTTAGCGGCTCAGAAGCTGCAAATTGCTGCGGATCGTTCTGGAGGGCAACATGAGCAGGAATTCCAGTGGCAGATGGCGGATCGGCTGCCATTGGGGGCTGCGGTTGGGAAATTTCGGTCACAGGAGGTTGTACTTTCGGGCTAGTTGGGGTTGTTGGGGCCTGGCCCGGAGGAGAATGTGAGGATTGAGGGCCGGGGTCGGGATGGGACCCAATCTGGGAGGGCTGTGGAGATCCATGGGTCTGAGGGACAGGATCAGATGCCAGCGGAGTTCCAACCACTGGTATTCCCACACCCGAAACTCCCACATGCACTCCGACAACAGGGCCTGCGGCAGGCAGAGGCGATGATGGAGCCGGTATAGCTGTGTGAGCAGTGCTTAGTGTTGGCTGCTGCGGGGCCTGATACGCTGGAGATACGGCTGGGGGTGACGATGCAACTGGAATAGTAGCTGCGGCATTACCATATGCTGACTGCGGGACCTGGTAGCCTGACGTCGCACCCGGAGGTGATCCTGCTGAAGGCACAGCTTGTTGCGATGGGTATCCTTGCGCTCCAGGTTCCGGAGTCTCAGTAGGGGGAGGTCCAGAGTATCCCCACGAAGTCGAGGTGAGAGCAGCAGAAGCCGAAGAAACAGGACCAGGGGCTGGGCTACTAGCAGAGTGCGGGGCAGTGCTCCCCGCCTGGTAGGGCTGTGCCGAATAGCTTTGGGGGGAAGCATGGGCTGGTTGCCCATTCTGATGGGTCGCTGGCTGCTGCCCGTAAGGGACATTGGTCGGAGATGGCAGTGGTCTACCCTGGGGTGTTTGAGGGGGTTGGCTGTAAGGGTCATTTGCCATAGTTGGCAGGTTTGGAACGTCATAGGCGTGCTGCCCGAACGGATGCACCGAGCTTGGAGTAGGATGAGCCTGTGCGCTTTGAGGCTGTTCATAAGGACCACTTGAAGTCCGGTTCGGGAAGTAAGCCTCCCGTCCGTATGGGGCAGGCCCACTCTGCGCTGGCTGTGTTTGAACGCCATGGGTCTGAGGTAGGCCAGGAGCAGAAGGTACAGGAAAGTGTGAAGGCTGCTGACCATAGGGAGGAGGAGAGGCAGGGCCGGCTGAGCCTGCTGGAGACGACTGGGTTTGGAAACTCGCAGACTGCTGGCCATACGGAGCGGCGGCTGTTGCTGGCTGACCTTGAGGGGCAGGCATGCCATAAGGGGACGTTGGAGTCGGCTGACCGAAACTCTGAGGCCGTTGGCCGGCTGGAGCGCCAGTTGGGACGTTGTCCGGGGGGCTCTGGGGCTGGCCATATGGAGCAGGCGTGGTCGTTGCTGCTGGAGGCTGGATACCTTGCGGAGTCGGCTGTTGCCCGTACGGAGCCGCATTAGCTGAAGCAGGCTGGCCGTAACCCTGAGATTGTTGGCCGTAAGGGGAATTCCCCGTCCCAGCACTGGGCGACACATGACTCTGGTAGTTTGGGGGCTGGCCATAGGGGGCCGGGGTAGCTGGAGCTGGAGTCTGGCTGCCCTGTGAAGCTGACTGAAGGCCGTATGGAGACGGACCAGCTAATTGTCCCTGATGCGTTTGGGGTTGTTGTCCGTATGGAGCAGCTCCTGATACAGGCCGACCTTGAACATTCTGGACTTGAGGTTGTCCGTATGGTGCCGTTCCAGGCGCAGGCTGGCCCTGAGGTCCGTAGGGGTTCTGAGGTTGCTGGCCATAAGGAGTTGACACGGTCGTTGCGGCGTCCTGTGCAGCTGGTTGTTGTCCATATGGCGCAGGACTTGCGGCTTGGCCCTGCAAACTCGGAGCCTGTTGGCCGTACGGAGCAGGACTAGCTGGCTGACCCTGTAAACCCTGATGCTGTTGTCCATACGGAGCGGGAGGACCTGGCTGGATGCTCTGCGCGTGGGGTTGTCCATAAGGGGCAGCCGCTCCCGGTAGCCCCTGAACACCTGGACCTTGAAGATTTTGACCATACTGTCCCTGGGCTCCCGGTGCTCCCGGATACGCGCTAGAAGACGGTGTCTGCATCTTGGTCATGTAGTTACCCAGCTTGGACTGGAAGCCAGCGACTGTGGCACCGAGACGCGACTTCACCCCCGACGCTGGCTTCTGAAGCGGTATCGGCGGAGCATACGATCCCGGCCCTGAGCCATAGGGTCCAGTTGGACGAGACGGCGGAGGCGGGAAGGAGGTGGTTTGCTGGAGGGGAGGGCGAGGAGGCAGGGGAGGGACATATTGGGAACCGATCCCGGGCTGAGGAGCTCCATATTGTGCTGGAAGTTGGCTTTGTGGTTGCGGAGTCTGCTGTTGGGCTGGATATGCTGAGGGTTGCTGGCCTGGGTACTGCGCAGGTTGCTGTCCGGGATACGGTGATGGCTGAGGGCCCTGGACTGGCGGGGTATGTGTCGCAGGGTGGGGCTGCTGCCATCCAACCTGTGCCTGCTGCCCAAACTGATGTGGCTGCTGAGGCTGCTGTTGCGGTTGCTGGTATTGCGCTGGTTGTTGATATTGCTGCTGATACGGTCCCGGCTGTTGGTACTGCGGCTGCTGGTACTGTCCGGACTGTCCCGGTCCGGGTTGTCCGTATTGCGCCTGTGGTTGCTGTGGTTGGAATTGAGTTGGCGTCGGGGCGGGGTGAGTGGGGTACCCTGGAGCGCCGCCCGGAGCTTGTCCAGGCACGCCCGGGTAACCCCCGTAAGGATTGTTCATCTGGAAACCGCTCGACACGTATGTGCAAAGTCGGGTCAAAAACGCCACCAGAAAACACCCTGACTGAAAGGCAAGCCCATTCAAAAAGTTGTTGCAGAGGCAGTCCTGCGCGATGCGCGACTCAATTGCGCCCAACGTGACACCGAGCATGGGTCTAACCAATAATGCCTCATTAGTGCACTAGCGTCAACCCAAATTTCAGCTATCCCTAATCAGGCATCCCTATCCATGGTCCTTCGCACGCGATGCCGAGCTCGCATTCGAAGAGCTTTGTCCTTGAGCACAAGTTATGGTCAAGTTCTTAAATTTGTGTCCTTGATGGTTCGGAAACGCCCTAGTAAGTGATTCTTTCTCTATTCAGAAGAGTACTACTTTGTTCACACCCACTATAATGTAAAGAGGCACTGTGCATTGATCCTTCCGTCAAGTCTGGCCAAGGTTATTCAAAACCTTTCCCGCCAACAAAGAATGTAGAGAGTTCAACTTATATCACCCAATTAGACTAGCCTTAGGTATTGAATAAGGGGCTTAGGGTACTCGGCCAACGTGCCTTTAAAACAGCCATTTAATAGATTATAAACTCTGACAAAACATGCAGCCCGCTGACTGGTGCGAATGAGCTTCCTGCCCCAACTGTAATGTGTTCTGGACAAAGAACCTTTGTTCAGTTGATTCATACTTGCCATACATCTCCTTATTAAACCGAGCATGATTTGCTGTCGCTAGTAGTTTCAGTCGATCACATCAATATCGCATGATTCATGCCACGCGTTCCACCATCCATACAACGCCCTCATTTGAGCTTATCTGCAAGCCTCATCCCCTCATCCAGGAGTCGGAGAAAGTTTCTTACTCCCTCGAAATCTTGGCGACTGAAGTAGCTGTTTTGATCTTGATAGAACTTGGACAGCGTATCTGAGTGGTAACGTAGGTCTTTCTCCGCCGCAGCCATGGCTTGCCGAAATGTCGTCGGAGCCCCCCGGGACAGCTGTGCCTGTGACTGAATCACCTCATTGCCAGGCTTCTGTTTATTGTTGACAATGTCATCTTTGATGCCGCTCAAGCTGTCGACAATCGTGTGCATCGATTCCATCATGATTGCCATAATATTCTTCATCTCGGCCATCTCTTGCTCGAGTTTGTTCGGGTTCATGTTGTTGTCGCTGGCTTTTTCAGTTGTATTCTGTGTTTCAACTGTTTCCTTGACATTGGTAGCCTCCCGCGTCGTCGCTATATCTGCGACAGGCTTCGCCGCCGCCATGGCGCTCACTTCTTCCACCATGGCGGTAATACCATCAAGAATTTCGCGTGATGGGCCCAGCTCTCGACCCCCAATACCGTTTGGTCCGTGCTTAGGCACCTCCCGTTGCCTCTCAATGGGCTGATGCATTGGCTCCTGCTCCTGCTTCACATTCTGACATATCTTCGCCTCATTACCAGGTCTATCCCCGCAAATCCTTTTCATATCGGGGCTCCGATTGGTAGGCATGGGCGATGCCGAACGCTTGCGAAGTAGTACACTGTTTGAACTGATCGAGGATGGTGGAGTCCGCCTGTTGCCACTGGGGAGGAGCATCCGGCGGGGGACAGGATGGAGAGGAATGCGTGCCTCATTGACCAATTTGCCCTCAAGAGTCGATAGGAATCTGAGCACGATTCTACTCTGGTCGAATTGGTCAAGGGGCCTGATGGGATTCGTTTGGAAACAATGGTCCATAAAGTTGATCCACTCATCGGCAGCGCGGGCTGTCTCCGAAACCTCCCTAGCGAAAGCTGTTTGGCGAAGCTTCCTAGCCTCGGTCAATATATCAACCGTCTCCCTGAGAGTGGACGCGTTGGTGTTGAAACCTCGGGCGATGGCGGCCCAAAAGCCCTCCTGGGGCTGGCCTCCCTCCCGACCAAGGTGCACAAGAGCGCGAAACAGGGCCGAAATACTATTCCCATACTTGACCTCGCGTTTTTTATCGGCGTCGGAAATATATGTTGAGGTTGCAAGAGCCTCGTGAGACTCATTTGTGAAGCGATGGTTGAGAAAGGCAGAAGCCCAAACAGAGTTGAAGGTGAGCCTGTCCTGCGTCGGCCAGTCGAACCCATAAAGCTTGACCGAGTGTGTCACCATGGCGTCTGATGGGTTCGAGTGAAGCGAGAAGTCAATTCGCGTCTTTGCGACCTCCACACGTGCCGGCTTTGTCTGGTCGATCCGTTCGTGATCGCGAAGCGAGCCCCGGCATGAGCCGCCGCGCTTGGGCCGTCGAAAAAAAAAAGAAAGCAGGCGGAGAAAGGCGGGGTCCCTAATCAAAGTCCAATGGAAAAACACATGAAAGCAACCATGGGCCAAAACAATTCGTTAGAGTAACCGTGAGGAGGGTGTTGATTCAATACATGCTGCTTCTTTGGTGACGGTGGGTGATTGCATGTGATGGGTTTGTTGAGTTTTGCTGGTGAATCAAGATGTGGGTCACTTGAATATCCCCGTCCCCGCGGCGGCCAATCCCGTAAAGTTCTCCGCACACGACTCAGCAAACGAAAAGCCCCGATGGGGCTGGATTCACTCCGAGTTGTAACTGGGATATGACGACATCCTAGACAACCGATCCTATGTTTTGTGTCTTTGATCTGTCCAATTATTTTTCGGATAATCTAAAGTACCTACCTACTGCCTGCCTACGGTTCGCAACTCAGAACCGTTTGACATTTTAGTCCAGCTACCAAACGCTGTTCGAAGTCAATGGCGTGAAGCATCGCCGCCACATGCACCAAACCAAATTGAACATGAACCGGGGTTGTTTGCTTCAAATTTCTGACAAGCCCACCGTTCTCAATAATTGACCGTTTGATTTGCCTAAGGTGTCTATCTAGGTAGGTAGGTACCTAGTCTACTTCGCACTTCGTATAAAGACGGGAGCTCCAGAACACATTCATGTTTCATCCAAAACATGAAAGGACACATCACACCCCATCACTGAGTTGGAAACATACGAGACATGTCTAGTGCGGGGCCTCATTAGCATTCAATGCGGCCGGAAAACTCCTTGCAATCCTTTGATATGTGTCGGTGTTGCTGATGAGAATTATCCAGAAACCTATGAGTCACGTTTCTGTGGGTGATGTTGGGTGATGACAACGACTGTGGGAATAAGCCCCAAGCCTCATGTCGACCTCACACTGTCCCATCATGATTTGTTGGCTCATTTTTCCCCCACTCGAGTCCTAGCATTGCATCATTTTTTTTTCAGTCAAATCAACCGATACCGAACACAGCAAGTCTATTTATTCGTTGAGCATAGCGGCTGTGGAAAGCCAGAGGCCGACGGCGTATGAGACAGCAAACAGGTGCATGTGGTGACTGGGTGACGCCGAAGTGCGTCTCCGAACATTGGATATCATCACAACTGAGCTTTCGGTCATCTATCATATTCATCTATTCGTCTCGAACAAACCTAATTCTGATCGGGTGGGAGAAAGAAGAAGAACCTCACTTAAATCGCTCCAACCTTGGTCAGATACGCTCTCAACGTCTCCCTCAAATCCTCTCCCGGAAGCTCAATCAGCTCATTGGCGCTTGCCTCGCCCTCCACTGCATTGCCGATGCCATCTTGGTGGTTGTACACCTTGAGCAGATCACTAAAAGCCCGATAATCCCCCAGACTCAACTTCTCTTCCCCAATCTTCTGTAGATCCTCCGACTTGAGGTGCGTGACCTTCAGCTTCGAGCCCGTCAGCTCCTCAATGATGGAGACGATCTCGTTGTGACTCGGGTTGAAGGACGCCGTTGCCAGGTACCGATTGGCCGTCTCGTCAGGGTGCTTGAGAATCGCAACCACCGCCTTGCCGATATGCGCGAGGTTGCTGGCTTGGAATTTCTCATTGCCCGAATCCACGATGGTGGCGGTCTTTTCCTTAATGTTGATGCCGATAGAGCCGACATCAAGTCCCTAGCTCATCTCCGTTAGTCTTGAACAGCAGAGCAGACTCCAGATCAAACATACCCAATCAAAGAACAATCCCGTCGACAGCCCTGTCCAACTGAACTCTGGATCCTCCTTGGCTTTTTCCGCCAGGTAATCCACCACTGCAACCTTGCCCGCCAAAATCTTACCAATCGTCGTCCCCTGCACCTTGCGCGTGTTGATGCCAAACTCCGAGGGGATAAACCGCTTCACGCCCGCTGCGACCGCCGCATCCACCGCCGTGCGCTGCGCCGCTATCGCCTGTGTGGCAATGACCGAAACGACGGCGTCCTGGCCGGTCAGCGCCGCCTTGAGCGAGTCGAAGGACCCGTAGTCGACTATCTTGACGTGGAGGTCTTCGGGAAACTTGGGCGTCGAGTTGGTGGATAGCTCGCGTGTGATTCCCGTCACGGTGAAGCCCGCGGAGACGAGCTCGCTGACAATGGCCGGCCCGAGGTTGCCCGAACCCTGTGGGGGAGTTAGTCATGGCTCTTTGGAAAGAGAGAGAGAGTGCTTACACCGAGGACGGCAACAGTCTTGATGGAAACCATGGCATCTGATTTTGGGGTCAAGGATTATTCGCTTTTTTTTCTTCAGATCTGTTGTTGTAGAATGGAGGGTAGGACTGCAGGTGAGGACATTGAAGAGCCTGGCGCCGGCCAAGAGGATTGGCGGGCGGTTCAAATACGCCTGCCCGCTCCGGCTATGTTGCAAGATTTGCGTCTTATTGCTCATCGTCCATACCGCATCTGAAACGGCAGGCCCGATTGCTGGCCGCGGCAGTCAAAACAGGCGTGGCTCATTTTCCCGGGAAATGGTACCCGGCACAAACTTGGAATCCCAGCACGTTCCTCAATTGTGGTATCTACCCACCTACCGAAACAGAAGACTCCATACCCTAACAAAGAAAATCCGGAAAACACAAACCCCGCCATTTTCGATATCCGAGACAAATAAAAACATTAAAGAGGAACTCAAATGAAGCTCCTGGTAATATGCCTAGCTCTACGCCGTGAACTCCTTCGCTTTTTTCGCCAAGACCCGGACATTGTTGATGAAGCCATCGACCAGATCCACGTAGCGATGTGGCTGCCCGTTGTTCGCCCGAGTGCCTTGGTCTAGCAATGTAGTTGGCGCTACTTCGATTTCAAGCTCGTGTTCTTTTTCTTGGCGCTGGTAATTCTGTTCGGGTTAGCCGTGACATCGACCAGCAATGGAACTGGCTTACATTGGGCCCGTGGATCACCTGGGTGACTTGGGTCAGGTCGATCTGATATTGACCGTGGCTATAGCTCAAGCGGTCTTTATTCCGGTTTGGTGGTGCTGGACGGTGGCTTGCTTGCGACTTGTTTGCTTGCATGCGCTCTAGGTCAGCAACTTCACCGTCCCAGTCCATTTCCAGGTTGATGCTGATGCGGCAGTCGAATGGGAACTCGGGAAAGTGCAGGTTGAGGTCGGCAATGCGTGCCTTGACAATCTTGGCCAGCACCTTACTCTCCTCTTGGTCATACGTCACTCTGACCTTGGATGCGAATCTGCGTTTCGAGAGCAAACTTGAGACGCATGCTGGCAGCACACTGTCGCGCAAGTTTTCCGGGAGCTCAAAGAATTTGTCAATCTCCCGACGGTGCTTGTACTGGATGGGTACGCGTGGCTGCAGCCGGCTCTTGTTATCGGGGTGCGTGTGCCGGACCATGTCGTTGAGAAATTTGTTGAAAGCGCAATGTTGGGCCTAAACTGTTAGCGTGGCTACGAGGCAGTAATTTGCGCACTCTTACCTCGCTCATGCTGCTACGGAACATAAGGTCGTCCGAGCCTGCTAGGACACATTCTGATAATACATTCCTGTCCACACGCTGGTTTGTACGTCTTTCTATTAGGGTGCCGAGCTTGGCTTCGATCTCAAACTGGACACGATTGCTCTGGATCTGGCTGAGGTCGGGATTGAGAACCACGTTTTGGAACAAGAAATCGGCAACAACCTTGGACAACCCCGACTGCGGTATTTCGTTCATGATACTGGTTTCCCACGGGCTCAGAGAGCCATCCACGTCGGCGGCGGCCTGAGGTGGTGCTGGCTGTGGGTGTGGCTGCTGCGCACTGGGCGCGGCGCGCTTCTCTTCTGGAGATGCATGACGGCTCGACATGCTGTCCACTTTTCCATTGACGCGTACGGTTCCGTGCTGCGGTGGATGATACAAAATATAATTCGCGTTGTTGGGTGTCTGACCGGCTGGCAGTTTGCAAGCCCACACGGGGGGATTGAGCCACACCTTTCTTCGTCTTTGGCTGGCAAGATGGCTCGACACTTGTTGAGGAGGTGCACCGTCCAGACGAGCACCCCTGCCGTTGACGTCCTCGAACGGGGGAGGACGCACCTCCCGCCGCTCCAATTCTTCGGGTCGCAGCTCTCGGTCGTCTAGCTTGCGCTTCGCCGCGGGGGCGGTGACGCGGTCGACATCGGCCTCCAATTTGATGGTCGAGGGCATCGTGGGAACAGCGTGGGCGTGGCGGGGATCGGAATCGGAAATCGATGTTCCGGGGCGACTGTTGCTGCTCGGCAAACTGTGGATGCGAGTTTTGGGACTGACGCTAATACTTCGGTCTCTGTCACCGTGCGAGTGGGATCTCCGATGTGGGTCCTGACTACTGATAGGGTCGTAAACTGTTGTTACGCTCGAATGTCGAGGCAGAGGCGGAGGGAGAGGGGGCGGTGGGGATCTTTGTGAAGGTTGAGGGTAGGCCGCGGTTACTGGCAACCGTTGTTGGTACGGGCTTGGCGGCTGGAAAGTCATTGTTTGGGATGGTCGAGACAATGGCGCCGCCACTGGAGTGGGGGGTTGGGATGACTGCCGCTGTTGAGGATCCATCGGGAGCGCGTGGTGAATCGCCCCGGGGCTGCCTTGGACGAACGGGGCGCCATACTGGGCGTGCTGGCTCTGGGCCGAGGTAGGTGTCGGCGTCGAGTGCGTCGATTGCGATCTCTGGTGAGGGAAAGCGTGACTGGGTGTAGCGACGGGGGGAGTTTGGGGAACCTGCTGTCCTTGCATATACGAGACACTGGCAGGCGCGCCTGTCATACCCACGGGCATCGCCGGTTGGGGGAAGCTGTCTCTGTGGTAGGCGCCCGGGGGCGGATACTGGTGTCGTTGCACAGGGCTGGTCGGCGTCTGCGTAGGAAATGGGTAGCCGCCGCTCGCCGCGCTGATGGATGACGTCGGAGTCTGCCGGTAGGGCGACGGTCCTGGTCCGGAAGTGATGCTGGGAGATCGCAAGTCATTGGGCCCGATCTGCTGGAGAGGAGGCGGCGCTGGACGGCTTGGGTAGGGGCCGCCGGATGACGTCTGATATGGGGGCGGAGAAGCGTACGCGCCAGGCGGCACCTGTTGCTGCATGCCATAGTCCAGCGAGATGTGGCGCCCGGGCGACGGCTGTGTCTGGCTGTAGTCGCGGAAAGGCTGGTGTGAATTTGTCTGGACGGGCGTCGATGGCATCGAAGGTTGGTGCATTGGTGGTGGCGGCGGCTGCGGTGGCTTGCTAGGCGTCGTCACCGTCGGCCCGTTATCGTTCAGCATCCCACGGAGATCCATCTTGATGTTTGTTGCGGCGTCGCTACGTCGCAGTGTCGCGGCGCCGGCTCTACTATTCTTACTCTCTCTGACTCTCTTTCCCCGTCCGAGGCTCGCAACCGGGACGCGGCAGGGCAATCGCACGGACTACTGGCTCTTACGTGGCGGCCCCCTTCTGATCATCGAGCCCGAATGTCGCAGGCGGTCTCGTGGCAGCCGGCGATCACGGCAATGGTCGGGCGGCGTCGCGGGTCGATGTGGTCGTGGTTCAAGGCTCTGAGATGCGGCAAACGGCGTCACATCCTCTTGTCGTGCATTCTTTCGGGGATGAGAGGGTCGGCGACGCGCCAAGCTCGGATCCCATGTCACGAAAAGCCGGCTACAGTCCTGGGCGAGGCGATGGCTACTGTGCGCTCCTCATGCCATGGCTGTCGCAATCGCGCTGGGCATGGGAAAGGCCAAATGGTCGATGTGTGCGCAACTGACGGGATTCTGCCAATGTGGATTCTTGCCTTGACCCAGGTGGCCCGCGCATGGCGCTTGGCTCCGAAGCAGCAGCCTCCCGCCCTCGCCCAACTGTCAAGCTTAACAATGGCAGCCCGTTCCGCACCTGGCATGAGCTGCTACTTAGGTAGTAAGACACCAGGTTGGGCTGAATCTCTAAATGACACCAAATATATCAGAACACTGCATTTGTGATTCCACGCCGCAGGAACGCCCGCCCACGGTGACCGCCGCGTAGGCTCGAGTGTTACGGAGTACAAGAAGCTTTTGGAGCTGAGAGCTCCGTCTGGCTGGCGAAGAAAAACTCTCTCGCCCTTGTCGCCCAAGCCTCCAAACGCCGCGAAACAGTTCTAGCCGCAAGTGCACTAGTGTGTGGCCCAGCGACCCACTAGGAAAGGAAAATCTCATTTACCGATTGGCGCCGGGGGCGGGCTTGCGAGCTCGAAGCTTACCTAATCTTGACAGGCAGGAGCTCCCTGACGTGGAAGCACGCGCCAGGCCCCAGGCTGTTGACCTGACGCAAACGCAGCTTCCTTCTTCAATCGTAATTTCAGCCTTCCCCCATCTTGTGCCAAACTGCCATCGCCTCGCTGCCGACAACCACAACACTCAACAATTAATAGCCCACTAGATTCACTGTCACGATGCCCGGGCTCGTTACAGCGAGGGGAGTTTTGGCGTTTCTCTCCGACGAGGAGGCGGAGCTGAAGGTCTTCGCCCTTAGGACGCTCAATGAAGACATTGATACCGTCTGGTTCGAGGTGGCTGCTGCTCTCAGCCAGATGTGCGTACTTGGGTGATTCTGCCTGTCTCAAGCTAACTTGCAACAGTGAGGCCCTTTACGAAGACGAGTCATTTCCAGAACGTCAACTCGCTGCTCTCGTCATCGCCAAGGTTTACTTCCATCTCGGGGACTACAATGAGAGCATGACCTTCGCCCTGGCGGCCGGACCCTTGTTCAAGCTTGACGCGCCCGGCCAGTTTGAGGAGACAATCATTTCCAAGTTCATCGACCAGTACATTGCCATTTCTAGCGCCCGCCACACGCCCACGAAACAAGCCAAGAACGACATTGCTCTGCCGGCTCTGATGACCACATTCGGTGGCGCCGCTGAAGGCTCGGCCCTGATCTCGCCCACAACCCCCTTCTCTCAGTCGACTCTCCCCTCCAAGTCCCTGCTGTCGCGCGCCTCGACCGACAACACGATCCTGGACCCGACCTTTCAACCGACCAAGGAGGGACGCTCGGCCTCAGTCGCCCAAATCACGGACAACACTATAGAGGCCGCTTTGCAAAATGCCGTTGAGCGCCTCTTTGAGAGCACGCTCGAGGAGGGCAAATACCGACAGGTGGTGGGAATCGCAGTAGAGGCCAAGAGGCTTGATGTCATCCGTCGTGTCATCCTGCGCGCCAGTGAGGACAGCAAGTGGTCCAAGGGCAAGGGTCAGGAATCCGGTCAAGGGCCGGCCGAGGACCTCATGGATTACGTGCTAGGCATATGTATGGACGTGGTTCAGGAGCGCAGCCTGCGAACAGAAATCCTCCGTCTAGTCCTTGATCTACTCGGCGGTATACCGAACCCCGATTATTTCGCAATTGCGAAGTGCGTCGTGTATCTCGACTCAGACGAAGAAGCGTCATCCCTTCTCCGGGAGCTCCTCGCCAAGGAGGACAAGAACTCGACAGCTATCGCATACCAGATCGCCTTTGATCTCTACGATAACGGCACCCAAGAATTCCTTGCCAAGGTTATCAAGTCGCTTCCCTCCGGCGAACCACCCAAACCCAAACCTGAAGCGCAGGAAGGCGAAGCAGAAGAGTCTGAACCCCTCCTGCAAGACGAGCAGGAAACTGAAGAGGCCCTCCCTGAGGCGACAGCCACTACCTACCGCAACATCCGGTCGATTCTTGACGGCAGCAAGACGATCAAGCTGAACCTCGAGTTTCTCTACCGCAACAACCACACCGACCTAAGCATTCTGAACAAGGTCAGGGACAGCCTGGAGGGCAGAAACTCCATCTTTCACACGGCCGTCACGTTCTGCAACGCGTTCATGAATGCGGGAACAACGCACGACAAGTTCTTCCGGGACAACCTGGAGTGGCTTGGCAAGGCCGTCAACTGGTCAAAGTTCACTGCCACTGCTGCCCTTGGTGTTATCCACCGCGGAAACCTCACACAATCGCGGAAACTGCTCGAGCCTTATCTTCCAAGGCAGAGTGGCGTGAGCAGTGGTTCCCCATTTAGCCAGGGAGGAGCATTGTATGCTTATGGCCTGATCCACGCGAATCACGGTGCAGATGCCCTCGAATACCTGCGGAACATGTTTAACGCATCGGACGAGGAGGTGATCCAACACGGTGGTGCTTTGGGGCTCGGCATTGCCGGCATGGCGACTGGCAACGAAGCTATCTACGAGGACCTCACTAAGGTCCTTTTCGCAGACTCGGCGCTTAACGGTGAAGCTGTCGGTCTTGCAATAGGCTTAATCATGCTTGGTACCGGCAACGCCAAGGCGCTCGAGACCATGTTCCAGTATGCACACGACACGACACACGAGAAGATTGTACGTGGATGCGCTATTGGCATGGCACTCATCATGTTTGGCCGTCAGGAGAGCGCCGACGTGATCATCGAGGGTCTGCTAAGCGATCCCGACCCGACGCTGCGGTACGGCGGTATCCTCACTGTTGCTATGGCGTACTGCGGAACTGGTAGCAACAAGGCGATCCGTAAACTGCTGCACTACGCGGTAAGCGATGTGAATGACGATGTCCGCCGAATTGCCGTCATGAGCTTGGGCTTCATCCTCTTCCGGAAGCCTGGCAGCGTGCCCCGCATGGTCGAGCTGCTTGCTGAATCATACAACCCGCACGTCCGGTATGGCTCTGCCATGGCACTGGGCATCTCGTGCGCCGGCACTGGCCTTGACGAGGCCATTGATCTGCTTGAGCCGATGATGAAGGACCCCACCGATTTCGTTCGCCAGGGTGCCCTCATCGCCCTAGCTATGATCATGATCCAGCAGAACGAGGTCATGAACCCTAAGGTGGCTGCCATCCGCAAGACGCTCAAGAAAGTGGTTGGTGACCGCCACGAAGATGCCATGACCAAGTTCGGTGCGTCCCTCGCCCTCGGTATCATTGACGCCGGCGGACGCAACTGCACTATTGGCCTGCAAACACAGACGGGTAACCTGAACATGGCTGGCATCGTGGGCATGGCTGTATTCACCCAGTACTGGTACTGGTTTCCCTTCACCCATTTCTTATCGCTGAGCTTTGTGCCCACGTCGATCATTGGTCTCGATCACGACCTCGAGATCCCTGACTTCAAGTTCCACTGCGCTACTCGGCCCAGCCTTTTTGACTACCCGCCTGAGCAGGAAGTCAAGACCGAGGAGGGGCCAACGCTCGTCACAACAGCCATCTTGTCGACGACTGCACAGGCTAAGCGCCGTGCGCAGAAGAAGGAGCGAGCCCAGCGTCGTGAGAGCATGGATATTGACTCAACGCCCACGGTGATCAAGACGGTCTCGCAACCGGCCGATAAGATGGAGGTGGACGAGAAGAAGCTGGATGATAAAAAGGAAGGTGACGCGGAAAAAGAGTCTTCGCCGGAAGCCAAGAAGAAGGCCGAGAAGGAGAAGGTTGGTTACGAGATTGAGAACATGTCGCGTGTGCTCCCTGGGCAGCTCAAGTACATCAACTTCCCTGCTGGGCGGTACAGGCCGGTGAAGAAGGTAAGATTCTCTTTTCCGGGTATCTGACGATAGCTAACAATTACAGCCTACTGGTGGTCCACTCCTTCTCCAGGACACCCAGCCGGAAGAGCCGAAGAGCTTGGTGGAGGAGAAGCTGAAGAAGGTTACGACAGAAAGAGCCCCTGTGGCAGGCGGTCCTGCGAGCGGGGTCACGCCGAGACAACAGGCAGCCCAGAACGTGCTGCAGCGGGGCATGGTCGGCGGCCACAACGTACGGGACCTTACTGAGCTCCTCCAACTAGCGCAGCGCGGTTCAGCTGCCCAAACGCCGGCACCGGGTACCGGGGCAGGTGCAGCAGCAGCTGCTGGTGTCCTGACGGCCATTGACGAGGACGAAGAAGGTGCCCAGGAAGCGGCAGTACCTGGCGATTTTGATTACTATACGGAAGAGGAGGAAGAAGACGTGAACTAGCAACATGTCTCCCCCCAGGATTTCCAACACGGAATGGATGAAGCCGGATGGAGCACAGATTCAAGTTTAGATGAGGACGATGAATAGGGAATCTGCACCATTACAAATGGATGTAAGATTATGGATACAACTGTGCTCTACGGATGCCGGCTCAGTCAAAGACGTGGCATTTTCTCACGGAATAGTCTTGTCTCGGGAGCGGAAAGAATGGATTGGGCTGTATAATACTGCTGTACATTACTATTCAGCGATGTAGATGAATCGCAGCGACGCGGAAGTTGGTCGAAATGCCCGGGTGCCAAGTGATGAAAGCGATACCGTAAGGCACAGATCACATGCGAGTAGCCTATCAGGCGCGTCGACGTCATCGATCTTGCAGCCGCGCATTGACAAAAAATTCTGGGGAAAATCAGTGTCTAAGCCAATTGCTCTCGCAAACCATTCCAACATTCGAATTTAGTGCACCGCAGTGCAGCACAGGTAGCCATGGCCGACAAATACATCATCCGCGTCACGGCGGGCCACACGTATAACTTTGACGACCACATTGAAGTCCCTGTCAACCGCCCCGATCCCATTCGCATCTCGCACGATCACATGGACATTGAACTCAACGTCCGCGTTCGCAACTACCGAGGACTCCCGCATGGGTCGCCAGCTTCGTCGCCGTATTTCGATACCGAACCGCATGCGTATAATAAGGATCAATATAGTATTGCGTTTCGGTTTACGCCGAAGAAGTCATCGGGCCCAGCCTCTGCAAAGACGAACACTGGGGTCGGGGACAATGGAAAAGACAAAGACGGGAAGGGGATGGGGATGAGGAATATCAGGGACAGGGAAGAAGACGGTGCAAAGGGAAATGGCAATACTGAGAAAGAAGAGGAGGCGGAAGAAGAAGAGGAAGAGGAGGAAATGAACGGCATCCCTGCCACGGACCTACAGTTTGGAAACGACTTTGACCACCCGATTCGCGACCGTCTCCCGCCGGGTTTTGGCACCGCCATGAATATTGTGAAATGGTGGATTGATCCGGGTCTAGAAGGGGATGCCTACGCGGATATGCCGTACTTGTATGGTGCGGCGTTGAGCTCGTTCAATGCAGTGCATGCGGGCCCCGGCGAGTTGGATGAGAAGAAGGGTGGGTTGTGGTTTGAGGAAGGTGGAGATGAGGAAGGACAGAGGAAGAGAGAGGAGTGGGGAGCCCCTAGGGATGCTAAGGCGAGGATGAAGTGGGCGTTGGATGGGAGGAATAAAGAGAGGTGGGTTTGGGAGTTTGGGAGGACGTATGGCGTGGACTTTTTTAACCCTTATGTGGACTTTAATGAGTTTGCATTGCGGCTGCCGGGGTTTAACTTGCCGATTATCAAGTATTGGGATGGGCAAGGGTTGAGGTGAGTTTTCCTTTTTATTTTTGGGTCCCTGAAAAAAAAAGTCTGGAGCGGTGATACCTTGGCTTTGATGGCATCTACCCCCCAACTTTTCGTTGTCAAAAAAAGCCTCTTTGCCATATGTATTACCGCGACAGTGCAACTCATACGTCTCACATTCACGACTACTTCTAGGCCAAACCCAAAGCGCTCACACCAGCTCAGATATGTCCTCCGAAACCGCTCCACCGGCCAGGTCTATCTCGTTGTGCTGTTTACCCTATATCTCAAGGAGGATGTCAATGAGGATGGGTCACTCAAGCCGGCTGCCTTGAGAGCTGCCAAGAAAGCATCTGGCGGGCAAGGGGAGAAGGGGAAGCCAGTGGGGGACAGCGATGAGGACAGCTTTGATGAGGAGAAGGCGATAGAGGAGGCAAGGAGGAAGTTATCAGGAGTGGGTCTAGATGGGACAGAGCAGGTCAATGACGACGATGTTGACTGATGACTGTCGATGATTCACGCAACTGATATAGGGTAACGAAGCCCATGCTGTATGGGAATTGCTGTATGATAATAGATAGACGTGTGATACTACCACCCACCCCACTTGCTTTAAGACAAGAGCATAGAATAAACGCCGAACGCCTTTCACTATTTCAGGGTATGTCTCACCTAAGCCAGTTATGTTCAGCCCAGTTGCTAGCAGTCAGATGAGTCAGTTCAGGTTCCACAAAGACATGATACCTAGTAGGGGAAGAAAAAAAAGGGGGGGTTGGTGGAGTAGGGGTAGGAGATGGGGAAGCTTACACTAGCAAACGGACTTCTCGCTCTAATCCGATCACCACAAAACACCAAGACCCACGGCACAATGGTCAAGCCCACGGCAATACCGCCCAACAAGACGGCAAACCGCACCTCCCCCAGATTCTCCACCAACGGCCTCGTCACGAGCGGAAATGCCCCGCCGACAATGTTTCGACACATGGATTGGGCGGCGAGCGCCGAGGACGCATACTGTTGGTATGAATCGGCGAAATAGTTAAAGATGGCGAGATATATGCTCAAAATCCCCAAGGTGGCGAAGACGAGGCCTATTCCTGGGATTACCCAATGGATTTGTGGACGTGCCGTGAGCCCAAAGAGAAGAAGGCCGAGGGGTAAGAGGATGGACGTTAGGCACGATAGGTAGAGTCGCGCTTCGGGGGAATTTGAGGGGAAGTTTTGGCGGAGAAAGGCCCATGTTTTGCCGTAGGTATCGGCCTCTTCCTGTTCCTGGCCTTGGGGAGGAAGAGAAAGAGAGGGATTCCACCCTGGATGATGAAGGATACGTTCCTGCCAGATGCTAAAAAACGTACCGATAAACCCGCCAATAATTAAACTCAAAAATATGAGGCCAGACTGCTCGATATCCCAGCCGTATTGTCGGTGGAAAACCAAAGGGATAGAACCAAAATCGAGATATAATACCCCCCAGGCAAAAGATACCCAGAGGGAAAAGAAAAATACAATGGATTCGGTAAACAGTAAATGAAAGGGGCGGGAGATGGAGATGGAGATGATTTTTAAGAGAGAGGAGCGCTCTTCATCTTCTTTGACCAGCCACCGGATGCGTTTTAAAGAGGTGTGGTTTGGGGGAGTAGTGATGGTGGTTGTGGTTGGGGTCTTTTCCTCGTCAGAGCTAGGATCGGTTGATGAGTCTTGAGAGGAGACATCATCATCAACATCCCCATTGTTGTTGTCGCCGCTAAGCCAGACACCATAACAACCTTGGGATTCGAGAGATTCGTACCAGTTGTTGAGAGCACGCGCTCGACGGGACAGGAGAACAGACCCACGGCTCTCACGGAAGAAAAACACAAACGCCAAGATACACAACCCGCTGGTGATAACTTGGTGCCAAAATACCCACTTCCACGCCTTGTTCTCAGCCAGCCGCTTGGCCATTATTGACGCAAAGAGCGGCCCGGCTCCCGTACCCATAAGCACCACGCCGCTGAAGATGGCCATGGGAGTATTGCGGTCCTGTTTCCCCCACAAATCGGCAATCACCCCGCCCACCATGGTGCTGAAGACGGAGGCGCCAATGCCCACGAGCAGTCTCGCGACAACCATGCCGGCCACGGTGCGGACCACACCGCATACAGCTTGGAAAATGACGTAGATAATGCCTGCTGCAACAAACACTGGGTACCGACCGGTTATCTCGGAAAAGGGGGCGAGCGCCATGGGAGCAAGGGCGAAGCCGAGACAAAAGGTAGTGATCCCAGAGAGGACAGCCACGTTGGAGGTGCCCCCGAGGTCTTGACGGATCAGCTCGTGGGGAGGGGAGTAGGAGCCTGCCGTGTAGGCTGTGAGGAAGGTGGCGAAGCAGGAGAGGCCGAGCATGATGTTCTTGCGGGAGCTGGGCCATGTTGTGGGATCCGAGTACGGGGACAGATCGGGCGGGTCTGGCGGTTGGGAGAGAGAGGATGTGTTTGGGATGGGCAATGGGGTCTGGAACGTCAGATAGCGATATGTGATGGGCGTGGTGGCGTCCATTCTTGGGTCACGGTTGGTCATGTCGGGAGACATTGTATCAAGGGTCATGATGCCTCAACTCTTGGTGGAGGCGTGCAATGTGCAAAGATGGGAAGTTGGCCCCCAGCAAGTTCATATCAAGCGATCGGCACAGAGAAAGAAAAAAGAGGGATTGGCCGTGACCAATGCATATCCGACGTCGCTTGAGAAGCGCAGCTCACAGCAGTGGGTGTTCGCCATGGCGTTAAACCCGGCCGTCTTGGCATCGAGCTAGGGATGCTTCGTCGCGAAGAGGGTGGATGCATCGGGTTTCGGCAAAGAGATATCTTGGTCCGGAGATGGATCCATTTGGGGATTGGATTGTGGGGAGCAAACATTGTCATGAACTAGTGGTCCTGAGGCCGTGTGGAGATGGGTACCGTAGATGGCTCCTCAGTAGGTAGCTCAGACGATGTTCTTCAGGAGAGTGAGTCTTGCTCCACAGTCCCAACGTCAGTGCCCCACAAGCAGATGGCCAGTGCCAACGCCAATGTGGAGCCGCTAAAAAGACAGCGTTTGCGCCCACGATTGGATGCATTGTCATCTCGATTGCTTTCAGCACCCAGAGAATCCCATGCCGACAACCTACAAAGCAATCGCCAGTTTCTCAGCCTATGGGCTAGAGCGCATACCTATTTCTGAAAGCGACAAGGTAAACCGGCTGGCTTTGTTCCCAACGAAAACTAGTGTATTCGCGGGTGGACCTCTACAGATACGAACAGCCTTTGGCTTCATGGCATCACGATGCCGGGAATGAAGAAGTGGGGCAAGTTAAACCCGATTATTTCCAGTACTGGTTCGGATGTCGTTGGAAGACGCTACTGTGCCATGTCACAAGCGGCTTGGCGCTAAACTTTCCACTGCTGCAATCCACTGCATCTGCACTACTGCACGTCCTTCAATTACAAATCAGATTCACCAACCAGTTTTCTTCCTGCATTGTAAAGATATACCGCTCCTAGTCCCATATTTACAAGAATGGCGCAACCTCTTGGAATTCCGCTCAAGAAAGGGAAGGAACAGTCCACGGGGCCCACGAAGTAACATCGACAGTGGAGCTGCTGCGCTCGACCTCGGACGGGGGAGTGGTGCCCTTGAGCAAGAAGTAGTTGATGTACTGGGTCAGCTCCGACTGCTGGCCGCTGGGGAACTGACAGTGGCTGTGTCCGCCAGTGAGGGAGAAGCCCATGTTGGTCGGAACACCGTAGGCCTTGTAGATGAGACGAGCCGCCTTCATGCAGCCCGTTGTCGACACGGGGCCGAGCCAGTCAATGTCGTTCTCGAAGGGCACCAGGCCACGGGGGACAGTCAGTGCCGCCAACATGTGGTGGTCCGCCGGCATGGTCGACGTCGACCGCGTGTAGGGGTCAAAGTTCTTGGAGAACCACACGTTCTCGCCAATGATCTGCGACGCCGTCTGGATGTTCTTGCCCGCGCTCTTCTGCTGGTCGCTAATACGCCAGCAGGCGGCGCCACCAGAGCCCGACTCCTGCGGGATGGTGAGGGCGATGCGACTGACGAGAGCGCCCGCGATGAAGGCACCCTTGCCGTTACGGGAGCAGCCCGTGACACCGAGACGCTTGACGTCGATGCCCGACGCATCTCCCACCTGCTCGAGAGCAGTGACCAGCTGGTCAATACCCCATGCCCACGCCGTCAGGGCACCGGCCGAGTGGCTGCTGCCAAAGAGGTCGTAGAAGAGACCGCGACCGCGGGAGGAGCCGCCAGACTGAGCAGCAAAGGCATCGTTGCCGAAGCTGATGGTGCCGACGCCGCTCGGGATGGGGATGGAGGAGCCACCAACGGCGATGATGGCGGGGAAGGGGCCGCTGCCCGAGGGCTTGCGGATGGATGCCGAGTAGGTGATGGACTTGCTGCCGACTGTCACCTTGACCGAGATGCCCGTACCCGAGAGGGTGCCCTCGACCTTGTCAGCGGGAGGGGGGTATGTGCCGAGTTCGTACTGCTGGAGGATCTTGTTGATCTCGGCGCGACGGCACTCGAACTCGGCCTTGGTCGTGACCTTGGCGCCTGACGTGGTGGTGAAGGGATCCGGCAGCTTGGCTACATTGACGGCCGGGTACGAGTTCTGGGTCTGGCACGAGGCCTGGCGCTCAAAGATCTCGGTGGCGGGCGCAGCCACGGCAAAGGCCGCGCTGGCGACGAGGAGTGCGGAAGACAAATGGACCATGATGGCGGAGAGGACGACGACGACGACGACGGGAGTACGGAAGAAGCTGGCTGACAAGCTGAGTTCACCGTCCGGAAACTTGGTCACACCTCGACAGGTCCATTCTTATACAGGATCCCTTTTCCTCGGTCGGTGCTGGGAGTTGGCAATCTTCCGGCTGTGCTCTTTGCCGGAACTAATTAAAATCGTGGATCAACTCATATTGGAGTCGTCAACCGTCTTTGGGCGCCGGGCACACGGTACCATTTGTCGGCGAGTGGGAGTGGTCCCCCGCAGTCCTTCCCCGTGTCCGCCACGGTCCGCAACCGGGATGCTTGTGTGGTCATGAAAATGTCCATACGGCAGAAGAACAAGGTCGACTTGGCACTTTGGATGAGAGAGGAATCGCATTGTAGTAGACGCCGGGTTTTGGGGCTGATGGGATTGGTGGAAAAATTGACAATATGGATATTTGCCGCGCATTGCTGCTGAAACGCGTTTCTTTTCGGGAAGCCCTGACGGGGCCTCACGTACCGAACCGATCTGGGGGCCAAGACAATTTGATGGCTCTTGACTTTTTCCATTCGCCTTCGATCAGATTTGCGTCCGACGCGCCAAGAGTGACGTTGGCGCGGTCGTGCGGAGACAAGGCACCTTTGGTATGTAACAAGGTGCCAACGGCAAAAGTCGAACCCCACGTTCGGACAATAGAAGCACATGGCCAAGCCTCTTGACATGTGTTTTTCTACCAGGGGTTCAAGGGGAAGGATTGGCTGGGGCCATATATCTGGGTCCCGCGGCTGTGGTTCGGTTTTTTGGTGAATCCGGAGTTTTTTTTGCTGGGGTGCCCAACGAGAAAATGCAGGCACAAGATGTAGAGGAGGGTGAGAGTTGGTGATGGTGTCACAGAGATTTCTCCGGTTGCTCGACACCCTTTTTGTGTTCGGTTCCTTGTGCCGGGGAACGTATGTGTATGTGTTAGCCGGCATCCGGACTTCATATGGCGGGTTTGTTAAGTGCAGGGTGTGGTTGTCAAGGACAGGCTGGTTGTTAAGTGCAGGGCATGGTTTGTCTGATGTGCTAGATTAAAAACTGCGGGGCGTATACCAGTTCCTGAGAAAGAGGGCAGTGGTAGGCCGTGGCTAAGGTAGCTTGGCCAGGCACATGATAGTTTTTCGGAAAGTGGCCACCATACGGTGATTTTAGTGATTTTAGAGAGAGGTGATCCAATATCGGGGGGACAGTACTGACACACACATACACACCTGAGGTAAGGTACTTAGGTAGACACATAGATGATATACCCAGGCCAACCCCCGAATGGCACCCAAGGGGGGCACTGGGCTTTTACATACATACATGTATGCACAACCATGACGGTGATTCTACCGCCGCTCTTGGCAGTCTTGGCCACGCTGGTTGCCGTCAGGCCGACGGTTGCCCACGGGGGGTTGGCCAACTACACGGTGGGCGATACATGGTACCGGGGGTATGTCTTTCTCTGCTCTGCTCTGTTCAAGATATCGTCACGTACACTACGAGTTGTAGACTACGTGGCAGTACACTACGAAGTTGTTTACACTACGAGGTAGTCTGTACTCGACGAGGTGGTCTTGTACACTACGAAGTGGCCTGTATATTACGAAGTAGTAGTCTGCGCTCTACAACGTGGTCTACCTCCTACAACGTACCACAGTCTACACTCTCCAAAGTGATACACTCTCAAAGCAATCCACTAATTTTTTTTATGAGAATAGATTCGATCCAAGCGAGCCTTTTTCCGAACAAGTTTCGCAGCCCTGGACGGTTCAGAGACAGTGGAACACCATCGACCCCATCTTTTCCATCACCGACCCCTTTCTCGCGTGTAATAACCCCGGAACTCCGCCCGTTTCGTACATTCCCATTCGTGCTGGGGAGAATCTCACGGCCGTGTATTGGTTCTGGCTACATCCTGTGGGGCCAATGTCAGTATGGCTTACCCCCTGCGGGAATCTTGCCTGTGAAGAGGTAGATGTGAACGAGGCGAAATGGTTCAAGGTTTGGGAAGCAGGGTTGCTGGAAGGGCCGAATCTCGCAGAGGGAGTATGGTATCAGAAACAATTCCAGAAATGGGATGGCTCGCCGGCCCTGTGGCCCGTCACTATTCCGGCGAACTTAAAGAGAGCGAGGTATATTGTGAGGCATGAGATTCTGAGTATCCATGTCGAGATGCGGCCGCAGTTCTATCCTCAGTGTGCGCACTTACTTGTGCTTGGAGAAGAAGATACGAAAGAGGGAAAGGGAATGCCGCCAGAGAAAAGTGAATACTGGAAGAAATTCCCGGGGGTTTACGAACAAGGGGATGAAAGCATCTTTATTGATATCTACAAGGAGGAGTACAAGAACCGGACTGTAAGTTTTTTTTTTCTTCTTCCTTTCACAAAAAGATTAGAGAGGCAAAAAAAAAAAAAGCTGACAGATACAATGTGTACAGCATTATGTTGTGCCAGGAGGGCCGATTTGGGATGGGTGAGTTTACTTTGTTGTTGACGAGAGCGAGGTTCTAACTTGTAATAGGTTTAAATGAGTTCGAGGGTTGGCATTGTCAGTTTTTGTATGTGGACAAGACTCTGTGAACAAAACTCTGTGAACAAGACTGTTGTGGATACCTTGTGGAAACTCCTGCCTTGGTGTAAATAATGTCAAAGGATACACACTGTATATAACACCACTCTGACCATGAGGACACAAATAAACACTTAATACTTCACCTCCCTGAACGTCACTCCTCGAGACACCTCTCTAGACAAGGAATGAGAACCCTGCCCCTCCAAAGCCCGTAATGCCTCTTCCCTCTTCTTTTCCTTTTTTTCCTTTTTATTTTTCTCACCAACCCATACCCCCCCGCTGACCAACTGAGCAAACCTCCCTCCCAGCCAAACTAATTCTTCATAATTCCCAGATTCAACAACACGTCCACCTTCCAACATGATGATTTTGTTGGAGATTCTCATCATTTCTTTGGAGTGGGTTATAACCACTACTGCCACCCCTCCTCTTTCGTCTCCATGTTCATGTCTTTCAACTTCATGTCTCTCTGCTTCTGGGTGAGGGTGAGCGTGAGGGTGAGAGAGAGTAGAAGAAGATAGCCTCTTCAAAACTTGTCGAATCTCTTCAGCCCCATTCGCGTCCAGAGCACTGGTAGGCTCGTCGAGCACCACCACCTTCGGATGTCGCACTAAAGCTCTCGCAAGACAAATCCGTTGTGCTTGGCCTCCACTTAGAGATAATCCGCCTTCTCCGACGAGGGTGTGATATCCCTGTGGAAGAGAGACTATAAATTCGTGAATTCCAGAGAGGATAGCTGCATTAGTTACGGAAAATGGAGTCCGGTAGGGAGAAGTCTCGTGAAGACCGTAGGTTATGTTGTTGTATATCGAAGTAGGAAAAAGAAAGGGATGTTGTGGGAGGTAGGACATGTGTGTCCGCAGAGCAGGCGTAGATAGGGATGTAGCGGGGTGGGTGTTGTAAATCAGTGGGGAGGGAGAGTACAATGGATCTGGAGACCAGTCAGGTGATGATGGGTCATTCTCGTTGGAGCTGGGACTAGGAGTGATTTCTGGCGCTGTGCCAGGTTCATGTTTGGAATGGGAAGAGTTGGCCTCGGGAGAAGAGTCGTTGAGAGTAGAGTTGGCACCGTTGGCACCGAGAGTAGAGCTGAGAGACTCCCCCTCCGGCGGATAAAGCCTCAGCAAAATCCCCGCAAGGGTACTCTTCCCGCACCCCGACGCGCCCACAATGGCCGTACAGGTCCCCGGATACAGCGTCAAGTTAATATTATGCAGCACCCTCGTCCGTGGCGCCGACGGATACGCAAACTTGAGATTCGTCATGCAGATCGGCAAGGGGGACTCTCCCGCCAACAAACGATAATTTCCTCCCCCTCTCTTCTCATGACTAGATGTGTGGTCAAGATTGGCAAGATGTAAGAGCGCCACCGCAGTGGTTTTCGCAGCGGCGACTTGTGGGAGGTTCGCAAGCAGCGCCACGGATGTGCCCAGAGAAAACAACACGAGGTTAATCACCCTGAGCACATCCGTCACTGTCGTCTGATGGGAACTCAGCAGCTTTGCCCCAAAGTAAAACACCAGCGCGGTAATAAAAAACGACATGCTTTGGTAAAGTCCATAAAACACCCCGACTAAACCCGCCCGCTTGACGCCCACGCGGTACGTTGCCGCCGCCGAATCCGTGTGTTTCCTACCAAAATATTTCTCCAGCGTCAAGGCGCGAACCACGCGAACGTTGGAAAACGCATCGGAGAATATCGAGGCCGTAGCATTGGCGGCAACATCGCACGCGGATTCCCACTTGTCGCTCACAATCGAGTTGGCGCGCGCGGTGCCAATCGCCAAAGGTAAGCCCGCGAGGGTTACGAGCGTCAAATCCCACCGGATAGCCAATGCCCAGATCAGCGAAGCGGAAATGAGAAAGGTCACAGTGACAACGATAGGGACAAAAACCCCCACGAGCTTGCGCATCTCTTCGCCATTGCGGTTGAGAGTCTGGCTGATACGGCTGGGCGAGTGGTTGGGCTTGTCGAACCAGGATTTGGGCTGGGCGAGGATACGCTTGATGGCTTCAGCTCGTAGAGTGTTAACCCAGCGTTGCGCGACGTGTTCCATGAAGAAGTAGCCGAGAAAGGTTGCGAGTCCATCAACGGCAGCTACCACAGTGAGATACGTTGCCCATTTGGCTCCGGCTTCGCGACGGCCTTCGGGCCGCCAAAAGGCGCTTAGGAGCTGCGCGAAGATAAAGGCGAATCCCACGTCACTGCCGGCGATGACGACACAGGATATGAGCCCCAGGATGAGTTGGATTCTGGCTTTGACATCGAGAGTCGACCAAACGGTCTTGAGAATGGCGCGGAGAGACGGGACTTTGGGACCTGGTGTTCGCGCTTTGCGGTCTTTGGGCTTGGCGAGACGTTCGAGAAAAAACAGCTCGAGCGAATCCATAGACGCTTCGGCTAAGTTGGAGAGATGAGCAGACCGTCTGGCGTTGGACGGGCGCATGCTGTGTACTCGGGTACAAGCTTGGGCGAGAATATCCATGGCCGCCGCCTCACTGCCTCGTCTCGGGAGACTCCCTTGTCCAGAACTGCTCCGTTGACGACCAATCGGGAAGTTAAAAACACTGCTTCCGGGGCGTGGTTGTTGTTCCGCGGAAAAGGATATGCGGTGGAACAAACCACCACTACTGGGTCTTCTCGAGTCGAGACCGAGCGCGTGGAGAAGCCCTGAGGATTTACAGCTGTGTCCTCCTCTCCATTGGTAATCTGGATTGTCGTCATCATCGTCATCGCTCTCATCATCTAGATGATGATACGACTCTTCTCCCACATCTTCGGAGACAGACTCAGAAGCAACATCCGCCGATGCTAGCAGTGATGAAAATAAACCCTCCTCCCCAGCCAAGTCCCGACGAAACCCTTCCTGAACAACCTTACCATCCTCTATGACGTAGACGAACTCATCCTCGCCAATGTGGCCAACCTCGTGAGTGATGATGATGGTGATCTTGTCTCTTCGCCAAACCCGGATCGCATCCATGATCAAGGTTCGACTAACCGGGTCCAATCCACTGGTGACTTCGTCGAGGATCAAAACCGGCGGGTCACGCAGCTTGGCACGCGCCAGGGCAAGACGCTGTCTCTGTCCTCCGCTGAGGGAATATCCACTGGGCCCAATAGCCGTGGTGAGTCCCTCGGGCAAGCTAGCAATGGTCGTCTGCAACAGCGCCATGTTGCAGGCGTTGTAAACCTGAGCGGCCGTGACAGTTTCAGGATTTTCCGCACCGAGAGCGACATTTTTAAAGAAAGTATCGTTGAAGAGCACGCTAGATTGCTGCACGAGCGTAATGTTGCGGCGAAGCCAATCCAGGTCCAAACTAGCAAGGGGATGGCCGTCCACGGTGATGCTACCCGTTCGTGGCTCATAGAACCGGAGTAACAGGTTAGCAAGCGTGCTTTTCCCAGAACCGCTTCGGCCCACTACAAACGTGAGTTGTCCAGCAGAGAACTGGAAGTTGGAAGGTGTAAGAACAAGCTTGGTCGGGTTGGACGGGTAGACGAAGCTGATGTTTGTCATTTCAATCGTGCCGACACATTTGGACGACGGGACAAACGATCCGTTGATCTTATCCGCGGATTTTCCGTCATTGTGAGTCAACACCAATGCCTTGAGAAGCTGTCCTGCCGCCATGCCTTTGGCCAAGATCAACCACTGTGGACCCAACGCCTCGAGCGACTGGAACGCGATCAGAATTGCATAAAATGTCGTGAGGGCATTGCCTGGTGTAATGTCCCCGCGACTGGCCAGGTCGACGGCAAACCAGAACGCCAGGACAAAGAGCATGATCATCCAAAACTTAATGTAGCTCATTTGTCCGCAATTGCAGAGGATCTGGCGGGCGTAATACCGCGCCGATCGCCGAATGGCCTCGAGAAAGTTGAAGGCTTCGCAGTCTTCGCCGTTGTACACCTTGACGACGTCGATGGCGGTGGTAGCTGCGGTGGCGTGTTTTGCTGCTTCGGCAAGCTCTCGTTGCTGCCCGTCAATGGCGGGATCGAGAAATCGGCTGATGAACCAGAGGATCAGCGCCGATGGAATACCGGTGGAGAGCATGACGAGGGTAAGCTTGAAGGAGAAGACGAGGGCGACGGTAATGCAGGCGAGAAAGACAAACACCTCAAAAGCAAGAAAGCCGAGGGCTTGGGAGGTGGCGATCTGGAGTTCTCGGATTTGTCTGGTTTCTCATCATCAGCATCAAAAAAGACATCAAGAGCAGAGAAGAGGTGCCCACGTCTGAATGCCCACCATCAAACTCGACATGCCACTATCCCTCGAGTCATACCATGCCATTGACTTGTGTAAGAACGACGTGAATATCCTCTCTCGTGCTGTTCTGGCTCGGAGTTCGCCGGTGAGCACCCACAGGGACATATCGATGCTCGAAACCGCCCACATGCCCAAACCCAAAAGACACATGTAGCCTGCCCATTTTGAGAGTTCTGACATGAACTGTTCCGGACTAAGCAGACCGGCTCCGAACCGCGTGACAACGTCAAAGATCTTTCCTGTTAGGACCGCGTAGGTTGTTCGTGCTCCGGCTACCAGCGCTGCGGTGAAAAAGGCACAGCCCATGACGGGAACATGGTGTCGTCGTGTAAAAGCGAATAAATCTCGAAAGGAAGACTGGATTACCTCGACCTGAGGCATTGGGATGGCGACATCTCGTGAGTCTTGGGGAGCAGTTGAGAATCCCCTCATCGGTAACGCTGTCATGGTTGCTGATTAGACTGAACGAGATTCGCAATGGCTTGCGTGTGCATGAAGAGAGAAAAAAGGGAAACACATATTGAATTGAAGATCGAGAGCCATGATCTCCTCCAAAAAAAAAATCTAACCTGTCGAGTCCTGTCCTGTCATTGTGTTCTGTCTCGTGCTTGGTATTGTTCCACCCCCTGAGGCAGCGGGGGAGGTGAACAATACCAACAACAAAGAGAATACTATCACTCCTCGCCAAAAAAAAAAAAAAAAATACCAGCAAAATCTTGCATTTGT
>Ga0247765_1000177_pt1 | contig 51863 bp, 61 predicted proteins | sample UWRJL106311C6_FD_179949 | JGI IMG/M metagenome (GOLD analysis project Ga0247765, IMG submission 179949) | Plant litter microbial communities from Arlington Agricultural Research Station in Wisconsin, United States - UWRJ-L106-311C-6 | ecosystem: Environmental > Terrestrial > Plant litter >... | reverse complement strand
CCTCCCGCCCCCCTTCCCACCTGACTCCAAGGCTCCAAGCACTCAAGCATCAACGCAAACCGCCTATACGCCCAAGAAGGCCAGATCCCACAAGCCCCGTCGTGTGGAACGCCGTCGACTTACCGAGTTTTCGACTTGGGCGAATAAGACACGCTTATCCGCATTTCACCAACGGCCTGCATATGCGTGAGCAATGAGGTGCATGCCCGGATGCAGACGGTCTCTCACCCTCACACGGTCATGTTTCTCCCCTCTCCCACCCCCTCCCACCCCCTCCCACCCCCTCCCACCCCCTTTTCGTTCCTCGAGCCTCGGAGCAAATCTTGCACACCCCTCCCTCATGCACCAAGTACACTACACAGTACCATAGGACACTTTTACTGCGAGAGTGTGCAGTAGTGTGCATCATTAGGGTCCTAGCGTTGTTCGGTCGTGGATGTGCCCGTCACACCGCGCAGAATTCCGTTGATGTCCATCACCGCCCAACCTCCCAGATCTGGAACGCTCGGTAATGTGGATCTCACCGGATATGTGTCCACCACCCGGATGGGCGTGCTTTTTCAGCGAGACACATGTGCTTGCTGCGCGAAAATAGGTAAGCAGTCTGCGTCACGACATGCGCCCCCCTTCGAAGAACACGGACAGTGGATGCCGGGCTGCTGTCATCGCTGTTGCCGTCATTGCTATATTCCAGCGTCCCGTCGGTAAGGTTATTTATCGCGCGGGCAATGATATATGCCAGCCAATATGTCTAGGAACCACGACATGTTCCATATGGCTAATATGCGGTTTATTTGAATTGATGACAAGTTGTGTTCGATGCCGCTTGGCGGCGACCCACCACACCCGATCATGTCGCGATCGACCTCGTTAACATCACCGTCCGTTCCAACCCATGACACGGTTTCTTGAGCGAGACACGCTTGCGACCCAGCCGGGAAGCAGCCGTGGGAGGCAATAACAAATCTTTCCCTTCCGCCACCAGAAACATATTCGTGAAATTCAACCTGGAAGCCCAGCCGATCAGAATGCAGGCAAGACCAGCCAACCCGTCTGAAACTAGAGATCAGCAATGAGTCGTGTTCATCAACCCAACCCGAACCCAGCGGGCATGGCTGATTTTGAATTTCGCCCATTGAGCAGCCACCTCGCAGACGGATAAGCTGTTTAGAGCTAATCGGAGGATCCCGGCCAGTTGATGTGTTGTGCAGTTCAGTTGCTTGGTACGAAGGAGCTCGAAGAAAAACTCGCCAGCCGGAATCTCCGCAATCGGGAACGCGAAGAGCTGCCGACGGGGTGGAAAGCGGAGAGCCTGAGGGGCTCAACTTCCCAGCCAGAGCACCGGGCAAGATTGACAACCGCATCTAGTTTAGTTCGGTATTGTGGTTGGCGGTATTGCCTTTTCACCCTCGATCGCCCGTTCACAAACGCACCGACGTATCTAATTTTGAACGGTGAGACTGCCACGTGCGCATGCCTCCAGCCTGATTTGGCGCCGTCGTTCCCTGACCCCATGTCCAGTTCGCTGGCGGAGGACTGGATTTTACACTGCTTCTGAAGAATCAGATTGAGATGCACGTGGAAAAAAGAGGCAGATGTTACGACGAAGTGCAATATCACGGAATTATGCATGGCCTTGACGCATGAGTATTGCGCGCCCGGCGGACTGCCAGGCAACCAGAAAGAAAAATAGCAATCCCGTGAGACAAGCATTGGTTCCAATCCCTAAATGGGTATCGACTGTTGATACGCTGCGTTGGTGGACGGGACGGGCAAAGGTGTCCCGCCCTACCTAATGTTTTAAAACGTGTGCTCAATCCTGAAGGCATTATTCTTCTGGAAGCCCCGGGGGGGGGGGAGGAAAGAAACGATTGCCGAAGGGGGCAAATATGCAAGCGACTTTTCTTCCTGTGAATGATCTCCATTCCGATCGCCTTCAGATCATAGGGTATGTGTGACATCGAGAATGGGGGTCTATCATAATATGTATTGCAATATGATTCTTTTCCTTCCCCTTGGCTTGGTGATGATGTGAAGGATCCGCTGTGGGATCGTCATTCCTGCCGTGGATATCGTAGGTGGGAGTGGATCACTTTCGCTGTGTCACTATACACTGCATCGCTGGGTCATCCAGTCAGCGATTTCGACTTTTTTTTTCTGGTCGAGCATGCACTCCCTTGCACCAACCCGATTAGGACACCGCAACTGAAATGGTTTTTCTCAGGGAGACTCGAACTGGAAGCGCCTCCTTCCAGCCTCGTCGCCAGCAAACCCAACCAATGCTTCACGGCCATCACCTTTGGCGCCCTTTGCATTCGCGGCGGCGAAAAGAAGCAGAAGAGAATAGAAGGAGGGAAGGGCGACCCAGCTCGGGCGAGGCCAGACCTGGCCAGGCCCAGTCCTCATGAGGCAAGTACGGCCAGGTTTTTGTCGGGCAGCTGTAGTTCATTCGGCCGCAGCCCTTTTTGTTCCTTTCCATTAAATTGTGGCTCGTCATGGCCGAGTGCCGCTTTGGGTTCACTCGCTTCGCAAGCTTGCAGGGTGGGCTTTTTCCCTGCACACCTTCACGCCCCCCTAACTTAGTAGAGTATTTACAGGCTAACGAAAAGAGGCTCGTACCCTTGCTGGTTCTTGTGTGGGCTCGGTCGATTGGCATGGGGCGTTTCATCTAGAATCGGGGGTTCTCTCTCCAGACCGCATCGGTAGCCAACCGGGCTGCGAGGGCGAGCCTCATATGGATGCAATCTCGGCGCTTTATTGCGACCGTGACCGGCCGTGCGGGCGATGATGGGGAACAGACGGGGTGTGATGTGACGGACGGGTAGGCTGTGTGGAGAGAAATGTAAAATTTACCGTGTTTCCACGCTGTGAGGATATATACATATGTATGGGGAAGGAGACACAGGAAAACTTACCGTAAATGCATCATGTGTCTCGCTAAAAAACATTCCTCCACATGCTTTCTCATAATGCTCTGTAGGGTGAGAAATGACATCGGGTGCCGGCTAACTGGGGTGAGGCATCGCCTCCCGCTTGTCCTTTTGTTGCGGCCGAGGTGACGTGGTGGTGAGGATGAAGTACGGTGGTGTCGGGATTCCAGAAGTGCTTGTTTCGCTGACCAACAAAGCGACCGCAAATACACTAGGCGGGAAAGCCTCCCATTGTCCTCGGTTTGGTGGGTGTATATTTTATCAGGCAGGAACCTTGGAACATTGACAGGCTGGTGGTGCCTTCCTCATGGTCGCCCGAGATTTGCGCTTATTCCTCACCCGCGCGGTGGGGAACTGGAGGAGAGAAGAGGAGTCGTGCCGCCACATCTGGGCATTCCATGGTCGTGATGCACCCTCATTATTTTTCCGATGGCCAGAACTGTCTCTAACTACTCGGGTGCCGCCCTTGCGCAACACCCGCACACGCACTATCGAGCCCCCCAATTACGGGCCTCCACCTCATTTACGACAAGAATGCGCTTTTGCGCGGTCGCTGGCGTTGGTGCGGGCTTGGGCTGGGTGGAGGCACGGGACGAGGAGAGTTTCGTCCCCGTTCGTCTCTGTCTGGCCTGGTGCTGGGAATGCGGGCGGAGATGCATGGGGTGGGAGTCGTCAGGCTGCCAATGCCAGACGCTAAAAAGAAATGGCGTTGCCGCTTGCTCCGGAAACGCCCCTCCCACCCTGGGCGTGTGGCTTTCGGCTCTGACTGTACTGATTCGTACCCGGTACAAAGTCGACCCTGGGAACAGCGAGGAGGGGCCTTGCGATGGGGGGTGGGGAGATAACGGGGGAGGGGCCAAGAAGGAAGCATGTCAGTGACCAGCCAGGGACGGCTGCTTTTTGAGCGGCTGCCCGCCTCTTCCTCCCAGCCCGGATCCCAGCTCGGGGAAACAACGCACGCGCTTCCACACGCCGCAGACACATCACACACCCGAGTTGGGATGAAACGGTTCCATCATCTTGCACAATGTTTCTGCATAACTCGAACTGGCGTCTCTGTTATTTCGACTTCAGAGTTACCTCAAATGCTCCTCTGGTGTGGCTTTCCACAGTAGTCGCCCACCGGCGTGGTAGTGTATGAGTTCCCTAAACGGGGTATCCAGCAAAAGACGCCCACAGGAGCAAGCCACACGCCGCACCCGACCACGACGGCGTGGGCTTGGGGTTGATGCAAGATATGGAACGAATGAAGGTCAATATAAACCGAACTTCATTGTGTGATTTACTCATGGCACAGTCGCATTCCGAGGACCGGCTCCAAGATTTCAACAATCCCTGGACACGATTAACCACGCCACGATAAACCTCTGTTGGCTAGGCTAGCTATTAGGATTTACGCGGGGGATGTAGACACGTCCGGGTGAAGACTGACCGGTGTCGTTGCCCCAATCCAAGTGTCCCGGGAGGTCTTTCCGGGACAGTTGGAGGTTGCCCCCATCCTCCAACGCATCCATGGATATCTAAGTCATGAGTAAAATAGCAGGCAAGACACGGTACACACTTCAAAATCGCACATGAGCATACTGTGTTCCGATGTATTAGATGAAAATTTCAGTATCATAGTCTACATATATGTATATGCAAACTAAGAAACCGGCAGCGTATTCCAGGCTCATCTTCCCGTCTTTAGGTTAGCCCTCCGTTCTGTGGGGATTACTTGAAGGCACCATGTTCCACCTCAACTTGTCTCGATTATTGTGGGCCAAAGTCGTAACCTGGAGCCCGTGACGATGCGGCAAAGAGCCCGAATCGCGATCCCGGATGCAAAACGTAATTATCTCAAATGTTGAACGATGGGCAGCCGCCTCGGGGGTCATACCCGTCGCGCGATGAAGAAATCCGAGAAACAGGACGATAACCCAGAGGAGTTCAGACGGGCTTCTCGGTGCCTGACCGAGGTGATGATCCCAAGTTTCTCGCGGCCACTGAGAACTTCAGCGAACCTGGTGATGATTTATTCGCGGTAGGCACTCCATATTGTGATTGCTGTTGGTGGAGTCGCAGTACCGGAAAACGCACAGGTTGGTAGAAGGCAGTCATGTAAATTGTTAGAGGACCCCTGTCAAGCAACGCACATGAACCGGGGGCTAATCATCCACTTTTTTGACAGGCATGCTCCTGTCCCGCACCCGCCGGTAAGGTGGCGCAAGTCGGCTGGAAGTAGAGTACATGCCCAGTACGCTGCTGTTTCCCACATTTAAAAGCGGGGCTGGTTTCGTGGGTTAGGGGAGTTGAGCTGAAGCAAGAGGCAGAGACTGAAGGTCGTGCCTACCTACCCATGGCTGAGATTTCTTCGCCCCGGGACGCATTTTCTCCTCCCCTTTCGCTTTCCCTTCCGAGCTCCTGGCCTCCCTCGCTCGACAGACGTACTCTGCGATCCCGTCGGGGACCACCGCCTCGACCCAACCCATTGTTTATCAATTCATTGCTCATCCCATCTGCCCCCTAATTGGGGACAATCGCCGAATCGCGTTTTTTGCCGCCGTTATTTGTTATGATCTAGTACATGTAGAGACGAAAGTCGGGATCGCACAGGCGAGCCGGTCACCTCAGCTATTCGAACAACTCCTCCGCTACCTCACTTCGGTCCTACCAGCAGAGCGAAGCCGCCGTAGTTTCAAAGTTTGCCGACAGTCTCCAGCGCTGTATTATTTTCAAACGGTCGCAGCTGAGGCTGGGCCTCTTCTTCCAAGGATCGTCGCGGACCTTTCAAATTACCGAGTCCGGAGCGCAGGCTGTCTGCGCAGCGCGCGCCCAGCACAATGGCGAACCACCACCCCAACCATCCCTCCCCTCCGATGCAGATGCAGATGCAGATGCATCATGGCCCTCCTGGATCGCAGGGTCCCCCTCCGGCGCCACCACCGACGTTTGCCCAAACCCGAGCCGCCCTTTTGCAGATGAACGAGTTGGTCTGGATTGGGATTGGTATGTTTGCATATCTCACTGGCCCAGACGCGGCTTAAAAACATCTATGTTTACCATCAAACTGTAGGCAGCCTGGCCGAGACAATGAACACCGGTAACGGCGCTGCCCACCTGGATGATGCCATATCGGCCTACGAACAAGCGCTGCGTGCCAACCCGAACTCGATCCCCGCCATGAATGCCATCAGCCTCATCCTTCGAACCAAGGAGGACTTTTCCAAGGCTGCTGAGTATTTGCAAGCGATCATCAAACTAGATGCCAGGAACGGCGAAGCATGGGGCAGCCTTGGTAAGTGGCGTAGAATAATAACCCCCCCCCAAAAAAAAAGGAAAAAGGAAGGCTCACAGATTCTGTTCAGGACATTGTTTTCTTATGATGGATGACCTTCAGCAAGCTTATAGCGCATACCAGCAGGCTCTTGTTAATCTCCAGAACCCCAAGGTAAGTAATTGCCATTTAACTCTAATGCGTGGGGTGACTAAAACTCTCCCCCGCAGGAACCAAGGCTCTGGTATGGAATCGGTATTCTATATGACAGGTATGGGTCGCTTGAGCACGCCGAAGAGGCCTTCTCTCAGGTGATGCAGATGCAGCCTGACTTCGACAAGGCCCATGAGATCTACTTCCGTCTGGGTATAATCTACAAACAGCAGCAGAAGTACAACCAATCCCTTGAGGTATGCTTAATGCGGCGTCGTTCTAAGTCATCCACGAAACGCTAATACATCATCAAGTGCTTCAAGTATATTGTCAACTCGCCTCCCGAGCCTCTAACCGAAGAAGACATCTGGTTCCAAATCGGTCATGTGCATGAACAACAGAAAGATGTGTGTTTCGCCAACTTGACATCCTGAGAAGTGAATCTAACCTCTCCATAGTTCGATAGCGCCAAGTCAGCTTATCTCAAGGTTCTCGATCACGCCCCAAGGCATGCTAAAGTACTCCAGCAGCTTGGCTGGCTTTACCATCAGCAGAGCAGTAGCTTCTCCTCACAAGAGAGGGCCATTGACTACCTCGAAAAATCCGTGGAGGCCGATAACAACGATGCCCAGTCGTGGTACCTCCTTGGTCGATGCTACATGTCCCAGCAAAAGTATCCGAAAGCATATGAAGCTTATCAACAAGCCGTGTACCGTGATGGTAGGAACCCCACGTTCTGGTGCTCTATTGGTGTGCTATACTACCAAATCAACCAATACCGCGATGCGCTTGACGCTTACTCGCGAGCTATCCGGTTAAATCCCTTCATCTCGGAGGTCTGGTATGACCTTGGCACTCTAGTAAGTTTTCATGCATTCGATCATATTGTCATTAGCCACTAACGGGGCCTGTAGTATGAGTCGTGTAACAACCAAATCAGTGATGCTCTAGATGCCTACCAGAGGGCCGCGGAACTTGACCCCGCCAACCCGCACATCAAGGCCAGGCTCCAGCTTCTCCGCAACGGCCAAGCCAATGGTGTTCCTCCGACTCAGGCGCCAATGCCCACCGACGTTCACCCGCAAGCTTATCAAGCTTCTGGAGCAGTTGGACCTCCGGGCCCGCAGTGGGCTGGCTCCGGTCCAGCCCCGGCGCCTCAAGGAGCCCAACCTTTGCTTGGATCTGGAGCCGCCGGACCCGGCCCAAGTGGCTGGGGAGGTCGTATCTCGGAGATCAACCCCCCTCCCCAACCCCCGAACCCTTATGCCTCAGACAGGGAGCCGTTCCGAGGACAAGCCCCCCCTCTTCCACGCCAGCCAAGCCCAAGGCCAGAGCAGCAGATGAGGCCATACCAGGATAACCGAGGACCCGACCAACTCCGGCGTGGACCTTCGCCTCCCCCTTCACACTATGCGGCGCCACCGCCTCCGCCGCCACCTCAGCAGCAGGCCCAGCCACCGCCTCCCGCTCCTGGCCCTCCTCAGAGAATCAGGAACCCCAACTACGGTGGTGCTCCGGTCCCTGTCCTTCAGCAGCAGAATTCGGCTCCTCCCCCACCAAATGGCCCTCCTCCCCCTGGCCAGCCGCCCCATATGGCCCCTTACCGTCCCGGGAGCCCGAGAAACGAGGGGAGACCGCCGATGCACGATGCGCGGATGCCCTCGCCCAAGTCGGCGTACCCGCAGCACCAACCTCCTTACCCGGCCCATCCTGATGCTGGCCCTAATGGGCCAGAGCCAGGTATGCAACATCCTCCCCAGCAGGGCATGCCCTCGGACCCCTCCATGCATCGGGATCATGATCCGCGGCCGCCGTCGGTCGGCCCCAAGAGACTCCGTGAGTGGGAGGATGACCGCGATGTGAAGAAGCCTAGCACCGAGGAAACTCGTGCCCGCATGGATGACATGCGCCATCGTCGTCCTTCAACGCCGCCTCGCATGGAGCCATACCGTCGCAACTCGTCTGAAGCTCGCCGTTTTGACGACCGGCGAATGGAGGATGCCCGCCGTGCTGAGGAACAGCGACGTGTAGAGGATATGCGTCGCGCCGAAGAGCAGCGTCACCCTAATGAGGCTTATCACCCCTCTGAAGCGGCCCACCACCCTCAATCGCACTCGGTTCCTGCACACCTGCCTCCAATGCAGCAAGCGCCAATGCAGGGTCACATCCACGAAGGCCAAGGCCCCCAGCAGGGCCCAGGGCCCAAGGACTACCCACAACCCGAAGAAAGACGGATTGACCAGCCCCCAGCTTCACACCCTCCCATCACAAATCAGCCCGAGAGGGCGGGTCGCACGATTGACGTGGACGAGGATTATGACGACAGCGGCGAGGAGGACAAGAAGGGAGGTATCCTCTCCGGGGGTGCGTCAGGTCCCGGATCTGCTTCCAGCGACCTGAAGAATGGAGCTCCTCCGAGCGCAGGTCTCAATGGCATAATGGGACCAAAAGTGGAAGGCAACTAGTACTCGGGGAGAGCTGTTCTCTCCACTCTACTTTTGCGCTCTTGTCTTTCCAGCCTGTGGCGGTATTCTCTTTGTGGGGTTTCTCGTCTACTCATACACGTTCTGGTACTCACGCGAGTTGAGGTTTTCATGACTTCGCATCGCGAAAAATGTAGTGTTGTAACTGGTTTTTGCTTTGTATTCACATTAGCGGCTAGTCATCCTGTTGATTCCTTGTCAGAATTTGTTGGTGCCTCAAGCGCGATACTTTATTGTTGTACGTTCCAAAAAGGTATCAAAATCAATGGCTGGTGGGAGATAGAGCGTTAGGATGGGTGTGGGAACCGTGGAGGAGGATGTCGGAGTTTGCGCGAACAATGTATATTCCTAGGTAGTTAATTTTCACCAAATGACTTATGAATCATATTGTTCTTGGTCCCACTGCGCATGAATATCTGGCATGAAGCCTCCCCCATCATCATCGCTCTCCTTCTCAGCTACGTATCTGATTCTCGCTGTCTCTCTCGTTACTATCGCTGTCTTCGCTGTCTTCACTGTCTTCACTGTCCTCCTCCTCGTCATCACTGCCATCTTTTTCCGCACGAGCGACGGCTTCATCCATCGCCAAACTAACTCGACGAGCTACCTCGGTACGCTCATCATCGGTGAGCATCAAGGGCGATTCAAAGCCGTGATCAACAATCCACGATTCAACCACGTTCATATCTGCCGTCCCGAAGTGAGTAGCCAGAGCAAGCAGCATGCTCTTGCGCATGTAGTTGCCTGGGGTTGGGAAAGGCCTTTGCTGGTAGTACCGAGCCCAAACGTCCTGCCATCCCTGACGTTTGACATCTTTGATGCGGATCAATGCCATAATAAAATGGAAGTACATAAAGCGAGAGACAGGCCGCTTGTTGTTGCGGAATTTCAGCTCCTTTCCATCCAAGTCTCCGCCAATCTCTTCCGGACGGTTGTAGGGCGAGTTTCGGATGTCAGAGGAGATGACATCTACTTTCCAGCGCGTGATAGGGTTTTCCTTCGCATCAACCGGCACGATAAGAAGATGGTAGGTGTCAAACCACTGCTCAATCTGTCCTAACAAAAGAAGGGAGTTTCCTGCCTGTCGGAGTGATGGTGCTCGGCTACCGAATAAAATCTCACCAATGTCGTCGCTGTCGAGAAAAAATGGTACGATATGCGCAGCTGTGACCAACTTCGCAGCCCACCAAGAGCCAGTAACGTGGCACCAAACTAGGCCACTGTCTTTCGCGCCCTTGCCATTGCTGACCTCGCCTTCGTAATACGCTTTCGCGTCTGAGCGAAAGGAAGAAGGCTGTTTTTTAGTCTTTTCAAGACCATCGCACTTTTTGTAAAGTGCTAAGAGACACGCAGAGGTACTACCAGCACGTGGATCCAGCAACCGTACAACACCAGAATCTTCAAAACGTGCCTTCTTCAGATTCTGTCTCCACAAATCATCGCCAGCAGAGAGATATCGGCGATCGGTATCTCGAAGTCGCTTTGTTGCTATGTTAGGGGGGATCAGGTTGGCATCTCGCTCTTCGATAATAATCTGTCGCTCTAGCTGAAACTCTTCCTTTTTCTTCAGCGCTAGCTCAACCCCCAATGACGCAAGCTCAAGGCCGGATTTCGCATCGGGCTCGTGTCGCTCTTCATCTGGATCGAGCTCGGGCTCCACCTTGCGAGAGAGGTCGTCAAAGGCCTTTTGCAGCTCGTGTGAAACTCTCCGTGCTTTCTCATGGTTGTCTCTCGCTCTCGACAGTGACAGTGAAAGTGATAATATGGCTGCTGACGGTGGGCCGTGCTTCGGCGAATCATCCTGCGAAGGATCCATGTTCTGCCGTGTTGATGAAGCAAAGGCGAGTGCGGGCCCTTTCAGGGCTTGTGCGATTAGGGCTCCACTCTGATTGGCCTAAGCTCTGGCCTCCGTTTTCTCACACAAAATTTCCACAAACCTCAAATTCCCAATCCCTCTTTTTTTCGAAGCTGAAGTTTGAATTAACCTCCAACATCCGTCGACCAGTCCTCAAATTCAACATCCGCCACCATGTCGCACAGAAGTGAGTGCATTCACTAATTGTTCATAACAGCGATTCTCCCTATCAGACAGGAGATCAAGCGAGTCGTCGACAGTTGTTGCGCCGTTTCGTTCATCCAGCCGCCAGTTTTCCTTAAATCGAATACCTCGACAAGAATAACTGCTTACAGAAATGCAGAATACGAGGCCCCTCGCCATGGTTCGCTGGCGTACCTCCCTCGCAAGCGCGCCGCGCGCCACAGAGGAAAGGTCAAGTCGTAAGTGAAGATTTGCGTTTTGCGCGCTCAGTTGCTGTCCCGCGAGTGATCGAGATCGCAAGCTGATATGTGTCTCTTGTGCAGGTTCCCCAAAGACGACCCGAAGAAGCCCGTCCACCTTACAGCCATGATGGGCTACAAGGCCGGCATGACCACGATCGTCCGCGACCTCGACCGTCCCGGCGCGAAGGCGAACAAGAAGGAGGTTGTTGAGGCTGTGACAATCATTGATACCCCACCTGTACGCACAACTCAGCCCGCTTGGCTCTCTTTGTGTCAATGGCTAACATCTTTTACAGATGGTGGTTGTGGGTCTGGTTGGCGTAAGTCATTGCTGTCCGGCTGAAGCCTGCAGACGCAACGAGGGAATTCTAACGAAAAGAAATTAGTACATTGAGACTCCCCGCGGTCTCCGTTCGCTTACCACCGTCTGGGCTGAGCACTTGAGCGATGAGGTCAAGCGCCGCTTCTACAAGAACTGGTACAAGAGCAAGAAGAAGGCTTTCACCAAGTACGCCAAGAAGCACTCTGAGAACAATGGCGCCTCGATCACACGCGAGCTTGAGCGTATCAAAAAGTATTGCACTGTCGTCCGTGTTCTCGCGCACACCCAGATCCGCAAGACTCCGTTGAAGCAAAAGAAGGCCCACTTAATGGAGATTCAGGTCAATGGTGGCTCCATTGCTGACAAGGTCGAGTTTGGCCACGGCCTTTTCGAGAAGCCCATCTCTGTCGATACCATCTTCGAGAAGGATGAGGTTATCGACGTGATTGCTGTTACCAAGGGTCACGGCTATGCTGGTGTCACCGCCCGTTGGGGTACCAAGAAGCTTCCTCGCAAGACTCACAAGGGTCTCCGCAAGGTCGCTTGTATTGGTGCCTGGCATCCTTCCCACGTCCAGTGGACAGTTGCTCGTGCTGGTCAGCAAGGTTACCACCACAGAACCTCTGTCAACCACAAGATTTACCGTATTGGCAAGGGCGATGCCGATGACAATGCCGCTACCGAGGTCGATATCACCAAAAAGAAGATCACCCCGTAAGTTACACCCGTCCCGAAAAGAGTATGCGTTGAAAGCTAATGAGCAGCAGCATGGGTGGCTTCGTCCGCTATGGTGAGATCAACAACGATTTTGTCATGGTCAAGGGCTCTGTTCCCGGCACTAAGAAGCGTGTCATGACACTCCGCAAGTCGATGTTCATCCACACGTCGCGGAAGGCTCTGGAGAAGGTCGAGCTCAAATGGATCGACACCTCGTCCGAGTTCGGTCATGGTGCTTTCCAGACACCAGCAGAGAAGAAGCAGTTCCAGGGCACGCTCAAGAAGGATCTTGCTGCCAGCTCTTAAGATGGCAGCTTTGCTTTTTCTTATATCGGGTATCGCATTTGGTGTCACGGCTCTTTGCTCTTCGGTTGGTTGGGAACGGGAATTCTACCTAGCATAGCCAGCCCAAAAACGGCTGCATGAAGAGGAATCGGAAAAATGAAACAACTGCGATATTGTGCTTGCATTTGATGTGTCTAATGACTTTTCATCTACTTCATCACCACCCAAGTACCGGCTGGCTGTCAGGAGCGGACTCGGCGTTGAATATTGAACCCCTCTCCGTGCAGTGGGGCAAGCTTGGTGCCCTTGGCTCGAAAGCGAGGTTACATCATCAATTACCCAACTCTGCCAATGCAAACGCCTGGCGGCAAGTTCGCCATGTTGGCACACATCATCCGAGCTCATCACCAGTGCTCCGTCAAATTCTTTAGGAAAAGCCTATCTAATAACTTACGTTCCATTCCAACTACCTCCTTTCAACATATTTCCGGCACCCCCTTGGTACAGATAGTACAAAACCTCTCCACGCCCAACACAACAGCTTTGGCGACTCGACGTCACGCAACTCAGGACTACACAGTCTGTCTCCTGCCTCACCACACACTTACAAGACAATTTGCCACCACCTCAAACCCGAAAATGGCTTCGGATGAAGATTACATGGCATTCCTCGACAATGCCAACAAGGACCCCTCGACCGGCTACCCAAAGACACAGACTGCAGCACGCGGGGCTCAAGCAAAGCCGTTCCGCGCGACAGAGCGGGGCGTGGAGATTCCGGAGCCGCTGCTGCGCGTCACGCGACATAAGGAGATGTTTTATACCAGCGATGCGGACGAGCCATTCGAGCCGGTAGCGCTGAGGTGGGATGAGAAGGGGAGGGGTTTGCCTGATGAAGGTTTGTTTTCTTCTGTTTTCTTCCCGGTAGGCTTACAATATGCCAAGAAGAGAGGCTAACAAATATGGGATGTGATGTACAGAGGAGTTCGCTACGTTGATCGACCACTGGGCGCCGGGCGAGGCGGAGATTGAGATTCTGGACCCAGTGGATTGGGACCGGAATGGGCAATATGGTGATATCATAGATGTGGTCAGAGAGGCGGGTAAGGGGAATGATGTGAGGGTTTACCGGGTTGGGAAGGGAGGCGTCAAAGCGGAGTATTGGGTGGTGACAACGGAGGGAAAGGGGAAAGAGGCGAAGTTGGTGGGAGTGAAGGCGTTGGCCGTAGAGAGCTGAGGCGTGATGTATAAAGGTGGAAGGGGGAAGGATCTTGGAATGGGTTTTGGGTCTGCCGGGGCGGGGGGCAAAGTCGCCAAGGGTGATGATGACGGTGGATATCTTTGGAATGTCTGGCCAAAGACTAGCTGCGGTTTGTCTTGCACCTGTCCTTGAAGTTATCACACTCGGGTTTATAACACAAAGCGGTGTAGTGACAAGTGAATGCAGCTCTCCGAGAGGCAGGGTCGGAGCCAGTGCAGGCTTATGTGCATGATACACAAGAGGCGTATCGGGATGAAATAAGCGCCAATCCTTGGACGTAGACTACCGAGTAAGGCGGCGGTGAAGGTAGGGTGCGTTGTCCTCAGAAGAAGGGCTACTAAGTAACGGCGTTAGGAGGAATTTCCCGCTGCGGGTTGGCTCACGGATGACTTTCAATCCTATGCTTGGCATGGTTGGGTGCTTCCAGTGGAAGCCACAGCACACACACCTCTTACAGAAGGCCGACGATCAGGTGCCAGCGAAATTTTTACCCTCCTTTCTAGAGGTATTGGTAGAAACAACCCGAGTCACCAAGCATCCTGCGTAGAAAGGTTACAGCGAGAGGTATCATGGCATACGGCTCTTGATGGCAACTGCCAAAGTACTCCGTATAGCTTTCTCTAGTTGGTGGCATCATAACAGGCCATGGGAGCCACCACGCTGAGAACAGCAATATCAAGGAGGAAAGATGGATGACTCGGGACGCTGCCGTGACCAGCTGAAAATGCCGCTGCATACCATGCTTTCATGTCTGCACTGCGGAGAGGAAGAAAAATGGACCGTGGCGTTTTGTGCGGAAGAGCAGGCTTGCGTTCTTAGATGCCCGCACTACAGAAGAGCGTTGGGCACACGGAATAATTGCAGCTTCTTGTTGGTGGATCGGCTGCCGGGCCGATGGACTGGCACCAGAAGATTGATATCGCACCATGCAAAAGGACGCAAAGAAATCCAGGTCGGGTTAGTATATTCGAGAGGGGAAATGCAACACGAGGTGAGTGAGGCTAGACAATTCTGTTAACAACGATGGCTGTGACGGGAGGCTGCATGGGCTTGTCAATTGGTCATGTCATGGATAGAGAGAAAAGAGAATATTCCCGATGACTAGACCCGTCCGGAACCGTTATTGGACTATCCTCTGCAGGAAGCCAAAACGTACCTTGCCCGGCTGTATGCATCGAATATTGAAAGGAGAAAGGAGGCAAGGGGAAGGAGAAGAACAAGAAGGAGATAGAGCAATGTTTTTACATGCACATGGCAAAAAGATCGGTGAAGGCTGTGGAGCCAAACTCGAGAGGCCAGTTGCAGCCGCAATCCGCAGCAAACAAAGAGAACAAGGACGGCGAGGGGACTCGAACAGAGCACAATAGCCCTGTTGCTAGGGTGGTACAAGACGGCGAGGATCCGATTCCTCCTCTTCCTCCTCCCATTCCCCGCCGAGAGGGACACTCTGGTGTTTGCCCCATGCGGCGTCATGCATTGCATATTCCATACCAGTGTCGCAGATGAAAAGTCCACTCAAGAGGGACAAACATGCGTGCATGGCGCGCTGTAACTGCAGCTGACAGAAAGAGCTCTCTTCGTTGCTCCTGCCCCGCCACTCTGCCGAACTGAATGGACTGGTTCAACACTACGAGCACCCCTTCATATCCTCACGGCTTTGGGAAAAAAACAAAACAAAAAAACAAAAAAAGGGCATTCAAGCTTCCGCATGTTTCAAAGAATTAGAGAGCCGTATAAGGAACCCGTCTCCTCTCACGCATCTTTTGATTTCCAGAGCTTAATTCCTCCTCCTCGTCTCCAAGTAAAGGACTCCTCAAGGGATTCAACAAGCAGGAATTGAGTTCAGCGCTAGTGAACTAGCACTACTCCACACAGTCCAACCGACTACCCACACATTACTGGTGACCGGTCTGGCCTTCTTTATCAATAAAGAGCTATGTCATCCAGCGGACCCTCACCGTCGTCGGCGGCCTTCCGGGGTTCAGCCTACTCTCAATCACGCCAGGCCTCGTACATGACCGACGGCTCACCATCCGACTTAACCATGGGAGAAACCTTCACCGCGCAGATGCGGGATCGCCAGTCCCGGGGTAAAGACCCTTACCACTCGGGGGATGCCTCCGACGCCAGCGACAGTGAGCGCGATTCGCCGCCAGCTGGCTCGCGACTCCGCCTCGGGAGTGGCCGGTATGCTGTCTCTTTTGTTTTTATACCGTGTGACTATTTCTCATTCCTTCACAACCTCCCTGAACTCGCAGGTTTCCTTACCTCTTTTCATTTTTACCCATACTAACATCTAACATACACAGCTCCGATAAAGAAGACTTCAGCCGCATCGAGCGCCGTGACAAGGCCGCCGCCTTTCTCGACAGTCCCGAGCTGCTCATGATGTACGCTCAAAGCACCGGCGATGTGAGGCCCCCCCGCCATCTCTTTTTCCATTTACTCACTAGGCCCATACAAGAGCATACCTGGCGCACGCCTTCACTTTATGAAGATGCTCTGCGGCTACGAAGACGATCCCGCAGACAAAGCCGCCGCTGCTGCTGCTGCGGCTGCAGCCAGTGGTCCTGGCAATGCTAGTGGGAGTTCCCGCAAGTCTGGCGGGCGGCGGGTTCCCCAGCAGCCGGCGAGGAATGCCGATAAGCGAAGGGGAGGTGATCGCGCGTCGACTGACGCCCTTTAGTTTCGACAGTCCCTAAAGGCGAGAGGTCAGTCCGGGACGGAGTTTTGGTTTGGACAGCTGTGTTTCTTCTTATTTCCTTCCACTTTCTAAACCTGGAAGCGGCGTTTCATCTGGGGCTCAGTAATCAATTTCTTCGGGGGCTTAAACGGGGATACCAGGGCACTGGAGACCAGGGAACGGGGCCATAAGCGAAGGCATCAGGTGCTCAATAGGTGGGACAAGACGATGAACCTCAGCTGTATCAGGCTGGCACAGTACAAACGACTTGATGACACGGGATTCACCAAAGAAAGGGACGCGCAGACTAGGCTGAGCGGATCAGCCTGGATTGGGCGGAGATGGTCTCAGACCAACGCCCTCTTATTATGACTTTATGATGAGAGAGAAAGATGGGAGATACAAGTTTCTCGGGGCATATCAGCGATAGTGCTTGGTATTCATGGTGCCTGTCAATACATGGATGACTGCACCAAGTGGAAAGCACCTTGCAGGAGTGGTCGAGAGCGAATCTCGCATTAAACGAAAGCTTACACCATTCTACGGCTTTTTTTTTTATAAAAAAAAAAAAAAAGAAGTTTTCACTCCCCCTGACGGGCACATACCAGGTCCCCAGGTAATGAACTTTATGCACTACGATTCCACGCAAAATATTCTCTGTATTTACCTTCTTGATCCTTGAAGAACATCACACCAGAGAGGTATCAACCGGGGCCCTTGTCAGGTAGATTTTTTTTCTTAAAAAAAACCCCCCCCGTGGAATGCTGTAAAAAAGGCGTTGAGCTCCTCTCAGCTGGTTGCCCAGCTATAGTTATTTGCTAAAGCAAAGTGCACAGCTATCCCATATATCTCATAACATGCCCCCTTTCAGCCCAGTGCATAGTTTCCCTCCTTGAGTCTGTCCCACCAACGCCCGACCAACGAGATCCAGCATTGCCGACTATCTCTGCTGTCATCTAACTGACTATCCCCATTATCCAACTGAAACAGCAGATGCTTGCGTAAGACAATACTTTGGTCAAAGTGACGAAGCAACAGAATGTCAGCAGAAGAAAATGCCTACCCAACCAGGGCCTCTCGTATTGGCTCCAGACCTAGAGTCCAAGGTATATATATATGTATATACAGAAACCTGAGACTGCCCATCCAAACCGGTCCCGATGAAACGCCATGCCGTGCTGGTGAAGACTAAAGGAAATCAATGAAAAATAGACGGTTCTGCTAACACAATGGGATGATGGTGGTGAAGGGCTGCTGGATCCAAAGAAAATGAAAAAGGTATAAAAGTTGCTGTCCTGCACATGTACAATAATGTGCGCTCTTGAGTCATCATTAAACAGTAGGTCGTCATTTCTTATGCGTACCGGAAGCTCCTTTGTCTCCCGGGTTGCTCCCTCATAGGTTCCCACGCATCGCCGTTGTGCCGTGGTGCCGGAGGCATCGGGTAATGAGACGGGACAGCCCTAGCGACAAGAGGCGGCACTGATGCCGGGCCGCCTGACATATTCGGCATGGGCCCGTAATTCCAAGATGAAGGGGTCACCTTGGGAATACGTTTCTGACGCCTGCGGCGAACGAAGGACGAGATGCAGCAGGCAAGGATAGCCAGAGCGATCAGGCCACCAACAGAACTGGCTACGGGAATGACAATATTCTTGTTCTCGTTGAACCAGTTGCTGATCTGCCTCCCTAGATCTGCGCCCTGGCAAACGCCGTTGCTGCAGCGGCCGCCGCCTTCGCAAGGCGTGCCGTCTAGGAAGAATTGCTGCATCGTGTAGCACGTGTTGCGGCCCAACATAGGGGAAGAACACGACAGGATGCAGCCCTGTGACGAACACGAGTAAGTGTCGTTGGCGTTGGACGACAGGCTGCTGCCCATCAGCGTTCGGCATTGCTGATCGCGCGACGTGCACTGGCCAGAGGCGCATTGTAATCCAGCACCCGAGTCACCACACGAGGAGCCATCTGGCGCTGCGGCATCGACCGGGCAGCTGGGCGAGTCCCCAGAGCATACCTCTTCGGGATCGCAGACGCCCGTGCTCCCGCGGCAAACAGTACCCTTGCTCTTGAACTGACACTGTTCCGTGCAGCACTCCTCGTTAGATGGGTCGCACACGCTGTTGGTCGTAAACTTGCAGGTCGTCGGATTACAGCACGGGTTACCTGCGCAGGCCGAATCACCACCGCAGTCGCAATCCTCGCCCTGCTCAACAATGCCGTTCCCACACTGGCTGCCTGTAATAGTAACCACATCTCTGTTGTTTGACAAACATGTCATCCGAGAAGAGGATCGGCCGAGGAAGGTACAGATGTTGCCAACACTGCAAGGAGAGAATTCGGTGATACCCTGACCCGTAGAAGGGTTCATGATGAACTTGCCACCAGCGTTGCAGGAATCAGCCCGCAGCGGGCAGCACTGTTGCCGATTGTTGGTCCCGTCGGCACATGTCTGTGATGTACAGTCGTGGACGGCGCCGAATGTATGGCCTACTTCGTGAGCAAAGACTAGCCACTCGTTGCCAGTACGCACAACAACATTAGCTCCAGCAATAGTCTCGTTCTGTCCGCTCCGAATTCCCGTCTGGCAGACCTGACCAAGCCATGCCAATCCAACGGCTGAGCCAGTATTGCACGTTGTCAACAGGGTCCAAAAAGCATTGTTGTCGTTCCACTGCCCACGCCAGGTGGAGAAAAGGTTGAGTCGGTCTGTGATGGACGTGCTGCTGCCACAACGGATGTTCCACGGGGCCGTAGCAGGTGGTGTGTTGGGACAATTGGCTTCGCTAATCGTTAGGTTCTGAATTCCGAGTGAAATATTGAACGTCTTTTCATAGAGCGCTGATGCCGAGTTGACCTGCTGGATAATATTTGCTCGGACAGCTGCAGTCGAGTTGAAAGCCGCTGTATACGTACAATCCGTCGCAACACCGACAAGTGCAACCCTGCGGGTGGATGGGCAACCTCGAGTCGACCCAATCGAGTTGGCCAGATTTACACCAGCACCGTTTCCGCCTGGAACGTCCAATTGGCGTCCAAATAACGATCTGGGGTTAACAGACCAAGGTGACGTATTTCGCTCCTCGACTGAGCGATACACAATATTACTCTCGTCCCTGTTGTACAACAACTCATCAGACGTGCAGCCCTGGGCCGTATCCAAGCCGCGCTTCAGGTCAAGGTGATCATGATCCACAACGTCGGGCATGACGTCGGAATCCTTCCAGGTAATCATATACTCGTCGGCTTCGAAGTCGGCAATCGGATCTCCCGGAATCATGGTCCGGCGGTAGTTTGCGTCTGACTGGACGTGATGGTGTGTCCCATCGATCGTAAAGGCACCTTCAAAAACGGGCCTCTTCCCATCGCGATGAACATTGATCCGGGCCCAGCCAACATTGGTCCATTCTGAATGACCCTCGCGCTTGACAAAAGCTGATCCCCTGTAGACACGGTACTCCAATCGGTCGATTGGCTCGACACTGCGTACCATTCCGTCGGCGCCGATGATTTGGATCGCAGCATCGTGGCTGATGATGTCGGTGTTCGGTTGCAGCGAGAGACGCACCTTTTGCCCCCGGCTTTGAAGAAGGAAAGAAACATCAAATGATGAGAGAGCGTGTACCCGGTGCGATGGCGTTTGTATTATTACGTCGTCGAGGCGGCTGATGTGTGAGAGGGCATTCCGTTGTGTGGAATGCGCTGTGTGAAACTGTGTTAGTTCTGTCTCTGTACGTTTTGGTTTCCGTCCGTCTCACCTGTCGCCGCTTGGAGCAGGAGGCTAGCACCAGCAAGAGCGGCCGCGAAGGCCTTAAAAAGTGTCATAGTTTACTCTATTGCCGCCTCAAGTCCATGAGGGATTGACTGTCGCTCCCGTCTGATTGGTAACGACGAGTATTATCAGCGACAAGTCCAAAGCCCAAAGGATCGACTGGACTTCGTTGATTGAGGTTTGGAAACGAGCGGGAAAAGTCGTAATGATGTTGTGGAACTGGTGGATCGGAAGGGAAAGAGGGGGGTAAAAGGGAGATCAGGAAAAGCAGGCGGGCAAAAGCAAAGGCTCTCTGGGTAAAAAAAAAGGAGTGATGCGGCAGTGCTGGCGGGCTGGTTTTGTTGGCGGATGGGTGTCGCTGCGGGCGAAGAGCCATGACACCTCGTCCGTAAGTTAAGGAGGAGGGAGCACTGCTACCATTCGACGAATGCCCAGCGTTCTTTCCCCTCTGGGTTTAGCTAAGTCACGGGGCACTGTGCGAGCGCCAGAAACGACGGTCTTGGATTGCGCAGTCCTCAGGGGTTCCCTGTGCGGCGAGGCGTCAGCTGTGGGTGGCCCTGCTCATCTGCGGTCAGCCCTCTGCTGCAAAAACGGTCGCAATTCCGCATTCAACGGACCCATCCCATCCCAGGCATCCCGCATGGGCACCAGTAAAAGTTGGCAAAACTAAACTACTGATCGCCGTCATTGCATCTTGTCCACAGGAAGACGGCATCAACGATCACGGCGGATTTCTTTTCGACGAAAAAACATCGCAAAATCCTTGGTTAAATGGTGTAGAATTTTTGTTACCTACCCCGGACGGTGCTCAGCCAACAGCCGCGCTCGCAATGTTTGGGGGGGGGGGAGGCGCGCTCAACCCCCAGCTCTCCAGGCCAGCCGCGGCGGGTCTGTCTCGGTTTCAGAGCGTGGTCAAACAATGCCAGTGGCTTGTCTAGTGTTTCTGCTGCTTGCCAGCGGTGTAACCGCTCGGATCTCAATATTGGACACTATGTTTGGACGGACGCAAGGTAAATCCTTTATATTTTATCAAACAGTGTGCACTTTGACAGAAGGTCTCAACATGTTCGATGCTTTTCGCATTGCTTTTTCGCTGGTCGCGCAGCTTCTTCATTTCGGTCTTTTCCCGCGTGGCTGCCCGGAACGGGCACATACACTAGACCCGATTATCGATTTTCCCATCTCCCGTCATCCAATCCATCATGCTGTGAGAGATGGTCAGCACTGAGCCTCCAAGCTGGGCTAAGCCAAGCCACAAGCCCTCTCCCAAAACCAACCCCGGTCATCACTGTCGAAACTCGCACTGTGTTGCTTGAAAAATAACGACACCGAGCAGGCTGCGCCCAGCCCCAGCGACCGATCGGATCCTCTCCGAATCCCAAAGGTCTCGGCATCGCGACACTCCGGTGGGCTTTTCCACGCAGAAAAATTACCAAGCTCCAGTGTGGGCCCCTGGGTTAGTATTTGGCCTCAAATTCGACCATGCCAACTGGGTAAGTGGCGACGGCGGCTACAACGGCTCGTCAGCGTTCTTTCCCGTGTCGACGCTTGTCAACCCACCTCTATATGCACGCCTCGATGTCAGGTGGTGGGGAAAATGACGCGGCAATCCAACCTTCTTCCCGACTGCGCGATGTGGGAGCTGGTGTATGTATGGCGGGGTGGGGATTGCTTGCATCTCTGTCTCAAGCTGAGCTGCTAGAGGTAAACCGGATGGCGTGAACATTAACTCGCATTTTCTGCAATACATTCTACACTACGCATAACGGGTTGCTACCAACCTCTCTTCCCCCGCCACTTAGCCCCCTGTCACCGACAGCCTAGGTACGCGGAGAACCAGCAGCCTCGCAAACCAACAGGATGCCCTCTTTACACTGCCTGCCTGCCTGCCTGCCCATCCATATCTTCCAGCTTGCATCGGACTGAGGTAATCCCCGTTTGAAATCCTCCACGATTACCTGCCTCCCGCAGATGGATACGTAGCACGAACTCAGGCTCGTGCGGTGTAAGAATCCCATGCTGGCGAAAAAGTCCAGAAATAAATCAGGGCAGGAGCATCAAGCTGCAGCCGCCTGCAGGGCCTGCTGACGTCTCCCACAGTAGGTCAAGTACCAGCACAGCCACTGACCACGACCCATCTACCGAGCTAATCCAACCAATGCACAAAGAAGTGCTCGAGCCAAGGCCTGCCCAGCGAAGCCGAGCAGTGTTCGCCATGATTCCTAAGGATCACAAATCGCTGATGAGGACTCCGATTTTCAATCCTCGTCAGGATCCAGCCAATGACGGAAGCGGCGTTCGGCCGCCGGGACCGAGATTCATCACCCTCATCGCAAGCTCAACAAGTTAGGTAACTCCAGGTCATTATCTTAACAACATAGTTATTCATTGTAATTGCAATGACAGAGGATAGCAAGGAAAACTTAGAAAACGATAAAACAAAAAGCGAAACTTGCCCTGACAACATCCCAAAACGTCCGAGATTTGCTCGGTTCGAGCCACACATCATGTTTACACCCCTTCCCTCCAGGCTTGCCCTTCGGCTGTTGTCCCTTGCGACGAAAGCCCCAAGGCCCGATAAAATTCATGGTATAACCTCCCAACACCAAACACGCACACATTCTTTTTTACATCATATGCACTCATTTCTTCTTACTCTCATGGACGACGGCGATGATCTTCTCCACGACGCTAGGATCCGACAGCTGCTCCAGGTTAGCTCGTCATCTTATCAGCGAGATTGTTTCAGTCCACGTACCGTTGAGATATCACCGAGCTGGTCCTCCTCACCAGCCAGAATCTTCCTTAGAATGCGGCGCATAATCTTGCCACTGCGTGTCTTGGGGAGGTCTGGGACAATATGCACGGCCTTGGGCGCCGCAAAGGGTCCAATGCTCTTGCGGACTTGGAGGATAAACTCCTTGCGGAGCGCGTCCGATGCCTCGTGGCCGTCCTTGATAGCGACAAAGGCATTGACAGCTTGACCAGTAAGTTCATCCGCCACGCCCACTACCGCGGCCTCGGCGATTGCGGCATGCTCTATCAGGGCAGCCTCGATTTCGGCCGTAGAGAGACGGTGGCCGCTTACGTTGACAACATCGTCAACACGGCCGCGGATCCAGTAAAAGCCGTCGTGATCACGGCCTGCACCGTCACCAGTGAACTACATCATGTCAGACAATCGATCTTGGCACGGCCTAGCGCAATTTGGAACACTTACGTAGTAACCCTTGTACACATTCAGGTATGTCTCCATGTATCGCTTGTGGGCTCCCCAGACAGTCCGGGCCATGCTAGGCCACGGCTGCTTGAAAGCCAAGACACCCTCGACGTCATTACCATGGATCTCTTCTCCAGAGACCGGGTCAATAATTGCCGGCTCGATGCCAAAGAAGGGGAGAGAGGCGGAACCAGGCTTGGTCGGAGTAACGCCCGCCAATGGTGTAATGACATTGGAACCCGTCTCAGTTTGCCAGTAAGTCTATGAGCGTCTGTTAGTTAAGGTGATTCGTGCCCATAGATACTCCGCTACGTCGCAGACTTACGTCGACAATGTGCGCCTCTTCCTTTCCGACAGTCTCAAAATACCACTTCCAAACCTCGGCGGCGATGGGCTCACCAACCGAGCCAAGAACTCGGAGATCCTTCATCTCATGCTTGACGAAGTGATCGCCCGCCCGCTTGAGCAGGCGGAGAGCAGTGGGGGCAACGTAGAAGTGCGTGACCTTGTGCTTCTCAATGATCTCCCAGTACCGCGAGAAGTTAGGATACGCCGGAGTGCCTTCAAACACCACGGTTGAGACGCCAAGCAAGAGTGGCGCATACACAACATACGTGTGTCCAGTGATCCAGCCGACGTCACCGCCGCAGAAATACCGATCGGTTGGATGAATGTCAAAGACATACTTGCCTGTCGCCGCAGCGCCGACCAGGTATCCTCCAGTTGTGTGCATGACACCCTTGGGCTTGCCTGTAGACCCGGAGGTGTACAAGAGGAAGAGCGGGTCCTCCGAGTTCATCGCCTCAGGCGCGATGTAGGATGGCCACTTTTCAACCTCCTCGTGCCACCAATGATCGCGGCCTGGAGTCATGGGGACATCGGCACCAGTCCTCTTGAAGACGAGTACATTCTTCACGTCCGGGCACTGCTTGAGGGCATCGTCAACAATCTTCTTGGTGCCGATCAGCTTTCCACCGCGCTTGCCCTCGTCCGTGGTAATGACGATCTTGCTATCGGCGTCGAGAACGCGGTCGCGCAACGAGTCCGACGAGAAGCCAGCGAAAACGACCGAGTGGATAGCGCCGATCCTAGAACAGGCGAGGAAGGCAACCAGAGCCTCGGGGATCATGGGGAGGTAGATGGCGACCGTGTCTCCCTTCCGCACGCCCATCGACTTGAGGACGTAGGCAAGCTTCGAGACTTCGCGGAGGAGCTCGCCATAGGTCACGGTGCGACCATCATTGGGCTCGTCGGCCTCATAGATAATGGCCACCTTGTTAGGGTCCTTGAAGGCGTGACGGTCGACGCAATTGTATGAAGCGTTGAGCTCGCCCTCAAGGAACCAAGCGTTGTCGCCCGTGTCGAGCGAGCCATTGTGTACCGTCTGGAAATCCTTGCTCCATGTTAGGAGTTCGCGGGCAAGTCTCCCCCAGAATTGGTGCGGTTCTGTGATGGACTCCTTGTACAGGTTCTGGTACTCCTCGAGGCCTGCAGCGCGGATACACAGCGCATCAGCTCGATCTCCGAAGCATGCGGTGTGGGTGATTTGGAGGGTTGCATTGCGACTTACAGGAAATGTGAGGCTTGCTGGGGTGCTCTATCGCATCTGGGTTAGCGTATTCTCCTCACGTTTTTTTTTTCCTCCCTTCGCCCAGCTGTGCCCCGCACACTGCGCCAGATCTTGGCGGTTACGTACTTTCTAACATCTTCTGTGGAGGGTCTGGAAACCATCAGCGTCATAGCCTCCGGGGGGACCAAGTAGGACGAGGTCCAATTGGCAGCTCGCCGTTGATTATAACTTACGGAAGGTGTCAACTTCATGAGCCTCGGCCACCACGGGGGCTTTGGGGGATCCAGAAGCCATTTCGGACGGGCGGGAGCGTAAGAACGCGGGGTGCGATGCTCGAGCTGTGCCGCGGGGTAGCGAGCAGAGAGGCCTGCAAAACTTCAACACAGCCAACAGGTAGGGATGGCGGCGGCGCTCGAGTAAGGATACCACGAGCTAAAGATTATCGTTTGCACGAAATACTCCTGGAACCCGGCGGCGGATGCAGACGATCGAGCAGAGAAGGGAGAAGAGAAGGAGGGGATGCGTAAAGCAGCCGGTTTCGTGAGGGATGGGACGAAGCGGACACTTTTGTATTATGGCAGAAATGGGAAATCAAGCATACCCGCCTGGATGGGCCAAACTGTCCCACGGGTTGCACGGATGATGGGTGTAGTCTCTCGTTGGAGCCTGTGGGCGGGTTTTCCCACCGACCGGGCCGGACCTGGCTCAGGTACTGGTACACACAACTACACCCGTGGTTGCCGCTTCTGGGCGAGCATGCCCAGCGTCGTGCTGCTCGAGAGGGTGGATTTCCTTCCGCCCGATCACCTCCCTGGACGATGTCGCCATACCTTAGGGATAAGTATGGAGGGCCCATGTTTCCGGGAATGTAAAACGGCCTGAGACAAATGAGATAGGCCGCACTGTGCGAAATAAGTATCGGGGGCACAAGATCTTGCTCCCCCTTATCGCCTCCTTTGTTGGCGATTCAACAAAAGGAGAACGCCATGGAACACCTGTGACCAGTGCTTGTGCTAACAATATGGGACAGCCTTGGCAAGCTTTCGCTGAATTGACGGGCCTGACCGGCAATCGATGCTCAAAACATGGAGTTGACGGTCCATTGCCCCCAAACACGGCAAAGCTCCACTGGCAGAGGGTAGCCTCTTTTGGGTGGAGTTCCGGTTCTCGGTTCAAGCCTGTGGACCACATAGCCATGGGTTGTTCCTGCTTCAAGTGGGTTGCGTCTCCCTTGCTTTCGACGTGGAGGCAGGCACGCAAGGTAAATTGCCTGGTTTGTTCCTGCTAATCAACCGAGGATATTCCCGGCGGTGCAAACCAACTATCCAACTTGTGCTACCCTTCCTCCATCATGACAAAAAAGCCGAACTCACAAACTCGCATAGAGCCCCACAGGGTACTTATAGCGACGATCCCCTGTAAACCTCAGCCTACAACAAGAGGAAAGCTCTAATTCAGTAGATTAGAATATTGAAAAAACAAGTTGGCAATTGTGAAGACAGTGGTACCAGCTACTATGCAATCATTTTTGATGCACTTTAATTGTGTTTTGGGTGTGATTTGCAACATTGTCCTCGTCTGGGCAGGTTTGTAGGTTTGGCTTTTTTTTGTCATGATGGAGCTTTCACACTTTCAGCAAAAGCGAGACAGAGCCAAATGCCAGCACCGCCCGTCAACTGGGGAAGGCCGTGAGTGGGCAATGGCAAGGTGGTGTCCATTTATTTTTGAGGCGGGGCATAGCCTCTGGCAAAATGGCACTATGGCAAACAGAAGAAGCAATCTTGACGGTGCCGCGAGAGCCCGGTCGAATCGCCAGAGCTCCGCGGAGACAGAGGTCAGCGGCTCGAATATCGCCGCCGTCTCATGGTTGGCTAACGGGTTGGACCGGTTGGCACCTGGGATGCAAGGACGGCAGACCGAATGCTTGATCCAGCCACCTTGCAACCACGACCCGGCAATGACCCGCGATACCCCATATATGTATGGGCAACGCGTGGATTTATAGTGTATGGCCCGCGAAGTGCGTCTCTCCTGTAAGTCGATGCCCTCCGGGGTTGGTTCAATGGGCAGCAAGGTGCACCCCTCGGGCCGTCCGGTTCGAGCAGCGGGAGATGAAGACGTGCGGGGCAAGTGAGGGCCGTCTTAGATGCCCAATCTGTTGCTCGAGTCACAAGAACCCCCAGGAGCCGGTGTTGTCCATCTTTTCCATCATGGGGCATCCTAGAATGTCTGCCAGTGGGGACGAAGGTGTGGTCACTACCCCGCATTGACCGTCCCCTCACCTTGGTCCGATCTGTGTCTTGGCCTCTTGGCCTGCCGTTTCCGGAGCAATTCGCTGGGCAGTGACGGAATGGGCACCGTGGACTACCATGGGCGTGATGCTAGCGATCATCGCTCCTGACGAACGCCCAGACAATGCTCCTTGGACCCATTGGCCCCCGAGTGGTCTCTTCATCTGGTTCGTGGGCAATACTTCAACCCGAAAGGTTTTTACCAAATGCAAATCTGCCAGGAGACGCAAGACAAGAGAAGCAGGCCGGTTTGCGGCGGCTGGACGGTGGCGGTACTGGTACTTGGACATAAAGTCGAACAGGGGGACGATGACTATTCTCCGCCCTCATCTCCAGGCTCCAAATACCAGGCTCCCACCCTCCCGGCCTGTCAGTAGCTGGGTTTCACCATGAAGATAGATAACGGCATTCAGGGTCCAGATGCCCTGTTCCCGGTCTGCGTCGACTGGAAACCCCCTCATATCTCATTCACAACCGCAGTCCTGGGACCGAAGGCTGGATCATTGAGCGAGAGTCGGTACACAATCGGCAAGCAAAGCTGGTGCCGTAGCATCCGGAGAGGGTGAAGGGATGAGCTATTGCCCCAGGCACCTCGGATAATATGACGAAGGTATTGGGTCGCCAATGTTTCTTCCCATCTCTCGCATATGGTGACCACACCCTCCCCCCCACCCCGCAGCATGGGAGGAACATAGCCTGGCGTATTTGGGAAAGGGGGAGGGGGGGGAGGGTGCCACTTCCCCCACTCTTCGAAGTTGGTCTTATCACCTTGCTTCGCTCAAGCTCACTATGACGGCCTCGTAACCGATTGTTCAGGGTTTGTAGCCCCCGTGTTCCGTAAGACCGAGCGTCGGTACGGGCACGCTTCGGCAGCACAAAGGGGAATTGGATCGACCCTCACAGCTAGCGTACGGTGGTGTGGGTGGCTACCTTCCCCGGACACAAACTCATAGCGATGATGGCATTGCAAGCAACAATTAGGAATAACCTTGCCTGTTCGCTTGCTTCGCTCCTAAGACAAATGTGTCACGTCACAGGCAGCCTGTATGGTTTGTCCAGGTTGTGTGTTATAATCAGGGATATCAAATTCTTCCCAAAACTCTCTCTGGTCTACACAATCCATGTGCCTCTAAACCCGCATCCACACCCAACGTCCCATGTTCTTCTTTCTGCCCTGGGTTGTCGTGTTCTCGCTTTGAAACAAATATCCTTTCCAAATCCATCCATCATGTGTATCTAGGCATGTAGAGGCGTGATATCCCGCACCGAAGAATGAAAACTAACAAACGTGCCGCCGTCTGGAATATTAACTAGGGAAGAGAAGATAGGACTGGGACAAGAGGAAACATGTCGAATGGAAAGAAAGGAAACACAGAGGGGGAATAGTTGAAGGAAAACACAAAAGCACCGGCCGTGGTCGCGTTCTTTGGTTGCTCGGTTCAGTTCAGTTCAGTTCAGTCAGTCAGTCCATTCAAAGTCTTGTTCAACGCTAGCTGAACACTGGCTGAGCAAGCAAGATAATCCTTCCTTTCGTCCCTTTCCTTCCATTCCGTTGGTTGCTTTTTCTTCCCGGCTTCTTCCTCTTGCCGTTGCCGACAAGGAAAGAGAAGCGCCAAAACCGCACTGTATCCCCCTCTCCTCCCCTCCGCCTCGACTGGGGGGGTTGAGAAGGGGAATAGGAAGATACAAAAGCAACAAAAAAGGCTCACTCTCTCAACTCCAGGTCTCTCTTTCGCTCTTTCCTAGACGGGTAACAGTAGTCGCCATCTTCCGTCATAACAAAAAGAAAACAAAAACAGGGGAATCAGCAAAGGAGGGGGAATATACAGAGCAAGAACCATCAAAGAGAGCCGACATTTGATACATGATCCACGTAAACAGACAGACACGTAAGGTAGCCTGCTTTGGTATAAAAGGCGTGAAAGGGTTTAGAGCGAAAAGGAGTCTAACCCCTCAGCCAATGCGCAAAACACCCCCTGAGCAAAAATTCGCCCACCCATAAATAAAATTGGGTAGCGCCACCACACTGCTAACAGTAAAAGCCCGGCTACCGTAGCCAGCGTCAGCACCCAAGCGAGGATAATCGTGCGCGGCAACAACCAGCCGCGCTCCTAGAAGCAGTTGAGGCTGCCCTTCTTCTTCTTCTTGGAGATGGTATTCATGCGTTCCTCGAGGCGTGCGTGCGCGATCTCGGCATCGCGCCGCTTCCTGCGCTCCTCCTCGACTTGCTGGAGGCTCCACCGGTTGTCCTGCTGCGGTTTTTCCTTGAGCTCCTTGATCTCCGTCTCGAGCTCGTTGGCCCGACGGCGCCATGCGTCGCAGTCGGCTTTGATCTTGTTTTGCTGCCGTTCGAGGTCCGTAAGGGCCTCCTCGAGAGTAGCTGTAAGCTGCTTCTCGGCCATGAGATGCTTCTCGATGAGACGGATGCGTGCTTCCTGGTCCTCCTGGATCTGCGAAATGGCGATGTCTTTGCTCGGCGGGCGTGGTGTAGGCGAAACAGCACCGCCGGATGAGCTCCCAGCAGGAAGAGGGGGGAGGGGAATGGCAGGAGGTGGGGAAGGGAGAGAAACGACGGAGGCGCTCTTGCGCAAATGTCCGTTGGAGTTGGAGCGTTGAGGACCATCACCCGAAATGACACCGTCGTACTTAGCCTGCGTGTGGTCAGTTCGGGGGCCATCAATTCTTTCTTGCAATGAACGTACCTGGAGAGAAGCGTATTCCTCCTTGACGGTTTCGAGTTCGGTCTGCAACTTGAGCCTGGCAGCATTGGCCTCCTCCAGCTGGGCATTACGCTCCGACTGGAGGGTGGAGAGGCGATTGGTTGTGATCTGGGCCTGGTCGAAGTTGTTCTGGAGTTGGTCCTCGAGTTCCTCAATGAGGCGGGAGTTCTTCTTGTTCTTTGTCTCGAGGTCGACAATCTTCTTCTTGACCAAGGCCACCTGCTCCTTGACACCGTTGGCCTTGCCACTGTCGGTTGCAAGCACCTCGACCAGTGTAGACTTGACTGCTTCCAGATCTCGCATAATTGTGTCGTTGATGCTGGATAAGTCAACAACGTGCCTCTCAAGTTCTGCACGCTTCTTCTGTTCCTGACCTAGCGCCTTCTGGTCCGCAATGAGATCGTCAATGCGCTCTGTGATCTTCTCTACGCTGACATCGAGCCCCAAGGCAAAGGCAACCTGAGTGGCGACCTTCATGAGCTCCTCGCGGGCTTCTGTAAGGTCGCCCTCAAGAAGTTTGATTTGATGCGAGTATTCATCCTTGAGATGGGCCAGCTGCTGGTCATGCTCCTGTTTCGAGGATGCCCGAAGCTCGTCGAGCTCTTTGACGTGTCTCGACTGGAGCTCATGCAAACTCTCTTGGTGCTTCTTAACAGTGTCTTCGTGGTCTTCCAGCTGCATCTCCAGTTTGGAAATCAGATCCTTGTGGGTTGCCGCCTCCTTCGATGCTGAATCGCGGTCTTTGGTCGCTTGATCCAGAAGCACCTTGGTTGTATTGTGTTGCTGTTCGACATCAGCGACTTTTGCGGCGTTGGCGTTGATAATCGCCTTGTACTCGTCGATTTCGCTTCGCAGAAATTCAGTCAACTTTTCGTGCTTCGATTCCAACTCCTTGAGGTTCAGCTCGTGTTCTGGCGTCTTCTCTTCAACCTCGGCGAGTTTAGCGTTGAAAGACGTCACTTGGCTTTCAAGCTCCTGGATGGTGTTCTTGAGCTCATCCTCGGCTGCTTGCATCTTTTGCAGAGCTGATGCGTGCTTTTCCTCCCAACCCGAAAGCTCGCCCTCCAATTCAGCAATCTTCTCCGCTTGGGCTTCTCGCTGCGCCAGAAGTTCTTCGTCGGGCTGAGCACGCTCCTGGGCGGAATCTGTTGACTGCCTTATTGTCTCGTGCAGTTCGGTAAGCTGTGCTTGAAGCTCCGCTTCGCGGGTCTCGTGTGCATGTTGCAACGCCTTGAGTTCCTTCTCGCTCTTGGCGAGCTGCTCTCGCAGCGTCGAAACCACCGCCATATCCATCGGAGAAGCGGCTTTCAGACTTGATCGCTCGCGGGTCAAACCAGAGATGATGGCCATCTTGGTCTCCATCTCCTTCTTGGCCGAGGCAACATCAGCTTCAAGCTCCTGTATCCGCTCTGAGCGAGCATGGAGCTCGTGCATAGCAGCGTTCAGGTTGAGCTCGAAATTTTGCATGACGTCAGGTTGGTTTTCGAAGTTTTCAGTTGCAATGTTCCGGAGTGAAGCGAAGGACCGATGGGCCCGGTCAATGATCATAACATTTTGACTGGACTTGCGACGGATAACGGGAGTACTGGTCCTTGGTGATGAGCCTTCCGTGTTCGCAAGTTGCGCCTTGGCCACCTCAGTCTTGAGTTCTTCGACCATATCCAGCGTTTGCTGGTGCTTTTGCTCGAGTTGGGCATAGCGTTCAGCAAGCTCTCTTTCAGCTGACTCCTTTTGGATCGCGATCGACTTGAGGCGACCAAGCTCGGCGGTCAAATCATCGTGATTGTTTACATCAATGGCTGACTCGGATTTGGGAACAGCAGTCTCAGCATCAGACTCAAGCACAGTGGCTGGAGACTCCATAGCTGACGACAACTCTGACGAGAGTGACCGCGAAGATGAGAAATGAGTACCGTCCTTGGTCTCACTGGATCTCGCGTCCGACAGATAGGATGGGGGTCTTGTTTGAATGGGCGACGCGATGGAGAGCATCGAATCCCGTGGCCGGTGGGGATGCTTTGCCTCGTCTACCACATCCTGAAGCTCGGCCAGGGCACGAAGAGCCTCTTCGTATTTGCGATGCAGCATATCATACTCGTATACTGTGCTTTCATGTTCAACCCGCAGGTCAACAAGCTCCTGCGTGACAGACTCCAGCTTGTCAGCCACAAACTTGGACTGCGCCGGGCTCTGGGGGTAGTCGAGAGAGTCGACTCTCTCAGTAAGCGCCAAGTGCGAACCCTTGGGGGTGGCGCCCTTGGCAGACGACTGTTCTCGTATGGTATTGTCGGTTGTTTCTTCCTCGGGAAGGTCCTCCTCGCCGCTCTCCAGGATGGGTTCCTCCATATGGCTGTGGCGGCTGACATGGCTCTGGCTGCGCGAGTGGTCGCCGATATTCCGGCTGGCCGTGCGACGGTGACCGGCGCCATTGCTGACAGCTGGTTCAGGTTCAGGTTCGGTTGGTGCAGTCTCATGTTGGATATGGTCGAGCTCGTACAGTAACGAGTCGAGTTTCCCGAGACTTCGCTGGCGCTCAACTACCTGCTCCAGCCGGTCGATCTCGCGCTGCATCAGCTCAGCATCCTGGTCAGCCTCGGCGAGGCGCTCTTCGAGTGTCGAGATGTAGTCCTCGCAGGCCGCCTCGTTCTCACGAACGCGGGCAATCTCCTTGCGCAGCTCAAGGATGATGGTGGCATTCTTCTCCTCGCCGGAAGTGTGGCCGTCAAGTTTTGCCTCGAGGTCGTGGAGGTAGTGCTCGGTGCTGGCCTCGCGGTCCATGAGCTTCTGCAGACGGAGCTCGAGCTGTTTGTTGATAGTCTCGTTGTAGGCGCATTTGGTCTCCTTCTCGAGCAGCGTCGTCTCCGTGTTGGCCAGGGTTGAGCGGGTGCTGGCTAGCGACTGCTCGAGTGCCTGTATGGTTTTTTCGTACTCGAGGACGACCTGTTCGACGGCTTGCGCAAAACTGTTGGACCGATTTAAGCGCTCTGTCGCGCTGTCGCCCAGGGCACCCTCGAGCTGCTGGTTCTCGGCCAGCTCGTTGTCCCGGGCCTTGGCCATTTCGGCAATGAGCTTCGCATGGCGCTGGCCGAGCGTCGTGTAATTTTCCTGGGCATCCAGTAGCTGGTTCTGGAGTTCGACCTCCCGCTCGCTCTGCCGCTCGGACCTCTCGCCTGCTGCCATTGTGCGTCGCTCACCCCCGCCCCGTTCTGCACTCCGGATCTGCTCTCGCAGGAATGCCACCTCGGCCTTCAGACGATCGATTATGGCCTGCTTGTCGCCCTCCTCCACTTGTTGGATCCGGGGTTTGCTCTGTATCGCACGGGCCCTCTGCGCATATTGCACCGTATTGAGCGTCTCGCTGAGGTGGAATTCGGCCGGCGTGACGCAGGCAATCATGTACGTGATTGCGTTTCCGCCCAGTGAGTCCTGCAGTAATCGGGTAAGCTTCGAGTCCCGGTACGACACGTGCGACCCGGGATGGCGTGATGACAGCTGCGAGATGACCTTGCCAAGCGCAGCCAGCCCCGCGTTGATCGAAATGCCCTCCTTCGCCCGCTCTCCCTGCGCGCCCGTGTTCTTGAGACGTTCGCTGCCGGCTAAATCCACAAAGTGCATTTTGCTGTCCGTCGTGACCCAGCTCTCAGTCCCAGTCATGGCCTCAAGCGGCACCGAGAACCGCTTCTCGGCACCCCCCGTCATCTTGGGCTTCCGCTGTACCAGATTGAGACTGAAAACGGCATGCGACCGTGATGACCGTGCGTTTATTGCTGTCGCATCCGTCTGCCGGAGCGTTGACCCTTGGTTCAGTGCGTTCATGAGGTCCTCCACCGAGTTGATCTCGACTTGCCGCAGCCCCGTCAGGATGATGTTGCCCTTGACATCTTCACGAATCGTGACAGTGCCCCGCTCATGTGCTGGCACGTGTTCTGGTATCAAGAGATCCCGGAGCTGTTCGTTATAGATCTCGACATACGTGGCTTTGAGCGCCCAGTTCTTCTCGCCCCGGGGGACACTCGCGGGCTGCTGCGAGTACCGGGCCGGAGCGCGGAGCTGCGACATTGATGACCTGTTAGGGTTGCCCTTGGGTCCATCCAGCTTCTCAAAGAGTGCAAAGGCGGCGCGAGGAATAACACCTGTAGCACAGATCTGTCAGCATAAATCACACTGCGCCGCGACGAGGTTTTTGCGACGGCGGGCGGGAGTGCAAAAGCACTACAGTATTCTGATGCTTGACGTACCCATAATTTCCAAGTCATCCTGCTCTAACGGGCCAGATGTTCCCATGGTATATGATTTGCCAGCGCCCGACTGGCCATATGCAAGAAGCGAAACATTGTAGCCTTGTGTGAAGGCGTTTACGCAGTCATCGAGATATTCCCAAATCCCGGCTTGGTCGACATCGGGTCCAAAAACACGATCAAAAACGAATAGTTTGCGGCCTTGAGGCGAATCAATCGATAAACTCGTTGATGAATTGACCTGGACCATGGACCGCTGGAATCGCTGTGGTATGAGTTCATAGCCTGGATCGGTGGGCCTCAGCGGAGGGCGGACCCGGACAGCTGTGGTTGGGGGAGAGGACAAAGTCAGAGACCGCGGGCACGCGAGACACGCAGACACGAAAGCGTAAAAAGGGTGCGGGTAACGATGCACTCACCAACTTTGACCGAGGTCCTGCCATCTTCGTCGGAGGCTCTGCTGCCACCGCCCGCCTTGCTGTGCATGCTCATCCGGCTGTTGCTTCTCGGCGCTGGACGGACCATGGCGCTCAGTGGCCGTTGCGGGAGGGTTCCCGGCGAAGCTGGTGGTGAGCTTGCCATTTTTTCCGGGGGCGATCTTGTTATGTACTGGTATGCCTGCTAGCCTGAAGTCCCAAGTCGCCAGAGGCGTTCGACGGCGTGGCCCACAGGCTTGTCCCGGGTTCCACAGACAGGGTCGCCGAGCCCACTGGTCTCAGTCCAGGCAATATTCAATCAGGCGGCTGGCTTCGCGGCGACAGGCCTGGAAGAGTCGGCAGAGACACCTTGTTGGCGCTGTGTTGGGCCCGGTTTCTGGCTATTTTGTCTCGAATGCGGAGGCAGAATTCAGCAGCGGTCAAACCCCGCTGGTGAGGCTTATGCTTTGGCTCCCGTAGGCGTCATACGGGATGGTCCCAGGAGGCCAGAAACGAGGATTTCCTGTCTTGTCGCGCGGGTATTTTTGGGGAAAATGCTCTGGCCAGAGGCGTTTGGGAATCCCCTTGTTTATTTGATTGCGCTGACCGGGGTGGCGCAAATTACAGACGCGTCCCCTGAACAGGCGCTGGGGGTCGTTCGACGTGCCTGGGGTAGCTGATTGGGATCCCGCAGTCTCAATAGAGTTATCAGAGCTGCGTCGCGAGCTGGAAGTTTGCGATTGGGACTCTGTTCCAAGCAAGAAAGACACGGCTGAGACGCGACTCAGCTATTTCGATGACTCGGGATGCGCGGCTGCCGTGCTTGATCAGGTCCCGGAATTTCCACGCAAAATCTGTAGGCAATTGGCAACAATGAATTTTTTTTCATTCCTACCACCACCCCAAGCAAAATGTCTTTATCGCCTGCACTAAAACCAGGCGAGAGGAAGGGGGATTGCAGAAAAAAGGAAAAAAGGGACTGAGCAAAAAGGAGGGATGCAGCCAGTCAAGAAACGGCTGGGTGAAAATTCAGCACGCTTCGGGACCGCTGAGGTGTGCGACCAAAAGTGTCAATGCAGCAACGAAAAAGGGGACTTGGCTTGCAAGTGGGGATGCCAGGAGCGAGGGTGCGAAGGTGGGCGGCATGCCGCAGGCGAGAGAGGCAGGCCGCTTGAGGTCCATGCGGGCGTTAGTTCTACCCTGTACGGATGGCTCAAACCCAATTCAGGACTAGCGACGGCATGCCTCAGACCTCAGACGAACATTCGAAGCTCATGATGAGTGCCGGGATGGCTGCCCGGGACGCTGCGAGTTGAAGACGACGGCCAACCGTTACGCCCTCCCCTGAAACCTTGTTTACTCTGTATTGTCGACACAACGAGGAGCTCAGCATCGACTCCACCTCTCGGCCCGCGACACTCCCAGCGTCCAAGCTCCGGGCTTCCAGCTCGTCATCTCCAGGGTTCCTGCGTCACATCTCGGGTGGTCAGGGGTGCAGCGAGAGCAACCTCAGAATCAGACGTGAGTGGGCAGGATGATTTAGCGGCATTGCTCTCCCACCACTCAAGAAAGCTCAAGACCGGCGCGAAGAGGTGTGGGGATCCCACGACTCCATCTGGAGGCACACACTGCTGATTGTCCAATGAACTGGATGACCTTTGCCATCGATGCGTTCTGTGCGTTCGATGAGCAACCCAAAGATTTTGCGGCCTCTGGATGGCTTCACTTGGTATACTCATTTTCCCCGTCACGAACGCTCCTTTCTCAGGGGCGCCTCAACCACTGAATCCCGCATCAGCAACCAGCCTAGAGCCAAGTACAATGTGACAAAGCAGAGTGAGAAAAAGAAAGTGTATGGTGGGGCGGGTTATCGCAGGTTCTGAGTCCTGAAGAAGTTGCGTGGGTAGGTACATTCCCCCCACCTTCCAAAGCAAAGACAGGATGCCAAACGCTTTGAAGAAATACGTCGCCTCGCGCCCGCTTGTTCTCCGGCGCAGTGCACGCCGCCGACAGACATATTAGGAATGCTGACATATGTCCGACATCACCATCCACGCCTCACGGGAGTGATGGATTCCCTAACAATCTCAATGCTCGTGGAGCACACACTATGGACCAAGCAGGAGCAATGTTTGACCTCCCAGCCACACCACTAGAGACAAACGGCCCACCAAAGACGGATCTTGGCCGCTCCGTTAACATAGGCCCGTGTTAATAAGTGTCTGCGGCAGTAAACGGAGTAGACTCGTTCTCGAATGTCTACCGATAACTACACTGCAACTAGATTGCGGGGAAGTGGCGAGAATCAACCCCAACTAGGACGGTCCGTGAGCCACAATCCCAACCGACGTGATAGGTCAAACCAAACATCTGAATCTCCGGACACCGGCACATCACGCATCCGCAGTATACGCAAGTAGGTACACCATGTATGTACGCCATGACCGTTTGCGCGACTTCTTCAACAAGCTCGCATGAAATGCACCACACTTCTATGTTTGACACGCAGGGATGGTGGCCTGCTATCAAACCCGGCTCGTGCGCCATCTCGGGAGTTGGCTTCGAGAAACGTGCGGCATATGGATGTGGTGCGGGAGCACCAGCCACTGCGGCGATCACCATTCCGCCGTCTGCAGTGCTTCGCAGCATAAAACTGGTTTGTTGGTGTTTGTAAATTTGATACACAGTATACGCCCGAACACAGCGGCCGACCTGCCCTTGTTGAGGTCATGATCACTTGCCATCAGGATCATTGAAATCCCAGTTGGTGCCACACCAAAAGCAACCCCAGCGATCCGAGCCCTCTCTTCTCGACAAGCCTCAGACTGTCAGGGGAGGGGCGTCAGAAGGGCCGAGATGAAATGTGGCGGGATTTGGAGCCACGGAGCCAAGCACCAGCGGGCAGGCAGAGTTCAGATGCCACGACGTCAACACCTGCGCTCTGGCAACGTCTTGACTTGCTGTCGTTGCAGCAGTTGAGCTTCCCAAAGAGGTCCTCCCGGCTTTGAGATTGTGGTGTTACAAATCGGATAGTTATCGATACCACCAAGCGCGCTGCACCTCCCAGTCACCAGTTGAGGAACCCCTCTTGCCCCGTGCGCATCGCTGGGGTGTGAGGGCACATCGAGACACAGGTCGAGCCGATAACATCAAGGTGAGCGAGGGTTCTGATCCCAATGTCTCATCAGCCCCACGTGTGAGGAATTTCCCGACGTCCAAAAAAGGGAGGCAGAGTGGGCTCACATGAGGCGTGTAGCACGGTGGCCGTATCAGGACCGAGGGCTGACCGAATGTCGGAGGCTCGGATTGTGTGGAATGCCTGGCCTCAATCCGATTTGTCCCCCAACTTGTGCAATGAAGGCAGAATCGTCAAAGCGCAACGCACGTCGTCAGCAGCAGCAGCCCTCTCGAGTCTGTTGAACCAATCTCTCTCACAGCGACAACCGTATCAGGAAGATTTATCGACTCCTGGTTTTTGTGACTTACCATTTTCCACACACCTTTTCTCAAAAACAAACTTGCCGCGGCAACGCGCGTGATGGGTCACGAAGGAATACCATCCTATGAGAATCATTTTCCCAGTGTCGATGATGTGATGTGAAAGCAGGGAGGGCTGAGGAGGCGAGTGAGGGCACTTGACAATCGAAGATAAATTTGGCAGTCACGTGAGTCGTGACTGACTGGCGCGTCCCTGTCGCGTCCCCCGTCAACTAGACCCCGTTCTCGCAATGGGATGGACCTTCGAATGGCATTCCAGGCTGCGCACTCTCCCTCTTGATCGCAAGAGTCTGGTGAATGAATACATAACCTAACGGGTTTTTGGCGCTGACGAGATGGCCCCCGAGGTCATCTCGCTCGTTTCGAGTCCAGACATTGGTCCGTCTCGCGCAACCCGCCAGCCCTCATCCCCACTCGGCTCAGAACGACGTCACGGTGCGAGAGAGATTTCGACACGATTCAGCCTCGACGACGACCTCGATATTGCGACTTTCGACCTAACGGCAGATCCAAGGGAGTACAGCCATCCACCCAGAGTCCGAAGCAACGTCAGGTCCACCGATCCAATATCCCTGTTGTCCGAGGATGACCCCCCAAGTCCGCAAATTCGCCGCAAATCCAGCATCGACATCGAAGACGACGCTCCTACCCCCAAGAGGCGACGCCAAAATTGTCAAGCTGTCGGAGCTTTCAGGTCTGAAACATTCCAGTCGTGGAGCTTCAGCCGGTTGAACTCGGCAGAGTCCGCGCATTCGGGCGCTGGGTCGAGGCCCGATTCTGTCGATGTCAACAACAATCCCTGTGTCTCGTCCCCTCCCCAGCCTATCGCCGCCAGGAGGACTCCGTCTTGGGCAAAGCCCACAAACGCCAGCACAACGGACGATATCGACTTCATTGCCAGCAGTCCACCCGTATCTAGGTTTTACTCGGGGCAGGAACTGCCCAGAAAGGCGGTTGCATGGGATCCTATTTCTAGCTCTGCGCCCCTCCATGACAATGGCCGAGACACTCGCCAAGCACAACAGCTGCGAAGAACTCAGTCTGACGTCATCACCCTCGACAGCGACAGTTCGGCAGCATCCGACGTAGAGGAAGACCCCAAGTACGGGGACGTTGACGTTGATAATGACGATGATGACGACCTCCCGGATCTGGCCACCATGGATCCTGCCAAACTCCGTGCCATGAAAACCCAGAGCAAACCACCGCCACGCCTGCCTCTGAAATCTCAGAGCAGCAAAACAAGCGATAAGCCAAAAGCCCCAGCTCTGAAAAAGACCACGGCGGAGAGGGAGGGAGATAAGGCGCAAAAGGCTGCCGCGCGGGAGGCGGAGAAGAGGCGTAAGCTAAAGGAAAAGGAATGGCAGCGGGAAGAAAAAGCCATGGCGAAGCGGAGAGCCGCTGCATTGGCTGAGGTGAACAAGATCCGGACAGATAAGAAGATCTCTACGCCGGAGATGATTGTCGACCTCCCTGCCAATCTCGACCCCACTATCAAGATGCAGGCTGAGACGCTTCTAGAAGATCTGGGCGTTGAGGCATGCGATTGGACGTCACCGGTCCAAAATGTAGTCAAGTGGCGGAGAAAAGTGAAAAGTCGGTACAACGAGGAGCTCGAGCATTGGGAGCCTATTCCTCCCCGGATCGACCCGGAGACATATGCTATGGTCTTGATGCCCGCCGCTCGGTTTGTTAAGCTCGCACTAGGCGAGGAGGGCGAGACTTTAGAATCGCATGTCCTCGCGATGCGAACCCATTTCAACGACCATAATATTATCTACCTTCTCGAAGGTATGACCCCGTGGCTACGGAGGAATCGCAACCTCCGCAACCGCCAGTTTGTCTCTGCTGTCCGCAGCGGTCTTGGGGAGGAGCCCTCGGATTCTCAACAACCCAGCGGCAGCCAAGTAACGCGACGCCGCAAACCCGCAGCCGCCCCGCAGCAGTATATCGACGAAGATGCCATTGAGGACGCTCTCCTCCAGCTTCAAGTCCTCCATGGCATGCTGATACACCACACCAACGCCCCCGTCGAGTCGGCGCAGTGGATTGCGACATTTACCCAGCACATCAGCACCGTCCCGTACCGTCGCCAGCGCGAAGACATGAACGCCGCTTCGGCAGGATTCTGCATGGAGACAGGCCAGGTCCGCACGGGTGATGGACCCAAGGATACCTATCTGCGCATGCTGCAGGAGATTGGGCGAATCACGGCACCCATTGCCTACGGCATTGCTAGCGAGTTTGAGTCTGTCAGCCGCCTAGTCAAGGGTCTCGAAGAGGGTGGCCCTTTAACACTCGAAGGGGTGCGCAAGAGTGCCAACAAGGACGGCGCATACTCCGATCGGGCAGTGGGACAGGCCGTGAGTCGGAGGGTCTACAAGATTTTCACGGGGAGAGACGAGACCAGCACGGAGATTTAGATGGTGCTGTGTTTCTAGTACAGAACCTAGCATTTTAAGAGAGCGGTGGGTAATTTTATGGGACATGCCAGCATCGGCTATATGATCTGGGTAGAGGCGTTGGGCACACAAAGCACAAGGGTCGTTCATGGCGTTGGTTGTTGCCATTGGCATTTTTCGGTCCTAGGTAGGCAGGTTACACAACTGACGTGATAGTGTCCATCCTCTGGGAGATTCAAAGCATATGGTATCGGCTTAGTTTGCCCTTTAAGGCGGGTTAGAATCGCGTTTCTCTCCGATTTTTTCACATGATACCTATTCTCAAAGCCTCGGTAGTAAAGTTTACGGCTGCCAGCGAAAGCACCGTGTCTTCAGTTCTTCTCACTAAGACCCAAATGACGTTAACGCAGGAGTAACTTGAACGCAATGGAGTCTCCATAGATAAGTGGTCTCTCCGCCTGATAAGCCCTTCAGCCTGCACCTTGACAAGAGACGCAATGAGATCTGGGTGCTCGTCTTATTGACCCGCGGCGTCTTCAAGAAGCGCTTTTCCGTTTGGCATCCCGGCCATCGGTTCTTCCGGAAATGAGAGTTTGGAGACGCCCATTCCGGGTAGGACTTCCCACATGGCTCTGGTACGAAGATATCTAGGGCGGAACCAGGGCGGGGTTCTCAAGGCCCTCTTCATCCGGCCATCCGTTGCCGCGATCAAGCTCAGGGAAACCAATGCTGAGAAGTGCAGATTCGAGCATGTCTCTCATCTTCCTCGACGTTGCGGAAGATCAAACTAGCGCTTTCATGTTCACCGGCCCGACTGGCAGCCAGTATCACACCTCAGATTGATTTAAGGTTCTATTATTCATTTTGAGCTTCCCCATCGAGGTCAAATACAAATCTAGCTACCTCTGTATGCCCTCTGAATAATGCCAGAGCCCATTTTCTTTGTCAACAACGTAAGAATGGGACGGTTTTATTGAGTTGACCAGTTTTGTGCATCCTAGAAGGGTAGTAATTAGCCCGTATGCCACCACCCAAAACATCATCTGTATTTTTGCTATAGCTGAGTCCAGATGCAAACGTAAAATGGTTACCACAGCCAGGCTCGGGGTAGTCCCAGACGCGAGCGACATCCTACTGTGACTCACAGAGAATCGCCACGCCCTCCAGGCTACCGAGAGGCCTTCAGTCCACCTGAATACCCCCAGGAAATAAAGCCTTGAGCGCCTGGGCCGCAATCTCAACCACCTCTGCTCTCCGACTATCCCGGAGACACTTGATCAACACCGCTTTCCCGTCAGCGGCTAGCAGCTTCTGCCTCGCTAATTCGCCCGCTGAGCCCTCTGCCGATGCCATATTGTAGACTATGAACACGCCCCGGTGCCGAAGATCCTCGTTGACATCGCCACAAAGCCCAAGCACGATCTCAGGACCACGATTCCGCTTCGCAATGGCGCGAACAACGGCCTCCTGATTCGTGAGACTCGCGAGGGCCCCACCTGCTGCGCTCCTTGTTGGGGTGTCCTCAGCGTCAGCTAGGGCGACAAGAATGCTCAATCGGTTGTCGGCCTGCGCCTTCCCACTTCCGTACAGAGCCACGGCGTCGGTAGCGCTCTGAACAAGATTGCAGATGAGTTCCACAGCAGCGGTTGTGATGCGCGGGTTGGAGCTCATGAGTTGCTCTTCTATATCATTCCAGGCGACGCGCACAATGCTGTGGCGGGTATCGTCGTCAGTCGAGGCCAGGTTAGTGAGGGCCATGAGGGCTTCAAAGGTGGGCAGGAGGTCCCTGGTGTCGCTGTCATGATCCGATGCTACCAGGGATGCCAGCGGCCTGATGGCGTTACTTTGGGAAATGAGACGTGTCCCTCCAAACACGAGAGTTGGATTTGTGGTGATCAATATACGGGCTAAGCCTTGGGCGGCAGTTCGTCGTGGCTTGCGCTCGGCTTCGGGGAGAGCCAACCAAGCGGCTATAAGCAGGCGAACTGCTCCTTGTTGGGCGAGCTGGCCACGGAGGGATGGTGTCATGGAGATCGAATAAATAATGGAAACGATCAAGGACAACGAGTTCTTTGAGCCAGCTTTGCTGTGGGCAACAAGAGCAGGAATGACACCGACCTCAAATACACGCTTGCATCGCTCCGTGACATGGTCGTGGTCACTTAGGGGATCCGGTTGTATCTTGCCCGCGGCATTCGCATATGCCTTGAGCTGTTGCATTTTCTTCTCTTCTTCCGACAAGACGGGCTGGTAAGCGGTTAGGTTGACGAGGATACTTAGTGCACCGTACGCTAAGGGCGACTTCGCAGGCGCGCCCTCGAGCGTCTTCACTAGGCACTTTAGGAACTCCTTGTCCTTTGACAAGCTCTCCCTGACCTTTGGCCGTATCGAGGCGTACGCTAGGCCCTCGATGGAAGATTGGGAGAGCTCCGGGTTGCTGATAAGAACCCTGGTAAACATCTTGGAGAGGTCCTCGACACTTGTTTCCGCCAGCTGGATCCGAGCTTCAGATGAATCTGCCCGGTCGGGCTGGGGTTTTGCGCTTTGAACTGCCTTCACGCCTGATGTCAGCGGGACATCAGAACGAGACAGTGGCAGCATCCAAAGGAGGTGTATGAACGGTATTGCTAACCCTGAGCTTTGCTAAAACCACAGCAGCGAGGTTCTGGACCTGCAAGGAATGTCTCCTCATGGAGATGGACCCTTCCTGCACGTGGACATCGGGATCGGCAGCATGCATGCTCTTGACAACCTCTTCTGGGTCCTGGTCGACAATTTCTTCCAACCACTCAGCACAATATTTCTGGACGGCTTCGCGGCATTGAGAGTGTGTGCAGGCAGCGTTGAGCATTTCTAGGCATGCGGTTTCGACTTTCCTGCTTTTCCATTTCCGCCTCATAAGTGGGCCTAGACTGCCCAGGAAGCCCTCGCTGAGGAATAACTCGGATGTGAGATCGGGAACGATAGGGAAGATGGCTGCGGCGACGCAGAAGGCTACAATGTAGTCATCGTACGTAGCTCTGCGGACTCGCTCGCGGAAGAAGCCGGCAAGTTTCCTGTTTCCCTCTTCGCCGGCAGCCTTGAGATAGGCTGATGTGCAGAGGGCAGCGTGTCCCCGTACGATGTCTGGTTGCCTCATATCGAGGTAGCATAGAATGGTGTCGACACAGTCGCCATCAATGATGCTGGTGATAGACGGCTCGCCCTTCTTAACCAGCTCGACGTCGTCCGTAAGTAGCTTGGTGAGTTTTCCGAGTTCCGTGACCGTCTCTTCGTCCTCGAGGCCGCCCTCCATCAAGCGCGCAAACACGAGCAATGTCTGGTCTTGCCTCCCGAGCTCCGCTTGCTGGGGAGCCGTCGTGGCCGCCGTGGCTGTCGCCATGGCTGGATGTTGAAATTAGGGGTGAAGAGAGATGGCAAGGATGGCGAATCGGTACTCGGGTACAGTGCGCGCCTCTGCGTGAGTCTGCTGGGGAACGCGAACAAGATTCGGCGAATTTGGTCAATGTAGTGGGAGGACGGGATGGTGCCAGTGGGGAGTGAGAGATGGGGCCTTATCTCCCCTTGGAGGTGACCGTCTCCCGCTGTCAACTCTAGCTCTAAATCCCCCGGCTTGGCTCTTAATAGGTGAAACCAAGGAAGCGAGCTGAGATAGCGGCTCTGGCGTGATCTAGAATCCCGGGTATGCACCTACCTTGCACGCCACAGCAAAAGCTTCTCTAGGGATCTCAAGGACGTGGAATGTCCCTGGGAAGGATGGGCCCAGAAGCAGCTGATTGCCCCGCCATTCATTCCCACTGTCTTCATGCCAAGCAATTTGTGGGGCGGCTATTCCATCACGCTGCAGCCTACGAGCACGTGTCGACGTGGATAATGGCATGCAGGTCTCGCTAAATGCTGTCTTGACTTCGCGTCTCGCGGTCTGTTCTCCCGACTCTTTGCTATCATCGAGTCAGGAACTGTAGCGACAAGGGATCATTTTCGACGCACTCCACCCCGTTTGCACCAGCTCCATGTTTGGCCCCTCGGCGGGTTGATCGCTGCGCCGGGACTGGGGTGGTTAGCTCAAAGCGCGTGCACACAATTGGAAGCATTTGGCGGTGGCGGCTGTTGTTGCTGCTGACCTTCGCCAGAAACGTTGCAAGCAGCACACGACAGCGAGAGCACAACATCACGCCGCCAAGATGAGTGCCCAGGATGTGGTTGACGCCTCAGAGCACTACGATGTGTACAACACGGAGGACATACCTTCGCTGTTGACCATCATCATCGATACCAATCCGCGTGCCTGGGCAGCTCTCACCAACGTCTTGCCCCTCTCGAAAGCCATGGCCAATATCATTATTTTTGTCAACGCCCATCTTGCCTTCAACAACTCCAACCAGGTCGCGTTAATAGCCTCCCACTGCAATCGTGCCATGTGGCTCTACCCGTCTCCCCCAAGCGCCGCCAGTTCCCTACCCGAGGATGTCGAAATGCGCGATGCTGGTCCTGGTGGTCCTAAGGCTCACCAGCCACTATCACTCTCTGCGAACAAGCACCCGCAATATGCTCAGATCGAGACCGCTCTGCTCAATTCACTTCGGAACCTAATCGACGATACCACCGCTGCCGATGTGTCATCCACAACGACGTCCCAAATTTCGGGTGCCCTCAGCCTCGCCCTCGGTCACATCCAGAAGACTGCCCTGTCCTTCACCGCAGATAGCGCACTGGGGGCCGGCCCACCAGCGGCTGGCACCCTTGCCGGTCTCCACGCCCGAATACTTGTCATATCTGTGAGCGATAGCAGCGCCTCACAATACATTCCGACTATGAATTCAATCTTTGCCGCAGCTCACGCGCACATCGCCATCGACACTTTGTGTCTGCGAGGGAGCGCGACGTTTCTTGAGCAAGCGAGCTTCATAACCCGGGGCACCTTCGTACGAGCAAAAGAGCCCCAGGGGTTGCTACAGTACCTTATGCTCGGCTTCAGCAGCGGGAGCATCCCATCCCTCCCTTCAGGGGCTGCTGAGCACGGCAAGAAAGGGCAGGCCGGTAAAGGACCGAAGACGGGAGCAAAGGCGGACAAAATCGGAGGACGACAACTCGACCAGGGAGCGAGCGTGGCAAAGTTGCTAGTGACACCGACTGCCGACTCTGTCGATTTCCGTGCAGCATGCTTCTGCCACCGGAAAGTTGTCGACATGGGATTCGTCTGCAGTGTCTGTCTGTGCATCTTCTGCGACGTTCCGGAGGACGGGAGTTGTCTGACGTGCGGCACGAAGCTGGCGCTGCGCAACTATGGTGCTCGGCCGGTGGTGTCACCAAACGCGAAGCGAAAAGCCACGAAGGCGAATGGGGAGGTATAAAATGGGCAAGGCTCAAATAAGTCATAAAACGAACTGTTTGACTACCGATACCGTGGTGCTTGGGTGGGAAAATATGTCTTTTTTGGTTTCTGCGGGCTTGAATGGAAAATGGGTTAGCGAGGATACACCGGCGGCGTTGTTCAGCGAGGGTGGGTGTACTTATACATGTTTAAAGATTAGATGAGTAGATCTGATAGAAAGGCGGTTGCACCCAACGGCCAAGATGGCTGGATCTGGCTCTGGCTGCAACCCGGTGACCGAACACCATATCGATCAATTACTGCACCAACACATCTCGGGGAAAATAGAGATTCCGCCCAAAGCCAGCGTCTACCCATTAGGATGATCTGTCTGCAATTCTATCTAATCTCTATCGTGAGCACGGCTTGCGAAGCTGTCTCTCTAATGCTATATTGGCTGTCGCTCTTCCTCTAGCAGTGAGCCAAGCAAAACTGAATCTCTCAGTTCTTAACGCGAACCTTCCTCCCACCCTGGGCAACGGGCCGGATCTTACCCAGCCGCGACATGACGCAGAGTGGCTCACGCTCCGTCGACGACATGGAAGCCAAGGCAAACGAGTCGGTGTTGTGAGCGAAGTAGAAATAGATACCCGTCCGGTCCTTCTTGACCGCCATGACCCCAATGGCACTAGTCGAGGGCTGGCCTCTCACCCCAGGGTGGCCCATGAAGTCATTGAGAATAAACGATTCCAGGAGAGCGTGTTCGTCTGGCTCCTCGATGCTTCGCCCACCGGGTCCTCGCCGAGTCCCATTGAAGAGCCTCTCCGCACACTTGGCCGAGGCTATGGTGGTAGCCATGTGTTCGCCCGTTCCGCTGGTGACTGCAGCAACCGTGGCCTGTTCCTCGTCTTCGAGATCCTCGGGGATGATGGCAGTCCCAATCCCTACTAATGCGGCGGGGCCGATGCGGCCTTTGTGCTTCATGCCGATGCCGCCCGACGATGAGCCAGCGGCGATGTTTCCGTGAAGATCAATAGCAATGGCACCAATAGTGTCCGTCACAAAGTCTGCCTCTCCGTCTTCCGCGCGGCGCTTCCTGCCGTCGCGGTCGGTGGTTGCGGTCTCTCCCATCAGTAGGTCGCTGGTGGAGCTGAGCGCAACCGTATCTTGAATACCCATGGCCGCAGAGAAATACTCGTCGACACTTATAGACCCATCATGTACCGATGTTGCTGGAGACCCAGGTTTGCCCCACGCCCCAGAACAAAAGTCATGTGTAGAATCATCACTGAGACTCTTATGGGTCTTGGCACGCTTCACCGAGCCTGCGCCCGAGCGGGTCTGCAGTGCGGCTGTCATGAATCCGAGGGAGTTTCGCTCCGAGGACTTGCCTATACTTCCATGAGCCCTTGGTAAGGCTGGGAGGCGGGCTGTGGCGGGAATGGTGTTTAACATGGGGTTCCCCGCCTCCCCTGAGGGTGAGTCTGGTTGGCCTTCATTCCATACACCTGTCAGGATCGCACTTGCGTGATCTCGTCGTTGAGCCTGGCCGGCTGGGTCTGCCGCCTGTTCGTAGTCGCCGGGAGATGGGCTCCTAGGTTCAGCCTCGACATGTTTTTGGGTGGAGAAGGTGGGGGCTAGCATCCTGCCTTCGGCTTTCTTGAGGTCTACGGTCCAGCGGACATAGCGGTCTTTGGCATTCTTTGAGATCAGATTCTCGTTGGTGGCGACTGCCATGCCGTGCTCTTCAGCAAATTGCCTAGCACCGATTCCTACAAGGATGTTTGGGGGCACCCGGCGCAGTGACAGCGGCTGGCTGCTCTTGTCCAGGATGAGTTTTGCGAGTGAAATAGGATTTCTAATGCCTGTGGTAACATGTCAGCTCACAGAATTTCCATCGATAGGTTGCAGGCTTCTCGCACCAGGAACAGCACCGCAAGCCCCGCTTCTGCCCAAGTGGTCAACAATGGTAGCGTCGCACTCGACGATGCCGTCCATGTTGAGGTTGCTTCCATAGCCAGCATTGGTGATCTCCTTATCCTCCAGGCACTTGATGGCGGCTTCGACAGCCTCGGGAGCGGATGCGCCAGATTTGAGGAATTTCATGCCAACCCTGGCAGCCCTAAACTGGTTTGTTAGCCATCTCATTCAAGACCGTCCTCCGAACTCGACTCACTCGCTGCAGGCCTCGAGATGAATTTTCTCATTCGTCACGCTGTGGTAGCCGGCACCGGCATGGATAAAGATAGCGGCAACCGGCCTACCACCACGCTTCCAGATTCTGTCGGTAGCTCCATCTTGCCCGGCTGCAACGGCCTTATTTCTCAGCAGTCGTGATGCCATGTCAATGATGTTTATGCGGACGGGGCCAAGGAACAGGCTGAGGGAGTGATATGATAGGCGTCAAGTCTGTCGCAGGCCGGCTCCTTTGCCTCTACGGCCATTCGTCGGAAGGGCGCCTGAATATCAAGCCATGAGTTTTGTGAAATCTTAGGACGGTAATGAGGGCGATAGATGTCTTTTCCGGAATCGTGGGGGTCAAGCGACGCAAAAAGCGATGAGGATATAATGAATGAAGCCGAGGTATATTTCCTAGAGATACTTTACTTGCGTTGTTGGGCTGCTTTACTCCCTTTGGGAAGTGGGCGAGAACCCGGTGGTTGTGAGACCGAATCTAGGAGAGTTGAGGCTTGGAGCCAAGGAATGCAGACGCGAAGAGGTGACTGAAAAAAAAGGAATAGAACGGAAATGGCGTTGTTTGGATTGCGGAAGACCCCCCAACGTCATCAGAACCCATCACTGGCTGTCCGCAGTTGAGGCAGGAGAGATGAGTTGGGGTGGAGTGGTAATAGTGATGGCAAGGACAAGCCCATCGCATTGTCCTTGCCAAATGTCATGATTTTGAGGGGAAAGGACACCTGCGTAGACCAAAGAAGATCAGGGTTTCGCCAGCCCTGAGGTCAGTCATGAGAAATACAGTTGTGCCTCACGTATATCATGAAATTTAAAACATTAGGAGTTGGCGTGAAAGGAGGCACTGTCTGAAAATAGGATTGATACTGTGCTTTGAAGGAAATTGCACGTGCGCTTGTTATGCGTGGCCGTAGTGCGGGCTGGCGGGGCTGTCTCGCACAGTCCCCACAAGAGAGCTTGACAAGGCACGTAATCTTGGACCTCAACCTCACTCTCCCCGCTCCCTTTCTTACGCTGCCAACGACGCCTGTTTCCGAAGCTCGCAGTTCCTGTTGCGCAATCAAGACAGCGATAGCTGCGCGCTGCTGGGATCCGTCAAAATGGCCAACCAAACCCCCGCCGTTGTCATGGACAAGTATGTGCTGCGCAAGACCCAACCCCGCCTCGAACAGAGACTACGTCCACTGCCGCCTGGTACTGACTGGTGATATCTGCATAGCGGCACGGGATTCTCCAAATTGGGTTAGCATTCCGTTGTGTCTGTTTGCGAAGGCTCCCTAATCCTGCCTCTCTAGGTTTTGCCGGCAATGACTCCCCCTCGTTTGTCTTCCCGACCGCGATTGCGACCAAAGGCCCTGCCAGCGGCGCGGCCGGCTCCGGCTCCGGCCGTCCCGCTGTCGCAAACAAGCCCTCGTTTTTGACGGGAGGCGCCGGCCCATCCGGTCATCTATCGGCGAAGCGCGGAACCGAAGACCTCGATTTCTTTATCGGCGACGAAGCGATCTCAGCTGCATCTGGCCCTGGTGAGTTTGGGTCGGCAGGGGGTGGACTTTCTGGCTGACAAGATTAGGCTACGGCCTACACTATCCCATCAGACACGGCCAGATAGAGAATTGGGTGGGTGAAGGTGCTGCTGCTCAAGGCAGATCAAGCTGACTAGGAGCCATAGGACCATATGGAAAGGTTCTGGTCCAACTCGATCTTCAAGTACTTGAGGGTTGAGCCCGAGGACCATTTCTTCTTGCTTACCGAGCCCGTTAGTATGTCTGGGGTGTCCTGGACAAAGGATGCTGACATGGAACCAGCCACTGAACCCGCCCGAGAATCGAGAAAACACGGCCGAGATCTTTTTCGAATCCTTCAACTGTGCTGGTCTCTACATCGCCGTTCAGGCCGTGCTGGCGTTGGCGGCATCGTGGACGTCGTCAAAGGTACAAGACAGATCTCTTACAGGCACGGTCATCGATTCCGGTGACGGTGTTACCCACGTCATCCCGGTTGCCGAGGGCTACGTCATTGGCTCTTCGATCAAGTCGATTCCGATCGCCGGTCGAGATATTACCTACTTCGTACAGTCGCTTTTGCGAGACCGTGGCGAGCCGGACTCGTCGCTCAAGACGGCTCAGGAGATTAAGGAGGAGTATTGCTACGTCTGTCCCGATATTGTGAAGGAGTTTGCCCGTTTCGACCGAGATCGCAGCCGGTTCCAGAAGCATGTTGTGGCGCACCCCGGCGGCCGTCAAGTCACAGTCGACGTTGGATACGAGCGTTTCCTCGCACCCGAGATTTTCTTCAACCCCGAGATCTACTCTTCGGATTTCCTGACGCCACTGCCTGTGGTCGTCGACGGCGTGATCCAGTCGTCGCCAATCGATGTCCGCCGCGGCCTCTACAAAAATATTGTCCTCTCTGGAGGAAGCACGCTTTATAAGGATTTCGGCCGTAGGTTACAGCGCGACATCAAACAGCTTGTGGACGCGAGAATCCGAGCCAGTGAGGTCCGCAGCGGTGGTGCCAAGAGCGGTGGGTTGGAAGTTCAGGTTATTACACACAAGAGGCAACGGCACGGCCCTTGGTTCGGAGGTAGCTTACTCGGTCAAACGCCCGAGTTCCGGTCGTATTGCCATACCAAGGCAGAGGTATGTGGCGACCTGAATTGCCTGTACGTGGCTAACTCTGTGATAGTACCAAGAGTATGGACCGGGCATTGTCCGGAGATTTGCGTTGTTGGGAGGGCCTGGTGGATCTTGAGTGATGTTGTAGAAAGCGAGCACCATGTTTATCAGGGCGATACTTAGCGGTCGGCGCAAAAAATGAACGAAAGAGACGACGTTTTATGCCGGGGACTAGAGTTGCAATGTGCATAATGATGACATGGGTGACATTGAAGGTCCAAGTTGAGTTATGGTCTTGATATGGATATGATTTGATACCTGGTCATATTCGTGCATATTTTTGTCTCGCAGACTTTCTTTGGCTACTAGCTCATTGCATGCATGAGTGGATCTGCGGGGTTCAATCCGAAGTAGAGAGCTCCTTCGCTCCAGCGGAAGCAACCCTGTTCGAGAATGGGCTGAGCTTGGGGATGAGGCCAAATCTCGTGGGCAAGTATCACCAGACCTCGGTGTGCTCGTGGTGCGTATGCTGTCAAGGTGCTGGTAACAGATTAAGGCTTGAGAAATACGCATACCAAGGAGGCGGAAAGAGATACAATCCAACCCCTGAAAGATTGTGAGTGCGGGACTTGGTAAGTATTTAGTAGAGGTTTGTTTAAATAACTGCGAGACTACTTGCGAGGAGCTTAATTAGAATATCAAGGCCTTGGACCTTATTGCCGAGACTTTTAAAAACAATTTTCATTTTTTATTGAAGCCTTAGTTTTTTATTTTCAAGCCCCTGGAAAAAAACGAGATGGCCGGCCTCAGTTTAGGCTACCCATCGGCCGCCGCCAAGCCGTGGAGTAACTACCGCGCGAACAATCTTTCAGGGAGGGAGGAGGGTGTTGGATTGTAATAAAACCAGATGTTCTCATGACGATTCTTGCCGGTCACAATGATTCTTCGGACCTTGAAATCCTCCCCTGGCCTACGAATACCACCCGGCGGTTTCCATCGGGCCGTTCCGCCGTCGGCCGAAAGCCGAGAAATCTGCTACATACCTAGGTACCTAGGGTACTTTACCTAGGTAGTTACCTAGGTAGGTAGGTAGGTAGGTTAGATAGCGGGTGACGCGGGCGGGGTGGAGGGAGCGGAGAATTTCTGTGCCCTTTGTGGGTTTTTTTTTTGCTTTTGCTTCTCGTCTGCCGCCTTGGATCAGGCCACCTCTACCTCCACCAACTAAACCGACTAAACTGACCTGACTT
>Ga0247765_1000176_pt1 | contig 51917 bp, 45 predicted proteins | sample UWRJL106311C6_FD_179949 | JGI IMG/M metagenome (GOLD analysis project Ga0247765, IMG submission 179949) | Plant litter microbial communities from Arlington Agricultural Research Station in Wisconsin, United States - UWRJ-L106-311C-6 | ecosystem: Environmental > Terrestrial > Plant litter >... | reverse complement strand
TGTCAGACGGCTGGGCTTGCTGCAGGGTTGTTTTTGTATGGAAAATCTTGAAATTTCCATGATCCGTATCCGCGCCGGTCTACTGCAGTCCGGCCAAGGACGCCGTCAATCCACACCGTCATCAATCCGCACTGTCGTCAATCCGCACCGCCGTCAATCCGTACCGCCGTTAATCCGTACCGCCCAATCGACTTGAAGCCGGCGCGCCGTCACAACGATTGCGGCGATTTGGATTGACGCCGTCCTGGATCGACGGTGCCTTGGATCGGGGCTATGGCGTATTGTCCCGGCGATGGCACCGGCCAAGTGCTGTTTTGTACAGGAAATGTGGTAATTTCAATGCAGCTGGCAGGACGGTATTATTGTGGGGGGGTGGTCGCCGCAGAGATAGGGGTGGTCACCGCAGTAAACCCCTCTGCCTACCTAGGTACCTACCTACCTATCTGGTCTCGTCAGACGGGCCGGTCAATGGCAGCGGTGGTTGTCGACACCCCCTTGTTGATTACCTACTCAGTTCAATGTTCTACGTGAAAACCCCTTGATGTTCTTAGTTGAGACACCTTCCACCGCATCAAGTTGGAGATAAACAAAGGGTAAGGGGTAAAGTGTCGGAGAGAGTGACATTCTTCCTAGAACTAGGTGCTGGGAGATTCCGGTCGGGCAGGACTCTCCAGTGCCTTGTTCCCTGTGTTCTCACCCACTTTGGAACCCCATGTGAGATAATCCTCTGATGACCTTGTACGGGTTGGATTTTTGCATGTCTATTGGTGATCAAGACGTGGCCAGGTACCTAAGTAGGTAGGTAGGTAGTAGTAGGTCACTGGGACCGGTCTCGGAAGGTCTGCCAGAGGTCCTGTGCTATGACGAAGAGATTGACATTTGTGCGTTCGTTCGGCTGGACTGTTCAATTCGTCATGCGTCAAGGTTTCACGTTTCGTTCATGCAGCTCCAGGGATTACCAGACAGACAGACAGCGGTGGCAAACATGTCATGTAAAAAAGGGGACGGACGTAACTCCGAGAGTCCAGTCGGAAGAGGTTTTTGTTCTCCATTGGGACAATGATTTGGAAAAGCATACAAACAAAAGAGGGACAAGAACCAACCCCCCCCCCCCCTGGTAGTCGCGGATTGATATATATCAATGAATAACCGGAACGATTTCCGATTTGACCAAGTGCTGGGCCAAAATGCACGTCAGCAAATCATACCCAGCAAAAAGGGAGCTCGCCCGGCAACAATGCTCCCAATGGCTTTCCCGCATCCCATATTTGGGGAGTATTGAGCTGCAGCTATTGCCAGCGACTTGTTACATCTATACGTAATCGAGCAGCATGCTGTCAACTGCAATCAGGATGGCTGTCGGGGGATGCAGCCTTCCACCTGCTCTGATAAATATCGTCTTGGTTGTTCTCCAGTTGACTGTACCTGTATATGTGCACGTAGTCAGTTCTTCATTGTGTCATGCTCACTTCACTGGCATGAGCGCTGATAAACATGAAGACCGAGGGGAAAATCACTGGGAACGATTAAAATTTATCTGTCGTCCCAAGTGATAGAAGTCGACATCTTCCACACACTGTCTAGTCGGCCAATTGGCGTCGACGGACATTCCACCTCCCATCGAGATTTGAAGGTTGAGGGTTTTGCATCCCCGGAAGACCCTTGCCGTGAGGACCAATGGGAGTGTTTGCTCCGGCGGTTTCTGCAACCAAATCAAGCAATCTGCCCGCTGATCCCACTTCAGGGTGGGGCAGCATGTGCCTTGACGTCACCAGCACGCGTTTGGCAGGGGCCCCAAGTGGGCTCAGGGTCCCAATTGTTAGGCCGCTAACCAGCCCCCGAGCGCTGCAGCTGCCTTTCGCCGCATCTCGGGGGCACAACTTCAAAGGGTCCAGGCGAGCCAAGACCACCACCACAGAGCACCTAACACAGAGAGTTACCTACCTAGCTACTTGGCCTCTTTTTGGGGTCAACGACAAAGCAGGTGCGGCTCCTGTCTGCATTCAAGCACCAAGCCTTCCATGAGTTGGCTGCACTTCGCAGTCTTCACAGTCCGCAGTAAGTAAGTGAATAATGTTCACCCAATCAGTCTCGGCCGCAATCCCCGCCAAGTGTGGTTGCCATGTTCTGGACTGCGACCATGACCCCTCATCACTCAATCCTGGCTGAGATTTCAGGGTCCATAACATGAGGACCCTTTCTCCTCGGTACTGCACGCACGCAGCCGAACTCGTTCCTTGACTTATTTTTTTCACCCTAATTTGAGAAAGCGGTGGCATTGGGTAGGTACACATAGAACCTTCTCTGAATCAGACATCGCACGATACTCATGGACGAGGAGCAGCACCATCGCGATTATGATTCGTCCCAACCAAGTCTGTTGTTGGATTCGACCGACTCGAACTCTTATGGCTCGTATAGCTTGTATTCCAGTCCCACATCAGCAACCCTCTCCTCGGACTTGACAAACTATTTTGGCTCTGATCCTTTGCCATTGAGCACCGGCTCCAGCAGTCAGTATCCCCTTGGACCTCTTTACTCGCCGTCCCTCGACATGGCAACTGCAGGATTTGCCGCCTTTAGTTTTGACTCGTACCCTTCGCCGCCGACCCATTCCGCCTGGGTGAGTTCATCCAACGACGCTGGAGCACCAGTCGAAACGAGCCGGTGGGCGGATCGAGGGGCGAACCTCGTTGATAGCAGCTTCGCCTCAAGTCCGGATGCCGTCAGCTTGGACTTCCAAGCCGATTTTTACGGGTCTGGGGGAGATGTAGCGTCCCTCCCCTACGGCGCGGCTATGGCGAGCGGGTCATCAACTGCCATATGGGGAGCCACAGCACCAGGCGAATCGCCGTTGTTACTGACGGATCCCAGCCCGTCAACCACTAGCACCGATCACCGGCCGGAAAAGATCAAGCGTAAGCGCGGCCGACCCCGCCTCTATGACGATGACGGAATCCTCCGAGGAGAGCGAATCACCCGCCCTACGATCCGCCCCATCATCAACCTTGAATCGCCCATTTCGGTGCCGTCACCAGAGCCCGTGGCAATTTGCCCGATTGAAGTGACGATAACGGCCACGCCGTCACTCTCGGGCATTCGTTCCAGGAGAACTTCGGTTCAGGAGAGCGAAGACGGGGATGCCAACCCCGAGCGGGCAGAAATCATACGGGCTCGTAACAAAGCGGCGGCAGCGCGTTACCGGGCCAAGACTCAGCATGCCATTGCCAACATGGAGGCTGAAGAGCGCGAGGTTAGTAGGCGCCGCCAAGCCCTACTGGCCACAGCTGGTCGTTTGAGGGAGGAAGTTTTCCAGCTCAAGAACGAGGTTCTTCGTCATGCTGATTGCGGGTGTCCGCTTATTTCCCGATATCTATCTGATGCGGCCAAGCAGGCGTATGCTCACCTAGGGGAGGGGAGCTCGAAAGACAGCGATACTTTTCATGTGCAACACGCTGCCGAGTGTCCGCAACGGTTGCAGGATGGGGGCTGGACGGGACGGTACGACGGGCCTGAGGATGATGTTTGATTGGACGTATTTCAGTTGAGGACATGCAGTTATGATACCATTTTTGTCGCTCAACGACGCGAATAATACCTTGAATTCAAGCCGCGGATGCAAGAGGGATTGCCGCGAAGCCTATCAAATCGTTTGAATTGGGGGGGTGGCATGTCTGCACACCACGGTAACTCCGCAGAGGAGAGGGGTAATTGGAACCCAAGCAGAGAGAATTTTGACATTACCTACCTCCTCCTTACCTGCAACAGTGTTTTCTGGCGCAGATATCACAACACAGCCATCGACCCACAAGTCTCTCTGTACAAGTTTCTGATAACACCGAGAGAATACTATCGGCAATAAAAATGGGCGCTATCAAAGTCGGCATTATTGGATATGGGGGTTCCGCAAAGAGTTTTCACCTCCCGTTTATTCTACCGAACCCTGATCTTGAAGTCTATGCATTTTTACAACGCGCCCCTCCTCCTCCCTCTTCTGGAAACCCATCTGAGAATCCACCTGGAGAGAGAGAAGTGAAGGAGGGGAAGGAGAAGGAGGAGGGGAGAGTAGGGATGCATTGTACGATCGATTTCCCTCTTGCAAAACACTACCGGACCGCTCCCGAATTTTTTGCCGACAACGAGATCGAGCTGGTGGTTATCTGTTCTTCGCAAATGCACGGGGAATATGCCGAGCAGGCTCTCAAGAGTGGAAAACATGTCGTGGTGGAAAAACCGTTTGTGAACTCGTCGAGGGAGGCGGGGGCTTTGGTGGAGTTGGCGAAAGAGGTGGGGAGGGTTTTGACGGTCTTTCACAGTGAGTTTTTTTTTTCTTTCTTTCTTTCTCATATATTTGTGTGTTCTCTCCTTGTTTTATTTGTTTTGTTGGGTCTATTAAGTTTGTTCTGAGTCTTTTTTGCATTTGTTTGAGTTCTTTTTTGGGGGACGGAGTTGTTTCTTTTTCTCCCAAGGAGTCTCTTATGTTACACTTGACTTTCTTCTCTCCCTCTCTCTCTCTCTCTTTTTTTCTTCTTTTTTCTCTCTAATCTTGCTTACTTCTCTTAGACCGCCGCTTCGATTCAGACTTTCGCACCCTCGCGCACCTCATATCCCATTCGGCGCTCGGCACCCCCCTCGACGCCACCATCCACTTTGACTTCCCCTCTCCATCATGGATTTCCTCGTGGACCTCTCCCGAATATAAACCCGGTTCCGGCGCCGGCATGACTTTTGCCTTGGGAACGCACACCATCGACCAGGCCCTCCATCTTTTCGGGGTACCCTCCTCAGTGACGGCGGTTTTTCGAGCGAATCGCGGAGTGGATTCCACCATTGAAGATACCTTTACCATTCTCCTTCAATATGATACCTCCCAGAAGGTAGGAGTCGACAAAAATTTACTGGTGACGATAAAAACCGCCGTGGTATCCCACCTGCCTCTCTCGCAGCAACTTCGGTTTTTTGTCCGAGGCACAAAGGGAACCTATCTCAAATTCGGTTCGGATCCACAGGAAGCGAGAGCAATTGCGCAGCCTTGTCTTCCCGCGACAGATCCCGGCTATGGTCTTGAAGATGCGAGTATCTGGGGAACACTCAGCACTACGGAGTTATTTGACGCTGACTCTCAGAGGAAAGACGAGAGTGAAGGAGGAAGGAGGTTATATGTAGGGAAATATCCCAGTTTACCAGGTTGGTATAGAGGGTATTATGAGAATGTCGTGGCGGCCATCCGTGGGGAAGCAGAGGTTTTTGTAAAACCGGAAGAGGCGAGGGATGGGCTGAGGGTTATTGAGTTGGCGAGGAAATCGTGGGAGGAGAAGAGGACGGTGTCGTGGGAGGAATTGGAGTGAAGGGTACCTACCTACCTACGTATGTCTTATCTGTCATGAGAGTGCGCCTGTGCAAGAACCAGTCCTGAGAGGAAAGGGACAGAGGAATAAGAGTAAATGTTAAAATTTAAAGTACGACGAGTCCGCAAGAAACTAAGGAGGAATTGGAGTTTCATTCCGTCATCATCTCAGATACCCTCCTCTCCTCTACCTATACTCATTCCCTTCATCCAAGCACTCACCCCCTCACTTCCTCGCAACCTCGTGGATCCCTCTTCAGTCTTTACTTCTTTCTAACACTCATATCCCCCCTCTGCCAGGTGAAGAAACCATGAAACCCATAGACCGGAGGACAGAACCCCTCGCCTAATTCCTCCGCTTTGGTTTTAACTTTCTTTTTCTCTCCTCCTCCTCCTCCTCCTCCTCCTCCTCCAAAAATAACCGTCACACTCTCCCATACTCCCTTCTTTACTCCTACTTCTCCTCCTCCTGGTGGTCCTGAGGAAGCATCTCGCTTCGCCTGCCAGGTCAAAAGTTTCTCATTGACCTTGATAAACAACCGCTCCCACATGCCGATTTGCTCTTCATAAAGAATATCTCCATCGGGATGGACCCAGGCCCAATATACTCCGGAATCAGAACCAGACGGAATAGACGGGAGGGGGTACAGTTCTTCCTCGTGAGGCTGTTCGGCGCGGACAAAGGGGTGGGATTCACTACCGATACCCATCACAGTCGAAGTAGCAGTAGCAGTAGCAGTAGTGAGTTCCGGAGGGGAATCATAATAAGGCGTAACTGGGCCCCGCACTGTGTGGTACGTATTCAGCGCCGAAGGGATACGATGACCCCGCGGCGTGGTAAACGGGGGTTCAGTTCGTCGTTGTAACGTAAATCCCCGCTCCGTCAAAGGACGACAGGTCCACGGCCCGGCGTCATCCATGTTCAGACCCCCGTAGAGATAACGAAGACGCACACAGGGATGGACAAGCTCGTTGGGGGAAACAATTTCCAGGATTCCGTTGTCCTCCTTATATCCACCCGGAGTACGCGTAACGTAGTCGGTTGTGCCGTGTTTGTATTTCCGCCAGGGAGCAGCAACATATGACCAGAGCCAGTCCGGGTAGGAGGTGGCGCCATTGGGGTTGTGGATCATGCCGAGACCCCAAGGACGAGCACGGGTTGGGCCGCGAAGCTCATAAAAGATGCGGTTCATTTCCGACTTGCTGAATTCAACACCGACAGAAGTGAGTTGGTCGGCCATCCAGGCGAGGGCAATAGTAGCAATCTGCTGATCTTCCCAACCACCCCCAACATTGCAGTGGGTTCCGGGAAACCAAACCTGCCGTAGGTTGGTCGTGTCGTTGTCTCGTTTCCCCCACATGGTACAGTCGAAAGCAGTGCGCCATTCATCCAGCGCAATGGCATGGAAGGCATGCTCGATCCGGGGATGGACATCCAGACTCTCGAAGCGAATCTCGTGTTCTCCGCGTCCGCTGTGGTAAAAGGGAGGAATCTCGGGAATACCCAGACTGCCAACTGTATCCCACACCCCCACAGCCTTGATATGACCCTTGACTGGGACGTACTTGAACTCGGAGGTGGTTTCAGAAACGACCTGTCGTTCGCAGAGCGAGAGCTGAAAGTCAGCCAAAAGCTCGCGATAAATACCCGCCATGACCCGAAGGTCCTGAATCTCCTTCCCGTTTGCCCCGCGCTGTTTCTGGCTCGCCAAGTGCGCAAACGTCTGTTTCTTCCACTCCAAAAGCTTCGTCTCCAGCTCGGCGTCACCCCAAAGCTCCCACGCCTTCTTCGGCTGACCTGGTTGGACCAGAGTGTTTACTCCCCCTCCTCCTCCTGCTGCTCGAGCCTGACTCGCTGCTTTGAAACGTCTTAGTTTCTTCACATTCTCCACCGTAAAGCCAACAAGATGGTCCTTCTCATTAAACTTGGTGTTGTTTTTGTTACCCCACCTCTGCCACGTCTCGTAGTCGTGAAAGATATATGGAAGCTGGTCCATGCCCGAACGGTTGAGAAACCCCAGGGCACAAACCATGGCAGCGACGGAGCGCGCGGTAAAAGCGCCGCGCGAGAAGCCAATGATGATAATCTCATCGCCGGGGTTATAGTTGTCGCAGATGAAGCGGTAACTCTCCACAATATCCTGGGCGACACCAATCCCGAATGCACCACCAAGAGCGGTCGCTACCTTGGATGCTTCGGTCCCGGCACCGGGGTGGTAGTACACGATTTGCGGCATACCGGAGCAGCATTTGTGGGCTACGGCACCGGAGAGACGGCTGACGTTGGTGGGCGGGCCGGCTCCGAGGTTGTTGCTGTAAATTGTTAGGCCCCAGAAAAGAGAGAGAATAAGAAAAAAGAAAAAAAGAGAGAGAGAGAGGGAGGGAGAAAACTTACGCGCTATTCCAGGTCCCATCGCAACAAATCACAATGCGCTTCCTATTGGCGATTCGATCCGGGGATGCCTTGTGGGCACAGGGGACTTCGGTGGGGGCCATACTCGTACGAATACCCGTACATGTATTGTGTCAACTGACTGACAACTGACAGCTGAACAGAAAACAGCTGAACAGACTGGAGAGAGGACAGAACAGAGAGGAAGAAGAGGAGGGAGAAAACTCTCGAGTCTCGGAGCGAACCCACACCTTTTTGAATTCATCAGTTTCCCCCCATTTATTTCATTTCATCACATTGCAACTTGCATTTGCATGTGCATTGTACAGCGTCAGCCGATTTGTTAGAATACTTTTTTGTACGAATATGTATGTCTCTCCTTCGAGTCTGGGCAGGCATTTCGTCCTATCCTGTACTACTGGAACGAGCTGAGATCTGCAACTCACAAGGCCATGTGGCGGGCTTAGCTTGCCTCGTTTGCTCTGCGCTGTCGCACTAACGCGGGGGGGACTGGACTTTGTTCGCCGATAAGCTTGTGTTCATTGGCTGTGTGATTGAGCTTGCGCTGCACGAGACGGGCCGTCGCGCATGCACATCGGATCGGGAAGGTTTTGATGGAAATCTATCCATCAGCTAGGGTGAAACAAGTGAAAAGTCAGATGGGGGATACCAGCCATTTCGAACCAAACCAAGGCAGTAAGTAGATGGAATATCGGGGGAGGGTGCTCCAAGCGCTGTGGGCACCGGGCAGTGGAGACCGCCCCTGACAGACCTCTCTACAGTCGTGCAGTCCAGCAAGCGCGAAAAAAAAAAGAAAAAAAAAAGGCAAGCCTTTCGAAAACAAGTCTAACGAACATGGGCAAGAGAACAGCTATCTAGTGGTGTAATTCAATCCCGTCCTATCCCGACATGTAACCAACCCACCAGAGTACCTAGGTACATGTAGACGGTCATTAAATCCATTTTCGGGACCGTTCGGGATCGAAGCAGATCAAATGGAACCAAAGTCGCACACAGTTTGTGGTATTTGTACATTGGGTGTGCATGCGTGTGCACACTGCACAAGTAGATAGGTAGGGAGATACATGTAGCACGCCAGCCTCAGATTAAAAATCGCAGCATTCCGATCGACTCCCGACTCCCGACTCCCGAGTGTCCAGGTAGTCACTTTGAACCACCCACTGTGCTGCCTGCTTCCAGTCCCGAGTGGAGTCTATCCGATCCGATGACCTTCCAACTAGTAGAATAGATCCGATACAAATTTGGACTCTATCAAAGCTAATGTCGTACGCAAAACAGCGAGAGTTTGTCAAGTCTCATCATTGTCCCTCTGATCCAACCAGCTGCCATAACATCGAAAGGACTCAGACAGAACCCAGCCATCCAGCTTGGACTTCAAACCTAATGGCATACTCAAAATGACGGCGGTCTTCTCTGTCTCATCATCATCCTTAGTAAACCCCTCTCCCTCGCTGATCAAATCGGTGCTCAGCCCCCCGCTACCGCGGCATGTCCGAGCCCACAAGGAGTCTCTGGCACCTTCCTTCGGTATGCCGGACAATCCCTCGCCCTCGCCCACGAACGCTCTTCCCCCAGAACGGTCACTTGGCCCATATGAGCTCAAAGTTTGTCTGTCCCTGCCATCAAAAGATAGGCCAAGTGGTGCAGCGGTTCAATAATGACAAACACACAATCTCTGTGGTTACTCTAAGAGGGTGTAGATTCACGTCTCAGCCAGGGCACCTCAAAGGGGGGCTGGCAGATGATGATAAAAAGAATTTGAGATCCGCATTTCTTTGGTCAGGATTCCATTCTACAGGCTGTCTTATTTTTTTTTTGATGGGTGGTACTTACCTATAATGTACCTTACTGGATGTAATGAAAGAGCTGAGTTCACATTTGATCATAGCCAGGACAGAGTGTGTGAAGAAGAGAGAGCGGCGTAGCTGAGGGGGGAGGATGGGTATTTATGCTGCAGCGTCAAAGTTAAAGTTTGTCAAGTGGGCGTCATACATACTTTGGCGCACCATCCGGCCCACCCCCCTTTTGGCTGATGTGTGTCATGGCGGAGCATAGTGTCGACGTGCAGCATTTGGTAGCCTGAGCAAAGACTGAGCCGGGGCGAGCAGTGTCACGTGGGCGAGGTACACAAAAAAAGGCAAGGAAATTCGTGTACCCAGATTCTTCTCATAAACAGATCACATTGATCTCCCACATGAAATGCTCACTAGCAACGAAAAAGCCTATCCTTACCACCGACCTAAATGAGTGAGAACTCGACGTATTCACATGTATTCATATGTAGTAAGAACCATTCAGCTACAAAACAAACCGCCCTCCAGTCTCCTTCAATCGGACGTATCAAAGCGTGGATGGTAGAGCGACACCTCATTATTCCTTAGGTCGTCACGCTTCCACTTTTCGTCCCCATGATTTGAACATAAACTTTAAAAATCACCTCCGCATATTCCGGCCGAGTCAACGGCCGTAGATAGGTAGTGATCATGAGACCACTATTTCGTAATGTTCTGACAGCCTAGATTTTGACTTCAAGTCTATACCTAGTATTTAACTAAGTCTTTTCCATCTTTCCCTCCCTTCATTCTCACCAGGCATCTTCAACCTGCAGCTATTGCTCCCAACAAAATGCGGGACAGACTTCGACACTCTTGGCGACGTTTCTGGAACATGACTGATGCTATCCCAAAGAACCAGCTAAAAGACTAGTCAAAAGACCAGCCAAAAGATACCATCCAGGTCCCCACCGACATCCCACCCTCAACTCCTGGGCTTGATCCACCACCATATCGTAAAGATGCCTCCATACCCCTAGAGCCCACCAACCCCAAGACTACCTTGGCCGCTATCACCATGGCGCTCAGTGCCGCGGCCGCTGATGCGTCGCCCGGCCAAAAAACAACGGCCACCTCCGGTGTAGCATCCATCATCAAAGAGAGCGCTCTATTTGTTGCCCGTCAACCACGCGACGCGGCGCCAGCCGCTGCTCGTGCCGTGATACTTTCTATTGCCGAGGCTATCGATATCGGTGACATCAGGTCCCGGCGATATGGTAAGGATGCTGTGCAAAGAACCGGAAATATGATTGCTCGTTTCCTATCCGGACAGCCGGATTGCACCGGCGGTCACTCTTCACACGACGTGAGTGCGGCTGGAGATGCCCTGGAGAAAATGATTCGTTTTGAGGCCACCGTTTCCAATCTTAGGAATTCCTTATCCCCTTTCCTGGCACCTTCTGTCGCTTCCGCCATACAGAGTGTCGTCGTGAGAGTCACCAGTTCGGTTGTTGAGGCTGTGAGATCAGGCGTGGATGCGATAGCGACCGCTAATGCTTACGCTGAGAATGCCACGCGGATCGCTACTCTTCTCGCCCCAGTGTATACCGGATCCAGGAATTAGGTGCAATATGCTGTTCGTCCCACGCTTCGGCGAGAAGGTCCATATCCGAAGCAGTTAGTTCAAGAGTTTGAGTGTATGCCAATGGGGGCGATGATGTTGCTATATGTGGGATAGAATGGGAGAATCGGTGTTACCGTCTATTTCCATAGGGCGAAAATTCCCGAGGGTTATGAGGAAGTTGTCCAAGAAGGGGGGGGTGGGGGGGTGACGACGGTGTTCTGGGAAAAGAGTGAGCTTTCATGTTCCTTTCATTTTTTTTCCCCCCTCTTCTTTCTGCCGCTCAACTGAGAGTGGATTTGAACAACTTGGGAGTGACAAAGAAGAAGACTATTGATATGTGATTAGCATAGGCATATTTCGATCCAGCGAGTTCAGGGAGGTTGAAAAGGTAGGTACGAATCAAGGCGCAGGGGGCAAGAGAAGAAGTTTCAGGGTCGGGATCGGGGTTCACGCCTGCATAGTACCTGGTAAGGAAAAAAGGTCTGCTCCCAGGAGTCTAGTGGGAATGTGGGAGAATTACCAAATTAGGAATCAATGATCGCCAATGCACGACAGCAGAGATTTTCTGTGCCGTATTGTTGATCGTTGGGGCTGAACAGGAAGGCACAGCCAACTGCACCATGCAGCTGCATGAGCTTGAATGAACGACATACACTCCAACGCCGGGTCGAATTCTCATTTATCTACCAAAAAGGGTATATAGTTTTCAGAAAAGAGTCGTTTCTAATACTTGCTATCCGTTATGACAAAATCCGTCTTCACCTCGATTCCCCTATCCACAGGCCTTGACCATTCCATTCTCGATGCACGCGCTGCGCCAACGCCAATTTCCGTCCTGACCACCGGCCGTAATCCCAACTTCGCCCCTGGTACCCCCTGAATCGGCAGGTTCTCGTCGCTGTCTCCTTGGAGCTCAATATCCTCAGGATATACGATACCCCTGCTGCTCGATGTCTCTACGCTCTTCAGATTCCCAGTCCCAGAAGTGCCATCACGACCGTACGACTGCTTCTTGTAGTTGCTAGTGCCGTGGCGTGACGTGCCCATAGAAGGCATGAACTTGACAAGGAGTGGACGCAACGTCGGCAGACAGGCACAGATGATGCCTGAGCACAACTCGGAAATGGACCAGCAGGACGATTCGACGTTATCCCAAGTGACATCGGGACTCAGACGAAGGTATTGGATGCGGATGATGGAGATAGCGCAGGTGAAGAAACCCAGGCTGAAGATACCAAGGAGCATAATCTTTTGCGCCCTCTTTAGCTTCAGAGAACCCAAAGCTGGCAGAGGTACGACAAAGACGATGACATCTGTCAAGATGTTGCCGGCCGCGTTGATGTACCAGAAGGGCAGATTCGGGATGCAGGTTCCTGGCTTCTGAGGAAGCCAGAATTTCTCAATCGGTGTACAGTTGAAGATGGTGACGAGCAACTGCGAAATAGACCACAGTGAAACAAAGGTGAGAGCGGCGATAATGACACGGCGCATCACCTGCGTGGTCAATATCCTGTAGTACTGAAGCAAAAAGGATATCTTGATCGCCGTCAACGACCCGTTGTAGAGGACGATGGAGATGTAAAACGTCTAAGCTAGTCAGTACGTTGACCGTCGGTTTGAGGTGGAGATGTGGCATACCCTAAAGTACTTCCAGAGCAATGTGGGGTCAACGACTGCAAGATGGCGGCCGGCTCCGTAGAGAGCATCTGCAAGACAACTTGTTAGTGGAGTCTCATGGCAAAGACACTCGAGGCTGGTAAACCCACTTGATGCCACTATGATACCACTGCCCATAGCTAGGACGAGGGCCACGAGGATGGCCCAGTCATCGATGCCAAACTGGCTGATCAAGACGGCTCGGGCATAGCATCGCAGGCCGACTGTGATGGTGGCGAGTGAGAGGACAACCGACACTACTGTTGTGGGGATGTAGGCGCGTGACTCGTAGGGGGCCGGGTCCAGCGGCTCTGTGGGATCTGACATGGTGACGGCGGTGGCTGAGTGTCGGTCAAAGTTTAAGTCGTTGACGGCCGGACAGTGGGTAGCGGACGGCGTCAAGCAAAAGATGACGACGTAGCGGCCCGCAACGACAGCGTGGGCGGGGGCTCCGCCAGAATATAATGGCCGTGGATCAACATTGATGCCACACAGACCACTTGGGAAGTCAGGTTCATGTACGAGTCAGCACGGGCGATGAGACCTCTCCTCTCCGAGCAGGATGCGCTAGTCGGCGTGCATGCGTGTACGCAGCAGTGCCCCAAGCGACGCTCCGTATCAGTCGCAGCCATGCAGGACACTGGCGGAGGTTGGGTGGGGGGTTCGCAGATTACCGCCCTTCATGTTCGATGCCCAGGCCCTGTATGGTGGTTCTGCCATGTTTCCCCGGATTTGGTGCCTGGATTGTAATCCCTCATGCATCAACTGCTACTCGGTAATGAGTGGTTATCCTGCCCGTTATTGGCGCGAGGGTTTCGAGGGTGTGGTGCTGGTGGAGCTCGACCGGAGGCAATCCGGGAGGAACCCGAAACTGCGAGTCCTTGGCTCGCCCAGAGCATGTAGAAAAACCAGGCCTAGTACCAGGAGTCCACGAGCACAGGATGAACGCTGATCTTTGTCCGAGCGGCATCTCGACCCAAGTGCCGGCTAGGGTAGGTACGATGGGCTATTCTGCTTTGGTATTTAAGGGCGTGCTAGGTGTCGTGCAGTACAGACTGCGTGCAAAAGGTCAAAGAGCGTGCGTACGCACATCTGGATTGTGCAGGACAACGTGGGGGAGAAACAAGGCATCCTTGCTGCAAGTCACATCGTGGCTCTCGTGAGGAAAAGGCAAGGTGGGAGGGTGGGCCTTCTTTAGGTGAAGGCTCTGGAGACCAAGAATCCGTGCGAGATAGCTGGTCTCCACCCACACCCGCCTGGGCAGCCACACAGAAGGCCGATGGAACATCTAGCGCCTTCACCTTCCTTGACCAAAACGGTAGCGAGTCCATCGGCGAAACTCGGTGCGATGCGCCAATTTCTCCCCCTACCGAGTACGCTACAACCGGGTTTTCTTAGTTTGCACTATTTTTCGGGCCGCCTTGATATTGTCTCTAAATTTTCAAGTCCCAACTCCTGAACTTCAAACCCCATTGCATCTCCGCGACGACAACAACTTCGGCCACCTGCCTCGGGCGATTCAAAGTCATCCCATCCCGACTTCAACGCTAGTAGTAGGAAGATGCAGCCCAGGCCCCGGGATTGTTAGGATCTCGTAGATTGCCGAAGTTTGAACACTTGGATTTTTCGTTTTTCTATCTTGGCGAACATGTCCCCCTCTGGGGTTATCTGCAGACGCCTACCTACATTTGTACAAGCTCGTATCTCTCGTCACCAGCCTAGCTTTAACGAGGATGCCATTCATCGATGGAGGCCCGAGCCACAAGCCTGCAGCACTGGTTTCAAGCTTACAAGAAATTTCCAACCTTCCAGAACCTAACATGGCCAATGAATGATTCTGCTCAACTCACCTTGCAGCTTGATAGCGTGACTGACGTATATACATTAGTGTATGAATACACGAATACTGCAGTGGCACTAGTTTAGCATCTCGGACACCAAAACACCAAGCTCAGCACTACACACTAGCTCCAGTCCGTCGTCTTGACTCCTTCTCGCGGCGTGCGGCCCGACAGGGGACACTACCTAGTGTACAAGACGACGGGGAGAATTGGGATGCAACTCAACATGAATGATCCTAGTGTGCACTTAGCAGGGGCGACTACACTAGTTCTAGAGCTTCGCAACAGACTGGACTGGATGGACTGACTCGAACTCTCATTTCAGAGTGCGATTACGATGGTTTTTTTCTTTTTCTTTTTCTTTTGGCCGGAGCCCAGTCAAGTCAACCCCAGTCGGACCTCCCCCCTTCAACACAGACACTGCAACTATACTGGTAACCGGGCTGCACTTGGTACGACGATATCTGTAAACGCCGAAAAAGGAAAAAGTTGCAGGGCGCTTTGAGAGTCAGAGTCAGAGTCAGGGTGCTTCTTTTTACACGACTGGACATCTCCAGTCTAAAGGGTAGGCCATTCCGCTTGGAGTTACATGCACACCAACTTGAACAAGCGGATCTGACCAGACCCGGTAAAATGCATGTGCTGGGCATCTCTCCCACCCACCTCCCACCTTCCGGGAATACTACACTACACCACACTATGTCACGACTCCGGGACAGCCAGCCACATTCCGGTGTTCATAATCCTAAATACCTAACTGAATCTTGACACACTGACACCGCTGCACTGTAAGACTCACTAGGTACCTCAGTCACATGACTATTTGGGATCGCCCACCCCCTAACTACCTACCTAGGTGGATAGATCATACGACGATAAACCTCTCAGCGCCTGCGATCGCCTTGACAATCATTTTCCCCCCTTTTTGTTTCAGTATTTCTGCCCCGGAGAACGGGTTACGAGAAATTAGAAGCGAGCTGAGATAGAGGACACTCACATAAAAACCACGTGCAAGCAAACTATCGTCTTTAATCACAAACAAATATAGAGGACAGTATTTTGAGTGCAGGTACGAGCCCGTGTCTTTGGGCTTTTGGACCCGTGAAAACGGGAAAATGCGTGCACTCTTCGAAGGAAGCGACAAAGTAACCAACCCAAGGTATCTAGTTAGGGAGGTAAGTATCCAGCCAAAAGAGCAAGGTTAAAGGTTGACGAGACCTCTTTCTGTATCTACGGTCATCACAAACACAAATTTACAACAAATTCACCACAAATCAAAAATCAAAAAAATCGCCTTGGCAATATTCTCACCTCCAGCCACATTGCTTACTGCTTGGCTTCCTGACGGGGTTTCATCCGGGACCCATGTGGGGCTGTTTTTCCGGGGTCCGAAGATTCCCAACCTCACATGGCAAACACACACAAAACCCGACAGCACAAGGGCTTCAACAAGCGCTGGTAGTCAAGCTAAAATCCTCGCCCCAGCGTCTATTTCACCCTAATCATCATCGAGAGAAGCGCAAAGTCTTCCACGATGGACCCGACCGGCAATGACAGCAGCGCAACGCCCCAAACACCCCCGGCACCTCCTGCACCATGGAAGCTCAAGTGCACTATTTACTTGATTCCGTTCTGGACGACTAGCGGGACGGCACGGAACCTACCAGCCAAGGCATTCTCGCCTCTAGAGGCTGGGTCTCCCTTTGCATCTCGGGACTTTGGGGTCCCAGTCGGCGGACTCAGCATGATTCAAGTCATTCGCTACACTGAGTCTCCCGTCGGCCCATATGACGAACTGATCCTCGCTCCGGGGTTCTGGAAGTATCCATTCGAAGGACGGGACGGGAAAAAAGCGACCAAGAAGAACATCAGGATCACTAGAATCTATGTCAGTCAAAAGGATACATGCTGGGGAGGGCGGACAAGTAAGGACATTTTCAAGCCCAAGCTTGGTACCTAGGTATCAATCAAAGCGAGGTATTAACCGCTAGGAAACCAGATTGGAACATCCCGAAACACCTTGCCCGATTTGAGTGGACCGACGAACCTGACGGGTCGACCCAAATCAAAGTCTTTCCGCACGACACGACCGAGCCCTACGACCAAGCCGAGGCACGGCCCAGTGAGCGGGCTTTCTTCCAGTGCACCATCAAACCCATCAGTTATACGCCATCGTTTCCTTTTTCCAGCAGCGCTTTCAAATACCTCGGTATCGACCTCTCTCTCGTACAGCCGCCGTTACCCGAGGGCCCTGGATCCAAGGGCGAACTCCCCGGAACAGAGAGGTGGTGCAAGGTCGTAGGGTTCACGCAGTCGTCGTCAAACACAAGGCTGGCCTGGGCCGACATGAATCAAAAAGACGAGCAGGGAGATTGCAGCGACGAGTTCGACAACTTCTTTCCGGGTCTTGGACGGAGGAGCATAGCAGTGAAGATGGCTGATGCCGACATCTGGGTTCCTGTTTCAGAAACTTGGGAAACGCCAAAGTGGGTGCTTTGAGCAGACACACGGGTTAACTGGAGGGGGGCACTTTGGCGGGTTATTGCGGGACCGGAAGGCTTGCGGCGGGGCTGGCACGACATGGTGACTGTCTAGGTAGTTGGGGAAGGAGCAACCATGGCCGACTCGGCCAGCTTGAACTTAGTTTGTCGTCCACAAATACTCTTTTTCCCGTGCTGTCAGGAAAAACCCTTCCTAGCTCATAATTCAGACGGACCACCCAAGCCCTCTGACTTCACAACGCTGATCTGGCCCGGCGCCATCAACGGCCGAGCTTTGTTTGTCTTCTGTGTTTAGCTACTGTAACATCAGCATGTCTAGTCGACAAGTCAGCGCTGAGGACACCCGCCAATTCCTGGCCGCATGCGACGCAGCCTTGGGACCTGACCTGGATGAGGACGAAGAAGATGATGCCGACGAAACCGGCCATGGCCTTGATGCCAATGCTCGTTACTTCAGGCAACAAGACGCTCCAATCAACCACCGTGAGGACAGTGAGGACGGTGAAGAAATCATCTGTGCCATTTCCGAAAGTCGTGCCAGCCATGTCGTCGGCATTGCCGCCATCAACATCACCACGGGCACCGCAGAGCTCTATCGAATCATCAACGACGACAAGTATGGCCGCCTCGTTGACACTCTCTCCAGAATGCCCATCCTTCCCGGGTGTTTCCTCGTCCTCGAAAGTATTGCTGCAGACAGGAGCAAGTCTCTGCTTGCCCCTGTACTTGAAAACGAATACCCCAGTATTCCCCACATTCCATTTGAAAGAAGGCACTGGGGAGAGTCCGAGGGGCTGAGGCTTGTTGAACGCTTTGCCCTCGAGCATGAGGTCGACCAAATGCTCGCTTCTCTCGAGGGCAACTTCTACGTCACCTGCGCATTCTGTGCTGTAAGTGGTTCCCTACTTACAAGGAATGCCAATGCCCAATGCACTCGCTAACACGCTGTCCTATCTAGGCCATGAAATACTGCCTGATGGAGCTGAGGGTTGCTTTCCCACTCAACTCCATTCGAATCAAGTACTATCCTCCGGCAAAAGCCTTGTACATGGACCGGTCAACTGTGACATCGCTAGAGCTGTTGCAGACTATCCGCCCAACGACATCCAAAGGCTCAACTCTGTTCGCCATTCTAGATGACACACGTACTCCCGAAGGCCATCGGCTTCTGCGGGCGACACTCCTGCAGCCCAGCAATTGTTGGAGGCAGATCAAGGATCGGTGGAATGCCATCGGCGAGCTCCTGGCAGGCGAGCATCTCGTCGAAGACATGACTAGCTCTTTGAAAGCACTTCGTCGGATCGACATGGCCATGTTGGCCATGTGGGTAAGTGTCTTGGCCATCCAAGTTACCCGTCCCATTTCCAGGTCATTTTCTAACTGGCTGTACCTAGATTGCTCGGACGGAAAAGGTGCCGCGACTGCCCCTGGATCCCAAGCTCGCATACTATGAAGGCGTCCATCAATATATCTGGCCGTGCCACGAGGAGCTCACGCATGCCGAAAGAGAACTAAACAACATCCTGATGCTGAAACAATACCTCGGCCCAATTAAAGCCCTGCATGATGCGATCCAATCAGCCGGGTGCAAAAGTCAGGTGTTGACCGAGTTTCGGACAAGCTGCGCGCCCGACCGGTTACGATTCCTCATGGAATGTATCGAAAGCTCGGTCGAGGGGGATGCTGCCTATAGCAAGGCCCCTGCCGCCATCCGGAACAATAGGCTTTGGGCAATCAAGGTACCCGCCATCATGTCACTTATTTCTCTTCTCTGATATGTTGTGTTGACATTGATTATAGGCGCCAGCTGGCAGCGTCTTTGAAACAGCTCGTACCCGGTTCCGCAACGGTCTGAACGAACTGAACGGCTATTTCGCGTGTCTCAATCGGGAATTTAGTGGTAAGTATCGGCGTGTTCCTCTCCCTGCTGACTGGCTGGGAGTCATTTGCTAATGGGCCTTGCATCAACAGAACGGCTAGGCTACGAAGCCGAACTACACCTGGACAGTGACCGGCACTACTACCTTCGCTTTCAATGGTCAGATATCGAGCACCTGATTCTGGGGGCTCAGCGTGCGACCGGGCGTTGGGATTTTGTTCCATCGAGCGTTGAGATTGCTGGTATCAATACCATCAATGGCCATCGGACGAAGCTACACTATCACTGCCAGACGCGTAGTCTTTTGGAGCTGAGCGTCACCATCCAGCGCCAGGCCGACATCGTCACAGCCCAAAGCGACGAGACGGTCGAGTCGGTGAAAAGTCGGCTCCTAGACCATTCGGAGATCCTGATGGGCATTAGCGAGGCGATTGGTCCCCTGGACATGATCTGCTCGTTTGCGCGTCTTTCAGCGTCAAGAAACTATGTGAAGCCGACTTTGGGCTCATTCCTTGTCCATACAGCCCTGAGGCATCCTGTTTTGTCGGTGCGGGACGCCATGTTCGTTCCCAACACCGTCTACTCTGGCGACAGGAACTTCCGATTCCATGTCATCACCGGAAGCAACATGAGCGGCAAAAGCACCTACATCAGGGCCATTGCCCTAGCCCAGATCATGGCCCAGATGGGGTGCTGGGTGCCAGCCGAGGCCGCCACTGTCCCAGTCTGCGACGGCATATTCACGAGGCTGTCGACAGAAGACAAGCCTGAGAGAAACATGGGCGCTTTTTCTGTCGAAATGTCCGAGATGAACGTAATCTTGAGGTATGCTCCAATGGTCAATGGGCGAGCCTGTCAAAGGACTAACAGCCCCTCTCTTGTATTCAGACAAGCAACCAAGAAGAGCTTGATCATCATTGACGAGCTGGGCCGGGGCACCTCCCCACAGGAGGGCCAAGCTCTTGCCCTCGCCATGTGTGAGAAGATGATCGAGATGAGGTGCCGGGTCTTTTTTGCGACGCACTTTGTAACCGTTGGTGAGTGATGAAGTGGGAGTACCCAATCGCAGCTTCAACTTGTCTAATGATCCTTTGCAGGCCTGGTGCTCGGTGACCAGTTTTCCGGCTCGGTTGTGAACTCCCACCTTACGGGGGTTCACAACCGAGTCGGGAAAACCCACGAGGTCAAACTTCCGCACAAGATCGCTGGCGGACCAGTCACCGACAAGGACTACGGCCTTCAGCTGGCTCGGCAGTTTTTCCCACGGCATGTCATGAAAAATGCCAGCAGAGCCGCCCGCCTCCTCCACGGCACCAGCGCAAAGTTTGTGGAGGGGCCAATGACGCTCCAAAAGCGCCAAAACCGGCTGTTGCTGCCGCTGCCGGACCAGCTGAAGGCTGTTGCCCGCTCGGCCATGGACCCTGCGCCTTTGGCGTCCTATCTGGACAACCTCCGAGCTTCATATGTTCGCCAACTATTCAAGATCCTTGAGACGGCAGAGGCCGAGGGCGAGGGCGAGGGTACTGGTGGCCCTGCCAAGTCCATGGAGGCGAACCAATCCAAGAGGACGGACAATGCCAAAGCTAAAGCTAAAAAGGCGAAAACCAAGTCTGGCAAGAAGGTGAAGAAGACAAAGTCGAAGCGACCCAAACACAAGGTCTCAGAGACGCAGGAGCCCACGGGAGTGGCCGAGTCGGAGAGAATTGAACCCCCCTCGGGGCATGTTGAAAACTCTCAGGAACATTCGGGAACGGCAGCCCAAGGCGATACCAGGCCAGATGTCAACGAGCAGCGACAGCTGAAGACCTCGTCTAACAAGCAGCCCCAGAGCCCTGCACTTGCTACCGATGAGGCTGAAGCGACGCATGTAGATGGGTCTCAAGACAGAGGCTTGGACGAAGTTGAACAAGACAACAAGAACAAAAAGAGCATGCCCAAGAGGACCAGCCGCAAGAAGGGAAAATCAGCGTCCAGAACTGGCAAGAAACGGGCCAAGAAGATCAAAAAGCCACGCAAGCCCACGTTCAAGAAGCCAAGCGAGAAATACTTGAAAAAGCTGAGACGCCGTGCCAGGTATGAAGAGAAGCGTGTGATGGGAAGGAATCAATACTGCGAGGATTGCGCCCCTCGTCTCAGACCACGCCAGGGCAAAGAGACGCCCCGACCGTTGCAAGGCCTGGATTTGCCCAAGCCCATCAAGCGCCAGATGCTCATCAAACTGTGGCTGATCAGGAGCCAGAGGGCGAGTCGCCGAGCTATTGAGAAAGCTCGGAAGCGTGAGGCTAAAGAGGCTCTTCATCCCGGAGCCGAAAAGACCAGATCCAGCAGATCTCGTAGACGAGAAGCAGAAAAAGCGTTCTTGCGCGACTCTAAGAGACTGAGAAGGGAGGCCGAGAGACAGAGCCAACGCGAGAGAGAGAGATCTCGACACCGCGAGAGGGAGAGATCCCGACACCGTGAGAGGGAGAGATCTCGACACCGTGAGAGGGAAAGATCCCGACACCGCGAGAGGGAGAGATCCCGACACCGCGAGAGGGAGAGATCCCGACACCGCGAGAGGGAGAGATCTCGACACCGTGAGAGGCAGAGATCTCGTCAAAAAGAACCGGAGAGAGGCGAATCCCACCGCACAAAATCCAAGCGGAAGTCAGAGAGTACTCATCGGCAACGACATGAGTCTAAGCGGCACAAATCCCATCACAAGGACCACCATGGGCGGCAGTCTAAACAAGACAAAGAGCACTCGCATAAGACCGAAAGGGATGCCATGCTCGAGGATCCTATTCTACGACACTTTTACAAGAAACAGAAGCGATCTGCGCGTAAAGCTCGGGATCCACATAAATCCTTTCATGGAGCCCCCCAGGGCGAGCAAAGTGAGAGAGAGCATCGGTTCCCTCGGGTGGCGCTAGGGACTCCTCCACACCGTCATTATGGTCTCGAAAACCGTCAAATCCAATCTCAGACGCCTCCTGGTTTTCAAAGGCCCCAATCTGAGCCTTTAGCATCTCAGCCTCGTGTTTCAGCGCCTCAACCTGGTAGGTTTCCACCGCCTCGGCCTATAGTATCACCCTCTCAACCTGGGGGGCCCTCACATCGACCTGGGCCGCCACTGTCTCCACGGGCAATACCACCACCTCGACCTGGGGCATCACCGCCTCCATGGAGAATACCGCCGCCTCAACCTGGGGTACTGCCGTCTCAACGGGCAATGCCGCCGCCTCGATCCGAGGGACCCTCATATCGACCTGGGGCGCCTCTGTCTCCAAGGATAATACCACCACCTCGACCTGGGGTACCACTTTCTCGACCCGAAGGACCACCGTCTCGGGCTGTAGTACTAAACCCTCAACCAAACCAAGAGGTCCCGAACCAAAGAGGTGGAACGCCCCCACAACCTCGGCGCGAGAGCAGAGTAGCCGCCGCCGAACGCCGCCGAAACCGTGGCCCTCGCAAGGGCAGCTCGCTCCGCTACGATATCACGGACCTGATCATGCGGGGAACCGAAAGGTACTACCGAGAAATGGCCGAAGAGGAGGAGGAGGAGGAACGCCAGAAGGATGAAAGACGCCAGCAGGAGGAGAGACGCCAGCAAGAGGAGAGGCGCCGTTACCTAACCCACGCGTACCACAAAGTTGACGTACATCAATACCAAAACCAGCGCCAAACTCACAATCAGTTTTCTTTTCCCGCCCAAAGCGCACCAATTCCAGCAAACCCTCCAAACCAGTTCCACCTCTACGGTCAAGATCCTGCTACCCAACCGCAAACACGGTCCCGGAACTTCGCCGAGGAATGGAAGGAACTTGAGCGCAGCTACAACGCAGAACGTGCCGCCGAGAACGAGAGCCTCCATTTCTTCCGGTCGGCCGGGGCCGAGATTGTCCCCCAGAAACCCCCGCCACCGCAGAGTGAGCCTGTCCAACGCCCCGAAGAAAGCTCACATGGTGCATTCAGCGGGCACACCTTTGTTGCCGGACCTAGTTCAGATGCAAGGTATACCTTTGGTGCCAGGCCCAGTTCAGGTGCAAGGAATAATTTTACTGCCGGGTATAGTTCTAGTGCCGGCCCTTACCTTGGCATCAAGCGCGATCTTGGTGCCGGCAACCATGGTTTTGGTGCCAGTCATGGTTTTGGCTTTGGGGGGTCTCAACCCAGGCAACCAGCCGCGGCGGATCAAGCTCCGGGTCAAGCTCCGAGACAAGCTCAAGGAGCGAGACAAGCTACGGGTCAAGCAGCGGGACAAGCTACGGTACGAGTAACGGGACGAGCGGCCGGACAAGCAACGGGTCAAGCTCCCAGACAAGCAGCGGGTCCAACTACGGTACAACCAGCGGGACGAGCTACGGGTCAAAAAACAACACAAGCAGCGAGACAAGCAGCAGAACCAGCTACGGGACAAGTGACAGTTCAAGCAGCCAGACAAGCAGCGGGACGAGCTGCCGCACAACTCACGGGTCAAGCAACGGGACAGGCAACGGGACGAGCAGTGGGACAAGCAGCTAGGCAAGTAGCGGGTCCAACCACGGTACAAGCTACGGTACAAGCTATGGGCCAAGCAGCCAGACAAGCAGCAGAACCAGCTACGAGACAAGCGACAGTTCAAGCTGCAGATTATAACTCGTGCCCTCACCCCCGTCCCCGCGCGATCTCGGACTCGCTTTCTGACGATGATTGGCTTGAGAGGAACCGTGAGGCAAGACCGAGGAATAGGATGGTCGAAGATGCCGGGGAACCGGTGTTCGTAAGAAAACTTGAGTGAAAGGCGGTGCGGCAGGAAAGCGGCGGACTACGGTGGTGAGATAGCCCAGTCGGATCAGAATAGGGGGCTTCCGGAGTCTCGGCCAGGGATGGTTCAGCGCTAAGGCGTATATGGTGATAACACCATTTTTGTAGGCAAGGTGATTTTGTTGGGAGATGTTTGGGATTTTGAGAGTAGTTGATAATATCCACCTGTCTGTTGGTACTTTGCTGGGCACCAGAGTCGCATTACCTGTCTTGACCCCACAGCCTGTAGATATCGATAAAATCTCTGAAACATTGCATTAATTATTCTAGGTATCAATCTCATCGCCCTCGGCAAACCCATGTACGCTACTCTTACTGCAAGCCACGTTGAAACTATGTACGTATGCCCTTATGCTCAACACCAACGGAGATAGCCATCTCAGCCATCCCTCCAAATGTGGGTATCTCCTAAACTGACAGAACTTGAAGAGTTCCGACTCGCACTCGTTGCGCGGCTGGATCTCCCTTCCACACCGGCTGACACCTCTGGACCAAACTCATACTCTCCATCTTCCCCCGGCGGCTCGTATTCCACACCCTCAATGGTGTCCGACCTGGACACAGACAGTGGGGGATCCTTATATATCCACGGCTGCTCCAGTCTATTACGCGTCAGTCAACGGCCAGTCGGTCTGTTGTATGGGAAGACTCACGGTGTTACCAAATTGGGATTCACAAACCGCAGCCCCTTCTCACGGTCTTCATCAATAGTGCTCAGCCGTCTTATCGCCTCCCTTTCCTCCCGTCCACTGCCCGGACGTCCCAAATCTTCATCGAGGATGGCATCCCCGCAGAGCTCTTCGCCTTGCCTGATACTCCGCAGCGAAATGAACCGAGTGAGGGGCTCGAAATGACGCTTGAAGAAGTAGCTGTACCACAGCGTGATCAGCACGAGAGGCGTGATGAGAAGCGCAATCGTGTAAGCTAGCCGTAGAGCTAGGTACCCCGACATGGTGAGTTGGAAGACGAGAAGACCGAGCAAGATGCGGTAGCAAATCATGCGCCAAGCGCCGCCTGTTGCATGCTGAGGCTGGTCCATCGCGTACAAGAGCTGGTACTTGTAGGTGAAGTAGCCAAGCGAGAAGTAGACCAGACCGAGCCCCAGCACCGGGAAGCCGCCCGGGATGACGCTGTACACGAGGCACAGAATGAAGACTAAGAGGGCGGTGGGTAGGTAGAAGCCGTAATAGAACATGGGGGGTTCAATCATCTCAGCGAAATCACGAGGCGTCTTGGCACCGAGGCGATAGATGGGATAGAGAGACACGCTCCCAAACTCGAGGAGTCTGAAGGGGAATAGTCCTATACCCTGGAGCATGATGAAGTTGGCGTAGAAGACAGCCAAGTCTTCTATTTGGCGTGCCAGGGTCAAGGCAATGTAGGTCGTGTCCTTAAGACTCTGGCGCAGTACAGCGATGATAGACGTGACTGCACCAAAGACGGTGAATATCAGAAAAATGTTGAAGAAAGTAAAGAAAAAGTTCTTGCTGACGACCGACAGCACGATGTCGCCGCGGGAGATCATGCCCTGATGGTACGTGAGGTAGTCATAGAGGTAGGGAATAGCAATGTTGAGGAGCGAAATGCTAGCAGTAGGCAGACCCGTCTGCACCAGTGTCCTGACGAGCTCGTGCTCCTTGAGGGTCTGGGCAAGAGAGGGGAAGGCCGTCTCGATGGTGCATATGCTCAACGCGGAAGCAAGTGTCGCAACGGGTACCAACCAGACAATGCTGAGGATGCCGACAAAAATGGTGATAGCCCAAGAACGGGCTCGGCGGGAAGCTCGTGAAGCGTACGTGTTCCTCCAGACAATGTCGGACGGGGAGGGTGCAGGTTTCGTCAGGAGTCGACCAGGATGCGGATCAATGAGGGCTTGGATGGCCATCTGGCAAGCTGCGATCGAGTCCATGGTCACGAAGGCAGTGTTTGTGGCGTCATACTTCTTCTTCCTAGCCACGCGGATCTTCTCGTCCAAAAGACGCAGCTTTTCTGTATAGTAATCGATCGCATCCGTCTTGCGACTTTGCAGTCGGAGGAAGCCGTACCAAAACCTCGTTTGAGGACGGGGTCGATCTATCCACGGATTGTGAGATGAGCTCCTAAGGAGCTGATCGCTTTCGACTGCCCGGGATACCGCTGCCTCTTCGTCGAGAATTTCAGGAGCGCCGCCATTTCCGTTGTTGGTATTCTCATCCCTTGACGAAGAACTGTCCGCTGGGCGGAGAGGTTTTTGGTTGAGGTAGACGCTCCATGCCTCTTCGAGCTTTGCGAGAAGACTCCGTCTTTGATCCATGAGATCATCTATCTCCTTCCAGTTTCGACATAATGTTATGCATTCCACTTTGCCGATCTCAAGTCGCTCGACTAAATCCTTGATGGCCGCTTCGGTTCGCAGTTCCTTGGGGATACCTGACAGCCTGAAGGTGCGGTCGGTGATAGTTGACTGGGTACCCAGATAATCCTGTCGCACCCGTATAACCCTAAACGTTTCCTTATCCATAATATAGAGAGTGAGTCCAGTGAAAAAGTATGTGAAGACCAGGTACGACCACAGATAGCCCATGTTGCGGTTGAAGCTCGTGTCATCGTCATCGTCGTCGGTTCCCTTGTCGAACGGACGGGCACCGGCAAGATCGCGCCATGTCGAATACTGGGGAAAGAGCTTGAACTCGCTGCCCGAAACTCGGTGCTGGGCAGTGTTGGGGGTATAGGCGCGGTTGATAGGCTCGAGCACGACGGCGGCGAAGAGAAACATGACGGCAAACAGCTTTATGGCCATCTTGAAGAAGGCCAGAAAGACGAAGGCATCGAGTCCGGCAGATGCCAGAACCTGCTGCTCAGTTACCTTGTACAGAGCTGGCATCCAACCGAAGAAGGTATCGGGAAGCGCGGGGAGGCCGATCGAGGGGTCGAGACGGCGCTTTCGAGCTGAGTAGAGGGACTTCCATCGTGGACGCAGGGCCTAAATGTTGGATCGAGCGTCAGTTTGCCTTCCCTACCAATGCAGCAGAGCAACGTACGCAAAAGGCCAAAAAAGCCGACAGGCCGATGGTGACCGAGACAAGGAATTGGAACTCTGTGTCTTTGCTTCCTGGTTTGAAGTCGAAGTCGCTTTTGCACTTGTCATCCTTGGGCGGATCGCCATCACTGAAGATGTCCATGGTTGCGGTAACCAGAACGGGTTTCGGACCGGAGTCTGTCGGGCTGTTTTGTCGACATCAAGGAGCCGTTGCCGACTGAAACTGGTGTTGTTGCGGGGACCGAGGTCACGCCCACTGGCTGCCAAGACCGTGTCGACGATGCGTGGTGACGTGAGTCCGCAGGCACCTGCAACTGGCACGTGCTTAGCTATCGCCGAGCCGTCAAGCCGTCAAGTCGCTACACAGCCACATGTGGCGTCATCGCTTCTCGCCTCCCACAGCCCAGAATTCACAGAAGGCTCCAAGATTTTGCAGATGCGGGATCACTTGCTTCGGCTTCAGACATCGGAGGCTGGCATGGTTCTGGTCCAAATTTTCACGAGGTTCAACCCTTAGAAACAACTCCTGTTGAGGCTGGTAACATGTGGCTTGCCCCTCAGTGGGGGTTCCGTTCCGTCATACATTGCCAAGACCGACCCGGGACGCAGCTGTTGGAACTGTGGAGGCCACCGGAGCCCTCCCTCCACTACTGCAATCGCTGCACTCTCGACTCGCCCATCTCTGCCCAACTGGTCACAGCCTCTTCCAAACTGCTGAACACAGAGGCAACCAACGCATCCAACCAGTATGTTCGCCCTATCCGTGCCAAGATCGGGATTTCATGGGCGGTTCTCGATTTCCCCCGCTCGCCACTCGGCCGCAAGGTGCTGCAGAGTGCGGGAGTGGGACGCGTTGCCCGCTTTGTCGTCTCCTTCGTCATCGCACCCGCAACATCCACAGGGCTCTCTCCCAATGTTGTCTGGGCCAATCCGCCACGCGGCTCCAGCCTGCACGTTTGGGCAACATCGCCCGACTTATTGAACTAGTCCTGCAGCTATCAGCTCTTCTTTAAATACACTCTAATCCTAGAGCCTTCTCTTGAAGCTCTTTTCTCCTTGCCTTGTTTCTCTATTTCTCTCCCACTTTTTCCAGCGAGACCATCTGTACCCATACTTGAGAGCCCCAGAATGGTTACCAAACCCCTTGACTCGGCCCTGGATGCCCAGGAGCTGGCTGGGGATCAACGGGCCCTTTTGGACCTCATTGAGAAACTTCAATTTGCTCAGCTCGACAATGTCAAGCTTCCCCAGATTGTCGTCGTTGGTGATCAGTCAGCCGGCAAGAGTTCAGTTCTCGAGGCCATCACTGGCACCCCCTTCCCCCGTGATGCTGGTGCTTGCACCAGATTCGCTACTGAGATCAGGCTACGGAGGTCTCTAGAGTCGAGCATCACCGTCTCCATCATCCCTGACAAGAACCGCAACTTCAGGGATCAGGAGCGGATGCGTGAGTTCGGTGGCAAAGTTGACGCCAACATGTCTTTCGAGACTTTGATGCGTGCTGCTGTCGACCTCATCGCCCCCAAGAACATCCCTGGTCGTTTTGCCGCCCGAGACATCCTCGTCGTTGAGAAGCGCGGACCTGATATGCCCCTTTTGACCCTCGTCGATCTTCCCGGCCTGGTTAGGAATGCGAACAATGACCAGTCCCTCGAGGACATCAAGACCATCGAATCCCTCTCCGACCGGTACATGAAGAGTTCGCGCACCATCATTCTCGCTGTAGTAGGCGGCAATTCCGACTACGTTCAGGCGCCGATTCTCACCAAGGCCCGTCACTTCGATCCAAATGGCTCAAGAACCATTGGCGTGCTCACCAAGCCCGACCTTACCGAGTCTATCGGGCTCGAAGACAAGTTTCTCGAACTCGTCAAGAACAAGGACAAGAGGAATGAGTTTCGCCTTGGTTGGTACGTCTTGTTGAACCCCGGGCCACGGGAGCAAGGCCAGCCGTGGCCGACAGCTCAGGAACGCCGCAAAGCCGAGCTGGACTTCTTCAGCAGAGGCAAATGGAGCTCTTTGCCGGACTCGGCATGTGGTGCAAGCGCCTTGATGCGGCAGCTCAGCATCCAGCTGCAAGGCCACATTGGCAGACACGTCGGCGTTCTGCGCAAGCAAATCCAGAAAGCCCTGGACGACTGCGAAGCCGAATTGAAGTCGCTTGGTATTGGGCGAGATACACCCGAAGAGATGCGAATCGACCTTGTCCAGCTCTTTTCTACCTCCAAGGAGCTCGTCATTCCGGCTGTTTATGGCTTTTACAAGAATCCGCCTGGAAAGAACTTTTTCCGCGTCACGGCCGATCCTAAAGGAACCCCGGCCCAGAACCTGCGGGCGCGGGCCGCCGAGGAAAATGACCGATTCGCACTCAAGGTCCGGGCCCACGGCCGCAAGTTCAACTTCTCTGGTTCCCCTCAGACCGCAGACGCAGTCCAACAGACGGGCATGAAGCGCGAATTTGTCCGCCAAGAGGTCGAGGCTCTGTTGCGACAGATCCGCGGCTCCGAGTTCCCTATGGACCCAAAACCCCGAGCTGTCTACATGCTGTTCCAGCAGTACTCGGAGTACTGGCCAAAACTCGCTCAAGAGCACAAAGACAACCTCGGTGTTGTTTGCAACGAGTTTTTGAGTGAGTTAATCGACTATGCATGGCCGAAGCGCATGCGCGAGCCCCTCCGGAGACATTTCCTGGAGCCAAACATGAAGGACCTCATGGATAAGGCCCAAAAAGAGCTCGACCGACTGACAGAAGACATGAACCTCGAGGTTCAGCCTTACGACCCCGAGTATGAGGATCGGTTGCGCAACTGGCAGACCGAAGTGTCCAAAGCCGGTGCTCGCTTCTCCGAGGCCGAGGAGGTGCTTGAGAAGATGTTGATCTATTATGATCTCTCGGCCAAGTCGTTCATCAGGAACACCATCGTCCAGGTGGTGGAGCGTCATCTTCTCCAGGGCATGTACGGCATCTTTAACTCGGTAGAAGTCTTGAGCATGAGCACCGAAGTGATTGAAGCAATAGCTGCCGAGAACCGGGAGACTAGGGATCGGAGACAGACGCTCAAGGTCCAGAAGAAGGCGATCGAGGAGGCTAAGGATATCTGCGCCAGTCTTGCAATGCGGAAGGAACTGAGAACTGTAAGTGATTCTGTCAGCGATTTGTGGACCACATACTTACGAGCGCAACAGTATGCCGAAGAACACATGGATGACGTGGACAGCTCTGATGAGGAAGGAGTGGACGCGTCTATGAGGGTGCCCGGGGTCCCCTCCCCAAGACACCCACGACGGCCGGTACGGCAAAGTCGTGAAGAACCTGCACCCCGCACCCCAGATACGCCGAGTTATCCTATACCGCCGAGAACTACAGGGGAAAGTGCCTTTGACACGCCGAGAGTTGAGAGACCGGTGCCCCTTGCCGACCCATTAGATGATCCATACGGTTCTTCGCGGGCCCCACAACAGCCGCCACCACCGCCGCCTCGGCCAGAAAAGGTACGCACCGAGGGGGGGACTCCAGCAGGAGTTCAACGGTCAGCAACACGTGCAAGCCACGAATCGGGAGAGTTCCACTACCCTAGCTACAACAACAACCCCTATGCCCCGCCCGATCGTTCCCCGGTCAAAATGGAGGATTACACTCGAAGACAGCGCAAGGTTGCATCGCGAGGCTGAGGCGCAGCAGATGGAATTTGGATAAGCCTTACGTAGTCCTAAATGCCACAAATCGAAGTTGATATGTTATTTGTTTCATAGTTCAGCCGTTAGCGCTGTCAGACTCAGGCGAAATTGGAATACAACTCACAACACAAAGGTTGAAACTTGTGGATTGCTCTCCACGCATGTCATCGACGTGAACAATTGGTTCCCTTGTCAAACTACGTAAACGTAAACCTTGGAGTTCTTTTTACTTTAAAAGTCCAGTCCGCCTCCTCCCAAGCCGCTCCACTTTTATCATTAACAATAATAGCCATCCAGTTGTTGTTCAGATATTGAAGGTGGGATTGTGGTATTGAGATGAAAGCTTCTGACTACCAATAGCCCCCACGTGCCGAACAGCCGCCGCATCATACAAGACCTATTGTGTTTGACTTGGCTGAGCTCATCCCAAAATGGACCCAGACCAGACATGGCGTCCTGAATAGACATGCCCCTGAATACAAAGGCCACCTGTAACAGCACCTGAATGGAAGCGGTTCTCCGTGAGTCCGTTTCGAACCCAGATGTCGATAACTCAACACGCTGTTTCTCTAGTTGCCATTTCTTTTCTTGCTTTTCTCTCTTTCTCGCAATGCCAATTTAAGTACGCGCAACTCGACCAGCAACTCGACCCGCAACTCGACCCTTGTTCTTTTCGTCACAGCAACAACCGAGTCTGGTACTCTGAGAAACAGACCTTTTTCACATCGCCACCATGATGTTGTCCTTCTTTCTTAACGCGACACTCTTTGCCCTCGCTACGGCATCTCCCCTTCAAGACACAAGCAGGCCTATCACCAACAAGCCACAACATGAACCACGCCAACAAACTTCGAAACCCGGTCCGGTCGCTCGTTTCGAAACATCTCAGCCCATACCGAACCGCTATATTGTGGAGTATCACGATGGCGTCGACGCCAAGACCAGGGAACGAGACATGGCGACTACGCATCAGGCTGCCGTCCGTTTTAGTTCTCATGATATTCGGTACGCAGGGGTCAAGAGGAAGTACACTATTGGAGAGTTTTCTGGATATCACGGCGAGCTGCATCCGGAGCAGGTTGTGCAGTTGGGGGAGTCCGAGCTGGTGTGTTTACTTCCTTGCTTTCTTGTCTTTCCCGTCTACTCATTTTAACCTCCAACAAGACTGGGGGGTGTTATACTGATTGGATATCTACCTATAGGTCAAGACCATCACCCCTGACATATACATCCACCTCATGTCCTCCTCCTCCAGTTCTCTACCTCCTAAAATCGGCATCACCGAAAAACTCCCTCCTCCTCCCAATAATGTCCGCACTGTTCACGCTTCTGCCTGGGGCCAAGCACGGATTTCTCACCGCCACCGACCTGCTTCTCCATCGTACGTTTACGAAACAGCACCGGCGCCTACGGTATATGTCATTGATACGGGGGTGGATATTGGTCATTGGCAGTTTACGTCTCCTTTTTACGATTCTGAGAACTTCAAAAATAACTCTCGCTGGTATGGTCCCGGGCCCGAAACAGAGACCGATACAGAAGTGGGAGTGAGAGGGGATAGGATATCTCGAGCACGACTCGGGCCCAACTTCTCCCCCTTTTCTTTCCCCTCTCCCTCTTCCTCTTCTTCTGATCCTGGGGATCCTGAGGATCATCATTTTCTTCCTCACGGGACACATGTAGCGGCCACCATCGCGGGGCGTACTCTCGGAATTGCGCCGTCCTCTCAGATTGTTTCGCTCCAGATATTTTCTTCAAATGGCTCGTCGTCGCTGTCGGCTCTGTTGGCGGCGATCGCTTATGCTACTGTCTCTTCCACTTCTCTGTCCTCCACTTCCACTTCTACCTCCACAGTCAACCCTGTCTACACCAACGGCACTTTTACCAGCAACGCCAACGACAACGCCACGGTCAACGCTAACAGCAACGGCTCCGCAGCCAACGCCTCCACGACCAACGGAGGCGTTCCTAGTGCTAGTAAAGGAAGAGGATATTCCATAATAAACATGTCCCTCGGAATAGGGCACTCCCCCGTGCTCAACGCTGCCGTAAACGCCGCCGTATCCGCCGGGCTAATCATCGTCGTTGCCGCCGGAAACAACAATGACAACGCCACGCTACTAAGTCCCGCGAGTGCAGAGGGAGCTATTACCGTTGGCGCCATTGATAGCGCAGACACGAGATGTGGGTTTAGCAATTGGGGAGAAAGTCTCAGTGTTTTTGCCCCGGGGGAGGATATTCTCTCTGCGATACCGGGACCAGGACCACCAGGACCAATCCCAGGAACCTCAGGAATCTCAGGAAAGGAAATCCCAGGAAGAAAAAATAATGACACGGCACTCATGAGTGGTACGAGTATGGCGTCGCCCCATGTCGCTGGATTAGCGGCATACTTCATTCACCTCTACGGCCCACACACCCCGGCCAAAATGCGGGCGAGAATCGAAGGGTTGGCCACAGTAGGCATGGTCAAGGATGCGGGGAAGGGATCGCCGAATCGCATTGCTTTTAATGGGAATTTGGCTGAAATGTAAACTAGCAGGACCCCCAATATGAGTTCTGTTTTACAAAGAGTATTTGCCGGAGTTGACACCGTTTGTTGCTGCGCTCATCGCTTGTTGATGTGCTTTTGTTGACATGCTCAGGGGTCAGGGGTTGTCACCACAATAAGGTACGCTTGGCGACCAGACATCTAAATGATCAGGAAAAAGATGTATTTATATATCTATGGCTGAGTAGTGATCATTTCATCATTAATCCGTTGTTGAGTTGAGTGGCGAGAGGAAGAATCTATCCACCTAAATCCGAACCGGAATCGAATCCCGTCTCTTCACCTTCAGCTGGTGCACGAGCGAGTTCTTGCACGACACCTTGTTGACAAAGTCGTCCAGGTTGCGCAACGTACACTCAGAAATCTCCGTCAGCGCCTCCTCAGTGAAAAAGGCTTGATGTCCGCACATAATGACATTGGGAAACGTCATGAGGCGCATCAGCTCATCATCCTGAATGACTTCGCCGCTGTGATCCTGGTAGAAAAGCTCGCCCTCCTTCTCATAGACGTCAAGCGCCAATCCACCCAAATGGCCCGACTTGAGTGCCCTAATGACACTCTTGGTCTTGATGAGTCCACCGCGCGACGTGTTGATGAGGATGGCGCCCTTCTTCATCTGGGCTAGCGTCTTCTCGTTGATAATGTGCCGTGTGCTGTCCATCAACGGGCAGTGAAGCGAAACAAAGTCGGACTGCGGGAGGAGTTCCTCGAGGGAGACATAGTCACCGTATTCACGGAACGCATCGAGCGGAAAAGGGTCGTAGGCAATGAGCTTGCAGCCGAAGCCGCGGAGGATGCGCGCAAACGCCAAACCAATCTTACCAACGCCCACAATGCCAACCGTCTTCCCGTATAGATTTCGTCCAAGCAGGCCATCCAGGCTGAAGTTGCCTTCACGGACGCGGTTATAGGCGCGATGTGTTTTCCTGTTCAGCGTCTGCAGCAAGGCGACCGCAAACTCGGCGACGGCCTCGGGTGAGTACGACGGGACGTTGGCGACAAACAAGCCTAGGCGCTCGGCGGCCTTGAGGTCGACATTGTTATAGCCGGCGCATCGGAGAAGGATAGCGCGGACCCCGGCATCGTGGAGTTTCTCGAGCACATCGGCCGTCAGGACATCGTTGACAAAGACGCAAACGGCATCGGCGTCTTGAGCTAAGGCTACCGTCTTGGGGCCTAGGGCAAACTCGTGAAAGTTCAGCTCGACCGATTCGTGGGCTCGGTCTCGAACGCATGAGAGGTACTCCTTGTCGTACGGCTTTGCGCTGAAAACGGCTACCTTCATGGCTGGTGATTGTGGGGGACCAGGCCACTAAAACGAGGGGTGCCGATCACCGATTGGTATTTGGTGACAAGGGGGGGAGGGGATGCAATTACCACGGAACCAACACGATTCGTTGGATCTGGATCGAGAACTCTGCAAGTTTTGGTGATGATAATATTGCTGTATACTTGGAAATGACACGAATGTCTAGCGAGAGGAGGAAAAGTCAAAGGACTGCCAACGTCACACTAGAAGGTGTGAGAATTTGCATTGTTCACCCGGAGTCCTGGGCCTGTTTTCCCGTTTTCGCGCCCGCCCGCTGTTTTTCTTTCCCGCCGAGCCTCCCCTCGCTTCTGGTTGCTGCCGAAATGACCGCCCCTCTCTCTCCTCAGGCTTTGCCCCTCTCGCCGCCTTGCCGGCTGCGCTTGCCTTTGCCAAGGCGGCTTGGCATCAAGAATTGGGTCATCTTGCCAAGACGAATTCCCGAACGTCCTTGGTAATCGCGGTTGTTGGAGAGTTGAGTTGACCAGTCATCTGGCTGGGTGCGGTGAACGTGGTCAAGAGTTTCTTGAAATGGAACCGAAAAGGAACTGGATGTCCCTTTTTCTGTAGGAACTTGTGACGACGTGCATGCGGAGTTCAGGCTCCAGTTGGCAACAACATGCGATGATGACCCCCAACTTTTTTTGGGGGGTGTGCCCCAGGTGCCCGGACGGGCGCGCTGCTTGGGTGAACCAACCCGCCGCTGTGTCTAGTCCGTCCCTGTACAGTCCCCCCACCCAACCAACCCTTCCTGCCGTCACAAATGTGAAAATGTGGTGAGCGGAAAGGGTGGGGATCCCTTCACGGGTGGCCGTCTGCGGTCCAGTCTCAGGGGAGTCCCTTGCATGTCCACACCCACGGCGCGCGCGCGCCGCAGACTAGGAGCCGGCAAACGGCCAAGGTACCCGACGATTTGGTATCCCCGCTGGCAACGCCCACAATTGGCGCGGGTAGGGGACAGTGCGCCCTCAACCCCTGATCAACGTTAGTGCGAACGCTTTTGATGGAACAATATTGGGGATTTTCGAGCTATTGATAGGGCAGTTTTTGGAAGGATGCTGACCTTGAGCTTTGTCTACCTCGGTAGGTACGGAGTTGGGCCGCGTCTCCAAGGGTTTGCGAGAGCTGAAGCAAAACCCCACGTTGATAGCTGGAAAATAGCCATGTTCCAGCCGTCTCTGATGGAGCGAGGATCGTGATAGTGATTCGGTGTTACTTTTTTACGCGAGTTCTCGGTATTGGAGACCGGCAAGAGATAACAAAACCTTGTTAGAGTTTGGGACCACCATTGGAACCTCCCTTGAACGTTACTTGTCGTCATCGATCACTAGTCCATCCACTAGTTATCGCCTGGGCGTTTATGCGCCCTAAGAATACCAAGCTTCTCAACGAGATTGCGGCTTATGGTTACCGTGGTCTTGGGTCGCAGGCACTTGGCCGAATTCCCTGTTATCTTCTGGACAAGTGTGGCAAGCTGATTAGAGATTTTCTTGATTTGTGATCAGTTCGGGATCGGCAAGACACTGATAGCCGGCACTAAACTAGGAATCAAGTGCGGAGGATCATCACGTTGGGTCAAGTACCATTGGTGATGATGATAATCCAGGTTGCCAGTTGATATATTCCTTCCACCAAATTGGGATGTGCAGTCCAGGTTTGTCGCTGTGAAGCAAGTCCGATATTCCATACGCCGATAACCTTCCCATCTCCTCCTCGTTCCACCAGGTTCCTTTGATTTTCATACCCAAGTCGTTGGCACCAGATCCGATAGCCTCATGTCAGATAACGCCGCTGTCAACGCCGTCGTCCCATCAAATCAAGTCAAATATCAAACGCCTGGTTGCCCGTTTAGAAATGTGTCTGGGGTCTTGTCGAGGCAGCGGGATGTGGTGCTGTTGGGTGGGAACTATCAGGCCGACAGAGTCAGCGCAACCATTTCCAGAATAGCTATTATAGAGAATACATACCCGAGAGTATTAGAAACAGTGTTTGCTACATGGCGAGCACAGGTCGCCGGGGCACTTGACAGTGGCGCCGCAGTAGCACACTCTGCAACCACACGCATATATGCGGCCGCCACACTGATAATTAGCTTGTGTTGACGAGCTGCTTTCGCCATAGCTGTAGTAGGTGCCGGTAGCTGCGGAGGATGTGCCGGTGGACTTCTCGCTGGTGGCAGCAGCGTTGACAGGACTCTTGTTGCCGTCCTTGGTGGCCATGCTGGACTATGTTGTCAAGAATAAGGGAAGGTGTCGAGGTGTCTTAAGATGGGTTGAAGAAAGTGGTGAAAGGACTAAAGTCTGTTGAGTTGCCGAGATTCTTGATCTAATGTAATTGTCTAGAGAGTTTAAATGTATGAGGCGAGGATGTGCTTGGACTTATGTACCGTGGATGGAGGGCAGGAAGGCAGGAGGCCGAGGGACTGATGAGAGAACGAAAGAGTCCAGTCCAAGCTTGGCTCTCAGAGAATACCTCTAGTAAGGCAGAGCTGGAAAGCCAAAAACGAGGAAGGGTACGTCAAGAAATCGCCTAGAGGTGCGCTTTCTAGGCGAAAGTCAACGACCTGTTTTTCTAGGGGGGTTCGGCATGGAGGTCCAGAATGGCAGATATCTATCAATCAGACCTCAAGAAAAAGAAAGGACGTGCGCGCAAGCCCTGCCCGACTCTTGGGACCGATCAAAGGATCGCTGGAATGGTATCCGGAACATGGGTCGGCATGGATGCATGGACAAACCGACAGCTCACTTGACAGTGACAAGGGTAGGGCGGTGAAGCCCTGGGATCAGTGCATCAGCGCCGCCCGGTCTGCGCTGTGTGCGCTGACGAGTTCGCTGGGTGCGCGCTGAGAATCTTGGAGACGCCCAGGGACTTGTTGCAGGGGAGGAAGCTGCGAACAAGAGCACACCTGCACAAAGTATGATGACTCACCGAGAATCTGGGGTACGTACTTCGTACTATGGGGTACCTTTCTCATCCCTGAACGTGCTCTTTCCCCAACTGAGATTGCGGTCTGCCCTTGGGCAAATTTTCTGATCAAAGCCCCTTCCGCCCCTTTTTTTGTAGTTTTCCCATTGATTCATTTCTCGACACTTGAAGCATTTCATTTCGGCCCAACCCATTGACGCAACCCTTTTTCTGCCAGCACACCAAGCAAACGATGCAAACACACACCCATTTGAGAGAATGCACTGCACACGGCCCCCTGCCAAGATCAACGTGAGGAAATCACTGTGGTGCTGAGGACTGCGACGCAACGCTGTTTTCGGTGAGTTTGTCTGTGCAGCGCGCACAACTACGCTGGGCCGATTGCCGTGCCGCTGCCACACTCTTGTTGGTACATTGCACCTTTGCCCGCCGAAGCCATCACACATTCATGACACAATGCACAAGAGCTGGCTGAGCAAACACCGCACAATCGCAGCACGCTTTGGGATGTCCGGACACTGGAGGTCCGGAACACCATAACAAAGAGACCACCATGCCATCCGGAGACTGACACCTCACCTGACATGGCATTATGCCTCAATTTTCGTTGATCGACCCGCTGCTTTGCAAGCCTTGTCAAGCCCGCTCGTGTGGAACTTGCCGCACCGGGCATCAAAATCACCACCAAGAGGGATCTTCATTCCACAGCCACCATCTCTTTCCGGCACAGCCCATTTCCTCCTCCACCAAGCAGGCCGATTCCTTGACTCCCAAGCTGGTGCATTTCCTCGTCTTTTTACCCCCTACTGGGGCTTCCGAGGTCGCTCGCTGTCGCTGCCCGCTCAACGCCACTGTTACACAGTGCAGTGCACGACAGGCAAGGCCTACACACCACAACTACCCACACACCACACCATTTCATCACGAAGCACCTGCATTAGCAGTGCGCACGGAACACGGCGATACGGCACAGCACGACACTACTCAGTGCAACCCATTCTTCCCCCTGCACCATTGCCCGATCGCGTGTAGAGGGATCTACCCCGTGGGAGCAAAGAATGTGCCTTCTCCTCTCGCCGGGTATTGTACAGTACTGTATTTCCTCACTGTCTTCCTGTAACGAAAGCTGCCAGTCGATCCTTGTTTGTCACTTAGGCGACATCTTTGCCTTGCCAGACCCTGAAAGACCGCACAGAAGCGTCATCCTTGTTTGAGGTATATTAATCATCTCGTCTAATAGGGATTCCAGGCCACATGTCTGTGCCTTGGAGGGTATTATAGGGCTGCCAAATGAAGGCCCCAAATCAGGTGGCCTGCATCCCCACCGTGTGGCACGACCACGACCACCACCACAACCTCGTACACATCCTGGAACTGATAGGCAATTGATTACTCACGGTGCCCCAGTAACCTGAGCGATTTCTCGTCTCGAGTCCCCACTCGTCCACCGGACATGTCTGTCTGTGGTGACATCTGTCGCCTCTGCATCACCGAGATGCAGTGCCTTGGTGAGCTCGTGTTACCTGTCACCGGAGGCGGCATTCCTGGCTACACACGTCATCCGTTGGTGTCGACTACTCGGATCTGCTTCGACGCATTTGTCAGCGTGAGGTGTTTCGGGGAGTCTTTGGGATGCTACAACAAGGCAACTTCGTGAGATAGGCCTAAAGTGTAGAATGGAGGCAGTGATATGGCAGGGTTGCAATGTGCATGTTGTTCTGGAATCTGGGGCAAACGCCTTATGGCTGCGGGAGGACCGTCCCGCAAAGAAATCGCTGCGGCCCAAACAACCCCCGCCTCCCAGGCTACACCACCTGGTAAATGAGCCAAGGAGAGAGAAAGGAAACGTGCCAAGTTCCGGGCAAAGCATACAGTGGCCATGTACCACACCAACCCGCGTGCAGTTTTCTCCTCACCGACAGCTTGCGTGGCCACCGCGCGCGGCCCACCATCCGGCGCAGCACCCGGAGGGAATTTGTCTCTGCGTCTCAAATTTGTCCTCCTCCTATTTCCAGAAGCGGGATGATCATCAGACCTTTTAGGCCAGCTACAGTTGGCTCGCTCGGTCTAGGAGGTGAGATCCATGTCCATATCGAGAATCGTATGATGGACAGATACGTGTCCATCGGGAGAATGGTTTTTGAATGCAGGTCCATCCAAACTGGGCACCCTTTCCATAGCTGGCGTCGGAATTATTGCGTAGATGTTATATCTTGTCCTTGCTATAGTTCCCCGGGACTTGATGTACCGTGCCAACATTATCAAGCCCACGGTACAGGGACAAGTCCCTTTGTGCGACTCGGTTATACTTGTTCAACGGCCAGGCATGAAACGCCTCCTGGACGTGCCTCTGCCACACTGAAGCGGATCTAGGAGCAAGGTTTTTTTTTAAAAAAAAAATTGAGAGCTTTCAGCTTGGAAAGATTTGTCTCGTTGATTAGACTGCACGGTGGTTCATATAAGGTTGCAGATAGTTAAAGCCTCTGATAGCTAGGTAATGTACTACTATTGCCTGAAGGGTTGCGAGCGAATTCTTGCAATCTCTCTTGAGGACAGGTAGAAAATTCCAGGTGAGGTATTATAGGTTTTTTTTTGTACATGTCAGGTAGAGCCACAGCCTTTCTGCAGTGCAAACGTAAGAAAAACACACAAAAATACAAACCTCAAAAAAAAAAAAGGTAAAAATTCTAAAAACACCGAGTCTATAAAGTCTATCCATAAGGGACTACCGTGGAGAAATCATGTTGCGCCCCCTCTCCCTTCCTCTGGCTCTCTTTCCACAACACGTACAACGCGCTTAAAGTCGCCAACTGGGATACAACCACACACTTTACTTTTGAATCCTGCAACCTATTTAGCATTCTCAAAATGAAACTGAGCCCAATAACAAATTTTGAAGAAGCACCCACGGTGCCTAAACAGATAGATAGAGGGACCGCTTGCCCACTGGGGCGAGGACCAGAGGTCCTCTGCGGTGTAAGATTAATAATAACAAATTTTGAAGAGAGACCCAGGGCTGCTTGCTTGCTTGCTTGCTTGGCATTACTGAACGGTTAACAAAGACGGGAACCGCAAGGTCTATGGTAAATTTTTCTTTCGAGAGAAATGATTTTTTTGATACTATCAATGTCAAGTTCTAGGTTCTGGAGAATTTTTTTATCCCCATGAGATGATCCCACCCGATCCGGACTTGTATAGCTCCAATGTTGAACTTATCATTGTGTCGTTGCACTGTATACCTACCTAGGTAGCTAGGTAGGTAGGTGAGCTGATGGAGGAGCGTAGATTTTTTTTCCCCCACTTTTCTTCTTTTTCCGTCATTCATAGTCAGGTTCCAATATCACCATCACTGCTACCACCATCACCCATACCATGTGCTATGTGACCATCAAAAGCCACGGTAAAGCCAAGGCCAGCCCAAGTCCAGCCCATTCAGGGGTTAAACCTGTTTAAAAAACTGTACAATTACGTTACCTCATTTTTTCAGGATTGAGATTCCTTGCAAGTCTGGTGGTGTAACTAGTGACTTGTGACTGGTGACTGATGGCTAAGAGGAAGGATCTAGTCAACATCAGCTCTTGACACTCAACACTCAACACTCAACCAAAAAGGCATGTCATGTCATGGCGTGTGAGCTCTTTGTAACTAACATGATTGGGGTTTAGCTTCCACTACATTTGATACACACTAGCTCAACGCCGCCTCAATGGGAACCGAAGACGCGCCCATACGGGGTACAGGGTAACAGGGGTGGGCTATTACTCAGTGGCTTCAGGGGGGTTGTGTTAGCGAGCTAGCAATGATGATTTTTGCGCAGAGGAATGTGGGAGGCAAGGTTGCTGGGACAAGTTCATTGATACGAAGTAGGTATAGTTCATATTTCAGGTGAGTGTTGCTTTCACATCACAGTCGGTGCCTGGGCGCAACTGACTAATGACTGGCATGGAAGGCGGAACGGCAACTTGAATAGAGTAACTGGGTACTTGCCTACGTGCAGGGTATTGATGTCAAGCGCTGGACGCTAAATCTGCAGCAATCCCAAACTTCCTTCATGCCCTCAATGTCAGACCCCCTTAAATACATATATGTTCATGTGGTAAGAAAACAACAAATTCATTGCAAGAACAGAATGGAAGGCAAAGCAGCAAATCATTCAAGCTTGAGCAGCAACATGCATGAGAAGAGTGAGCCCATTTGCATAGGTACCAAGGCAAACGCTTGGGTTGAAAATTTCCAAACTACAACAAAACGCCAAGATTGCATCTCTTCTTTCACTCGCATGTCCGCCTAGATGCAGAAAAACAGGCCGTACTCCGACACCAAGTGAAAAGACCCCTAAATCAAACACGTCTTCCCGCCAAAGTCCGAGATCCTATTGCCCAAGAGCAGCCCCATGTAATCCCCGGCAGCGGCAGGAGGAAGAAAATGGCACTAGAAATGATCGTTCCAAGCAAAAAGGTAACAACAGGCCTGTCAGATGGTGTAAAGGAAATCTGGACGCATGTCACCCAGTGCGTCAATCTCTTGCAGGGTTTTCCCCACGACCCAATGATCCCGCTCGCCGCGGCGTCGGCGGGCGTTTTCCTGGCGTAGAAGTATATGCATGAGAACGGAACCGCCGAACAGAAACATGGTCAAATAGCCCAGGACGGTACCATGGCCTTGGGGAAACCGGGGCCCGTCGAAGTAGATGTTGCTGCTGACAACACCATTGAGATTTCCCCAGCCGATAACAAAGCCTAGTACGACGCCGCGCTTGTAGACGCCCTCGGTGTTGTTAGAGACCCAGGTGATGGTATTGGCGATACACGGATAGATGCCCAGAGCGCCTAGGAATGTCCCGGCATATTGCACTCCGGGTACTGTGGAGCCGAGCAGCATGGCGAAGCCGACGACGCCAAAGAGCGACATAGTGATATTGCAAATACCACGGGAGCCGGTACGGTCAGCAACAAAGCCAACAGCCACCGTCGCAACGGCGGCCACAGCGTAAGGGGGGACCGACATTAGTTGGGAACGCACAACCGACTCACCCCAGCCAAGGCTGTTGATGATGGTGGGCAGGAAGAGGGAGAAGGCGTAAAGCGGCATGTCGCACCCCATATATATTGCCATGCCGGTCCACATCTTCCAATCTTTCAGAGCGTCCAAGAGGTACGACATTTTGAACTCCTCGTGATGGGCCGACGCCTGCATATCCGCCTTGAGACGGCGAACCACTCGAGCGCGATCTTCACTGGAAAGAAACTTGGCCTCGCTGGGAAAGTCGTGCACCATCCAGAAGGAAGCAATCCCGACCAGGATGGTCAATAGACCTTCCAGAATAAAAATCCAGGCCCAGCCTGCAATATTCCCCACACCATCCATCCTTTCGATGCCCGCTGCAAGAAGGCCACCAAAGGAACCGGAGAGGGCGGCAGCTGAAAAGAAGATGGCGGCCCGGATGCCAAATTCTGAGCGTTTGTACCAACACGAGAGATAATAGTTCACTCCGGGAAACAGACCAGCCTCGGTCAAGCCCAAGAACCATCGTGCTGCCATAAGGCCAGACCAATTCGTCACGAAGCCCATGCCCAACATGCTGCCACCCCAAAGGATCCTATATAGACAACATGTGTAAGTGCGTGGGTCTACCCCAGATAAAGGGGGGAGGAAACCCCGTAGGATGTCTTACATGGTTACCGGGATGAAGATAGACGGCTTCAACTTCTTGAGGAGGACATTCGTTAATGGCTCGAAAACCGCGTACGAAACGAAGAAAATAGTAAGCGTCGCGTTGTAACCTGACGTCGTTAAGTGAAGTTCGCGACTAAGGCCAGCGATTTTGGCATTGCCAATGTTGGTTCTGTCCAAGAAAGCGAGCAGGTACAAGAGGCAGAGCTTTCCTCGAGTCAGCGAGCGTCATGTCAAGATACTCCTTGGACCAAGGAGCCTGCTTTCGGATCATACCCAGGGAATGAGCTTCACATCTAAACGCCACAGAAGTTTCTTATCCTACGTTTAATCCGTCAGCGATCGGGTGCGTGACATTTCAGCGCGCGGCGGGCAGTGAACTTACGATTTCGGACCTTTCGGCAGCTGTCAGATGGGCATCCGGATCCGTCCACACTTCATCCTGGCTCTGCTGAACCTCGTTGCTTGACTGACGTTCTTTATCGTCGGCCATGTTCACCGTATATTCGAGGATGTACCACCTCTCGCTCGGCTTCTTGATGATACTTGCTGCAGGCGGCAGGGAGCAACCGTGTTAGCCGCCTCGGAAGTATTCTCGTGCGCCAATTCGGGAGATTGTTACTGGAAGTGGAAATCGGACGAGATCGGGCGAGGATGGGCGAGAAGCGTTCAAAACGCAAACTGTTGTGGCAATTGAAGAGGAGAGATGGAGATGGAAATGGAGATGCTACAGACGGGAGCGGCACATGTGCAATTTACATGGACTTTGGGGATTTGGATCCGCGTGAGGGGAAACCAAACTTGCAACGCCAAAGCGTGGAACTTTGCTCACCCATCTTGTTCATGTTTGGACGAAAGCCCTTGGGCAGGGCAGGCACTCTATGGTGCGGGTGTTTACTCCACACTTGGCCGCGAGGTTGACGTCGCGTTGTTGAGTCAAGGAGGGTGGGATGCGGGGACGGCCGAGGAAAGTTAACGTGAAGGTTGCAGAAAAGTGTGGGAAACCAAGCTCAGGGGCGACAGCCGAATTCGGGAATAAGCTGGGCGATGATACCTCGATCTGCCAGCCTGCGGCGTGGCTTGGTAAGCCGATTGGTGTTGAGGAGGGGGTGGTTGGACGGCAATTGGTTGTCGACGAGCGAGATGTTCGGCGCGGGGCAACTGGCAATTGCGGAGGAGGGGAATGCTTAAAAATGTCAACAGGGTAGTCTCGCCGACAAGCCGTCTGTCGAATAGCTTGAATTTTTAAAACAAGGGAAAAGGGGGAAAAAGAGAAGCGAGAACATGACTATTGGCGCTCACCGGCAGGGATACTAATTCTGGCGTCCGCAGCCGTCTCTTGGTGTCCGTATTCCATCATACTCAAACCCTCTCCTGGGGTGCATGTCCAGGCCCCGCTCAGGTTTGCGAGGCACAGCGTCCGGGCACCGGGAGGCCGGGTATCGACGTAGTGTGGTCACGGGTCCACAGCTTTCGTCTCAGTCGTGGACCGGGAAAGCCTGTGTTTCTAGAACGGCTAGAATCCTCAGTTGTGATCGCTCGGATGGCTTGGGGGGGACACCAACCCATCCTCCTTAATCGGCCGGGTAGTTTGTGCTGCAGCTCCTCGTCACGCCCCGAGAGCAGACGGGTCAACATTCGGGATGTTCCTGGGTGTCCAGGAATGCCTGGTATGCATGCTGCTAGATAAATGGCGCCAACCAGATAACGCAGATAATGTCTGTACCGTTGGGGCGTCACCGTGTCTCAGTTCCCATTCTAGACAGATTGAACAAAGTGCCACTCAATAACCGGCTCGCCCAAAACAACTGTCGAGACAGGTGCGAGAGCATCCGGTCTACTACGGCCTTTACGCGTGCGGGAAGGGGGGACCGGCCAGCGCGTGGTTGGCAGCCGCCGTGATGCTTCAATGCCTGCGCCTTTCGGAATAACTGGCCGCGACCTCGAGAAGGCATGCATCGAAGAACGGAAGTCTGACTCCAAGACTGACAGGGTCCGGGGTCACACATCCCTGCTGACACCACCTATAGAGTAACTCGGTTTCCGGAGTTGATGAATTGATTCGCTCCCCAGGCCAGGAGGTCAAGAGGGTTCTTCGCTAGCGCACAGTATGTCCGAACCCAGCTTGTCGATGGCTTGCGACACTACAAAGGTTGTTCAGCGGGGTCTATCCATCCCTTGGCTAACCAAGGCTGGGAGGATGCTCAAGCCTCGACCCCCAAGTAAAGACGTGAGAAGAGACCTCTGACGAGCTTATCTGCTAGCCTCCATTGCTCAAGAAGTGTGTCCCGCTCAATCTGCAAACTCTGCATCACATCTGCAATGACAGCTCGTGAGCAGCTATCCGGTAGGACTGCGTGACGTCCACGTGCTAAGCTTGTCGCGCCAGATCCAGGCTGCTGTTAGCGGGGGTGCTAAGATGCATTCCGGTTTCGAGATTGGCCCGACGAATATAGCTTCGAGCGCCGCTGCGGCCAACCGACTCCGTCCTGCCACCGATATTTCGGGCGGTTGGAGCTGGCAACGCACATGGCAATTACCGCTTCGCCCACTCACCCCTGATCCTCAAAGGTCAACTATCGAACCCAATTTAGCTTGAGTCAATTGACAGTGTTCGATGGCAGTCTGTATTTGGGGATCGATCTGCGGGGAAGGGCGGGGACGAGATTCCCATCGCACCCAATACTGGACGAAAACCGGAAACAGGCTGTGTGCAAGCATCGGCGTCGACCAGTGAGTATCCGGGAAGTTCTCGAGGGGGCGTCGTCAAGGCATCTCTTGGCTGAGGTCGATATGCGTTCGCCAAGACGGGAAGGATGGCCTCCATTTTCTTGAGCCCCAATGCTGGGCAGGAGATGCCCGTCTCCACGCCCGAAGCCGGAGGGGGATGCGAGAAGTGTAGCCACACCAAACCATAGAACTGAATCGTCGATCATCGTCGACCGAATGCGCACTAGAATGTGAGGCTCATCTTGAACGGTGTGTGTGTGCGAGAGCGAGTTTGCGATGGTGGAAGGAGAATTAGGTCTGAACTACAGCATCCGCCGCGCTACGATGATAAGCGGCTGGGTGCTGGACTAGAATCAGGGAGGCTGCATCAGCTCGACGGCCCAGGATGGATGCAATCTTACGAAAATTGGCTGCAAGGCTGCATTGGCATCTCACTCACCGCCCACGGGTCGTGGGTTTTAAATCAGACAGCTTGTATGCGTAGTTTGTCGGCCCCATCTCGAATGCAAATGTCGTGTAGCTTTGGCGGCGGGTGAGTCGGGGACTTTTGCTGCCTCAAAGTTGTGCTGACCACGTCCCGACACTTCAGTGCACCGCTGGACGCAGCGCTAGTCGGCAACGCCACAGGCCTGGTACAGCTCCAATGAGGTAACACAGGAGGAATTCGGCACGAAATGTGCAAATCAGCCGGCTGACACGCGGGAATAGTTAGTATGTCGATGTTCGAACTCGTCAGACACACCGCGATGCTCGCATCGAGGGTTGTTTGGTGGATTATGTAATCAAGCTGGGCCAGCTCCCGTCCTTCCCCCCCCCCCCCCCTACCCCCCATCACGCTGCTTCTCCAAACTCCAACTCCCACATCCTTCTCGGTGACGGCGTTGAAACTTGACAGGTTCCTTAACTGTCAAAAACTGCTTGTGCACCAATTCCAAGTCATTGTTGTGGGTTTTGACAAGGCTCGGGCTTTGCGTGCCATTTCTCTTGTAAATCGGTCTTCCAGAGTTGCCCATCCTGCCTCCGTCGCGTCTCCTCAATTTTAGCATCCGGTTCCGGCCCCGGCCTAAAGCCGCGACCGTCCTATTCGGTCCCGCTAAACTTGTCACTAGCTCCGCAGGAATGCCCAAAACTGTCTGCATCGTCGGTGTGTTTTCTCTCCCGCCTTAATTCACGCTCGAATTCCCAATTTTTCGGGTCGCCACAGATGTCCCGGCTGACACATTTCAGGGGCTGGGCCGTCTGGCCTTGTTGCCGCCAAGTGCCTCCTCCAAGATGCCCCAAATGGTACCTTCGACGTGACGATATTTGATGCCCAATCTCGGATCGGCGGGCTGTGGCCCTCACAGCGGGATGACGAGAATGGCCTACTCCATCCGCTTATGGTTGCAAACCAGAGCAAGCACACGGTCCAGTTCAGTGACCTTGCTTGGGAAGAGGGTTCCCCTGAGCTTCCCCGAGCATGGCAAGTTGGGTGTTATCTAGACCGATACTTCCAGACGTACTGTCAGGGGGTAAGACTCTGCCTTGAGACGAAAGTTGACCTTGCGGAACATCTTCCTGAATTCGGGTGGCGGGTCCAGACAACATCGAGTGCTGGAGGGACAACGGAGCAGACCTTCGACTACCTCCTCGTAGGTTCAGGCTTCTTCGGCAGCCCAGTCACCCCTAAAGAAATCTGTGACAACGCCGCGGTCCCTGTCGTTCATAGCAGCAAGTATCGCGGCCTCGTAAGCTTGCTCGGGGGCACTGAACGCAGTGGAGGAAAAATCCTCGTTGTTGGAGGCCAAATGTCAGGGATCGAGGTTGCAGGCACCATCGCAACGCACATATCGGCTGCTACCCACTCGCCCGATTCACCTCTTATGCCGAACCTGGAGAAATATACAGTTCACCACATTGTATCGAAACCAGCCTGGGTGTTTCCTTTGCACACAACACCAAAGGTGCCAATCCCAGTTCCATCATCTCCATCTTCTTCACTGACATGTTTTAGCCCTCGTCATCTGCTCCGCCATTTCTACCACTTGATTTAGGGTCTTATAACCTTTCCAATCGGCTGTGGCCGCTGACAAACACTCAAGGCCATATCTCCCTAGAAGCTGCGAAATCTCTTCATGGTATTTTCCAGAACGCTCTCGGCGGTGACCAGTCCGTCTTTTCACCGGCCGTGACTGTCACGCGAAGTGACACCAGTGATCCCCCTTTTCTCGCTGTTAGCGATCATTACCTGGACTTTGTGCGGTCCGGACTGATATCGGTGTCTCGGGGAAAACTGGCTTCTGTCAACAGCAACGTAGCTACCTTGCTACCATCGGGAGAGGAGATCGAGAATGTCGCTGCCGTGGTTCTTGCGATGGGATTCGAAGCGTCGTCATCTCTTTCCTTCCTACCAGAGTCAGTCCGGGAAACGCTTTCTGTCCGTGCCGATGATCTGAATAATACTGTGGGGTTGGCATTTCACAACACTCATCACCCAAAGATCCCAAATCTCGGTTTTGTTGGTTTCTATCGCTCACCCTACTGGGGCGTCATGGAGATGCAGGCCCGTTTCATCTCAACCTTGTGGGCAGGCGGTGGGGTTGATTCACCTTCTTTGCCGGAGTCCATGCGGCGTGCGTTAGCCAACGATTCATCAATCGAGAGAACGCTCCGCCTGCGCGCCGACCCTAGAGCGTCTCAATTTCCAATGGGCGACTATGCCTGGCTGATGCAGGAGTTTGGCACGGCACTTGGAATACAGCGTTCTCAACCACTGGGGGCGATGCCTCGGCTACCACCAGCCGGACTAGAAATGGACATTTTAACGCCTGCTCGGTACCCTTCCATAACCTTGACTGAGAATCAACAGTCAGAGGTTCGGGAATGTCTTAGACAGACTGAGAGCACCGCTTGGGCTGGTCTCTCGTCTGGTAAGTTTCTCGCCAGAGCTGTCTTTCGCTCGCTTCTTGGAGAGTGGAAACTCGAGAGAGACTTGACAAGCCGTCTTCCGAGCCATCCGAGTGGACACTTCAGCGGGACTGCGAAGTTCTTTTTAAGAGAAGGCACCAGAGAAGGTCGAGAAGCGGAATTCGACAGGCTCAACGACGAAGGCAATTCCGGGATGGAGTATTTGTATGTTGAGGAGGGCGATTTCAAAGCCTCGAATGGGTTGACATTCCGAGCAATGAGGCGATATGTCTGGCGGTACAATGAGCAAAAGGACAAGCTCAGCGTGTGGTTTGTCAAGACGGATGACCAAAAGAAGGCGGATTATCTCTTTCACGAAGTCGAGTTCACTGTTCCGGGTGGGGAAGACGATGGAAAAGGCTGGCATGCCACAGCAGGTCATCTCTGCATTGACGACTTTTACAACGTCAACTATGAGTTTTTCTTTCAGGCTATCAACTTGAGGTCGTGGAGGCTGACGTATACGGTCAACGGGCCGAAGAAAGACTATACTATTGACGGGAGGTATACAAGGTAGATGATCTAGATGTTGGACATCAAGCTGATGAGAAAGCGACATGTTTTTGGACACGAAGTTGAAATTTCTCCGGTGACATGGGCCCCCTCACATCTTCCACGACAGGTCCAGGAGCTTGGTAGGGAGATCGGGGAGCAGCATCATCTGTGAAACACAATTTGAGTGGGAGGACAGGTTGATGGACAAGATACGAGGGAGCCCTACCAAGCGAGCTTCACATGTATCATTTGAGGGGAAATGACGAGGAACATGAAGGCTGGCGAGAGAAAAACTGGCGAAGAACAGCCTTCTAGGCCCCCAATATCATATGCATCAATCAATAACATGCCACGAGCCGGTGTGATATTGACAGGTTGTCTGCCGGGAACGAATGGGGTTTCGCTATGTAGGTAGGGCAGCTCCTGTACCGCTCTACTGCTGCACATACCTACTCAATAATGCACCTATCTCCGACATCCTGCAGCAGGCTGATAATCCATTTCCTCGGGGTCGGCGCTATTCTAGACGCCGTATTCAAGGTGAGGTGTCATTACACAAGAAGTGGAAGCGAGAAGTAGAAGCAGAAGAGGTGAAGGGAGAGGGCCTGGGCCTGGGGGGAAAGAGATTCAGAGATTGCCGGCCGCAAGCGCGGACACAAAGCTGCAGGTTTGATTTCTGTTTTCTCCGATCCTGTTGCCCACCCAAGACTAAAACATGTAGTGTCGATGGGAGGAACATACATACATACATGAGCGCGGAGGGAACGTTCAGCAGCAGCAGCAGCAGCATACCTTAGCCAAGCATACCTTAGCCAAGTTCATGTTGAGACAGGCACTTGGGTAGTTGATTTGACGCAGGTACGGGCTGGGCCCACTCCCCAAAGGTCATTCAGTTGTAAAACACCATCAAAGCCCCCCCCCGGCCCAGGCTTCTCCTTCTTCATGTTGTGGATAAAAATGGAGTTTTTTTTCCTGTCCCGCACACACTGCGCTTTCATCAAACCCCCCCCTCATCCTTTCACACTCCAAGTCTCTTGTCGGGTGTACAGCATGGGTGGGTGTGGTAACACAGCAGACGAGCGCGACCGGGAAGAGGCCGCTCTCTCGCACATGCCGCATGACTGATTGACTCTCCTGAACTTTTTTGATTTTTCATTTTCATTCCCAGGGCGCAAGATAAGGAGGTGGCTTCGGTGAGGATATCTGCATGATGCAAGGCATGTAGGCGTCTACCAATACCATGGACAAAACCAAGAAAAATGGGCGAGGTCACATCAGCGAAAAGGCGGCTGGGTTTTTGATTGTTCAGGGAGTGAAAAGAGAGGGGGAGGGAAGGAGCATTCGGGAAGGCAGGGCGGTCGGAACATGAATTCAAGGCCGTGTTACGGATGCTAGCAGCGATGACCCAATCAGCAGACGCGAGAAGTGGTGGTTGCGGAAAGCAAGACGCACCAGCCGATGCACGTAACCGTGACAAAGAAGATTTGCCCTCGAGTGAGAGGTGTGAGTGAGAGACGGGCCAAGGTATTACATAGTCCATGTAGTCGACCGACCGACTCATCGAGTGGAACCCCAGATGGCAGCCAACCACGTCCTGGAATGCTTGACGGCCCCCCCGCGCGCTCGCAGGGACTCTCTCCACTTGGGGCGAAGACCTGGGAGGAGCGGAGAGGAAGGAACGAGCAAGGGGAAACGTGCAGAATTTGCAACTTTCAGCACAATGCAAATCCACAAAAGGTTTCCCCTTTCGATGCTTCCAATCCGGCTACTTTTAGTTGGTTTCGCGTAAGCAAACACATGCCAACCCCTCCGCACAAAACGATGTGGATTTTGCTGTCAACACTCCGGGCCTGGGCCAAGTTATATTGACGTATAACGCCGACAACGATGCGATGCTGATGACAGAAAGTCTCGTTTCCTCGCTCGCGCTACATCCCGCGGGAGCTCGGCCATCACGCACGTCGAACTCGAGCTCCCTCGCCCAGCAAGCAAGGGAATCGAGCGGGCTAGAGTAAGAGGAACAACGCAGCTGATACTTAGGGAGGGCCGATATGCTGTGACCCGCTGCACTTGCACGAGACCCAATCAAAGACGGCATTCCGGGCGCATTTGCGTCGCACAGCTAATTTGCAATGGATCCGAACCTCTGGCGGAGACAGCTTGGGCTCGCTCATAGCTCCAGATTCGATTCGCAGCAGCAGCAAAGTCGAGCAAAGCAGCCGTCAGCCCCCGATTCGCAGTCAGCGCGCAGACGACCGACCCTGACGATTGAGGGAAAAACAGAGGCGAGGGAAGGCCCAATAGCCGCCACGGACTACTCGACTGTCTGTCCCGAACCCGGTCAGGCTCTCCACCTCAGTTCCAAGTCTCACGCGCGACGACTTCCGACGAGGGGGCGGCATACATGTCTGCTTCCGGACAGGTGGCTTGCAGGTGCATCATCTTGGCGGGCGGCAGCACTGTCATCGACATCGGGTCCTTCTTGAGTTGTACCTTGTTTTATTATTCCGTTTTCTTCTCTTTTTTGGTGTGGTGTGGTGACTGCCTTTCAGCTGTCTCGGTCACGCCATCGATCTTTCCTCTTTCTTTCCCCAGACAGCCACCGTCTCGTCATCGAACATCCGTCCGCCCCTTGTGTCTGTGTCCGTGTGGGTGGGCTGCCACGCCTTGTCTCTCATCATCGTGGTCCCGATTTTTTTCCTTCTCTACTAGCTTGGCGGCGACGCCTCCAACGGCGAGGAAACCTTTTTTTTCCTTCCCTCCTTGTGTGGCC
>Ga0247765_1000175_pt1 | contig 52200 bp, 25 predicted proteins | sample UWRJL106311C6_FD_179949 | JGI IMG/M metagenome (GOLD analysis project Ga0247765, IMG submission 179949) | Plant litter microbial communities from Arlington Agricultural Research Station in Wisconsin, United States - UWRJ-L106-311C-6 | ecosystem: Environmental > Terrestrial > Plant litter >... | reverse complement strand
TTTTACTAATCTTCTTTATTTCTTTTCCTTTTTTAATACTTATTTATACTTTTTCTTATTTTTTATTATTTTAACCCTACTTTTATATATTACTTTATAATTCTATTTTTTAACTTATCTTTTAATTCTTATTTTTTACTATAACCCTGAATCTGCTTTTTTATAATACCTTTTATATTTATTTTACTACTTATTTATACCTTATTTATACTGCTTTTTAATACCTTATTTATATTATATTTATACCACTTTTTTATATTACGTTTTTACGTTTTTACTCCTTTTTTGTACTCCCTTTTTCTACTTAAATCATGTTGATTATAATTATTTTTATATTTTTCTACCTATTTAATATATGGACTTCTGTTGTATAATTAATTTATATTATATTTTAACTCTAAGTTTATAATAGCTATTTTACCTTTTATTTTATTTATAATAAATAATATTATAATTTATATAATAACTAAATAAACTCTTTTCTAATAAAATAAATTATACAATTTGCTAGCTATATGGTTTATTTAATAGTAAAAATATAATTATAATGCTAATAATTTGCATACTGCTAAGCCAAACCCTCGTACAAAGAAAATCCTCCTACGATATCGTTTCCGGAATTAATATACCTTACGTTTATACGATCCTTACTGCTACTTTTAAAACCTTCCACTGGTTAAATATTATACTAGCCGCTACAACCTGCGAAATAACTAATAAATACGTATAATATATCAAGTTCGTTCGTACGAAGCTGCCTTCGTTACCCACCTTCGCACGCTAATGCTTGTAATAACCCTGCGGTGCGTAGTAATACTAATACGCGTAGTATTTGGGAAGCTTTTTACGTTATACGATATCGCTAAATACCTGTATCGTATCCGCCTACTTACTAATAACCTCCTAATTAACCATATAATTCTGCCTAGATACGTTATATTCGTACGTTATATATCCTTCCTTATAGCCTATTTTGCAAAGTGTATAATTGTTTTTAAAAAATCGAAGTCCTTATACGATATCGTTAATTTAAGCCTATACTGTACGGTTATATTAAATTACCTATTATTGTATTATTATCACGGCACCAAACCGGGGCCGGTTCGGCCCGGAACTAGCAGCTATACGTAACCTCCCCAACACCTAGTATATAGCCTACCTCTCGGGAGCCAGTTCCCTTTGGCTCCCTTCGTATAATAATAAGTCTTTTTCCCCAGACCTGAGGTTGGTACCGTGATAGTTTATTGCACCTACCTTTCGGGAGTAGTAATCGTTACCGGCCCTTTTCTATCCTAGATTACTCCTCCCGCTAAAACCTACTAAGAAACGGTACCGACTTATTACAAAACCGGAGCGGTAACCTAAAATATATACGAAACCAGACCGTATTACAAATATGCCCCCAAGAATAACCTTAATAACCAGACGCCCAGAACCCGCCAGATTTCCAGTTATAAAACCCCCCTAACCCCTAACGGACCCTTAATTAGTAATAATTATAGCAACTTTAGTAGCTAATTACTAGTGGATTTTACTAGGGTATATTAACGCGTTTTATCCGATTTTACAACCCGCGCCCGGACCCGCCCAAAACCTACTACGCCTCGCCTAATACGTATACTAATACTACGCTATACTTATAATAGTTAAGTTCGGATTTGGGTTCCCCGGTCCCGACTTACCCAACTTTAACCCGTCCAACCCTAACTAAACCGGATTTAAACTAGCTAGCCCCGACCCTAACTTAGAAACCCCTAATAAATAATCCCAAAAATTAGTAGATGTAAATACCGTTTTTATAAACTAACCCTAATTCCGATACTTACTTAAAAACGTAAAGGATCCCCGAACTGGAACGCCCTTAAACCTAGTATTTTTAACCCGCTATACCTTTAGCGAACCTAACGAACTAATTACTAATTACTTTGTTTTCCTTAATATAATTAACGATGTTATTAATAACCTAACGGCCCGTTTATAAACGGAAACTAAACGGATAAAGGAGGCGGAATGGAAACGAAAGGAATTCGAATAATTAGGAACCGAATTACGGGACCGTTGTAAAGATTTTTAGAAAATCCTCGGTAACGGGAAAACCCTTATAAAAACCCTAATGTAATAAAAAGACGAGGTTATTAAGCGCGAAGCCGCTTTTTAATTTATTAATAAAAAACTATAGATATAATTTTAGAAAAGTAAGGAAGTATTAAAATAAACGGAACGTTATTAATAAATATTTAAATATACCGCGAATATTTATAAAGCCGAAAATGATAACCTTGCTACCTAAAATAATATCTTATATAACTAAATACCCGCCTTTATACCAGGTTTATATATACCTAATTTTATAAAACGAATATTTAGTATAAACCTTAACCCTAGTACCCAATAGGGCCCCCTGGTATAAATACCCTTTATTATTGTTTACGAAACGTTATAGGCTTGCGGTACCGATTTAAAGTATTTTAACGGCTAGATTTTGGACCCGAGGCGTTAATAGGAAGAATATGTTAATTGGAAATCTATATTTGCGAATAAATTTATACTTAACCGATACGCCTACCCTAGCCTACTTAATTGTATCTTATATATTGCTTAACGCCTTATAGGCGACGCGTACGTTATAATTTGGGATTATATTGACGATATTTTATACAATTTAGATATTCCGGAAATATGGTTTTTCGACGATTGGGAGGATATTATAAAATACCTTGATACTATTTACATTATATATAATACCTACGCCTAAGCCCTCCGCGATTTTACCTTATTAACGATAAAAGGCCGGATTTACCCCGATTTTATTTTTATCCTAATTCGATTTGGAAACCTAGTTAAGAAAGATAATTGCGAAAAGGTGGAAGTACTTCGCAGCAAAATCGCCAAATTATACCGCGACGTAATTGTTAGTAATACCGCGCTTCCTATTATTAACGATTTTAACGTATAGGTAATTTTATTTCGTAGAATTTATAATAACATTTCGGATAATAATTACTGTACCTGAACCGGTACCGCGCTAACCCCAACTACGAATACCCCAATTACTAACCCGAATACTATGGATTTTAGCGCGGCTGGTTTTAGGCGGGGGTAATTAATAGCGAAGGAACGGTAATGTTGCCGCGATAACAACCTTTGCATATACTGTAGAAAATTAGGATACTAGACGCCTAGGTACCCGAGCAGGCCCCTAAACTTCTACGGGTTGGTAATGAATACTACTAGTGCGGGAAAAACCTAACCTTTAATAATTATCGCCGCTAAAGGCCTAATTAAGTTGCGAGAAAAAAGGAAAATAAGGACCTATATTTATATTTTATAGGATTAAACCCAATATTTACTCTCCCTTTTAAACTTTTTACTTTAGAAACGTAATTGGTTAGTGTTAGCGTTATAGTTAATTTAGGATACTTTCCTTACGGATTTATTAATAAAACCTACTTAATATAACGCAATTTTACCCGTTATAAACTCCCTTACCCCCGGATCCTTCGGCTTGCGGACGGGACCAAAGCCGGTATAATTACGGAATATTACCTCCTCGACTATAACTTGGAAGGATTTTATAAGCGCCTCTTACTTTACGTCTGGTTACTAAATAAACCTAACGCTATTTTCGGCCTATTATAGCTACGCTACTATAACCCAATTATTAACTAGGTATTAGGATCCCTTACTATATATAGCTATATTATTTACGTTACAAATTATACTGGACCTAACCCGGTATTAGCCCTAACTTTATATAAACCCGACCTAGTACCTATAATTGATATCGCCCTTTTTAACGCCGTATCTTTCCTTTTTTCGGTAAAAGGCAAAGGTACGGAAGTTTTTAAAATGTTATTTGCCGCCCTTTACGCTATTATAAGTATAACCCTAAATACCTTACTAGATTAGCCTAATTTAGAGTCCGCTAATAATATCGTCCTTGTTATTACGTTAATAACGCTTTGGTTTATCCTTTCTAGTGAAAAGCCCGCGGAACCTATTAGGTTACGACTTTATATTTTTTAAAACTGGATTAAGGAGGCCCTATAATTCCGGGTAGTAAAAGAAAAGGATATTAAAAAATATCTGTAAAGTAAATTATTTGTAACTAATAAAAAGATTAGAGTATAGCTACTACTGGAATACTATGACCTTATCTAAATATTTTAACCTAGCGAAACCGAAACCCTACCGTTTTACCGCCCCTTTAATTACCGAATAGAGATTATAGTAGGTAAAATACTACTAAACTACTAAGCGAGACCTATATTAGTACCGAAGCTTTGCGTTATTAGAAAATACCTTAACGAATATTTTAATAAGGGCTTTATCCGCCCTAATACCTTATTAGTAACGGCTTTTATCCTCCTCGCTAGGAAATTAGGGGGGGGGATTAAAATCTACGTAAACTATTATAGATTAAATAATATTATAATTAAAAATAAATACCTTATATTACTTATCCGTAAAATACTAAATTTACTTAACCGCGTTAAATATTATACTAAGCTAAATATTACCGCGGCGTTTAATTAGCTACGTATCGTACCTAGAAACGAATAGAAAACGGCGTTTATTACCAGGTTTAGCCTTTATAAATACCTTATAGCAAATTTTAATATAACAGGGGTACCTAGCTTTTTCTAATACTATATAAATTATATACTATTCGATATATTTAATAAATTCGTTATAGCTTACTTAAACGATATCCTTATCTTTAGCAAAATACGAACAAAATACCGTAAGTACGTACGGGAAGTAATATAGCGATTTATTAAAGCAGGACTTATTATTAATATTAGGAAGTACAAATTTGGGGTATAGGAAATTAAGTACCTTAGCCTTATTATTAACATCTTTAATATTAAAATAAACCTTAAAAAAGTTAGTATTATTACTACTTAAAAGCCCCCTGAAATACTAAAGGACCTTTAACGTTTTATAAGCTTCGCGAATTTTTACTAATAATTTATTAGGAACTTTTCAAAAATCGTATAATTACTAATTAGCTTTATAAGTAACGAGAAGTAATTAGGGGTATTTCCGGATAAAGTACTCTAAGTATTTTACGAGTTAAAAACTGCCTTTATCTTAGTACTGGTCCTAAACTATTTTAACCTTAAAAGGTGAACGGTTATAAAAGTTAACGTTTCCAATTAAGTATTTGGAGAAGTTCTCTCCTAGTATAACGAAACCGGAAAACTTTACCCCGTTACGTTCTTTTTAACTAAATATATACCCGCGGAATATAATTACGAGATTTACGATAAGGAACTAATAGCTATCGTTAAGGTATTTAAGGAATAAAGACTAAAATTATAGGGCTTTAGGGACGTAGCTAAGGTAGTTACGGATTATAAAAGCCTTAAGTATTTTACTACTACTAAGCTTTTAAACTAGTACTAAATCCGCTAATTAAAATTCCTCTTTAATTTCCGGTTCCAAATTACCTATAAGCCAGGTAAAAAAGTTACGATACCTGACGTACTTATACGTATACTGGGTAATGCCCCTAAAACCTTTAATACTATTAATAATTGGATTATAAATAGACTTCGTACCCTCCTGCCCCCGTCCCTTTAATAACCCGGCGCCGGCCTAAACCCCCCCCTTAAATTACTTACCCTCAATATATCCCGCTATATTAATAAGTATATCGACGTAATATATAAATCCTCCGATATAGTAAAAATAATCCAAGCTGTTATTAAGGACCCCAATTACAGAAAATTCCCTAGATTAGTTAAATAGAAGTTTAAAGCAACTATAGCCAACTGTATAGTAGTTTAAGGGAAGGTTTACTACTGTAATAGGCTTTATATCCCCCTAGTTAATAATATCTAATTCCAGGTCCTTTACTAAAACTATACTGCAGTACCCGCGGGTTACCCCAGCCGCTTTAAGATATATAATATCCTACGCAGGTTATACTTTTAACTACGGATATCCCGCAATACCGCCACCTTTATTAAAAGCTGCAACCTATACGTTAAAACTAAAAGTTTTAAAACCAACCTGTTTAGATTCCTAGATCCGCTTCTAATACCTTTCCGGCCCTAGACCGATATTTTTATAAATTATATCGGATTACTCCCCCCCTGTAAATACAAGGGATTTGAGTTTACTTACATATTAGTTATAATTAATTAACTTATAAAGATACGTTATTTTATCTTTATACCGGATATAATAGCGGAGGGATTTGCGGATACTTTTGTCTCGGACGTATACCGGTTTTACAACGTATTATAGTTTATAATTTCCAATAAAAGTATATAATTTATTTTTACCTTTTAAAAAGAACTTAATTAAAGGATAGGTACTACCTTAAAGGCCTTAATAGCGTTTTATCCCCAAATTAATAGCTAAACGGAAATTTTTAACGTAAAATTAGTATAATACCTAAGATCCTTTTATTCCTTTTACTAAAATAACTAGGCCAGCTAGTTACTATTTACCGAATTTGCTACTAATAATTAAACCTTCGAAACTACTAACCTTTCCCCCTTCTTCGCTAACTACGGATAGTACCCTATTATAAAAACGGAACCTACTTATAACTTAATTACTACTAAAACCCCCTAATAGTAACGGGAATTCCTAAACGCTACTAACGTTGCTAACCGGATCTAACGGGTTTACGAGTAAGTACGTATTTTTATAACCGAAGCCTAAAAACGTTACGTAGATTACGCGGATAGGTACCGATCCGATACTAGGATATTCCAGAAGGGGGACCTAATTTGGGTTAATATTAAAAACCTTAAAATTAAACGCCCCTTAGAAAAACTTAACGATAAGTAGTAAGGTTTATATAAAATTATTTTGATTTACCCTAGGGTAGTAACCTTAGACCTATTTAAGGAATCCAGGCTCTTCCCCACCTTTTATACCTCTTTTATTAAATATTATTAAACCGGCCTCCAGGGATAAAAGGTTATTAACGAGGTATATAACTACTACGCTATAGGCGTAATAGTAATGATTAGCCCCCGGAATAAAAACGAAATAAAGGATAAGGACGAATAATACTTTAATAGAATCCTTAACTTGCGTAATATTACTAAAGGGTTGGAATATAAGGTAAAGTAGCCGCTATACCGGCTTACCTAGAAATTAGTGGAGAATTTTTACGGGTATGATAGTAATATTTAAAACTTTTACGATTAAAACTCTACTAAGTTAGGACCCCTGGTTTGGTTTACGAGTAATATAGTATAAGTACAACCTAATAATACAGAATAATTAAGACGCCGGGAACGCCTTTGGAAACGGAAAATCGATACTAATTCTACTACGCTGGTAAATTACTAATAAATATACGTTGGATACCTAACGGGGAATACCGGAGTAAAGTTACACCCTTGATTATTTTAAGTACCCAATTAAAACTATAAGTACGTAAGGAGGAACCTAGAGTAAAAGGAACCCCCCTAAATATAACTATAATTAAACTACTACTAAACCTACCGTATTTAAAACTTGTACGGATGTAAAATTATAAGATTTACCTTATTTAGGGAAACGGAAGTAGCTCTATTACCCTTTAGGTTTAAAATAACCTTTATTTATCCCGAAAGGATAGACCGAGCAATTACTAGCCGCGTATAACCTTCGTTTCCGGGTAGTAGGCGAAACGTTACTTTATCGTTCCAAATACGCTCGATTTGAAGCTGAATAGCCTTAGGCGTAGTATAAGCCGTAGCTGGATAAGGGAATATTGTTGTACGAATAAAACGACGTTACTTAATTAGGGCTGTTTAAGCCTCCTAAAACTCCTTCGGATAATTAGCGGATTAGGACCGGATTATATAGAAATAAAAACGAATATATACCTAAGTACTTTTCTTCGTATTAGTAAGATTATAAGATAAGTGATAATTAGATTTAACCCTAAATTACGTATTTATAAACGTCTTTAAGGCGATACTAATAACTAGATGGAATTTAGCCGGTTAGATGTAGTTACTATTATTATCTTTTTCCTACGTTACGAATTTAACCTATTAAAAAAATTAAAAAAACTCGCGGAAATTACGAGTTAGGTTTATATTTGGCTAAAGGGTAGTTAGTAACTAAAGTACCATAAAATTAAGGAATATATATAGCTGAGTAAACCTACTTACGGTTACGGTATTAGTTGTAACTTTTTAATGTAGTAAAAGTGTAACCGTAATGCAAGATTATAAACTCCCTATTAACTAGTAAAACCTAAGTATTTTAAGCGGTACGTAGGTAATATAAGTAGAAGTGCTCTTTTATAAGGATAAGGTTTTCGAGCTCTTTACAAATAGCTTGCGAAGCGTTAGCGGAATATAAGGGAATAGAAAACGAGAAATCCACTTACCTTATTAACGGCTTTAACTACACGTACGCTGCGACCCTTAGGGGTTAATGGTACAGTTAGTTTAGGTGTTTTCGGTATTTTAAATAATTAAATAAGGAAATAGGAGATAAAAATAAAATAAGGGCGAAAGTGTAACGGAATACAAGGGGTACGCGTACGGAATAAAAACCAGCGCGGAAGAATTAAAGGAAGCGTAAAAGAGGAAATTTCCTAAAACGAGGCGCGGGGATTACAAAAATACCCGCCGCCATTTAAGGAAGGTACGTAGCAAAGCGTTACGCAAGGCAACCCAAATTAGAAACGGAAGGTATACGGATTATATTAAAATAAAGTGGGGCCCGGCGTAGGAATATCCCGGGCCGGGCTGAACTTTAAAGGTAGTTAAGGGCAACTACCGTTTGGAGCCCGGGGTACTATTACGGCACCAAACCGGGGCCGGTTCGGCCCGGAACCAGCAGCTATACGTAACCTCCCCAACACCCAATATATAGCCTACCTCTCGGGAGCCAGTTCCCTTTGGCTCCCTTCGTGTAATAATAAGTCTCTTTCCCCAGACCTAAGGTCGGCACCGTGACAATTATTTATGCGTTATAATTGGTTGCGATGCTTTACCTATTGTTTTCCGCTGCTTACTATTGTTGTACCTTCCGTATAGCCTTGTAAAGATTATATAACGCCTTGTCTTCCCTATATTTTATACAATTGTAAAAGCCGTCTATTACTTGGGATAAAATTAGTTACTGATATAATACTCGGTCGTTAATGTATTTTTTAATATCTTTTCCTACTTGCTAAGCCTAGTTGCTTTCCCGGTCTTTTTCCTTTATATACCTTTAGTTGCCTTCCCGGTCTTTTTTCTTTGTACGATTTTAAATTGTAATTATAATTAATTCGGATTGTAACTTATTTCTCCCAGTACGCTTACTTTTTTATATAAAGTCTTGAAGCGTTTTTGGTAAGTTTACGTAGATAATGAGCTGTATATTTGGAATATTAAGCCTAGCCCCAAGCGTATTAGTTGTAATAATTGCCCCCCCTTTTTTTTGCCAGTTTTGTATAATCTCGTTTTTTTCTTCTTTATTCGCAATATTGGTAAAATAAGCCCTATACCCTAATTAGGAATTAATGGCCTTTGTTAATTAGATTTTCCGGTAATAGATAATAATCTTTATATGATTTGCCGAGTTTAAAACCTTGTGAGTTATTTAAATAGTTATACTTGCGATCTTTTGGTTGTTGCTGATGAATTGGATTAAGTACGTAATGTTGGGCTGATTAGTTTGTATTTATACGGTTTGGATCCGTTCCGCTGGTAGACTAATTATTTGCTATAACGTAGCCTTGTTCCTGGGCGGGAGTATAGCTGTGAGAAAGATAAGCTAAACGTTAACTTGGTAAAGAACCTGGCCTATAGTTATTAACTTGGGCTGGTATTTGTACGAAGAATCTAAGATTATATGGTATTTGTCGAAAACGATACAATTAAGCTGCTATTATATGGTTAATTGGTTGATGAAATTGGTAAACGCCTTGGTGATAAATGACTTTGGTGTGATTAATATAATTATTGCGATAACGTTCTCCTTTAATTAGACCTTGTAATTAAGCCTAACCGTATGAGCCTGGGAAAGAAGATTGTATTGTAATGTAATAAACAATATAATGATAATTATAACGCTATTTAGTAATTTGTTGCTGGATAGAAACGCTGGTAGTATAAACAATATACTCTTCCCGTAATTAGTTGCCGTAATTTGGAGTATTGGTGTAAAGCCTCGTATAATATATTTTAATGCCTTTTGCTGGTTGTTACGGAATATTAATTCCGGGTTTTGGTATATATCTTGTAAATTACCTAGTAAATCGGCTTACTGTAGTACCCCTAGCTGTATCTACCGGATCCGGAAAGCCTTGCCGTTTTTGGGCCGGTTTAAAATTAAATAGATGTAATTATTATTATATGAATTAAATTGTAATAGCCGATGTTACGTTATATTGGTTTGCCGGAAAAGTTTGTTTTGTACGGTTAACCTTTGCGCTAATTATTGGAGATCCCAGTTGTAAATTATGTTAATTACGTATAATAAGTACCCGGTTTATATATTGATAATATGGTTAATATACTGGTCTGGGCCTAATTTATCCTTCAAATCCTTATTTTTATCGTATAAGCCGCCTTTTCCAAACCTCTAGCCCTGGCCCCGCCCTTGCTTTTACGGAAAGATATTTTAAAGAAACTAGTAAGTAATAGTAATAATAATATACCGTTATATGGAAACCGTAATTTTGCAGCTTAGAAACTTATTACTTTTAGCTTCTAGTATTTAGCGTATTTTATCCGAGTTTTATAATTATACTAAACTATTATTATTCGAATTAAACCTTTAGGGTCGTACGAAGCTTTTTTCCCAGACGAACGGGCTGATTATTTCCCCGTAACTAGTATTAATTTGGATCTGCTAGTAGAACGGAATAATTAAAACGAAATATTATACGAAGATTTTGCCAAGAGCCTTGGGGAGATAACGATTAATAACCTTAATACTACTAGTATACTAGTAGCCCTTATAGTAAAAATACTATAAGTAAATTATTTTATTTTTAATAAAAACGTTACAAAGATAACTATACGGAGTATTAAAATACCGGATGCTGAGTATTTCCGTTATACGAGCCGGCTATTTAGTAAGTAAATAGATTGTAAAGAGAAGATGCTTCCGGAACGAATTTACTATATTTAGATACGTTTTACGGGTTACGGGTTATATATATATTGTTTCCGGCTTATGTTACCTAGTTTGTAACCTTGTATTTTGGACCAGTTTTCGTATAAGTTACGTATCGAGATTCTGGAAATATTTATTCCGTCGGTTTTAGATGAACGAAAAAGCTACCTAATTATTACTTATATTATTATATAATCCAAGTTAATTGACTTTAGGTTACTATACGTTATCTTTTTTAAACGTTAAAAAACGTATTGTACGATTTAAGCGCAAGATTATTTTATATAGTATTTCCGAAAGCTAATTAAGCGTAAATAAAACTAGTCGTAGCGTAACCCTATTATTTTTAAATTACGCAACCTAGGTTTGGGCCGGGGTAGTATAAACGATCCTTAAATTATACGATTTGGCCCCGAAGATCCAGTTTATCAGTTGCAGCTTGGTAGATATACTGGTGATAGTTATAAACCTGATTATTTTGTATTATATGATATTGAAAAGCCCTTTATTTAGATTATTGGAATTTTTAATCTTAAGATATGATTGATATACGATAAGTATTTATATAATGGTAATAATAGCTGAGTAAATTATCGTATATTAATCCGGCGTATATTAGTCGCTATCCTCCCGGACCCCTATGGTTGCAAGTGCTAAGAGAAGTACGCTGTTGTAATCCGAACCCTTAAATTTGTGGTTTAGAAGCGTAATTAAAAAGTCTAAGTAAGCTTTATTTACGGAATCGTACAATTTACGTTGGTTGATGCTATTAATAAACTTGCTAAGTACGCTTTATTATTATTTTATTAATTTGAACAGGGGTTGATTATCCTTATCTAAGATTATTATACGGAAGATATACCTAATAATACGTTTTTAATAACCGATATACCGTATTATCGTCTTGGGTTTTAATTGGGTATTAAACAGGTGGGTTGGTTTTGGCTTTTGGTAATTTATTTGGTTAATCTTAAAAAGTATTATCGTTTTAGTATTATTAATTATATAAAAGCTTTAGGCTAATTGTATGATCCTATTAAGGTATTTTCAAACCGTTAAAAGTAATTTATTTAGATTGATAAAGCTCTTAAATGCCGTATAACCCTACTAATACCAGCTTTTTTCGGCCTTTATTGAAATTAATAACTGGATTTAATCCGTTGGAAAATTTTGTAAATAGGTTGCCTACCGTACTTAATTAAGCTATTAATTTAGTATAGTCTTACTTTTGGATTTTTGGATGGTAATTATACGTTGTTGGGTATTTTGGAAATTGGTAATGATCTGGGAAGAGAAATTGCCCTTCTCCTAAATTGGTAATTCCAATTGTATAGTTTTTGGAACCGGTATAATCTTAAATTATTGAAATACGCGCCTTTTTGGGAAGAATTATTGGTAAAAAACCCCTCCGGTTTATAGCTCTTTTAGAAGATATACCGGCTGTTAGCGAGTATTACCTCCTTTCGTACGAGGATTAATTTAATCGTGGACCCAACGGTAATATTTTTGTATTGTTTGTATTTAAGTAGAAGTAATTAGTAATTATACGATACGGGAAACTAATAACGTATTGTACGAGCTATAAATTGGTATATATTATAGCGAAAAGCCCCCGTAAATAGGCCTTTTAGTTTAACGATTAGTAGGATGGGTTCCGTTGGTATTTTAAGAGTGCTAAGCGATTGTTAATTGTCGTATAAGTTAGGGTTATAGGTTGCTTTGAAGATAGCCTGTCGCTTTGCAGGTGTAAGTTGCTAATGTTGGTTCTTAAAATGTGTTGGGATTTTGTTAATAAGAACGTAATATTTATATATAATATAAATAAGTAGTTTATACAATAGTAAGATTTTGAACGGCTTTATTTTGCTTTTTGGTATATATTGTAATAATAATTTGCTTTTTTTAAGCGAAATTTACCTGCTGGGGTTAGATAAGATTATATACGTAATTAAGAGCTTTTGATATATATAGGTTTTGTACGTTTTTACCAGAAGAAAGTCATTAAATTTTACTCCTAAAGGTTATAACGGATCCTACCCCCTATAGGGCTATGGGGCCATATAAATTTCAACGGATGCTATTAGTATCCGTTGCGGATTAAAGGATAAAGTGTAAAGATAAATTCGTCTATAAGGTTTTTTAGGGATTATACAAGCTTTTATATTATTTCTGAAAGATTTATTATTGTAAAAAACTATTACTTATACAAAAGAATTATCCCGTCCTTACCGCTTTATAAAATATAGCCCTCTTACGCGTTATTCCGGGCAAGCTTTATACTATACGTTTTAATATTAATAATCTAATTAAAGGGCGTAGGCCGACTCTCCTAAGTAAACCGTTAAAGGAAGCGCAAGGTTTTTACCCGTATAAGTTTAAAAAATCCGTTATTATTTAGTATAAGGGTTAGCCGCTATTTAGCAAAAGCGTAATACGTATACGGGGCTAGCTTATTATCTCCTTATATCGGATTCTCTTCTATCTTTAACTAACTTTAATACAAAATTAGGTACTTTACTACCCGAAGGATTGCGGAATACTTATTAGTATATATTACAAAGGCTACCCAAATATCGTATATTAGATCAACGCCTATCCCTACTAGTGCTAATAGTAAAGGACTTTCGTATAGCCGGCCTAGTAGCTAGTAGTCAAGTAAATTAATTAGAAAGTTAAGGATAAACTAGTTAAGGGCTGTATAATTATTACCCTTAAACGTATTATATAGCTACTCTCCGGCTGCTTAAATAATAAGCTGCCATAAATCCTCTTAATGCGGCGTTATCTTTTATAACGTAAACTTTTCCTAAATGCGCGGATCTTTAAGGAATACCTGGGTACGGTAAATGTATAGTACGGCCCTTTACCAAACCTTAATATATCTAATAATAGTAGCGATTTTAACCTATACGTTAAAAGGGTACTATAACCTACTCCCCAACTTACAAATAATTTCGAATAATACAGCTAAACCGACTTCTAAACAATTGGATACTAGCTACGCCTCTCGTATAATAATATTAACAGCCTCCCAGAGGAAACCTAGCCGCGGCGAGTACTCCTTTTACTACTATACTAATATTTTTAGTATATCCAATTACCTAATTTCCGGATCTCTACTAATTAGTTGCCAAATTATACTAAACAATAACCTGTTAAAGTATTTACCCTACCTTATACGCTAAACCCAGGGATTGAACTTAAGGGACCCGAACTTATTACTAATAACGCCTGTAGCGTACTATATACCGTTTATCTGCTTTATAGCTAAATTAATAAATTATTATACCGTTATTAGTTATTCGGAATATCTACCTAGTATAATATTACGTATTAAAATAGGTATAATAATTTTAAAGTAAGCTAAGCCTTTTCTTTTAATAAAAAAACGCTAATACGGAACTCCAATACGTTACAGTATAGCAGTACCTACCGTAGTTATTAACTAGCCTTAAGGCCTTAGGTTGACCTAGCCGTAGTTGCTTTTGCAGTAGTTTTATATAATTTTAATTAATATTACAATATACGAATACGTGATATAAGATAAATTATTATAAAAAGGCCCTTTAAGTTGGGGAATTATACGTATTGGCCTTTTGGGCAGCTTAAGGAAATTAAGATCGGCTTATTTCTAAGACTTCGTACTAAATAAGGCTAAACGCTATATAATAATCTTCTAAATTGCGAAAGATATACCCCTATACTAATTGGTAAAGTATGCTTTAGCTTCGTCGGAAAGTACGCAGTAATAATAACTTATATACACGAAAAGATTATATTTTTCAAGATAACGGAATAGCTTTATAGGAGCTAAATATAAAGATATTACGGGACGTTTGGGTATAGGATTATATAGGAGCGTATGTAGAAAATTGATTTAATAGGATAAGAAGATAAGCTATAATAAAAGCTAATGGTTTGCTAATTTGAGAGTTATACGGTAAGAAGAGGTTGTAAAGATATATTGGTTTTTTAAATCAACGGTATATACTAACCTAAAATAGACTTATCTAACCTTTTTTATCAGCTGCAGGTTGGAACTCCTAGTAATAACGAATTAAAGCCCCTATATATTGGAAAGGTATTGTAATAGGTTAATTCTTTAGCTTATTTAACTATTAATATAAAATAGTATAATACTATAATATAGTAAAGCGTTCCGCTGGAGAAAATGGTATAATGCTGTAAAAGAGCTCTCTAGCTAAAATTACATCTAGGTAGCCAGTGAAGTTTATTTGACCTAATAAGCAAATACACGGTATAAGGAGTCATCCGGTTTAATAACTGGCGTTTCTAATATTAACGTGGTATTTTGGATAATATATAATATGTATAGTATTAAGGATACAAATTGATTATTAATATTTAACCCAATGTTGCCATTATATAGTAATTCTGCGAACAGGAGCTACAAGACCTGGGTCGGTATATAATACGTATATCGAGTTATAAGATAAAAATTAATATAATTGTTGGCTTTTTATCTAATATCAACTACGTATAACGTTACCGTTATATTGAAGAGTAAACTATAATACTAAATAACCGTATATAGCGTTGTTTCTGCCTGGAACTGCAAAGGAAGGAGCAAACCAGTAATAGTAAAATCGGGCCCACTTACCGAGAACAGTGGAAACTAGTACCTTAATGGCCGGTACAATTCCTGGGTATAAATACCCCCCTTACCCTCCGCCCTTTACCACCTTTCTTCCTTTATATAACAACTTCGATTACTACCTATTTTAATAACCTACAGCCCATTACTCGCTATATCTTAAGGTACGTGACATTTTCTTGCTCTATACACTATATATACACTCTCTACCCACTTTATACGTCTATTTTCGTACGCGCGGCTAAGAAACTTACACTTAGTACAGCTTTCGGCATATCGCCCGCTCCAGCTTAAGGTATATTACATTTTCTTTCTCATTTTTCTGCTCTATATATTAAGTATACTCTCCCTCTGCTTACTTTCCACCCCTACCTTCATATGCGCGATTGAGAATCTTACACCCAGTACAGCCCGTAGTACATCGCCTACTTTATCTCGAGGTGCGTGATATTTTCTTACTCTATATACTATATATATACATATACTTTGCCCACTTTACACCTCCATCTTCGTACGCGCGGCTGAGAAACTCACGCTTAGCATAGCTTTCGGCACATTACCCACTTTAGCTTAAGGTACGTAATATTTTCTTTTTCATTTTGCTATTTATATACTAAATATACTTTTTATCGCCTTATACTCTACCTTTATCTTCGTACGTATAATTAAGAAATTCACACCTAGTATAACCCGCAGTACATCGCCTACTTTATCTCAAGGTACGTAATATTTTCTTGCTTTATACACTACTTACACATATTTTCTACTTACTTTCCACTCCTAACCTTATATACGCGTTTAAGAAACTTATACCCAATATAGCTTACTATATATTACCCGCTTTAACTTAAGGTACGTAATATTTTCTTACTCTGTACATATATATACACTCTTTCTCTTTACCCACTTTCTACTTTTAACCTCGTACGCGCGTTTAAAAAACTTATACCCAGTACAGCCCACAGCACATTATACGCCCTAGCTTAAGGTACGTAACGCTTTTTTTTTTATTTTACTACTTTATATACTAAATATATTTTTTATCGCCTTATACTTTACCTCTACCTTTGTATACGTAATTAAGAAATTCATACCCAGTATAATTCGTAATATATCGTATATTATATCTCAAAATACGTAATATTTTCTTACTTTATATATTATATATATATATACTCTACTTATTTTACACCTTTATCTTCGTATACGTAACTAAGAAATTTACACTTAGTACAACCTACGGCATATTACCCGCTTTAGCCTAAGGTATATAATATTCTCCTACTTATTTTCCCGCTCATATACTACATATATACTCCCAATACTCCCTACGTATTTCCCCGCGTTATATACTCTATAAAATAGCCCTTTTTAGTTTCTCCTAACTAATATATTATATAATTCGCAATTTATACTACTCTACCTCCTACTATACTCCGATTATCCAAATCTCTACCTACCCCTACCTTTTGTACAATCCCATTATTCTCTACCCCAAGCTACCTACTAGCATTACCATCTACTAGGTATTATATAAAATTCCAGCTAATACTAATAACTAATAAGCTACAGTATTTACCGCCTTATACAGCTTATCCGCCTTACTCCCACCCCCAATAACGTTTATAAAATATATATAACCTAGAGCTAATTATATCTAATATATTAATGACGCGTATAATAGTAATACCTCCTCGCGGATAGGCCAAGACCACCACTACCGCCATTAAGTAGCCTATAGGTATACCGGCGGATTATATTAATAACGAGAAGTATATTAACTTTTCCGTAGCCCCTTGGTCTTTTATACTGCAAAACCTCACCAAGTACGCTAATATAGCTACCCGTATAGCTATTTTAAAATTGGAATTACCTAATAAGGTTATATTCGTTAAATATAATAATTTTATTAAGTAATACCCGATATAGTAAACCTTAATTAAAAATATTTAACGCGGAAATACTTTAGTACTGGTATTAAGAGGCGAATAGCCGGATAACGGCCCTTATATAAACCGCTATAGTACCGGGAATAAGAAGTTTTTTAAATATTACCTTACTATATAAGGCTATTTTAATAACGCGTGCTTTAACTGCGTATTAGTAGATTAGAAGATAAAGTATTCCTATTACGGAGTAGGTAGGGGGGCTGATATAGGACCTAGTATATATACTATAATATAGTTAAATAAAATAACTAACTTATACAGCAATTAAATACAATACGCCTATCCCCTTTAAGTCAAATAAAACCTTAAGGTACCAGATGCTAAAAAATACCGGTACTAGTTTTAAGTAGGTAGTATTAGATTTTAGCGATAAGGAGGAGAATAGTAATACCAATAACAGCTTACTACAATCTATTAATATAAACTTAATCGAAATTAATAACGGTATTTTAAATCCGAACTTATATAATAAACTAGTTAATTAGAGGAATAAAGCTATAAATTATATAAAGGACTTGAGAAACGCTGCGTATTAGGCCTCTCATCGGGTTAAGGGCCTAGATGTAAAGGTATAATACTAGAGAAAGCGTTTTAAAGACTTTTTATAAAAGGGGGGTAAGGGTAAGGGCAGGCGTTAGTTTTTATATAACAATATGGTATAGGGTTTAGAGCTAGTAATTCTTAGATACGTTTCTTAGGCTTATACTATTATAAGCTAGGGTTACGAGCCTTAGTGGGATAATTAGGCAATTAGGGGTAGCGATGGCGATGATATACGTATACTATACGATAGTTTTTATATTGGGAGTTTGTAAAGGCGATGGCGGATTTGTAAGCCTGTGACTTACGATACTTTTTTATATTAGAAGTTTTTAACAGTAATAGTGGTCTTATACGCCTACTATTTTACCTATATAGATAAAATACGATATATTTATAATAACTTAAATCCATACAATTCAGGGATTTTTACTATATAATACCCTACTTTTAGAAAATAATTGATACTATAGCGGTGGCTATTTGCGGTATTATACCTTAGATCCTAATAATTATATTATACCTTAGGATTTTATTATATTATATAATATCTAATTTCTTTGGGAAGCTTTTATATCTCTTATATATATATTTTAAAGATATCTTAAATATATACGGGAATTTATTCTAATTATATCCAAATCTGTATTTTGTATAATTTTAAAACTTTAATATGCAATTTATTAATTTTCTTTTATATAATACAATATGTATTATCCCTTTTATTATATAATACAGCGCTTATGGTTTTAGTTAAAGCGGCTGTGGTAAGGTGTTATTAAATTGTAAGAAAAAAATAATTAATTATATTGTATATTTTAGCTAAAAGCTTTTTTAATTATATTTTTGTAGCTGGTTTTTTACAAGGGTTTTTTAATCAAGTTTACAGGGATAAAAAAGCTTATTTGCTAAGAGGACCCTAAACCTTAAAATACCTTTACATCTGCACGGGATTATACTAAATTAAATCAAATCTTTCTCCAGTACTACATATTATATAGTAAATTGAAAATATACGTTTTAATTACTAGAAACTAGCGATTCGATATATATCAGTTTCATTCATTTTGGTCAAGTAGCCAAATATATATTATACTAATCGTATAATAGGTTCAGACCTTTTACCCCCAACATCTTCTTACCCCTATATCTTAATAACCAGATATTGTACAGGAAATCTGAAGAGATAGAAGTTTTAGTTTTCTTCTTGCGATTCGAATAGTACCATTTTTATAACTGTACACCTTTAGGAACAAACTCGCGTCTACCCCCTGTATAGTAATCGAGTCTACCCCCTGTTTCCTAAAAAAAGTGGGGCAAAAGAAACCGAGTCTAGTAGACTGCCGCGTGGACTATAGTTAACCTATTAAAGTATTTACTTTACTCCGTATATTAAATCTAGGGATTGAACTTAAGGGATCCGAACTTATTATTAATGACGTTTGTAACGTATTATATACTGTTTATTTACTTTATAATTAAGTTAATAAATCGTTATATTATTATTAGTTATTTGGAATATTTACTTAATATAATATTACGTATTGGAATAGGTATAATAATCTTAAAATAGGCTAAGCCTTTCCTTTTAGTGAAGAAACGCTAATACGGAACTCTGATACGTTACGGTATAATAGTACCTGTTACAGTTATTGACCAGCCTTAAGGCCTTAGGTTAACCCAGTTGTAGTTGTTTTTGTAATAACCCTGTATACGCTTAATTAATATTATAGTATACGGATATATAATATAAGATAAGTTATTATAAAAAGGTTTTTTAAGCTGGGGAATTATAGGTACTGGCCTTTTGGGTAGCTTAAGGAAATTAAAATTGGTTTGTTTTTAGAACTTTATACTAAATGAGGTTAAACGTTATATAATAATCTTCTAAATCGCAAAAGGTATACCCCTATATTAGCTGGTAAGGTATATTTTAATTTCGCCGGGGAGTATGTAGTAATAATAGCTTGTATAAATAAAGAGATTATACTTTTTAAGATAATAAAATAGGTTTATAGGAGCTAAATATAAAGATATTACGTAACGTTTAGGTATAGGATTGTATAGGAGCGTATGTGGGAAAATTGATTTAATAGGATAAGAAGATGAGCTGTAATAAAAGTTAATGGTTTATTAATTTAAAAGTTGTACGGTAAGAAGAAATTGTGAAGATATATTGGTTTTTTAAATTGGCGGTATATACTAACCTAAAGTAGACCTATCTAATCTTTTTTATCAGCTATAGGTTGGAACTTCTAGTGATAACGAATTAAAGCCCCTATATATTAAAAAGGTATTGTAATAGGTTAATTCTTCAACTCGTTCAATTATCAATACAAAACAGTATAATACTGTAATATAGCAAAACGTCCCGCCGGAGAAGATGGTATAATACTGTAGAGGAGCTCTCCAGCTAAAATTATATCTAGGTAACTAGTTAAGTTTATTTAACCTAGTAAGTAAATATATAGTATAAGGAATCATTTAGTTTAATAATTAACGTTTTTAGTATTAACGTAGCATTTTGGATAATATATAATATATATAGTATTAAGGATATAAATTAATTATTAACATTTAACCTAATATTACTATTATATAGTAATTCTGCGAATAGGAACTATAAAACCTGGGTTAATATATAATGCGTATATCGAGTTATAAGATAAAAATCAATACAATTACTGGCTTTTTATCCAATATTAACTACGTATAACGCTACTGCTGTATTAAAAAGCAAACTATAATACTAAATAACCGTGTATAGTACTATTTTTACCTGGAACTGCAAAGGAAGGAGTAAACTAGTAATAGTAAAATCGGGCCTACTTACCGAAAATAGTAGAAACTAATACCTTAATAGCCGGTATAATTCCTAGGTATAAATACCCCCCTTATCCTCTACCCTCCACCACCTTTCTTCCTTTATATAATAACTTTAATTACCACCTACCTTAATAACCTATAGCTTATTACTTGCTATATTTTAAAATACGTAATATTTTCTTACTTTATACACCATATATATACTCTTTACCTATTTTACACGTCTATCTTCGTACGCGCGGTTAAAAAACTCACGCTTAGTACAGCTTTTAGCATATCGCCCGCTCCAGCTTAAGGTACGTTATATTTTCTTTCTTATTTTTCTACTTTATATACTAAGCACATTTTCCCTCTACTTACTTTCCACCCCCACCTTTATACGCGCAATTAAGAATCTCACACCCAGTATAGCCCGCAGCACATCGCCCACTTTATCTCGAGGTACGTAACATTTTCTTACTCTATACACCACACACACATATATACTCTACCCACTTTGCACGTCCATCTTCGTATACGTAACCGAGAAATTCACACCCAGCACAGCCCACGGCATATCACCCGCTCCAGCCCAAGGTATATAACATTCTCCTGCTCATTCTCCCGCTTATACACCATATACATACTCCCAACACTCCCTACGCATTTCCCCGCATCATATACTTTATAAGATAGCCCTTTTTAGTTTTTCCCAACCGATACATTATATAATTCGCAATTTATATTACTCTACCTTCTACTATACTCCAATTATTTAAGTCTCTACCTACCCCTACCTTTCGTATAATCCCATCATTCTCTACCCTAAGCTACCTACTAATATTACTATTTATTAGGTATTATATAAAATTCCAGCTAATACCAATAACTAATAAGCTACAGTATTTACCACCTTATATAGCTTATCCGCCTTACTCCTACCCTTAATAACGTTTATAAAGTATATATAGCTTATAACTAGTTATATTTAATATATTAACGACGTATATAGTAGCAATACCTCCTCGCGGATAGGCTAAAACTACTACCGCTACCATTAAGTAGCCTACAAATATACTAGCGGATTATATTAATAATAAAAAGTATATTAATTTTTCCGTAACCCCTTGGCCTTTTATACTACAAAGCCTTGCTAAGTACGCTAATATAGTTACCTATATAACTATCCTAAAATTGGGATCGCTTAATAAGGTTGTATTTGTTAAGTACGATAATTTTATTAAGTAGTACCTAACGTAGCAAACCTTGATTAAGGATATTTAACGCGGAAATGCTCTGGTATTAATATTAAAAGGCGAATAGCCGGATAATAGCCCTTATATAAACCGTTATAGTACCGGAAATAAAAAGTTTTTTAAGTATTGCCTTACTATATAGGGCTATTTTAATAACGCGTACTTTAACTACGTATTAGTAGATTAAAAAATAAAATATTTTTATTACGAAATAGGCAGGGGGGCTAATATAAAACCTAATATATATATTACGGTATAGTTAGATAAAATAATTAATTTATATAATAATTAAGTACGATACACCTATCCCCTTTAAGTCGAGTAAGACCTTGAGGTACCAGACGTTAAAAAATACCGGTACTAATTTTAAATAAGTAATACTAAACTCCAGCAACGAGGAGGAGAATAATAATACTAATAACAGCTTACTACAATTTATTAATATAAGTTTAATTAAAACTAATAGCGGTATCTTGAGCCCAAACTCGTACAATAAGCTGGTTAACCAGAGGAATAAAGCTATAGGTTATACAAAGGATTTAAAAAACATTACGTATTAAGCCTCTTATCGGGCTAAGGGCCTGGATATAAAGGTACAGTACCAAAAAAAGCGTTCCGAAGATCTTCTACAAAAGGGGGGTAAAGGTAAGGGCAGGTACTAATTTTTATATAACGATATAATATAAGGTTTAAAACTGGTAATTCTTAAATACGTTTCTTAGGTTTATACTATTATAAGCTAGGGTTACAAGTTTTAGTAGGATAATTGGGTAATTAGGGGTAGCGATGGCGATAATATACGTATACTATACGATGGTTTTTATATTAGGAATTTGTAAAAGCGATGGCGGATTTATACGCCTGTGACCTGCAATGCTTTTTTATATTAAAAGTTTTTAATAGTAATAATAATCTTATACACCTGCTATTTTACCTGTATAAATAAAATATAATACGTTTGTAAAAATATAAGTTTATACAATTTAGGGATCTTTACTATACAATACCCTACCTTTAGAAAATAGTTAATATTATAGCGGCGGCTATTTGCGGTATTATACCTTAGATCCTAATAACCATATTATACCTTGGGATTTTTATTATATTATATAATATCTGATTTCTTTGGGAAGCTCTTATATCTCTTATATATATATTTTAAAAATATCTTAAACGTATACGGGAATTTATTCTAATTATATTTAAATCTGTATCTTATATAATTTTGAAACTTTAATACGCAATTTATTAATTTTCTTCTATATAATACAATACGTATTATCCCTTTTATTATATAATATAGCGCCTATGGTTTTAATTAAAGGGGCTGTGGTAAGGTGTTATTAGATTGTAAGAAAAAAATAATTAATTATATTATATATTTTAGCTAAAAGCTCTCTTAATCGCATTTTGTAGCTAGCTTTCTACAAGGGTTTTTTAATCGAGTTTACAGGGATAAAAAAGCTTATTTGCTAAAAGGACCCTAAACCTCAAAATACTCTCATATTTGCGCGGGATTATACCAAATCAAATCAAACCTTTTTCTAGCATTACGTATTATATAGTAAATTAAAAATATACGTTTTAATCGCTAGAAACTAGCGATTTGATATATATCAGTTTCATTCATTTTGGTCAAGTGGCCGAATATGCATTATACTAATCGTATAGTAGGTTCAGACCTTTTACCCCCAACATCTTCTTACCCCTATATCTCAACAACCAGATATTATACAGGAAATCTAAAGAGATAGAAGTTTTAGTTTTCTTCTTACGATTCGAATAGTACTATTTTTATAACTGTACACCTTTGGGAACAAACTCGCGTCTACCCCCTGTACAGTAATCGAGTCTACCCCCTGTTTCCTAGAAAAAGTGGGGCAAAGAAACCGAGTCTAGTAGACTGCCGCGTGGACTATAGTTAGGTCAAACGAGGATGGAATATCAGATGAAAACACACTGGCGACACCCTCATAACCTCTCATCCGGAGTCCAACGAAGGCAAACCGACAACGACGCTACTGCAAAGGAAGATTCAAAATTTTACATTCTATATAATTCCATTTTATAGTCTAAACTAGATGGGGCTGGGTGGGTATTATAGGTAGCGATTTATGTTTATTTAGGTTTTTATTTTCTTCCAAGTCAAATGTGGTATTATGGCCCCTGCGGTGGTCGTGGTATTGTGGCCCCTGCAGTGGTAGTGGTGTTGTGGCCCCTGCGGTGGTAGCGGTGTTGTAGCCCCTGCGCTGGCCAACCCAGGTGGTGCTGTGGCTCCTGCGTTTGCCGACCTGACGCACTGGCCAGCCTAAGCGAGGTCTGGGCAGGACCTTGGCACACCCCAAACCTCCAACACACCCAGTATTTTCAACCTACCACAACTTAATAACCATTGCTCGTACGATATAGCCAGCTATATGACTGTGTAGGCCTCGTCGAGACGAATCCAACGGTACTGGTTGCACGATTTTTGATGTGCAAAGTGAGGCATATTGATTTAGGTTTAGAAATTAAATCAATATGCCCCCCTGTTTTTTAAGTGGGCCCTTTTTTTTGTGTGGGCGTTACTGCGGTCGCGAGCGAAATTTTAACCCCCCTGTCGGGTACTACGCTAGTCAGGGGGCCACCCCAACCCTTTTGCCAGACTATATAAAATTTGCCTGCTGCAACCCAAAAAAACAGGTCTTAACATCATGGCGCGTCCGAAGGGAACAATAGGTGTTAAGTACCTTACAGTGGCTGATCGTATTCGAATTCGCACGTTTTACTACGATGCGTATTTTAGCCAGGCAGAAATTCAACAATCTACTAAGTTTTTAGCCTATTAGATCCGTATAGTTATTCGAGCCCCTACTGTCGAACCAGGGCGCTATACTGGCCGGCTAGCCAAATTTTCCAAAGTATAAGAAGAAGAACTGGTTGGATTTGTATGCCACAGTAAAGAATACCGGCGGATGACTTTTTTTTAGTTTTTGATAGTACTATTTAATGGTATTTTTGGTATATGGGCTATTAAAAATACTTTATATCGATTGGGTTTCCGTTGTTGAGTTGTTTGAAAGAAATTGTTAATTACTGAAATAAATAGGAAAAAACGCCTTGCCTGGGCTTAAGAATATTTTAACTGGTCGCTAGAGTAATGGGCTAAGATCTTTTGGACTGACGAAACCTGGGTAACTGGTGGTTTTTATACTAAATAGTATGTTATACGTTGGGTTGGTGAGGAATGGGATCCAACCTGTATCGTTGAGAAGATATAGTGTAAACGAGGGTGGATGTTTTGGGGTTGTTTCTCTGGTATAGGTAAAGGCCCTGGGCTGTTTTGGGAGAAAGATTGGGGTACTATTAAGAAAGAAACTTACTGCTAACACACTATACCAATTATTGATGGTTGGATTCGACTATAACAGTCAGAATTTGGCGAGAACCTTGTTTTGATGCAAGATGGTGCCCCGGCCTATTTAGTAACTGATATAATAAAAGAACTGGAAGAAAGGGGTATTTTGGTTATCTGTTGGCTACTTTATTTACTAGATCTTAACCTTATTGAGATTTGTTGGGATTGGATAAAGGATTATATCGAGGATAAGTACGGTTTGGAAGAAAACCCCAGTTACGATAAGTTGAGGGTTTACGTTAAGGAAGCCTGGGGGGCTTTGCTGGATATTTTTCTTCAAAAATAACTCGCTTCGATGCCGGATCGCTGTAAGGCCGTGATAGTAGCTAACGGTATGCATACAAAGTACTAGCTTTTACCATAGAAACAAATGCTTCCTGGAATTCTTGCGCATTGCTTCCTCGAAGGTTGGCATGTCTGATAGTGAGGGGTAGCCTGAAAACCCTGGCCCATACCCCTTGTCGGTACACGACCTACAGGTTAAAATTACCCATCACACTAAGTAAATCAATATGCCTCATATTGATTTGAGAATACTAGGTAGGGCATAACGGGCTATAAATACCAGGTTTAGGGGCATTCTGGTTTAAGAGTCATTTACGTTCCTAAGTAAGTATTAAAATTAGGATTAATCCGTAAAAACGATATTTACGTCCCCTAATTCCTAAAATTATTTATTAAGGGTTTTTAAATTAGAATTAAAATTAGCTAGTTTAAATTTAATTTAATCGAAACTAAATAAGTTAAAGTTAAGTAAATTGGGATTAGGAAGCCTAAATCCAAACTTAATTAATATAAATATAACGTAATATTAATATATATATTAAACGAGGCGTAATAGGTCCTAGGCGGGTCCGGGTACAGGTTGTAAAATTGGATAAAGCGTATTAGTATACCCTGGTAAAGTTTATTAGTAATTAATTATTATAGTTATTATAATTATTACTAATTAAGGGTTTATTAGGGGTTAAGAGGGTTTTATAACTGGAAATTTAGTGGGTTTTATAACTGGAAATTTAGTGGGTTTTAGGCGTTTAGTTATTAAAGTTGTTTTTAAGGGTATATTTTTAATACGGTCTAGTTTTGTATATATTTTAGGTTACTGTTCCAATTTTATAATAAGTTAGTATTGTTTTTTAGTAAGTTTTAACGGGAGGAGTAATTTGGGATAGAAAAGGGCTGGTAACGACTACTACTCCCGAAAGGTAGGTGTAATAAACTATTATAGTACCAACCTCAGGTTTAGGGAAAGAGACTTATTATTACACAAAGGGAGCCAAAGGGACTGGCTCCCGAGAGGTAGGCTATATACTAGGTACTGGGGAGGTTACGTGTAGCTGCTGGTTCCAGGCCGAACTAGCCCTAGTTTGGTGCTGTGACAAAAGCCTACTGTAGTCACCTATTACAGGGTATAGACCCTTATATCTCTGCTTATTACAGCAGGTTAGTCTGCTGATTTTAACTTCCTTTAACCCCGTCCCAGGAAGTCATCGTACCCCCAAAGCCTTCCGCTGCGCCCATTACAGGGAACTTACCCCCTGTAACCTCCTGTACTAGACCTCACTGAGACTAGTTAAGTCACACAAATTAACAATTCTATATAATTATAAGTAATGCACCCTACTATATTGACCTGGGTGGCTACTGTAGGTAGTAGTTTATTTTTATTCTTATAGTAACGGCACCCAGGCCCCTGGAAGCCCATGAGCCGTCGTGGATGGATCACGTGACCTTGTCAGGTGCCCCGCACCATTAAATTAGATCTTAGACCTCGCTGCCCCGCAGCCCTTCTTCCCTTTTCTTCCTTATCTTGTAATTTTATGAATTCGATTGCTACGTTTTCGATCCTACGATTATTTTAGTGCCTTCGCCGTGATAATTACAAGATCGCTTTAATGTCCTTTTTTGGAACTAATTTTATTTCTTTAAAAGATAGTATTTCCGTTAATTGTAAGCCTAGTACGGTACGGATCGCAACCGCCTCGCCCTTACCCTGTTTCCGCGATCGCTTTGTTTTTGCTACGGTAACGGCTTTATGGTAATAGCGACTGTACGCGTGTAAGCTTATAAGCGTAATAAGAATAGCTTCCTTTAATGGTTTTTTCTAGCTTTGGCGATTAGATACCTTCCGGTTACTTGGAATTACGAACTACCCCGCTAAGATTTTACTGGATTTTAAATCTTCGGCCCAGATTCGATTGATTTTGCCAGAAGCCCGTTGCCTAGAATATACGCGCTAGAGCCTTTTTTTTCTTTATTACCCGAATAGTAAAGTATTTAGTAGAGTTTTCGAAAGGGACCTTTTTGACTGTTAGAGGATGCCGCGCGCCCTGGTTATTTAAGCCGAGCCTTGAAGAGATCTCCCTATTACCCGAATCGCCCGAAAAATAATAAATTTTTTATTACCCGAATCGCCCGCGCGCCTTGGTTTTCCATTTGTTAACTTTACCTTGTTTTCTTCAGCTAATCCTAATTACGTACGCTTAAGCTAGATTACCCTACGATAGCCGATAATAACTTTATATTGATTAATTTCAGCGACCCGGCTATAATATAACGCGGTTTTAATTACCTCGACTTAGTTGTTAAGGATTTGAGCGGTTAGATTAATACCCTAAATACCTGTTTTGATAACTTGCGCTTAGTAGCCGCCCCGTAGTTGACCCGCTCCGCCCAAGCGCGCCTCCCCGACTCTAATAAATTTACGGGTGGTACCCGCTACGATACGTGGTTGCCCCTTATCGAAGTGAAGTTTAAAATCGACTGTAATGCCTTTGGTAGTTTAGACGAGGCCCTGTTTTGGTACGTTTACGGCAACCTGGACTTGCGTAATTAAGCCCTAGTTCTTCCGCTGGTAAGCTAGTTTATTTTACGACCTTCCCTAATCTTCGACTCGTTTGCGCGTATTTATAACGATTTAAATAAGCAGTACCGTACCTCTAATCGGCTTACTTAGATCCGTTAGGGTATGGATTCCCTACCTGTATACCTTGTTAAATTTAAACGTACCCTTTTCGAGGCTTAGGTATTGGATTGGCCCGATTTAGCTAAGATATTTATACTTCGCGTAAGCCTGAACGAGGCCTTAAAGAAGAAGCTGGAGGTCCAATTGATCCTACTTATTACTTACGATAACTTTATTAGGGCGCTTTACCAACTTTCCGGCTATAGTAAATTAACTACCTTTATACCCGCTACGGGCCAGTACTATAGTTATAGCGATAAGATGGATTTTAGTAATATATTAATTGTTAATTAACTGGTAATTGGAATACCTGCCGAAATCGCTGCGATTAAAAAGCTTAGCCCAGGTCCGAAGCTTTTAAAGAACCCCCCGCGTAGCCTGGATCTTTTGTACCTTTCGGAAAGAGAATACGTAGCCTTTTACGTATAAGATAGTGATGAAGATGATGACTTTTGATAGGTTTTGTCAGTTTTGGAAGCCTCGAGGCCGAGCCTTTTTTCTTAGAGGGGGGTAGTGACGGCACCCAGGCCCCTAGAAGCCTATAAGCTATTGTGGATGGATCACGTGACCTTGTTAGGTGCCCCGTACCATTAGATTAGATCTTAGACCTCGCTGCCCCGCAGCCCTTCTTCCCTTTTCTTCCTCATCTTGTAATTTTATGAATTCGATTGCCACGTCTTCGATCCTACGATCGTTTTGGTGCCTTCGCCGTGACACTTATTGTTGTTTTTTTTAAGTCAGACTTCTTTTTTTTTTTGGAGGTATGGGTTATGGGTTAGCCTGCAACCATCGCGCAAGGGCCGGTTAAAAACCGAACACCTGCACTTATTCAAAAGTTAACAACTAATACAGGAAAAATCATAAAAGCGTACACGTTTTAGTTTCCGATACTAGAAATTGAGTTAATACAATTAACACGATATGCAAATTTTTATCTACAGTACAATACGTACGCAGTGATTTAACGTTGGAAAAGAAGATATTGAACCACAGCCAATGGCGGGCGCAAGCTGAGCAATTCTAGCTAATGTCAGCTAAGTATAGCGATTGCCAAGTGCTCAAAATTGGGTCCCCGCAAGGTCCAGCTCCCCAGCGAACACTGCCAGTGTTTGGCCAATAATTACTGATAGGCCGCCCATCGGGCTCCGCCGTCGCCGCACGGTAGCAGAACACCTCGCGGTCACCAGCGTTGACTAATCGTCCGCCAGCCGTGGGATATTGGTGAACATTTCCCAGCAGTGCCTCGCCGAGGCAGAGCATGCCTCTAAACACCCATGTGGATGAACGCCGCCCACAACGGTGGACCCTCGTCACTCCTCCGGACCAAGCTTTTCGCATTTCTCTGCTCCCATCCGCCTACATCTCCTAGGTCGGCCCGGAGCATCCGTATAGCATGGTGTAATCCTTGCGCTACAGATGCTTCGTTTAGATAAGCCGCCAATATGACTTCGTAGACAGTCGTGGCTACATCCACGCACAGCCGGTCCGACACCTCCCACAGCGAGCCGATGACGTGGCGGAAGCCCGCTAGTCGGCACGCGCCCATCAAGTGGATGCCCTCGTCGAGGAGCTGGTCGTCGTCGATGCGGGCCGTCGAGCACGCCGATAGGTACGCCAGCAGCGGCCCCGTCTCGTGGAAGCGCAGCGTCTGCAGGTCCCGGACAGTCAGAGGCAGGGCGCGGCTGCCGTCATCGGTGCTCAGTAGGAGGCCGCTGAGGGACGGGTCACGCGGGTCCGTCATGCCGTGCCCGGCAAAGTGGAATATGGTGCAGTCAGCCATGGCACGGAGGAGGCGGTCCCGCGGCGGGTCGTCCAGAAACTCTCGCGGCAGGCAGGGAGGCAACATCTCGCACACGGAACGCACTTCTCTTGTCGCGTGAGGCAGCCGCTCGCACCCGGGCGTGCTCTCCATCGACACCAGCACAAACTTGCACTCGGCGTCTTGGTAGTTCGGGGACGACTGCGGTGCCAGCTGGGCTGTCCGTCTTGCTCGCCGAAACTTTGCGCTGATCTCTCGTCCGTACAAGATCTCCTCCACAGACAAGCCGTACGACGAGACAACCGTGTCCATGACGGAGCGGCCAGAGACCTCACGGTGATAGCCAGCAGCGTGGATGGGCAGCAAGCGGAGCGGCCCAGTCGGCACCCAGTACACCCTGGGCCACTCGGCATAGCTGCACCCCACACGAACTTCATCGGCACCAATTCGTGCCAAGATCCTCTCTACAGCGGCGTCCCATAGCCATTCCAGAACCTTGAAAGCGACTTGACGACTCTTGCCGCTCCTGAAGCGCTTCGCCTCCGACTCAACACGTTGGCGAGTGAGGTCCGGGAGGTCGACAACATTGATTTCGTTGGACCGTATCAGGAAAGCATCAGAGCGGAAATTAGCAACATTGATGACCACGACCGTCTCGTTTGGCTGTGCCGCTGACATGAGCTCCTCCGTTGTCGGCGGCAGGAGAAATGTCTTGAATGCTTCGTCTCCATGGATCTGCTCAAGAAGCTCGTTCAGCTCCTCGGCCGCCCGATATCGGTCTTTTGGCGATGATGAGATCGAAGCGGCAAGTGGTGCCCACCGAGGGTTACTTAGAGCGCCGGGCGCAATGGGGACGGGGGGATCCAGCTCGTCCCGAAGTTGCTCGAACTTCCTGGCCCACTTTGGATGCTTGCGCTGCAACGAGCTTATATCGCGCCGGTTCTGTAGCAACGTGCTGGTGATGGTGCCTCGCCCATGCTCCAAGAGCCCCAGCGCGTGTTCCTCAGATTTCCCCGCCTGCAGCGCCGCCGCTGCTGCCGTGGATGCGAGTCCGGCGTACCGGCGCAAGACCGCTTGCTGGTCGACCTGGCGCAGGGACCTAGGGCTCACGCGCCCGAGGAGCTCCGTCGCTGACGCGGTGATTTGGTGCAAGGCTTGCCAGCTTTGGTGGCCCTCGAGCCATGGAATGGCGTCGTCGAAGACGAAGTTGAGGCGGTGCGAGGGCGGACTCCCCTCGGCTTTGATTGCCTCCTTCAGTGCTGCGAGCGCCTCGTCCCGCACCGTGTAGTCGCTGGTGTTCTCCTCGTACCTGGCCTTCAGAGCCTCAAAGAGATTTCGCAGTGTCATGGTCTTCTTCGGGTGGTGGCTTGGGAGGTGTGCCGCTGCTTCTCGGCCGTACATGATTGCGTCTTCCAGATCGACCGACGACTCGAATTCGCCGCGGTCGTGCCGCAACTTGTGCCGCATTTTCAGAAAGCCACACAAGTTGTTCAAGCAGTCGTTTCGGACGACGTGCTTTCGCGGCGCCAGCTCAGCCGCCTCCCGGATGCGCGTGATGCACTCGTCGAGCTCGAGGGGATCCATGGTCTGCATGTAGCTCCAACCGATCCACACGCCGAGATTGTTCAGAGCCTTGAAGCGATCGGGGTACTCTTCTGGCATTGCCTTGATGATGGACCTTCCCAGCTCAATGGCGGGTCTGAGATCTCGCAGGCGCTCTGTGCGGACGTACTTCTGCGCCAGGCAGATGGCGAGATTCGTCATCCGGCGGATGCGCTGGGGGTTGTCTTGGTGAGTCGCATCTACTGCGGTGCGGCATCTCTTTATCGCCTCTTCCAGAATGTCGCTCTCTCCCCGTCTCTCATACCGCATACACAGGCAATAGCCCGAGTTGCTTAGCAGGGCCGGCCGCAGTTCGTCCTCGTCGTCCACGGCATCCAGCGCTTCTTCGTAGCCGTCTATTGCCTCGTTCAAATCGCTCATGATCCCGCTGTTTTCATACCGTCGCATCCGCAGCAAGGTCAGGTTGTGTAGGCGCGGTGGCGGCTCCCCTGGCTTGATTCGGTCCATCTCAGCTTGGATTATTGCCGTTACTTCGTCGAGGCCACTTGCCTGATCGTCGTACTCGTACTTCATGCAGAAATAGTAGATCAAGGCGTCCATGCCTGCTACCCTGTCTGGATCGCCCTGAGGCATTTCTAAAAAGGACATGCCGAGTTCAATGGCGCGGTTGAGGTCTGTCACCGAGCCTCCTTGATCACTGTATCTCCACGCCAGATATTGGGCCAATAAGCAATTTTTCCCGGCTTGTTCAGGTACACCATTCATCGAGATAGCGTCGACCATTGACAGCAAGCGCTCCAGGTCGAGGCTGCTGCGGTACCGGACGTATCGATGCTCCAGGGCCTGGCGCAACGTGTCGGCTACGGCAGACCTGTCTCCCGGATTTGATGCCATAGTCCGCTGGGCCGCAAGATTGGCTTCCTCGCCCCTCTCGATCGCCTTTACTAAGTCTTGCTCTTGTTTCTCAGCCTCATATCTCCGTTGAAGTTGCCTACTGAGAATGCTGAGCAAGCGGGTGTGGCTTTGGTGATCGTTCGGAATCTCATTGACAGCTTCCTCGGCCAGCGCCACGGCCTGGGAAAGCTGGCGCCTCTCGATTGCGAGGCCAATCTTGGTTTCGAGAAGGAAGGCGATGTTCTGGATTTTTTTCCATCGCATATCCGGGTCACCGGAAAATGTGGCGAATGCCTCCCGCGCACGCTCTATGGCGAGATCCAGGATATGATCGTCCTTCGTGTGCTGGAATAGGCGCGTCAGGTTGTTGACCGATCTCGACAAGTAAACGGTGCGTATCGCGTTGTCCGACTCCATAGCTGCAGCCCGCTCGGAAAGATCGATGGCCCGCAGCAGCTGCTGTAGGTCCATTGTCATGTCGTGCGACTGTAAGAGTAGCCGAAGCTGTCGGCTGAAAGGAATGGTATGCTTAGCTTGTCTGTCCCTCAAATAGTGTTATGATGTAGAATATGTGTTGTGTCTTGAAGCTGTCAGATTGAAGCACTCGACTTGCGATAGGCCAGGAGGGGAATTCTCCTTTTTGATGCAGCGGGTAGTTTCTAACAGAAGCTTCTGGGCGGAGGGGAGAAGCGGATGCCACCTCAAGACTGAAAAAGGCGCTGATGCAGCAGCAGTCACTAGCCCCTTGACCTAATATCTGAAGAGCACTCATCGTTCGACAGCAATCCTACATATATTGATCTCCCGAAATGGAGTTCCTCTACTGTCCTCGGCCTAACAAATCATCAGTGCCCAAATGTGCATGTTGCCTACCCGCGGAGATGCATCCAGACGTCGTGTTTCATCCAATCACCAGCAGCGCAAGCTGACCCCCCCGAGTAAGCATGCTGCCCCTCTCCTTCGTCGGGCACTCCAATTCGGCTATCTCGATGCTGGCTGACCGAGTCCGGCGGCTGGCTGAATGGAGGTCTGTCAAGTAGCATGGCGCCGATAAGCTGCGGCGTGGGGTGCCTCGGCATGACTTTATGCCGACTCTCATCGATTTGATGAAGGCGCACACGCGGAAACGAATCGCATGTTGTTGCCAGTCGGTCCTCTCCGCACCTCATCGGCGGCCGAGCATCCGTGCCGACATGATAGTGCGCGCTACCACATTGGCGCACGACCACATTGGCGCACGACTCTGTGCTACCCTGGCGTTGTCTATAAGTATTTTCGTGCTGGAAGGTTTGCCGGATCAGGTGCTGTTCATCCTGGCTCATTTTCAAGCTCGGTTCACCTGGAATTAATTGTTCCAAATCTTGACGGGCGACAAAAATGCCAAATAAATGGGCTCTTCTTATCGGAGTGGACTTCTACTTCCAGGGCAACAAAAGGCCAGTCTACTTCAATCACCTGAAGGGCTCCGTGCGCGATGTCTCCCAGATCGAAGAGTACCTAAGAAGTATCAACGTCCATAACATCGAGAAGCTCACAGCCTCCTACGACAACAACGACGACAAGCCAAAGGAGACGGACAAGGAGACCTGGCCAACTTACCGTAATATCAAGGCAAAGTTTGACGCCATCCGTCGCAGTGTTAAACCTGGGGACCTCGTCTACATCCACTATTCCGGCCATGGAATTTTGCGCCACGAACTCAAAGACTTGGAGGACGACGCCGGAGACGCCATAACCGGCACAGCCCTGGCGCTTACCGACGTGATGGCCGGCGGTGCGTACCTCACGGGCTATCAGCTCGGTGTCTGGGTCCGAAGCCTGGTCGAGATCAATAAGGTTCGCGTTAGCATAACTCTAGACAGCTGCTACTCGGGCAGGGGGCTCCGAGGCGACGGTGAACTCTCCCTACGGACTTCCGAAGATGGTAGGGCTGACGGTTCACGGCTTGAGAGTGATGAAGCTGCCGACGCCGCGTTAGAAGCAGAGGAAGCTGGCTTTCCGGCTAGCGACGCTGACACTCTTGGCGGGGAGTCTGATTCGGGTCAGAGGAACGCCAAGGTGAAGCGATCTTGGCTGTCAAACCCGGAAGGATGCACGGTCCTGACGGCGTGCCAACTGAACCAGAAGGCGGGAGAATACCGGTTCCCCGGCGAAGAGGGGAAAAAGGGCATACTGACGCACTGGATGCTGGACATCGTCAGCCGCCGGTCCGGCATGCGTCCCCCTACCTACGCACGGGTGGCACAGCATGTCAAGTCGAATATCAAGGCAGTGATGGAGCTGGAGCCACCGCAGACTCCCGTCCTCCACGGTGACAGCTTCTACGAGTTCCTGGGCGACCAACAGCTCGTCCAGCATCCAGCCTGTGCCGTCCAGCTCTTGGAGCAGCAAGGATCCCTAGACAAGCTTTTAATGGTCGACGTCGGCACCTCACAAGGCGTGGCTGCCGGTGCCATCTACTCCATATACCCTACGTCTTGGGGTCTGCCATCGAATGTGGGGGCGACATCGTCAAAGGCGCCGCACAACGAGACCGCAACAATGCCTCCCAAGGTCTGCATTAAGCAAGCGTTCGTGTTCCAATCCTCGGCCACCCTGATAAGCGGGGGCAAGGTGCCAGAGAACATGGCTATTGAGACGGGCAGTTTGGCGGTCCTCGACATCTGGTCGCTCCCATCGCAGCAACGCGTCGGTCTTCCGCCCCTGCCAGGAACGGACGGCGATGATCAGGTCAGGACTGCCATCGAGGAATTGATGAAGGAGACAGCGGCGATCCCGGAATTCTCACCGTGCTCCTTCCTCAGTGGCAACATTGATTCCCCTTGCAACTATATCGTTTCTTTCGACCACGTTGCCCGGAGACTCGAGATTAGAAACGGCCAAGGCGTGCGGGTACCCCGAGTGCCAGGTATATCTGTCGATGGCGAAGGTGCAGGGGCCAAGGTCGCACACATGCTGAAGCACCTAGCCCGATTCAAAGCTCTAGTGGGCCTTGATTACGGGAACCCCCCGAACTCTCTGACCACTAGCGACTACTCATTTGAGCTTCTCGACGAAGACGGCAAGGTTCTCAAGCTGTCAGAAGGTGGATATGATGCAAGGGACAATCAACAGGTGACTGCCCGGTTCACGAACAAGAGCACCACCAACGACGTCCACGTCGCCATGTTCATGTTCAACGCCACGTGGGGGGTCGAGAGGATCTATCCGGAGGACGGGCAGCCGACGGCCCAGGCTGTGGCTGGCGGGGAGCGCGCACTGACCTGTGATCTTACGATGTGCATCCCGCGGGTGGCACATCCAGAAGATCCACCCGACATACGCGACCTTTTCAGGGCCTACGTCTACGTTGGCGACCACCCGCCCTCGTGGGACGAACTGCTCCTGCCAGATATCCCAGTCCATGCCGACTTGGTTCCGGCCGGACTGCCGGTAGAGCCAGTGCTGGAAGAAGACATTGGGGGTGATGACAGCACGTCCAGGAATAGGCGGCCGCCCACGAAACGGAGAGCGCGGAATAAAAAGCCGAATGAGCAGTGGACTGTGTTGGACTTCTGGGTTCACACGAGTCCAGCCCGGAAACCAAAATAGATAGCTAGGTTTTCTCAACGATTTGGCGTGGTTAAGTGCAAACCGAGTGCTTGATGTGTAGTGACATAGCTACACTATTCTATTCGACGAAAGCAGCGTTCTATCACTAAGAATGCGCTCCCCGTCTTTGCTCTCCCTACGTGTTCGCATCAGCATCAGTGTCAGCGATCTCATCTTCGCTCGAATAATCCTCGCTAAGAACACCGATTCGCACAGCCTCCCCGTTCTCCCCCGGCTCGGGATCAATGACGAAGACTTCACAGTCATCGTCGTCATTGGCACTCGAAATATCGGCCTGAAGGTACACGTCCTCGTCTTCGCCTTCGCCCCGCGCCCCGGCGAAGGACTCCCACTTGGTCTTGAGGTCGAGTGTCGCCGCGAGAGCACCCTTGTGAGTCGTAATCTTGATCTTGCGGTAGCCAATGGCGTAGATCCTCTCGCCTGGCAGCACGGCCTGGCCCTGAGCGTCGCGGTTCGTCTTATGCCCGGCGCCGAACTTGATGTCAGCCATGCCGCTCGGGTCGCCGACCACGGCGCCAATGGGTAGCTTCATGCTGGCGCCCGCTCCATGCGACTTGTGCTCCTCGCGCGCGAGTGTGGCGTTGACGAAAGTCCGGTAGCCCACGACGAAGCGCGGCGCCAGCCGCCGCCGCTTCCACTGCTCGAGCCGCCGCTTCACCTGTTCGCCATGCTCCTCTCCCGCCAGGATGGCTGTGAATAGGTCGTCCGGACTGTCGAGCGTGTAGATGTTGCCGCGCTTGGCTTCGACTCGGAACGTGCCGCCTTGTTCTCGCCGTACCATGAGATCGGCGAAGTTGGTCACCAGGATCTGCAGCAGGCTCTCAGACGACGTGTTGACAAGCCCCGTGAAGTTGTTGTCAGGGCGCACTGAGTACTCCGAATGCGATACTGTGTACGGGCACTTGACGTCAGCATATGGCTGGCTGACGTCCGGCACGAAGCTAGCCAGTGGGACTTGGCTCAGCAAAAGGGGTGCGCTGGTTAAGATAAAGCTCGATGCCATGCTTGGTAGCTGCTGAAACTCTGACGAGCAGAGAATCCAAGTGTACAGTGACTGATGGAGATGCTTGCTGAGTGCGGTGTCATTAGACCCGGATCCGACAGTGTTTAAAACCACTCAGTGCCAGGTTTCAAGCCCCTTGATTTGATTGTGTGATACCCCAATTTTACCCCTCCTGGTGTAACTACATGGTGGATAGGCAGCTCGAGTCCTGAGCTGTATGCTGCTGCGGGAGGGTGGGGCAGGCCGCTCTCTCAGGTCAAGCTAGACTGCACTTTCAGCGACTACGGATGTCGCGGCTCCTTGGGAGCTGGGAGCAGAGGCCGCGCTTGCCAAATTCATGGTTTGCTGCGAGCCTGCATGCCTGTTGTCCCACTCAGTCTGTCCGGCGGTGGGCATCCTGACAAATCAACTGCTGCGCGGAAAATCACTACACGAATGGGAGGAGAGCAACGAACTGCCGGCAGCAATGGCGCATGCTAATGGCATCGTAGAGCAGTAACAGTAGCACAACTGCCAATCAACCGGTGCGCCGAAAATGGCTATGCGCTTGATGCGGCGCTAAACGCGCAAAAGCAGGCTACCAACTGTCAGAATTATACCTTCGTATGCCCACCACTCCTGACCATGGAGAACGCCCTGAAGCTTCGTATTCGAAAAATACAAGAGAAGCGGAGATGGCGATAATTAATGAGCTCTCCAAGCTATTGCGAAAACGCTATCGGTTTGCATTGGCAGCGTCAGTAAGATAGAACGGGACAACACGCTAGCGTTATCTCACCTCTCGGGTCCGGCAGGATGCAGCGCAAAGCGGTAATTAATCCCTGTAAGCTCCTTGGCTCCCAAGAGGTGCCAGAATAAAAGAGACTCATTACCTGGCTGGTACCGCCCCTACCACCAAGATCCCTAGCAGAGGATGGTATCTTTTTCGTACTATCACCAGTCATCTGACAACTTTGTACTAACAAACCTGGGGACGCCGCTATCGCAGAACCAGTTAGTACATCCTCATCTCCTGATACTATTCTCGGTTAGCCAATCGCTACATCATTATCGTGGATTTGGTGATAGGTGGGGTGATGGAAGATAAAAAAGAACTGGTAGCCGCTGTTAGTACAAGGTTCACGTGCATTGTTTTGCAGTCTCTTTTCTGGCACCTACTTGGCAAGTGGAGTATGTCATCCAATTGAGCACTGTCAGATATGGCAGCAGTTACCACTTGTCAGAGTAATGAACGTTCCGTGCTTTTCAGTACAGTGGTAATGCGCGACAATTAAGAGTCTCAGTGCATTTATTAGCTTGCCGTTTTCAGGATTTGCCACCCGGCGTAAGCGCCAAGACCTCATGCACAAATGGAGCTTGGCTACCTCTAGGAGATAGAATTCTCCAGCCTTAAACCCTGATGGCTCTAGAGCTGAGGGGGTGTGTCAGATATAACAGCCTGGTAATCTGCGACGAATCTGGGCACACGAAATTTCCTTCTTCGTTCGCCCTCCTGAGCTGGGGTGAGCTGTGACTGATTTGTCCTAAGCTTCCCCTGATTCTTTCCTGAGCTAGGGTGATCCCCATACGCCAGCGCCGCACATCCTCAGAGGCCCGGTTCTAGCCACCCCGGTTAAAGTTTCCTAAGTTGTCGTTTGGCCGCCAAGACTAGCCGTGTGCTTCTCTTTCAACAAGACTAGAATCGTTGTAAAAGGCGTATTGCGTCAAGGATAAAACAGAGGGGGGATTTTGGCGCTTCGGCCAGTACTTCACGTCGAATCATTATCAATACACGCCGCTTCCGGTAAGAGGTATCGCGCGTCACGCACTTCACAGAAGGACTCCTATCTCAGAGAGGAGATAGACACGGCAGGCGTAGTATCTGCCTACAATAAACTTGTCATGAACGAGCCATACCGGGAAGAGCTAGTACGTCACTTCAATGCTTTGACTCGTACCACCTGGTTTACGAGAGTCTGGTGCATACAAGAACTGGCGGTCTGTACACCCGACCCGGTTGTCCTCTGGTTTTTCTGGACGGAATGGACTACTATCCGGCTTGCTTCGCAGCTCTGCAGCGAACTCAAGTTTCACGGCTCTTTACAGCTGATGCCTGCCTTTAGCAATATCGGAACGCTTCATTCACTTCGCTAAAACTTGCCGGACAATCTAGTACAAGGACGCAAACCTTGCGGTGCTCAGGATTCTGTGCCTGCTGCAAGGTTATATTGGCTTCTTCAGCAATGCTGCGGCCGCTTTAAAGCCGCTGACCCACGAGATATCATGTACGCTCTTCTCGGACTCCTTGATATGAACGATATCCCCCCAAAGCTGCGGCCAAACTACCATCTTCCAGCATGGCATGTATATCGAGATTATGCAGCGTACATTATAAAACACACCAGAGACTTAACTTGCCTGGCCATCGAAAAGAAGACCTTTATGGACGGCCCAAGCTGGGTACCCGATTAGACCTATGTGGACGAAGCGTGGGGTGGCGAGAGGCGTCCTATATCGAAGGCCAGCCATGTCCTGTTGAGAGATGAAGACGCTTGCCTTGAACTAGACGATGCCGAGCTTGGAACCTTGCTGGCCACATATCAATTTGAGCCTTTCGACGACAGCCTGCTAAGTCAAATGAGTGTTATAATGTCTGGCTAGAGGTCGTGACCCCCAAGCCGGACGACCCACATTCCGGACGCCTTTTCTCACCAAAACTTACACTTTTCAAATCTCAATAATTCTGCAACCACAACTTTAAAAAATCTGCCAAAATTATATAAATTGTAAAATTGAAGGTAAAATATATTTTAAGTCATTTCTAGGCTTTGCACTTAGTCTAGCTGAAAGAATAAAATTTGGAAAAAGTGATAAATTAAATAGTTTTAAAATGTCACGGTACCGTAATGCTGCCTGCCTGTGGCTACGCAGCTAGATGTAAAAGGACTACGGTGCAGTGCCCTGACTGCACAACGTTCCACTTTTTGTGGTGTTTACGCATTGCGTCCTTTGGTGCCGTGACACGAACTATGGGCAGGCTGGTTGTCACTCTATCGCCTTATCGTCCAGATCGTAGTTAGGATACCCTACCTATACCACTAAATTAGATCTCCTGCTTCGCTGCCCCGCAGGGCTTCCTCTTCTTCTTTCTTCATCTTAGAATTTTACATGATTGAGCTACTTCTACGGGCCGTGCCCCATTACTGGTGCCCTCGTCGTGACAATAAGGATTACTTAGTTTTGTTGCCTTGGTTAATATAGAGTGCGTTAATTTAAATACACGTATTGTTAATACTGGGTGTTTTGTAAGCTGGATTAGTTTATTACAAAGATTTTACGTAAAGGTTCAGGCGGAACCGTTAACGTTGATCTCGAAGGATTCCAGATCAGATGAATCGGCTGCCTGGAAAAGACTCGTACCTGTAGAGCCTCGCCGCTAGCGCCAGGAGAGGTGCGGTATTTGCCGGCCAATGCTTAGTGGACGCATGCAGTGCTTAGTGGACGCATGCAGTAACCTCGTCGAGGTTGGCGAAGGGAAAGGTTTGTTGATTTCCCATAATGGCTGGAAGCGGTAACGATATCTTGCTCGCAGACGTAATGGGCGCAATTTTTGATCCAAGCACTTGAGCTGTTGCTTGAGGGCCTCACCGGGTTGGTATTCTCAGTTGGACAGATGTTCCAGCTTTTCAGCTCATGGATATGTCAGGGGCATCCGTTCCAGCTAGGCCATAATCCTGGCCCACCACCTTGTGTGCCAACATTTTGCCTTTTGGAAGTAGTAGCCTTGTGTCCCATCTTGGAAAGTGACCACCACCCTCAGACTTGATCTCAGCCGCACTCAACACCCGGCATTCGGCATTCTCATGTTCCATGAAAAGCAATCTCCATGGGCTGAGAGGCTCGACTTACAGCGATGGGCCAAAGGGCAGCATTGTGGTTGATTCGCTTTGCATGCTGAGTCTTTTGGTGGAACACAGGGTTGAGAAGCGGAGTACAAGGGACCCAATTCGCATCATCTTTGCTGCACATGGGTTGGGTGGATTCTAGTCAAATCCGAGTCGGTACATGTATGTTGTTTCATTTTCGAATTTACCTTCTAGCTGTAAGCCAACAACAAATTACCGGAAACTTTTGGGAATAACCTAAAGGCTATCTAAGTATGAATGTAAATCCCAGGATCAAGCCTACTGCTACGGTTTACCGCAAGACACAGCGAATCCTTAGCATTGGCACGGTGAGTATCTGGGACGTTGTACAGACCTGCAACGAACTGATTTCACACTAACTCGAATATCACAACAAAACAAGACGCAAGGACAAATTGTGCTGGTGAAATCGTCATCGGCATAGACGCTGACCAAGGCAAGTGTGCAAAATGAACATCTTGAACCGCACCCAAATATCAAGCCATCCTCGGATTCCTCCGAGCCTGCTAACAAGCTCCCACCTAGCCGGTTGATCGCTCGGCCTCCACCGACAACCTCCTCCTATGAAGATAAACGCCAAACATCCAGCCAGGAAGCAATGCAACATCGCAAGACTCACCGCCAACAACTCTGGGAGTAACTCCCATAGCTGGCTATCAGTGAAGAATTCTCCAGTGGGACAACCCTAACTCTCATAGCTTTTTCCTGTCCTGCATTCTTCATTGGGCTCGAAGCCGCTACAATCTGAGCATTCATTATGGCATCATTATCAGGTTCCTTCCTGCGGAAAGAATTACTGTTTTGTTGAGAGAAAGAATGCAACAAAGCTTTGTCAGATCGCGCTCACGGGTCTGCAAATGTGACCTCAACAGGGGTCCCATCTCCAAACACACCTTCCAGTCTGCCTGCCGCACTGCCTCATGCATCTTGCCGATAGTTCGCGGAGGGGCCTCCCTTGGAAGAAATTTTCTCGCGCACTCCGTTGCCACCATTCTAGGAAGGACCTCGTAGATTCCATCCACATAAAAACCTAGCCAAGCAAGGCCTGTGAACTTGAGAGAAAGCAGGAAATGCGCTCACCCTGCCCGACCTGAGCTTCTCTTCCCCACGTCTTCGGGCTCTCCCAATCATTCGGGCCCTGCCCCACCCACGACTTCCCCGCCTAGCCCCGCACGCTTCCTAACCCCGCACCGAAATCGCGGCCCCTCATCGCGCGGCGACCCCTCCACACCACCACCAAGAGAATTCCAAGAAATCACCAAGAAAAAAGGGCGCCAGTAAACAATCACCATGTCGGCCGACGAAACACCGATCGAAACGGTCGCCATCTCGAAAGACGACGTTGTCTTGGTCGAAGCCACCACAGAGCAACGCAGGCTAACATGGGAACTCAACGGCGCATCATGGGCAGGCCCCATGAGTCTAGACCAATACATCGGGCGCGAACAAGTCCTCTCTGAAACCGCCCTATCCGCCGACGGAGGGTTCGTCTCCCCCTATCCCAACCCCTCCTGAACAAACAATCCTAACACACCTCCCCCCAGAACCCGCTACTTCATCCTCCACCACATATCCGATCCCACCCTCATAGTTTCCGCCTGCGAAGTCCTCACCAAGCGCGCCCTCCTCGTCACCCACTCCAATGACTCCCGCATCGTCCCCTCGTACGGCATCGCCTCCGTCTTCACCCCCCCTCGCTTCCGAGGTGCAGGTCTAGCAACCCACATGCTCCGCCTCGTCCAGGCCGCCGTCGACGGTCACCTCGAATGCGAATTCGGCGCTCTCTACAGCGACATCGGCCGCTCCTTCTACACGCGTCTCGGATGGCCGGATTTTCCTAGTCCGCAAGTGACGATTCAGATGCATCCCGGATATACTGGTACCGGCGTGGTGGAGCAAGAGGCAGCAGCGGTGCTACTCACTGACCGGGATATCCCCGAGCTATGCGCGCGTGATTGCGATCAGCTGCAATCCAAACTAGTGCGGCTCGCTTCTTCTTCCTCCTCCCCTGACGACAAGAGGAAATACGTCGCCTTCCTCCCGGACTACACGCAAATCTCGTGGCATTTTACGCGCGCTTCGTACGTGGCCAAGGTGATGCGCGACGGCCGCGAGATCAAGTACCGCGGCGCGAGGACGGTCGAGGGGAGTAGTTGGGTGTATTGGGATCATGACTTGCGTGAGAACAAGCTCAAGATTCTACGCGTGGTAGTTGGAGACAAGGACGGGGCTGCCGCCGTCAAGGCGCTGTTGCGCGCGGCGGTCAAGGAGGCGCAGGACTGGGGATTGCCCAAGGTGTTGGTGTGGGCGCCAGGGGAGGAGACGGGCGTAGCGGCGCTGAACCTGTGGAGGGAGGGAGAAGGCAAGCTGGCGGTCGTGTTTGATGAGCGGGAGGATGGGTCGATTCCGAGCCTGCGGTGGAAGGGGGGAGAGGATGTGAAGAATGTTATCTGGGAGGCGAACGAGTACTACGCTTGGTGCTGAGATGATTGGAAAGTATTAAAAAGCATTGGTATTACAGCTTTGTTTATCTTATGCGGCATTATTAACACTTTCGTTCTCTTCCAATAGCGCTCCAGCCACAAGCTCGAACCCCAGCGTGATGCCTTCCAGAATACTCTTGACCATCAGCTCCGGGTCACTTGATATCGTCTCTTTCCACTTCCCCTCCCAGCCAAACCTCTCATCCAATAGCTTTAGGACGGCTACTGCAGCCTGCTTTGGGTTCCTACTTGGGACTTCGGTAAATACTTCCAGCGCGTCCGCCACTGTCTCCTCAATGGATGCGCAGAACATGGCCTTTGGTCCGGCGCACATGGCCTCCTCCATACGCTCCCATATTCTGTCTCGCTGCTCCTGTATCATTGTTTTCGTGCCAAGTGAACTGACCTTGTCTGAGTCGATACGGAAGATCAGGAGCTTGACGTGCCGTCCGAGACTCTTGCGTGCCTCCTCGGGCAAGCTGAGGTCGATCATGTCAAGGTGCCGCTGAATCTGTTCTCGGACATTGTCGGAAGCGACTTTGTGGTTCACCCAGCGTTGAACACCGGCAAGCCAGTACTCTTTATCTGTGTCGGTGATTTCGCCATCATCAAGTACTTTCTGTGATAGCGTCTCGGCAACCTGCTGCACCATGCGTGTGAGCAGCCTGAAGCTGACGCCAATGATGGCGTAGCGCGTCTCCCGCCATACCGCATCCCAGAGCAGCGCCCGGATGGTCGGAGGGACGTCGCGGAGATCGAGTTCCAGCATCAGAACGTGCTGCAGAGCGTCTGTGGTAGTAAGCGACGGATGAACGTCGTAAATGCCGTCAATGTCGATGACTTCTTCGTCGGTGATGAAGCCCTCGTTGAAGGGGTGGATGATGGTGATAGATACTGGAGGCCCGTCCCAGTTCTTGACAGCCCGAACAAACTTCTCGACAACGGCAAACTCATCGGGACCGATAGAGCCGATGGAGATGTAGATCAAGCAACCTCCGAGAGCCTTCATGAGGTTGACAAATAAGTTCCAGAGCGCCGTAATGGAGGCGTTTGCGCGTGAGAACATGTTCATGTCGATGTCCCGCTCTGCTACAACGGCGGGTTTCTGTTGTATCATCTGGAATATGAGAGAGGCGATGGCTGAGTGAGCCGTCATGTCGGGCGTCCAGATAATGTATGCGGAAGGGATATGCGGAGACTGCGCTTTCTGCTGTGCTTTCCACTGCAATGCGTGCTGAAAATCGGGAGCATCGCAAAGCCCATGCGTGAGACGAGTTTTGGGGGCGAGATTGGAGGGAAGATGTCGCTGCTCCTCGGCAAACCACTGCCCCCATGCGCCAGATGTGACGCCGTATGTGTCTGCGAGCGACTCGTGGTAGTCTGCTTGGGACTCAAAGCCTTGGAAGAGGGTGTCCTTAATCTTGAGAAGGATATCAGGCACATGTCCTTGTGGGATCCCTCTGAGCGCATCTTCCATGTGTCGTCGTTGCAAAAACGTGTCGATCTGGTGATGCGCCATGCTTGCTGATTGCATTGCGTGAAGTACCATGGCGTCCTTCTGGATCCAGCCTTCGACGCGTTGTATGCGATCCATGACCCGCCCAAACTTCTCGTCGAAGGGCTGCACGAGGGATGAAAGGAGTTGGCGAACGGCGCTCCGTTGAAACAGCAGGATGACCTCTTCAAGAAACTCGAGGACTGCGGCATACAGCTTCGACGTGAGTTCGACCATTCTCGCTGTCGGGTACAACTTCACTAGCATCTCGACGCGCGAGAGAGCCATTCCGATATCCACTAGGTTGTCCGTGATCTTCATCATGAGCTCACCGCGGTTCTTGGCCATCTATATCACCAAGGTTAGCCGTTTTCTAAAGTGTGCATGAAGGGGGGTTGCCTTGCAATAAGAATCAGCTTCATCCCGCCCCAGAGAATGGTAAGAAAGCTGAAATCGGTCTGGGAGAGCACATCAAACACGCCGTGGTAATGGTGCAGCGTGTCGATAAATCGGGACGTGATGCATTTATCAGCTGCAGACTGGCCAGCATAGAGACCCAGAGCGGCGTCGGCGACGTCCTGCTCGGTGCTATTCTGCAAAACGGCGGAAACATCAAGGTTTTTGTTGGCGGCTTTCTGGATGGCGACGAAGGCCTTGGAATACGCCCTGCGCGCGCTGATGACATGCTCGCCGAGGGTCTGCTGATGCGTCACGAGGGCGGGCTTCGAGAAGCGGCGAACGGCCGAATCGTTTGGGTTCCATGGTGCAGGGGCCCACAACGGCGTCGCTGAGGAGCTTGCCCAAGGTGCTGATGCCGTTCTCTGTATCGGACTGATCTGATTGCTGCTGCTGCGGGAGAATGTGAGCTGACTGCCCGGACTTGATGGGTCTTGTGTAGCCGTAGCATCTGATGTGGGTGTTGGGTCGGATTTTGAGGACGTCCATTTTGGCCTGATAAAGAGCGTTTTGTTGGCCCGCGGGGTGAACGCCATCGCGCAGACCCAAGACTCTGGGCAGGAACGGGTGGGTGGCCAGTGGGTCCTACCCGTCGGGTCCGCGATGTGGCATGTGGAGCCTTGCCGGTCTTGGCGCCTGGGCGGGAGGCAGCACGAAAGTTTAGCACTGGCCAGATAGCGATTCGCTCCGCGTCGGGTTGGGAACGAAGCAGAGATGGTTGGCGATCTCCACAGGTGAAAAGCAGACGTTGAGATTGAGGCTGAGTTGGTCTCGGAGAAAACAGGGGAGTCGCGCTCCGAACCAGCGCGCGAGCTACCGTTGCAGACACGGCCTACAGAGCTGCACGACAAGGACTCCCTGGTAGATTGATTGGTCCGAGCGTTTCATCGGCCCCTATTCCTATCGGATTTCGCTGCCCCTCATTGGACAACGCTGTCAATAGCTCGAGGGATGCCAGCAACGGGATGTAACGCACCACAACGGTTGAGAGCAGGATTGTGGAACATCGGCGTCTTATTAAGCCGGCTTTGCGACGCAGATAATAAACACTTTTGTGACATTTGGTTTGTTCGAATTTCCACGTGAAGACAGATGATGGTGTCGCTAACACCTAGACGGCTTCCAGGTACTGCCTCTTCCAAGATTTTCAAGCTGATAATAATCCTTGCTACTAGGAAAATGGGATGGAGACTAACTGATCCTAACAATATGCATATCACCAAGATAAAAGTTCACTTGCAGGTATTTGATGAAGCTTGTGTCTCAGAATCAATTTACATGATAGGTAATCATGCTAATTCCCCAGTACCCAGAATTTTGTCCCATCCCCAGCCCAGCTGATTCCCGCAAAGCCCCAGACTCCCTGTGCCCCGTTCAGCTTCACCATCAAAACCACCCCATCCTCCCCCCATCACCTCTCAAAAAGCCGGAGACTTATCTCCCCTCTCATTTCCATTGATAGTCCAGTCACAGATTCCGGTACTGCACCGAGCATGCGCGACAGCCGAATCATTGGGACTAGCGAGGTAAGCCTGGATGCAACGGCGGAAGATGAGGCCCGACGGATAAACCAGGAGGAGCCGGAGACAAGCACGAGCTTGAAGGGACGTATCTAGGGAGCGGAGGCCTAACCTCATTGCTCAAGATGTCTGCAAGGGATTTTGAGCAGCCTCCTGGCCCGGAACAGGGTGAGGCTGAGACATGAGGAAAGGGGCCAGGAATGTGCGTACGGGCGCCGTCTGGGGTGAATCCGACGGGGGGCGCAGTCAGACGCGCACGAGTCACACCCGAATATCCATTCCAGTTGACAGTTCCGTAGATGTGCTTCCAAGCAGGCTCCAAGACACCTTGGGCGTTGGGTTGGTAGACTCTAACATAAGTTTGAGTCAGAAGGGTCTGATGACGAGAAAATGCCGTGGGATTGCAACCGCAAGTTGTCTCGGCGTAGGCATTCATTATTTACACAAGGTGAGCCTCAATATATACCTCCTCTCGCCCACAAAACCTATAACTAACATTCACTCTGGATACACCGTCCCTACTAGAACTCTGCATCCATGACATGTCCTCGACCCTCTGCATTGCGGGAATCAATTTCATGCCCTTGCACGCCACCCCCATTTCTTCGATTTGGATGACCCTCTCAACTACTCGCGCAGTAACTTGGCTATCCCACACCGCTTCCCGAACCGTCTGCTGCCTCAGTATTCCCAAGACTTGCCTCCTCACCGTGGGGTCCCGACACTTGACACCGACGATATACAGTACGGGAATGATGCCGACTTCTGGTGTGAATGTCGCTTGCTCTGAGTGCCGCTCGTGGGCCGCTGCGAACTCCGTGGCAAGAGCTACGCATTGCCGGAACTGCGGCAGAAAAGCGTCATATGCCATTTCCCTTCTCGTGATAGTGCTGGCGCTGAGAAGGATCCAAGTTATTGTGTGCTGGAGACGGAGGAGGCATGTGCGTTGGTTGTGGTTTGTAGCAAACGTCAAGTGCGAGGCTGAACATGACTGCAGGAGCAAGTTTTCAAAGAGATGTAGCCAGGTACTCAGCTGCCCGAGGAGGTTGTTGGCATGGAATGAAGTGGGTGGTGGCGATAGCTTCTGCTCAATGGCGTGCCGCAGTCTCATTACTTGGGACACTAGAATTTGGAGTCGGTCGGCAGCTTCGTCCAGGGACTTGAAAGCACCGTTACTCATGGCCAATTTCAGTGTTTCTTGGATACCCGCCGGCGTCCAGTCGACCAGAAATGTCACAGCCTGCATGTCAAGACGGCGAATCTGTCTTGTGACCTGATCCAGCAATGTACCAGCCCCCGCAGCCACCCGGCCACTGTCGATATTCCGTACGAGCTCCACACCTCCACGCAAATGCTTCGTCGCCTGCACATAGTTCCCCGCCAGGTGATCGAAGCAGACGAACAGATAACAGACCAGAAGCGTGATGGCAGTCCTCTCGGTGGCATCGCCTATTTCTTGCCCTAGAAGAAGCTGGATGGCGCGGTTGTAATGAAACAATGGAGCTTCGACCGAGAACTGCGGAAGATGTACGCCTCCATCAGAACCCCGGTCGAGATAGTTCCGGTGAACCAAAGCTAAACCCACGGCGGCATGCCTCACTGCTGGCACTGTTTGGGAGTAGAACATCAGCGTCTGCCGCCATATCTCGGACGGGTGATGTTGGTTGAGGTCATTTATGGATATGTACTCGAAAAAGGACATTGCTTCGGTCCGGGCTGGTTCTGTCGCTGGCAAGATCATGAAAGGCGGGAGGCTGTGGATGATAGTGGTGTAATTTTGAAAACTGTCACCGCTCTCTAGTGCGTTGACCACTTCAAGGCAGCGTTGTGATTGAGTTTCGTTCTGGGTGACGGGAGGCACATTGCCGTAGCCGTCACAGGTGCGGCCTGTGGAATTGCATCTCTTGCATGAAGGCTGGGCCAGGTCGCACTTGATTTTCCGTATTCTGGAAGATGCTGGTCAGTTTGGTGCATTTTCGTCTTCGCTCCGACGCAAACAGACAAGCGCAACATCCAACACTTACTTGCACGTCTTACAGCCCAATCTTGATTTCGGAGCCCACTTTCTCGGCTTCTTCCTCCATGCTTGGTTAGGCGCTTTGGCATTATCATTCTTCGTCTCGCCCATTCCGCCAATGCGCAAGACAGAATTTGCAGTTGGCGGCAAGTGTCCAAGCTGCTAGTAGACTGGATCGTTAATGCGGTGCCGAATGTCGCGCGGGGAATTTTTGTCGTGACCTCAGTTTCGTGATGATCAGCGAAGTCACCGACACGCAAACTAAGAAAGTCCGAGGATCTGCAAAGTGAGCCAGCCAGAGGAAGTGGTCTAACTTGTCCCACCGGTCATTGGCTTGTTCGTACAAGTGGGGCACCCAGTATCTTGCTCATGCGCGCAGGATGGCTCAGCCACTTGGACCTGCATTGGAGGAGTGTGAAGAACGCAACATCGCGCTGCGGTTTCGGACATGTTTGCTGACATTGTTTGATTGGTTGGTTCGTACAAGTGGGGCATCACAACCAGAACCGCAGACCAGTAGGTAGTTTCCTGGTAAAACCGGTAACCAGTTGAATTTGATTATGTGGCCAGCCAGGGGAACCGGAAGACTTACGGGCAACCAAGACGTCGTTTATATCGAGCCCAATTGGCTCCTTCGTTCAGGTGGGCCTCCAATGCCACTTCAATTAGGTTGAACCGAAAGAATGCGAACTCACCCCAGGCTGAGACACTGAGCAACCAAGCCAGACGCGTCATGGGAATTGGCGATGAGTACAAGTATTTGCTAATTGTCTCGACAAAGCTGCATGCATCTTGCTACAAAATGATGAGACGTTCAGCAAGATAACCTCGGGCCTGCTTGAAGAACAACATGAACCGACTCGCAACCGTAATCCTCCTCTTGACGAACCTCGGCATTGGATGCAATGCCAGCAGTCCTCATCTTGCCCGAACAGTCTACAGATTCAGCAATGTTCGTTCTGCATTTCCAACCCCAGCGTCACCACTGACCGGCAGTCCAGATTACCTCTTCGACGAGCCTCACCTGGACATCATGTTTTGGCAATTTCACATGCTCTCGACTGCAAGTTCCTCTAGATTACGCAAACCCAAGTTTCGGCACAACTTCCATCGCTTTCATTAAACTGGCGGGCAAGAACGCCACGGCCCAGTCACCCAGCATCGTTCTCATCCCCGGTAATCAGCATCTCCAAGCCCCTCATAACCTTTTGCGATACTTGGCTGACACACATGCAGGCGGCCCAGGCGGATCTGGCGTTGACCTCCTTCTAGCTTACCAGAACACGGTAGGCCAGTTCCTCGGAGAACAATACAACTTTGTCTCCTTCGACCCCCGCGGGGTGAACAACAGCGGCCCAATCCTCGACTGCTTTTCGGACAACACAAAAGCAAGACAAGCGTTCAACATGTTACACAGTACGGGCACTACCAACACCTCGACCGCGTCACTGTCACAGCAGTTTTACTCGAGCGCGATATACGGAGAGTGGTGCAACGCTCGTGCTAAAAACGGGTCTCCGCATGGATACTACGTCACCACGCCTTCGGTGGCCCGGGACTTGCTAGCATTTGTTGAGGCCGAGGCAGCGTTGGTCGGCAAGCCGCAATCCGAAGCCAAGCTGTGGTGCTACGGCCTCAGCTATGGGACAGTCGTCGGCACCACCTTTGCATCGTTGTTCCCGGATCGCGTGGGGAGGATGGTCCTCGACGGGGTTTTGGATGCCGAGCAATACTACCACAACGACTGGCGGGACGTTCTTGACCAGATGGACGAAGCCATGGCGACTTTTTCGAATCATTGCCACACCGCGGGTCCTGATAAGTGTTCCTTCTGGGGAGCCACGCCGGAAAACATCACGGCCAGACTGGACGGAATCATTGCGCAACTGCGGGATCACCCGATCCCCATCGCCGGGATAGACACCCGGCATATACCGAGACTCGTCACTTACTCCGACTTGAAAGCCATGTTCCTTTCCGCGCTTTATCTCCCGGCGATTCGCTTTCCCTTGATGGCCGATATTCTCCACCAGGTCGAAAACGGGAACGCGTCCGCTCTCGCAGGAATGTGGGAGACAAGCGTCTGGATTACCTCTGACGCACGCATGGTGATTCAATGCGCCGATTCGTATTCTCGAAACAGGCTTACCACCTTGGAAGCATTCAAGGAATACGTCGAGTACACTACTAACAAGAGCAAGTACATTGGTGATATTTACCCCTTGTTCATTGAGAGCATCTTGTGTCGATCCTTTAAACCGGAATTGCCTGACAGTATGCTGGCTCGAGGTGTGTTACCCAAGTATCAATGGAGTGCACGAGAGACGTAAACTGACTACCTTGTGTCTCTTTGCTACAGACCCAATAAGCAAGCCACAACGCCCAACTTCCTTCCCAGTCCTGTTTACCAGCAACACAATTGATCCACTCACACCGATAAAGTCGTACGTTTATCCTACCATCTTATACGCGGCAGATGTCCTTGACTAAGATTCGGTTCTCTTTCTCTTAATAGTGCACGAAAAATGTCGTCGAGATTCCCCGGGTCTGTATTACTGGTGCAAGAAGCCGTTGGCGTAAGTTTACTCATTCCTAGGAAAAAAGATCTCGGCTAAGTCATGGAATTTGTTTCTTTCCCCTCTAGCATGTCGTCGTCAACCAGGGAGGATCACGTTGTTACTTTGGTCATGTCCAGGCGTACCTGCAAGGGCTTGTTCCGGCTGCCAACATCACATGTCCTCAACAGTTTACTCCGTTCATTAACGGCCCTTTCTGAGGTTCAACAAATTAACTAAGGAAACGAGGTGTGTACGAGAGCTAGAATAGATTTTTTTTTTTTTTTTTTTTTTGAAAAGGGGGAGGGGGGGGGGGGGGGAGGAAAAAATAAAAA